>Ga0160474_100130_pt1 | contig 60523 bp, 59 predicted proteins | sample HID1975K_E11MG_FD_108240 | JGI IMG/M metagenome (GOLD analysis project Ga0160474, IMG submission 108240) | Enriched soil microbial communities from UW Madison campus, WI, USA - HID1975K_E11 MG | ecosystem: Environmental > Terrestrial > Soil > Unclassified | place: USA: Madison, Wisconsin...
GACGGGTCGGTGATCGAGACGATCGTGTTGTTGAACGTCGACTTGATGTGGGCGTGGCCCAGCGCGATGTTCTTCTTCTCCTTGCGGCGCGGCTTGCGCGCGGCGGACTTGGCCTGTGCCATGTGAATTCTCTCCTAAACCTTCCGGGCCCGCTTACTTGCGGCCGGCCTTCTTCTTGCCGGCGACGGTGCGCTTGGGGCCCTTGCGGGTACGCGCGTTCGTCTTGGTGCGCTGGCCGCGCACGGGAAGGCCGCGGCGGTGGCGGAGGCCCTCGTACGAGCCGATCTCGACCTTGCGTCGGATGTCGGCGGCCACCTCGCGGCGGAGGTCACCCTCGACCTTGTAGTTGGCCTCGATGTAGTCGCGGAGGGCGACGAGCTGGTCGTCGGTGAGGTCCTTGACGCGGATCGACTCGTCGATCTCGGTGGTCTTGAGGATCTCGACCGAGCGGGTACGGCCGATGCCGTAGATGTACGTGAGGGCGATCACCACGCGCTTGTCGCGCGGGATGTCAACGCCGGCAAGACGTGCCATGCGGTTTCTCCTGGGAGTAGGTGGAGGTGTGGAGCAGAATCGGTGCCCGGGCCTCCCGCCCGGGGTGTCCCCTGCACTCGCTGCCGAGCGGAGGTTCTGAGACTGCCTGTGTGTATTCAGTTGTGGAGTGCGCGGGGCGGATGCCGGGGCATCCGCCGGCTCAGCCCTGGCGCTGCTTGTGGCGCGGGTTGGACTTGCAGATGACCATCACGCGGCCGTGGCGGCGGATGACCTTGCAGTGGTCGCAGATGGGCTTGACGGAGGGGTTGACCTTCATGATTTCCTGTTTCGCTGTCTTCACCGGGCAGGCGCGATGCCTGGGGTGTTACTTCTCGACCGGTCTAGCGGTAGCGGTAGACGATGCGTCCGCGGGTGAGGTCGTAGGGCGAGAGCTCCACGACGACACGGTCCTCGGGGATGATGCGGATGTAGTTCTGCCGCATCTTTCCGGAGATCGTGGCGAGCACCTTGTGTCCGTTGGTGAGCTCGACGCGGAACATCGCGTTGGGGAGCGCCTCGGACACCGTGCCCTCGATCTCGATGACACCGTCTTTCTTAGCCATAGCCTCGCTGACGCTTGTGCAGACCGGCCGGTCTGCGGGTGAATGGGATTCGGTGCTGTCGACACGCCAATGAAGGCGCAAGGCACCAAAGATCCAGTGTACGTGATAGGAAGCGACCCGGCAAACCGTGGTCGCCGCGACGTCGCTAGTTGGTGAGACGGGCCACGATGTCGGTCTGGGGGTCGCCGGTCACCTGGACGAGCTCGCCGTTGACGGCGAGGGTCGGAGTACCGGTGGCGCCCTCCGGAAGCGACTGGCCCTTCGCGAAGTCGAGGAACTTGTGATCGAGGATCGCCGCTTCCAGATCAGCGGTCACGTTCACCCCGGCATCCTTCGCGATCTGGACGATCTCCTCGTCGGTGAGGCCCGTCGACTGCTCAGCCGGCTGGTTGTCGTACATGGCGACCAGGAACGCGTAGGCGTTGTCGGGGTCGGCCTCGGCCACCGCGTACATCGCCGAGGCTGCACGGCTGGAGAACTCGGTGCCCTGCGAGAGCCGATCGAGGATCGCGACGGGGTGGACTTCGAGGGTGATGCTGCCGTCCTCGACGAGCTGGGTGATGGTCTCCCCCTCGGACGCCTCGAACTGGGCGCAGAACGGGCACATGAAGTCGACCCAGGTGGAGACCGTGTCCGGCCCGTCGCCGAAGACGATCGCACCCGTCTCCTGGTTGATCCCGCTGGAGTCGGGGGCCAGGCCCGGCTCGGTGGCACGGTTGTTCATCCACATGACCAGGACGACCAGGATCGCCACCACGGCCACGACCGCCACACTCGTCCAGATCGCGAACCAGTTGGTCTTGCCCGCTGCTGCCTTCGCCATGCCCATGCCTCTCTCCGGTCGGTCACCGACCCGACCATCCATTGTCGCATCCGTCGCTATGCACCCCCTGCGCACCGCCCCGTGACTATCCCCCCGCCCCCCGCTCTGCCCTGCCCTGCCTTCCACTCGCCTCCCGCGGCCACGCCGGATTCGCCTCCGTCGTGTCGCCGAGCCGACACCCTTGGTGCGAGCCGACACGCTCCTTGCTGCGCCCACCTTGTCGGCTCGCACGGAGGGTGTCGGCTCGGTACGGGTGGGTATCGGTGCGCACATCAGCGCTGCGCGCGGGGGAACACACGGAAGGCCGCCAGTCGGGCGCGCAGCGTGCCGGCGTCCCGGATGTCCTGGCCGCCCCACCTGACGACGCGGCGCCCGGTGGTGCCGCGGATCCAATCCTCCCGCTCCTTCTCGGCGAGAAGCGCTGCCTCCACGTCGACATCGGTCCCGCGAACGGCCGGGTCGAGGTACTTCGCACGGCCGTCGAACTCCCCCCAGACCCCGGCATCGTCGAGCCCGAAGTCCGCGAAGTAGCGTGTCCCTCTCGGGCCGTCGATCGGAACCTGCAGCCGCGGCGGCGCGAAGCCGATGTGCCGGAGGTACAGCCTGCTGATGCTCTCTCCGGGCAGGTGCGCTCGAGCGTCACCGAGGTCGAGGAGCGCGCGTGCACGACGGACTCCCCGGGCGCCGGGATGGAGGTGACGCGCCACCTCCTCCCGCAACTCCTCGACAGCGGTCTCGTCGTGGGCTCCGAGACCTTCACCGCTGGCCACGGCCCGAAGCGCAGCATCCAACAGGGAGATGCCTGTCTCCTCCGATGCCGAGCGCAGCACGTCGGCGATGGTGCGCGGGAGCGAAGTGCACCGCATGCCGTCGACCACGGCGATGTCCTGCTCCGCGACGGTGACTTCATGCCGCGCCACGGCCGGTTCACCCGCACGGACATGTCCATTGGTCGCCGCGCCGCTCACATGCACGCGCTCGGGTTCGCAGCGCGCGAGCGGCAGGCCCCACAGCACGGCAGCCGACATATGCGAGAACACTCCACCGCCCAGGCCCTCGCCGCGTCGACGCTGTGCGGCGATCACGCGGATCCGATGCCGATCCTCGGAGGTCCACTCCCGCCAGCTCGCGCCGTCCACATACCATCCTCGGCCGACACGGTGAAGGCGGCCGTGACGGACGTGCGCGGCGATCGTGCGCGCAGGCACGCCGGCCTGCTCGATCTGAGCGCGGGAGCGGAGCCAGCGGGAAGCATCATCGAGGCGCATGGCCCCATGGTCGCCACCCGCACCGAGGCATCGTGACCGCGCACGGCGCTCCGTGACACATCCGCCTTCGCCCGACGCTGGGGAGGAGCCGCTGCGCAGCACCCGCCGCCGCACACCGAGCCGACAAGCTAGCCGCGAGCCGACACGCGCCGAACCGCACATAGCCTGTCGGCTCGCCGCGAACGTGTCGGCTCGGCGAAGGAGAGGTGCGGATCAGGCGATGGGGGTCGGCGTCACGCCGAAGGGGGCGAGCCCGGCCGCTCCGCCGTCGGCCGCCGTCAGCACCCAGATGCCGTTCTCGTGGACGGCGACGCTGTGCTCCCAGTGGCATCCGTCCGACCCGTCGACGGTCGAGACGGTCCAGTCGTCCTCCTCGACCAGGGTCGCCTCGGAACCGGCGACGACCATCGGCTCGATGGCGAGGCACAGCCCGGGGCGGACCGCCGGGCCGAGGTCGGCGACCCGGTAGTTGAAGACGGTCGGCCCCTCGTGCATGCGACGCCCGATGCCGTGTCCGACGTAGTCGCGGAGGATGCCGTACCCCTCACCCGACGACTCGATCGACGTCTGCACGGCGTCGCCGATCTCCCCCACGCGCGCGGCCGACGCCAGCGCGGCGATCCCGGCCCACAGCGACGTCTGCGTCACCGCCGACAGGCGCTCACGCGCCGCCACGAGCTCGGGGCGCGACGGATCGGGAACCACGATCGTGATTGCCGAGTCGCCGTTCCAGCCCTTGAACTGAGCCCCCGCATCGATGGACACGATGTCGCCCGGCTCGAGCACCCGCGCACCGGGGATGCCGTGGACGACCTGCTCGTTCACCGAGATGCACGTGGTGTGACGGTACCCGCGGACCAGCTGGAAGTTGGACTCGGCGCCGCGCGCGCTCACGACGTCGGCGGCAGCGGCGTCCAGTTCGGCTGTCGTGACGCCCGGAGCCACCAGCGCCCGAACCGCGTCGAGGGCCGCGGCCGTGATGAGCCCGGGCTCGACCATCGACCGCAGCTGGGCGGGGCTCTTGTAGAGCGACCGGCGCAGTCCCACGATCAGGCGGTGATGCCGCGCGCGGCCAGCGCCGCCGTGATCCGTGCGTTGATCTCGTCGAGCGATCCGACGCCGTCGATCTCGTCGACGATGCCGCGCTCGCGGTAGACGTTCAGGATCGGCGCGGTCTCGGACTCGTAGATCGCGAGACGCTTGGCGATCGACTCCTCGTTGTCGTCGGCGCGCCCCTGCTCGGCAGCGCGCAGCGACAGGCGCTGGATCGACTCCTCGCGCGGGACCGACAACTCGATGACCGCCGTCAGCGGCTCGCCGCGCGACTCCAGGAACGCGTCGAGGTCGCCGACCTGACCGAGGTTGCGCGGGTAGCCGTCGAGGAGGAACCCACTGGCAGCGTCGTCCTGAGACAGGCGGTCGCGCACGATCGCGCTCGTCAGGTCGTCGGGGACGAGGTCGCCGGCATCGATGAGGGCCTTGACCTGCTGGCCGAGCTCCGTGCCGTCCTTGACGTTGGCACGGAAGACATCGCCGGTCGAAACTGCCGGTACTCCGAGCGCGTCGGCGATCCGCACGCCCTGCGTGCCCTTTCCGGAACCCTGCGGGCCGATGATCAGGAGTCGGGCGGCGCTCATCGCAGCAGTCCCTCGTAGTGGCGCTGCTGCAGCTGGGCGTCGATCTGCTTCACCGTCTCGAGACCGACACCGACGATGATCAGGATCGACGCACCGCCGAACGGGAAGTTCTGGTTGGCGCCGACGGTCGCGAGGGCGATCAGCGGCAGCAGGGCGATGAGGCCGAGGTAGATCGAGCCCGGCAGGGTGATGCGGGTCAGCACGTAGTCGAGGTACTCGGCGGTGGGACGTCCGGCACGGATGCCGGGGATGAACCCGCCGTACTTCTTCATGTTGTCGGCGACCTCGACCGGGTTGAAGGTGATCGCCACGTAGAAGTAGGTGAAGCCGATGATCAGCAGGAAGTAGACCGCCATGTAGATCGGCGAGTCGCCGGTCGTGAAGTAGGCCTGGATCCAGGACACCCAGCCGGGGACGTTGCCGTCGGCATCCGGAGTCTGGTTGAACTGCGCGATGAGCGCGGGGATGTAGAGGAGCGACGAGGCGAAGATGACGGGCACGACACCGGCCATGTTGACCTTGATCGGGATGTACGTGTTGGTGCCGCCCAGGGTGCGTCGCCCGACCATCCGCTTGGCGTACTGCACCGGGATGCGCCGCTGCGACTGCTCGACGAAGACGACGAGTGCGACGACGGCGATGCCGACGGCCAGGACCAGCAGGAAGACCTCGAAGCCGTTGGTGGCCTGGATGGCCCACAGCGCCGCCGGGAACGTCGCGGCGATCGAGGTGAAGATGAGGATCGACATGCCGTTGCCGACACCGCGCTCGGTGACGAGCTCGGCGAACCACATGATGAGGCCGGTGCCGGCGGTCATCGTGATGATCATCAGCAGCTGCGCCCACCAGGCCTCTTCGGTCAGCAGCGCCTCGCACTCGGGGACCCCGGTGCCGGTCGGGAACAGCTGACCCGAGCGGGCCACCGTCACGAGCGTGGTCGACTGCAGCAGCGCGAGGGCGATCGTCAGGTACCGGGTGTACTGCGTGAGGCGGCTCTGCCCGGCCTGACCCTCCTTGTAGAGGGTCTCGAAGTGCGGGATCACCACGCGCAGCAGCTGCACGATGATCGTCGCGGTGATGTACGGCATGACGCCGAGCGCGAAGATCGACAGCTGCAGCAGCGCACCGCCGGAGAACAGGTTCACGAGCGACAGGAGCCCGTCGGTCGAACCCGTCTGATCCAGACAGGTCTGGACGTTGGGGAAGTCGACGAACGGCGTCGGCACGTGGGCGCCGAGGCGGTAGATGGCGATGATCGCCAGGGTGAAGGCGATCTTCCGCCGAAGATCCGGCGTGCGGAAGACCCGCGCGATGGCGCTGAACAAAAGATTCCTCCAGATGGACGGCGGCGTGTCGGGACACGCCGTCAACCAGAGTACGGCAACAGGGGCCGACCCGGCTGGTGAACCGGGTCGGCCCCTGTCACAGGACTACTTGACCGAACCGCCCGCGGCGACGATCTTCTGCTCGGCCGAACCCGAGACCTTGTCGACGGCGACGGTGAGCTTGACCGAGATGTCGCCGGTGCCGAGCACCTTGACCTTCTCGTTCTTGCGCACCGCACCCTTGGCGACGAGGTCGCTGACGGTGACGTCGCCACCGGTCGGGTACAGCTCGGCGAGCTTGTCGAGGTTGACCACCTGGTACTCGACGCGGAACGGGTTCTTGAACCCGCGCAGCTTCGGCGTACGCATGTGGAGGGGCATCTGCCCACCCTCGAAGCCGACCTTCACCTGGTAGCGGGCCTTGGTGCCCTTGGTGCCACGGCCGGCGGTCTTGCCCTTGGAGCCCTCACCGCGACCGACACGGGTCTTGGCGGTGTTGGCACCCGGGACGGGACGCAGGTGGTGGACCTTGAGCACGCCGGGGCGCGACTCGACGGCATCCTTCTTGGGAGCCGCCTTCTTGGCGTCATCCTTCTTGGGAGCCGCCTTCTTGGGCGCAGCCTCAGCCTTGGCAGCCGCCGCGGCGGGAGCCTTCTTGGCCGGAGCCTTCTTCGCCGGGGCGTCCTTCTTCTCGACGACCGCGTCGGTCGCCTTCTCAGCCTTCTCGGCCATCAGTCGATCTCCTCAACCTTCACGAGGTGTGCGACGGTCTTGACGTACCCGCGGGTCTGCGAGTCGTCGGGACGGACGACCGAGTCGCCGATCCGCTTGAGACCGAGCGAGCGCAGCGTGTCGCGCTGGTTCTGCTTCTCGCTCACCTTGGACTTGACCTGCGTGACCTTCAGACGAGCAGCCATCACGCACCAACCTTCTGTGCCTTGATGGCCTCGGCCTCGGCACGGATCAGACGGGCCGGCGCGACCTGGTCGAAGTCCAGACCACGGCGCGCGGCGACCGCACGGGGCTCTTCGAGCTGCTTGAGCGCCGCGACGGTCGCGTGCACGATGTTGATCGTGTTGGACGACCCGAGGGACTTGGACAGCACGTCGTGGATACCGGCGCACTCGAGCACGGCACGCACCGGGCCACCGGCGATAACACCGGTACCGGCAGCGGCCGGACGAAGGAGCACGACGCCTGCGGCGGCCTCACCCTGCACGGGGTGCGGGATGGTGGAGCCGGCGCGCGGAACCCGGAAGAAGTTGCGCTTGGCCTCTTCGACACCCTTGGAGATGGCCAGGGGCACCTCGCGGGCCTTGCCGTAGCCGACGCCGACGAGGCCGTTGCCGTCGCCCACGACGACGAGCGCCGTGAAGCTGAAGCGGCGACCGCCCTTGACGACCTTCGACACGCGGTTGATCGTCACGACGCGCTCGAGGAACTGGCTCTCGTTGCGGTCGCGCGAGTTGCGGTCGCGGTTGGGGTTGCGCTCGCGACCACCGCGACGCGGCTCGCGCTCGGCGGGCGCCTCGGCCGCAGCCGTGGCCGTCTGCCCGGCTGCTTGCTCGGTGGCAGTCACTTCGTTCTCCACATTCTGGTTGTTCACTGCATCGCTCACAGGTTCAGACCTCCCTCGCGGGCGCCCTCGGCGATCGCGGCGACGCGTCCCGCGTAGCGGTTGCCGCCACGGTCGAACACGACGTCGGACACGCCGGCGGCCTTGGCGCGCTCGGCGACGAGTTCGCCGACCTTGCGGGCCTTGGCGGTCTTGTCACCGTCGAACGCGCGCAGGTCGTTCTCGAGCGTCGAGGCCGAGGCCACGGTGTGACCCTTGCTGTCGTCGACGACCTGGACGAAGACGTGGCGGGCCGAACGGGTGACCACCAGGCGCGGACGCACCTCGGTGCCCACGACCTTCTTGCGAAGGCGGAGGTGACGACGCGTACGAGCGTCGGACTTGGACGTGACGGCCATGATTACTTACCACTCTTTCCGGCCTTGCGGCGAACGACCTCGCCGGCGTACCGCACACCCTTGCCCTTGTAGGGCTCGGGCTTGCGGATCTTGCGGATGTTCGCTGCTGCCTCGCCGACGGCCTGCTTGTCGATGCCGCTGACGGTGAGCTTGTTGTTGCCCTCGACGGTCAGCGTGATGCCGCTCGGGGGCTCGACGAGCACCGGGTGCGAGAAGCCGAGGGCGAACTCGACCGCGGCGCCCTTCTGCGCGACGCGGTAACCGGTGCCGACGACCTCGAGGCCCTTGGTGTAGCCCTGGGTGACGCCGATGATGTTGTTGTTGATGAGGGTGCGGGTGAGCCCGTGCAGCGAGCGCGAGGCGCGCTCGTCGTCGGGACGGGAGACCAGGACCTGGTTCTCCTCGACCGTGACCTCGATCGGGCTGGCGACGGTGAGCGAGAGCTCGCCCTTCGGGCCCTTGACGGCGACGTCCTGGCCGGCGACCGTGACGGTCACGCCGGCGGGGATGTCGATGGGAAGACGTCCGATACGCGACATGTCAGATCACCACACGTAGGCGAGGACTTCCCCACCCACGCCCTTCTGCTCGGCCTGACGGTCGGTGAGAAGACCGGAGGAGGTGGACAGGATCGCGACGCCGAGGCCGCCGAGCACCGTGGGGAGCTCGGTGGACTTCGCGTACACGCGGAGACCGGGCTTCGACACGCGCTTGATGCCGGCGATCGACCGCTCGCGGTTCGGGCCGTACTTCAGCGTCATGGTGAGGGTCTGGCCGACACGGGCGTCGGAGACCTCCCAGCCGGCGATGTAGCCCTCCTGCTGGAGGATCTCGGCGATGTGCGTCTTGAGCTTGGAGCTCGGCAGCGACACGGTGTCGTGGTGCGCCGAGTTCGCGTTGCGCAGACGGGTCAGCATGTCTGCGACCGGGTCTGTCATCGTCATTTCGTGTGTTTCCTTTGTTCAGCGGTTTCGGATGCCGTTACACGACAGCCGACCTTCGTGATGGTTCTTACTGGGCGTCGTCCGTCTTGAACGGGAACCCGATGTGGCGCAGCAGCGAGCGACCCTCGTCATCCGACTTCGCCGTGGTGACGATCGTGATGTCGAAGCCGCGGACGCGGTCGATCTTGTCCTGGTTGATCTCGTGGAAGACCGACTGCTCCTGGAGACCGAACGTGTAGTTGCCGTGGCCGTCGAACTGCTTCGGCGACAGGCCGCGGAAGTCGCGGATGCGCGGCAGCGCGAGGTTCACGAGCCGGTCCAGAAACTCCCACGCGCGGTCGCCGCGGAGGGTGACGTGCGCGCCGATGGCCTGGCCCTCGCGCAGCTTGAACTGCGCGATGGACTTGCGGGCCTTCGTGACGATCGGCTTCTGACCGGTGATCTTGACGAGGTCGTCGACCGCGCCCTCGATCACCTTGCTGTCGCGAGCTGCCTCGCCGACACCGGTGTTCACGACGACCTTGACGATCCCGGGGATCTGCATGACGTTCGAGTAGCCGAACTCTTCCTGCAGAGCCTTCTTGATCTCGCCCTGGTACTTCTGCTTCAGGCGGGGCTGGATCTTGCCAGCCTCCGCGGCAGTGGTGGTGCTCATGTTCAGAGGTCCTTGCCGCTCTTCTTCGCGTAGCGCACGCGGACCGTGCGCTTCACGCCGTCCTTCGTCTGCTCCTCGACACGGTGGCCGACGCGGGTCGGCTTCTTGGTCGAGGGGTCGACGACGGCGACGTTGGAGATGTGGATCGGGGCTTCCATCGTCTCGATGCCGCCCGTCTTGGTGCCGCGCTGGGACTGGCCCACGCGGTTGTGCTTCGTGACGTAGTTGACGCCCTCGACGATCACGCGGTTCTGCTCGGTGAGGACCTCGAGGACCTTGCCCTGCTTGCCGCGGTCGCCGCCCTTGTCCTGCTTCTTGCCGGTGATGACCTGGACCAGGTCGCCCTTTTTGATGTTCGCCATGATCAGATGACCTCCGGGGCGAGCGAGACGATCTTCATGAACTTCTTGTCACGAAGCTCACGACCGACCGGCCCGAAGATGCGGGTGCCACGGGGCTCCCCGTCGTTCTTCAGGATGACGGCGGCGTTCTCGTCGAACTTGATGTAGGACCCGTCGGCACGACGGGTCTGCTTGACGGTGCGGACGACGACAGCCTTGACCACGTCGCCCTTCTTGACGTTGCCGCCCGGGATCGCGTCCTTGACGGTCGCCACGATGATGTCGCCCAGACCCGCGTAGCGGCGGTTGGAGCCGCCGAGCACGCGAATGGTGAGCAGCTCCTTGGCGCCGGTGTTGTCGGCGACCTTGAGGCGGGATTCGGTCTGAATCACTTCTTACTCCTTGGGTTCCAAGAAGGCCGGGGCCTTACTTGGCCTTCTCGAGGATCTCGACCAGACGCCAGCGCTTGGTGGCGCTGAGCGGACGGGTCTCGTTGATGAGGACGAGGTCGCCGATGCCGGCGGTGTTCGCCTCGTCGTGGGCCTTGACCTTGGACGTGCGACGGATGACCTTGCCGTAGAGCGGGTGCTTCACGCGGTCCTCGACCTCGACGACGATCGTCTTGTCCATCTTGTCGCTGACCACGTAGCCACGGCGGGCCTTGCGGTAGCCACGGGCGTCGGCGTCGCGCACGTCGTGCGCGGCGGACTCGTGACCCTTGACGGGAGCCTCGGCGACCGCGACGTCGGCCACGGGGGCGTCGGCCTTGGCGGCGGCAGGCTTCTTGGCCGGCGCCTTCTTGGCAGGCGCCTTCTTCTCAGTCTCAGCCATCACTCGGCCTCTTCCTTCGCGGCCTCGTCGGCGGCGTCCGCCTTCTTGGCCTTGGTCTTCTTCGCCTTCGTCGCGACCTCCACCGGCGCGGGCGTGGCACGGATGCCGAGCTCGCGCTCACGGATCACGGTGTAGAGCCGCGCGATGTCGCGCTTGACCGCACGGATGCGGCCGTGGCTCTCGAGCTGGCCGGTGGCCGACTGGAAGCGCAGGTTGAACAGCTCTTCCTTGGCCTTGCGCAGCTCCTCGACGAGGCGCTGGTCTTCGAACGTATCGAGCTCGCTCGGGGCGAGCGTCTTGGTGCCGACGGCCATTACGCGTCGCCCTCCTCGCGCTTGATGATGCGTGCCTTGAGAGGCAGCTTGTGGATTGCACGGGTCAGTGCCTCACGAGCGAGTTCCTCGTTGACACCCGCGACCTCGAAGAGGACGCGGCCCGGCTTGACGTTGGCGACCCACCACTCCGGCGAGCCCTTACCCGAACCCATGCGGGTTTCGGCGGGCTTCTTGGTCAGCGGACGGTCGGGGTAGATGTTGATCCACACCTTTCCGCCACGCTTGATGTGACGCGTCATCGCGATACGAGCGGACTCGATCTGACGGTTGGTCACATAGGCCGGCGTGAGCGCCTGGATGCCGAACTCACCGAACGACACCTTGGTGCCACCGGTGGCCTGACCCGAGCGGCCCGGGTGGTGCTGCTTGCGGTACTTGACCTTGCGGGGGATAAGCATCAGGCAGACGCTCCTTCTGCGACGGGGGCCTCGCTGCGCGGGCCACGGCGACGGTCGCCACCGCGGTCGTCGCGACCGCGGGACTTCGGGGCGTTGGCCTGCTCGCGTGCGAGCTCCTTGTTGGTGAGGTCGCCCTTGTAGATCCAGACCTTCACACCGATGCGGCCGAAGGTGGTCTTGGCCTCGTAGAAGCCGTAGTCGATGTTCGCGCGGAGCGTGTGCAGGGGCACACGGCCCTCGCGGTAGAACTCCGAGCGGCTCATCTCGGCGCCGCCGAGGCGGCCGGAGACCTGGATGCGGATGCCCTTGGCGCCGGCGCGCTGGGCGCCCTGCAGCCCCTTGCGCATCGCGCGACGGAAGGCGACACGAGCAGACAGCTGCTCGGCGATGCCCTGCGCGACGAGCTGAGCGTCGGCCTCGGGGTTCTTGACCTCGAGGATGTTCAGCTGGATCTGCTTGCCGGTCAGCTTCTCGAGGTCGGCGCGGATGCGCTCGGCCTCGGCGCCGCGGCGGCCGATGACGATGCCCGGGCGGGCGGTGTGGATGTCGACGCGGACGCGGTCACGCGTGCGCTCGATCTCGATCCCGCTCACGCCGGCGCGGTCCAGCTGCGTCTGCAGGAGCTTGCGGATCTTGATGTCCTCGGCCACGTAGTCGGCGTAACGCTGGCCCGGCTTCGTCGAGTCGGAGAACCAACGCGACACGTGGTCCGTGGTGATGCCGAGGCGGAAGCCGTAGGGGTTGACCTTCTGTCCCATTACTTGCTCGCCTTCTTGGTCGTGGTCGCGGCCGGAGCCTCAGCGACCTCAGGGGTCGCCAGCTCGATCGTGATGTGGCTCGTGCGCTTCTTGATCTGGAAGGCACGGCCCTGGGCGCGGGGCTGGAAACGCTTGAGCGTCGTGCCCTCGTCCACGTACGCGTTCTTCACGTACAGGTCCTGCTCGTCCAGGTACTCGCCGTCCTTGTCCGCCTTCACGCGGGCGTTGGCGACCGCTGCGGCGACGAGCTTGTAGATCGGCTCGCTGGCACCCTGGGGCGCGAACTTCAGGATGGCGAGAGCCTCCTGAGCCTGCTTTCCCTTGATGAGCGCGACGACACGACGAGCCTTCTGAGGGGTCACGCGGATGTGCTTCACGCGTGCGATGGATTCCACCATGTCTCTCCTCCTCTAGTCCTCTCTGGAGCGCCCCCGCGTCAGCGGCGGCGACCCTTCTTGTCGTCCTTCTCGTGGCCGCGGAAGGTGCGGGTGGGCGCGAACTCGCCCAGCTTGTGGCCGACCATGGTCTCGGACACGAACACGGGGATGTGCTTGCGTCCGTCGTGCACGGCGATGGTGTGTCCCAGCATGGCGGGGATGATCATCGAACGGCGCGACCAGGTCTTGATGACGTTCTTGGTACCGGCTTCGTTCTGCGAGACGACCTTGCGAAGCAGGTGCTCGTCGACGAAGGGGCCCTTCTTAAGGCTGCGAGGCATCTTCCTCTACTCCTACTTGCGCTTCTTGCCGGCGTTGCGACGACGGACGATGTACTTGTCGCTTTCCTTGTTGGCGTGGCGGGTGCGACCCTCAGCCTGGCCCCAAGGAGAGACGGGGTGACGCCCACCGGACGTCTTGCCCTCACCACCACCGTGCGGGTGGTCGACCGGGTTCATCGCGACACCACGGACGGTCGGGCGGACGCCCTTCCAGCGCTTGCGGCCGGCCTTGCCCCAGTTGATGTTCGACTGCTCGGCGTTGCCGACCTCGCCGATGGTCGCGCGGCAGCGCGCATCGACGTTGCGGATCTCGCCGGAGGGCAGACGCAGCTGGGCGTACGGGCCGTCCTTGGCGACCAGACGCACCGAGGTGCCGGCCGAGCGGGCGAGCTTGGCGCCGCCGCCGGGACGGAGCTCGATCGCGTGGATGACCGTACCGGTGGGGATGTTGCGCAGCGGCAGGTTGTTGCCCGGCTTGATGTCCGCGCCGGCACCGGACTCGACGACATCGCCCTGCTGGAGCTTGTTCGGCGCGAGGATGTAGCGCTTCTCGCCGTCGAAGTAGTGCAGGAGCGCGATGCGCGCGGTGCGGTTGGGGTCGTACTCGATGTGAGCGACCTTGGCGTTGACGCCGTCCTTGTCGTTGCGACGGAAGTCGATCACGCGGTACTGGCGCTTGTGGCCACCACCGATGTGCCGCGTCGTGATGCGGCCCTGGTTGTTGCGGCCACCGGTCTTGGACAGCGGGCGCAGCAGCGACTTCTCCGGCGTCGATCGCGTGATCTCGGCGAAGTCAGCCACCGACGAACCGCGGCGACCCGGGGTCGTGGGCTTGTACTTGCGAATAGCCATGTTGGTTGTCCTCTATCCCGACCGTCAGCCGACTGCCGTGAAGATGTCGATGGTGCCCGACTTCAGCGTGACGATGGCGCGCTTGGTGTCCTTGCGCTTGCCCATGCCGAAGCGGGTGCGACGGGCCTTGCCCACGCGGTTGATGGTGTTCACCGCGGCGACCTTGACGCCGAAGATCTTCTCGATGGCGAGCTTGATCTCGGTCTTGGTCGCGCGGGGGTCCACGAGGAACGTGTACTTGCCCTCGTCGATGAGCCCGTAGCTCTTCTCGGAGACGACCGGCTTCAGGATGATGTCGCGCGGGTCCTTGTTGACGGCGGTCATGCCGAGACCTCCTCGGTGGCGCCGGCCTTCGCAGCGACGAACGCGTCGTAGGCGGCCTTGGTGAAGACGATGTCGTCGGAGACGAGCACGTCGTAGGCGTTGAGCTGGCCGACGGGCAGCACGTGGACGTACGCGAGGTTGCGCACGCTCTTGATCGTGAGCTCGTCGTCGCGGTCGATGACGACCAGGACGTTCTTGACGGCCGACAGGCCGGTCAGGACCGCCGCGGCGGCCTTGGTCGAGGGCGCACCCTCGATGCCGAAGGAGTCGACGATGTGCAGACGGCCACCGCGAGCACGGTCGCTGAGCGAGCCCAGGAGGGCAGCGGCGATCATCTTCTTGGGGGTGCGCTGCGAGTAGTCGCGCGGCTTCGGGCCGTGCACGATGCCACCGCCGGTCATGTGCGGCGCGCGGATCGAGCCCTGACGGGCGTTACCCGTGCCCTTCTGCTTGAAGGGCTTGCGGCCGGCACCGGAGACCTCACCGCGACGCTTGGTCGAGTGGGTGCCCTGGCGAGCCGCCGCGAGCTGCGCGACGACGACCTGGTGGATGAGCGGGATGTTCGTCTTGACGTCGAACAGCGACGCGGGAAGCTCGACCGAACCGGCCTTCTTACCGCTGGCGGTGTGGACGTCGAGCGCGAGAGTCGAGTCAGCCATGATCAGGCACCCTTCACTGCGTTGCGGACGTAGACGATGCGGCCGCGCGCACCGGGGACGGCGCCCTTGACGAGCAGCAGACCCTTCTCGGCGTCGACGGCGTGCACCGTGAGGTTGAGGACGGTCACGCGCTCGCCACCCATACGGCCGGCCATGCGCATGCCCTTGAAGACGCGGCTCGGGGTCGACGATGCGCCGATGGAGCCGGGCTTGCGGTGGTTGCGGTGCGCACCGTGCGATGCCGAGACGCCCTTGAAGTTGTGGCGCTTCATGACACCCGCGGTGCCCTTGCCCTTGCTGGTGCCGACGACGTCGATCAGCTGGCCCGCCTCGAAGGTGGCGTCGACGGTGAGCTCCTGACCGAGTGAGTAGTCAGCGGCATCCGCCGTGCGCACCTCGGTGAGGTGGCGGCGCGGGGTGACACCGGCGGCCTCGAAGTGGGCCGTCAGCGGCTTGTTCACCTTGCGGGGGTCGATCTGCCCGTAGGCGATCTGGACCGCGTTGTAGCCGTCCTTCTCGGGCGTGCGAACCTGGGTGACCACGTTCGGCGCGACCTCGATGACGGTGACGGGAACGAGCTTGCCGTTCTCGTCCCAAACCTGGGTCATGCCGAGCTTCGTGCCCAGCAGACCCTTCGAAATCTTCTCGTTGATGTGTGCCATGGTCGTCGTCCTCAGAGCTTGATCTCGATGTTGACGTCGGCCGGCAGGTCGAGGCGCATCAGGGAGTCGACGGCCTTGGGCGTCGGGTCGATGATGTCGATCAGACGCTTGTGGGTGCGCATCTCGAAGTGCTCGCGGCTGTCCTTGTACTTGTGGGGCGACCGGATGACGCACACGACGTTCTTCTCGGTCGGAAGGGGCACGGGGCCCACGACAGTCGCGCCCGCGCGGGTCACGGTGTCGACGATCTTTCGCGCCGACGTGTCGATGACCTCGTGGTCGTACGACTTCAGGCGAATGCGGATCTTCTGTCCCGCCATTGTCTGCTCACTCTCTTTTCTCGCGTCGTACCTCGAGGGCATTGGACGCACGTGGCGCGGTTACGCCGGGTACTTCGTCCTCGGGGCTGGTCGCCTGCCTTCCGGCCGGTTCCCGAGCTTGTCGAGGGATGCTGCACCGCTGTTCTGATGTCAGTCCGGCTCCCCGCACGCAGGCGGAACCTGTTTCCAGGTGAGGAGTCGGATGTGTTGTTCTGCTGCCCGCGGCCTAGGACCCTGCACCATGCCCTCGGAGAGGAGGCGCCGCCTATGCACTGCCCTGGCAGTGATCCTGCAGCGCTGACGCGCACGCAAGAATGTGGAACCTGACTAGTCTACGTGCCGCCCGGGCGTGTCGCAAACTCGGGCGTGTCGCGCCCGGCGCGAGCTTGCCCCGCCCGGCGTCGAGCTCGTCCCGCCCGGCGCGAGCTTGCCCCGCCCGGCGTCGAGCTTGCCCCGCCCGGCGCGACCTTGCCGGCAAGCTCGACGCGTCGGGGGCAAGGTCGGCGCGCGCGGGGCAAGCTCGATCATCGCGTGAGCGACACCCGGTCAAGCGCCGCCCGGAACGCGTCGAACGTGCGCACGTCCGCCCAGCCGAAGCGCACACAGCGCCAGCCGGTCGCCCGCTCGACGGCACGCTGACGGGAGTCCTGAGCGGCGAGCACCGCCTCCGGCGATCGACCGGCGAGCATGCGCGCGTCGCTCGTCTTCACCGCGCCGTCGAACTCGAGCCACACCCGGCGCTCCGGAAGGGCGAGATCGAGGAACGCGTGCCTGCCGCCGGGCAGCGCCACGCGGAACTGGGGTTCGGCGGCACCGAGCGAACACTGCCAGACCCGCCACCGCAGCAGACTCTCCCCCGGGGAATCCATCCGCTCGTCAGCGAAGTCCACCACGAAACGCGCCTGACGGATGCCACGGGCCCCCGCGGCCGCGTGGATGCGGACGCGGACGGCTTCGCGGAGAGCGGCCGCATCCCCCTGCCCTGCGCTCGACTCCCCGCGCGTCGCCACCAGATGCAGCGCGGCATCCATCGCGACGATGGCCGCCGCGGGCGTCGAGAGTCGGATGACGTCGTACACGGTGCGCTCGAGCGTCGTCACGGCGAACCCGTCGAGCGCGCACACGTCCCCGACCGGGAGCGGAGCGTGGTGGCGCGTCACCAGGCGCGAGCCATGCCGCGGATGGGCGCCCGCGACGACCATGTCGACGCGGTCCGCCGGCCTGTCGAGCACGGGGAGTCCGTGCAGGGCGAGGGCGGTCGCGTGCGAGAACGCCCCGCGCGTGCCCTCAGAAGTCCTCCGTCGGACCACCTCGGCGAGCGTGCGCAGCCGCGCTTCGCGGAACTGTCCGTCCCACTCCGGCGTCGCCACATATGCGTCGCGGTCCAGACGCAGGAGCTGGGCCGGTTCGACGCCTCGGAACGGAAGCGGGTCATTCGCGGAGAACAGCTGTACGCGCGTGGTCGATTCGGTCGCCATACCGCACCAGCGTGGGCGATGCGGCGCCGACGCGAGCCGTGCCGACCCCGATCGGTGGAGGACGGCCCGCCCCGCACGGCTGGGGAGAGTGCTCCGACGAGCGTTCCCCGTTCGCCGACCTTGCCCCGCGCGCGCCGACCTTGCCCCGCGCGCGCCCACTTCGCCGGCAAGCTCGGCGGCGGCGGGGCAAGCTCGGCGGGGGCGGGGCAAGCTCGGCGGGCGCGGGGCAAGCTCGGCGGGCATGAAAAGAGGGACGGATGCCGTGGCATCCGTCCCTCGGTCGGCGAGGTGACTACTCGTTGCCGATCTTCGAGTCGATGTTCCCGCGGACGTCGTCCACGGTGCCGTGGGCCGACTCGGGGGCGACCTTCTTGACGAAGTCGGCGGCGGCGTCCAAGACGTTGTCGCTGACATCCTCGGCCTGATCGGACTTCAGTGTCTCCTCGATCTTGTCCTTGTTCTTCTCCAGGAAGTCCTTGCCCTGGTTCACGAGGTCCTCGATACCCATATGTTCTCCTCCCGGTCGGCGAGCGAGGCGGCTGCTGCCGCCTCGCTCTCATCATGTCGGTTCGTCGACCCGCGGTCCAGGGCCCGTGCGCGGGCAGCGCAGGCTGCCGCGGCTTCTGCCGCCGGTCCCAGGCCGGGCGCACGCAGAAAGGGCCGGATCCTTTCGGATCCGACCCTTTCGGTGCAGTCGCGGAGACTTACTTCACGATCTTCGTGACCGTGCCGGCGCCGACGGTGCGGCCACCCTCACGGATCGCGAAGCCGAGGCCCTCCTCCATGGCGATCGGCTGGATCAGCTCGACCGTCATGTCGGTGGTGTCGCCGGGCATGACCATCTCGGTGCCCTCGGGCAGCGAGATGACGCCGGTGACGTCGGTGGTGCGGAAGTAGAACTGCGGGCGGTAGTTCGTGTAGAAGGGGTTGTGACGGCCACCCTCCTCCTTGGACAGGATGTACGCCGTGCCCTCGAAGTTGGTGTGCGGCGTGACCGAACCCGGCTTCACGATGACCTGGCCGCGCTCGACGTCGTCACGCTTGGTGCCGCGCAGGAGCAGACCACAGTTCTCGCCGGCCCAGGCCTCGTCGAGCTGCTTGTGGAACATCTCGATACCGGTGACGATCGTCTTCTGCGTCGGGCGCAGACCCACGATCTCGATCTCCGAGTTGATCGCCAGGGTGCCGCGCTCGGCGCGACCCGTGACGACCGTGCCACGGCCGGTGATGGTGAAGACGTCCTCGACGGGCATGAGGAACGGCTTGTCCTTGTCACGCACCGGGTCGGGGATGGACTCGTCGACGGCCTCCATGAGGTCGAGGATCGACTGGGTCCACTTCTCGTCGCCCTCGAGAGCCTTCAGGCCCGAGACGCGCACGACGGGAGCGTTGTCGCCGTCGAAGTCCTGCGACGAGAGCAGCTCGCGGACCTCGAGCTCGACGAGCTCCAGGATCTCCTCGTCGTCGACCATGTCCGACTTGTTCAGCGCGACGAGCAGGTAGGGCACGCCGACCTGCTTGGCGAGCAGCACGTGCTCACGCGTCTGAGCCATCGGGCCGTCGGTGGCGGCGACCACGAGGATCGCGCCGTCCATCTGAGCGGCACCGGTGATCATGTTCTTGATGTAGTCGGCGTGACCGGGCGCGTCGACGTGAGCGTAGTGACGCTTCGGGGTCTCGTACTCGACGTGCGAGATGTTGATCGTGATGCCGCGCTGACGCTCCTCGGGAGCCGAGTCGATCGACGCGAAGTCGCGCTGGACGTTGGTCGCGGACGGGAACTTGTCGGCGAGCACCTTCGAGATCGCCGCGGTGAGCGTCGTCTTGCCGTGGTCGACGTGACCGATCGTTCCGATGTTCACGTGCGGCTTGGTCCGCTCGAACTTGGCCTTAGCCACTGGGTCCTCCTCAGGACGGTCGTTGTAGAGCTCCGGGCGCTGGATTGCGACCGGCGTTCTACGGGGATGTTGTCAGTGTAGTTGACGGTTCTGTATTCAGTTTGGGTGTCGTTTCGTCTCGGGCCTTCGGCCCTCGCTCAACGACCGGCTGGGTGGATGCCGGGTCCTTCGACAAGCTCAGGAACCTCACGGCCCCGGCATCCGAGCAGGGAAAGGGTTACTCGCCCTTGGTCTTCTGGACGATCTCGTCGGCCACGGCCTTGGGGACCTCGGCGTAGGAGTCGAACTCCATCGAGTACACGGCCCGGCCCGAGGTCTTCGAGCGCAGGTCGCCGATGTAGCCGAACATCTCCGACAGCGGGACGAGGGCACGGACGACCTTCACGCCGGCCGCGTCCTCCATCGACTGGATCTGGCCACGGCGGCTGTTCAGGTCGCCGATGACGTCGCCCATGTACTCCTCGGGCGTACGGACCTCGACGCTCATGAGCGGCTCGAGGATGGCGGGGTTCGCCTTGCGGACCGCCTCCTTGAAGCCCATGGAGCCGGCGATCTTGAACGCCATCTCGGAGGAGTCGACGTCGTGCGAGGCGCCGTCGAGCAGGATCGCCTTGACGCCCACCATCGGGTAGCCCGCGAGCACGCCCACGTTCATCGCATCCTGGAAGCCCTGGTTGGTCGGCTCGATGTACTCGCGCGGGATCCGGCCACCGGTGACCTTGTTCTCGAACTCGTACGTCTTGTCGGCCGTGACCTCGAGGGGCTCGAGCGCGAACTGGATCTTCGCGAACTGACCCGAACCACCGGTCTGCTTCTTGTGGGTGTAGTCGTGACGCTCGACCGCCTTGCGGATGGTCTCGCGGTAGGCCACCTGGGGCTTGCCGACGTTCGCCTCGACGCGGAACTCGCGCTTCATGCGGTCCACGAGGATGTCGAGGTGCAGCTCGCCCATGCCCTTGATGACCGTCTGACCGGTCTCGGGGTTGAGCTCGGTGCGGAAGGTCGGGTCCTCTTCGGCGAGCTTCTGGATCGCAAGACCCAGCTTCTCCTGGTCGGCCTTGGTCTTCGGCTCGATCGCGACCTCGATGACGGGCTCGGGGAACGTCATCGACTCGAGGACGACCGGCTCGTTCGGGTCGGCCAGGGTGTCACCGGTGGTGGTGTCCTTGAGGCCGATGACCGCGTAGATGTTGCCCGCGGTGACCGAGTCGACCGGGTTCTCCTTGTTGGCGTGCATCTGGAAGATCTTCCCGATGCGCTCCTTCTTGCCCTTGGTCGAGTTGATGACCTGCGCGCCGGAGTCGAGGTGACCCGAGTAGACGCGGATGTAGGTCAGGCGACCGAAGAACGGGTGCACGGCGACCTTGAAGGCCAGCGCGGCGAAGGGGTCGTTCGCGTCGGGGTGACGCTCGATGACCTTCTCCTCGTCCTTCGGGTCGTGCGCCTCGATGGCGGGCACGTCCAGCGGCGAGGGCAGGAAGTCGACGACCGCGTCGAGCATCGGCTGCACACCGCGGTTCTTGAACGCGGAGCCGCACAGGACCGGGTACAGCTCGCCGGCGACGGTGAGCTTGCGGATGGCGCCCTTGATCTCGGCGAGCGTGAGCTCCTCGCCGCCGAAGTACTTCTCCAGCAGCGTCTCGTCGCTCTCGGCGACCGTCTCGAGCAGCTTCTCGCGGTACTCGGCAGCACGGTCGGCGAGGTCGGCCGGGATCTCCTGGATCTCGTACTTGGCGCCCATGGTCACGTCACCCTTGGCGTCGCCGGGCCACACCAGGGCACGCATCTCGACGAGGTCGATCACGCCGACGAAGTCGTTCTCGGCGCCGATCGGCAGCTGGAGCACGAGCGGCTTGGCGCCCAGGCGGCTGACGATCGTGTCGACCGTGAAGTAGAAGTCGGCGCCGAGCTTGTCCATCTTGTTGACGAAGCAGATGCGCGGGACGTCGTACTTGTCGGCCTGACGCCAGACGGTCTCGGACTGGGGCTCGACGCCCTCCTTGCCGTCGAAGACGGCGACCGCGCCGTCGAGCACGCGGAGCGAGCGCTCGACCTCGACCGTGAAGTCGACGTGGCCGGGGGTGTCGATGATGTTGATCTGGTTCTTGTTCCAGAAGCAGGTCACGGCGGCAGACGTGATCGTGATGCCGCGCTCCTTCTCCTGCTCCATCCAGTCGGTGGTCGAGGCGCCGTCGTGCGTCTCGCCGAGCTTGTGGTTGACGCCCGTGTAGAACAGGATGCGCTCGGTCGTCGTCGTCTTGCCGGCATCGATGTGCGCCATGATGCCGATGTTGCGGACCTTGTTCAGGTCGGTGAGCACTTCTTGTGCCACGGGGTTTCCTTACTTGGTGGAGGGGTTCGGGCGGGCGGCCCTTCGACAGGCTCAGGGGCCGACAGGCTCAGGGGCCCGACAGGCTCAGGGGCCCGACAGGCTCAGGGGCCTGACGGCCCGGGGAGCGGGCGGATGCGACGCTCCCCGAGCCTGTCGACGGGTTACCAGCGGTAGTGCGCGAAGGCCCGGTTCGACTCGGCCATCTTGTGGGTGTCCTCACGGCGCTTGACCGCGGCACCGAGGCCGTTCGACGCGTCGAGGATCTCGTTCTGCAGACGCTCGGTCATCGTCTTCTCACGACGGCCCTTCGCGTAGCTGACGAGCCAGCGCAGCGCGAGCGTGTTCGCACGGTGCGGCTTGACCTCGACGGGCACCTGGTAGGTCGAGCCGCCGACGCGGCGGCTCTTGACCTCGAGGGTGGGACGGACGTTGTCGAGCGCCTTCTTGAGCGTTGCGACGGCGTCCTGGCCGTTCTTGGCCTCGACGCCCTTGAGGGCGTTGTAGACGATCGACTCGGCGAGCGACTTCTTGCCGTCGACGAGGATCTTGTTCACCAGCTGGGTGACGATCGGAGCACCGTAGACCGGGTCGTTGACGACGACGCGGCGGGGTGCGGGTCCCTTGCGAGGCATCTGACTCAGCCCTTCTTGGCGCCGTAGCGACTACGGGCCTGCTTGCGGTTCTTGACGGCCTGGGTGTCCAGGGCGCCGCGGACGATCTTGTAGCGCACGCCGGGGAGGTCCTTCACACGACCGCCGCGGACGAGCACCAGCGAGTGCTCCTGCAGGTTGTGGCCCTCGCCGGGGATGTAGGCGGTGACCTCGGTGCCGTTGCGGAGCTTGACACGGGCGACCTTGCGCATGGCCGAGTTCGGCTTCTTGGGCGTGGTCGTGTACACGCGGGTGCAGACACCCGCCTGCTGCGGGTTCGCCTTCAGGGCGGGCGCCTTGGTCTTGGTGACCTTCGGCGAGCGACCCTTGCGAACCAACTGCTGAATGGTTGGCACGTTCTCTCCTTGTTGGGCTGTGCGGCTCTCTCGAACCTCACAGGTGCTGCACGGTGACAGCGTTCGTGGTTTCACCACAGATCCACCGGCCGGGCGCGAGAGCGCCGAGCGTTGAGTGATGGATATGCCGTGGGGGCGACCTGTTCGCAGGCCGATCCCGGAAGTCCGCGATCTTCCGCCCTGTCCGCACCGAAGCACGACGCAGGGCGCGCAAGAGCGCACACCCGATCAATGATACGCCGTATGACGAAGGCGGGCAAACGCGCGCGGCGATGTCTCAGCCGATGAGCTCCGCCCGCAGCGAACCGCCCGCCGGAACCCAGCGCGCCGCGCCGACGACGGCGTCGAACAGTTCGGTCAGGAGCGGGGCGAGCTCGGCCAGCGCGGTGGTGAAAGTGAGCAGCACGACCGCGGCGCTTCCCGGCACGGTCAGCCAGTAGTCGGCGATCGCGACCGGCGCATCGCGGTCGTCGGAGGACGGATCGAGCCGGCGCTCGGTGCGCAGCACGAGGCCCTCGCCCTTCTCGAAGGCGGCGCCGCCGGAGCGGGCGAAGCGGTCCCAATGCCCGTCGCCGGTGTCGTCGCCCTCCCCGTCGCCCGGGGACAGCACCCGCACCAGCTGGTCCGCGACAGAGGCCGGGTCGGCGCTGGCACCGAGCGGAAGGCCCGGACGGTACTCGGCGACGGAGGAGGCGAACGCGAGTCCGCCGGGAGCGGCGATCGACAGGTGGTACTGCGTCGCGCCGCCGTCGCGGGCGCGACGGGCCGCCTCGGCGAGGCGATCGCGCTGTCGCGCCCGGAAGGTCGCCTGGTCGTCGCGGCGGCCATAGTGCGCGCGCACGAGCGTCGCGACCGCGTCGGTGATCGTCGCGTCGTCGCCGAGGGGAAGCTCCTCCCACGTACCCGGGAGTGCGAGACGGAGCGCGGGCGAGGGCGCGCTCATCGCGCGGCGACGGCGGCCAGCTCCTCCGCCGTGAGCGACAGGTTCGACCCCAGGTACGAGCCCTCCGCGAAGGGGATCCGATCGCGGTAACGCGACAGGGTGTCGATCACGAGCTCCCCCGTCTCATCGGGGGCCGTCAGCTCGAAGTCGTACGTGCGGTACTCACCCGGGTCCGTCGCGATGATCCGCACGCTCGCGTCGATCACCTCGCCGACCTCCGCCAGGCCCTCCTCGTCGACGGTGATCTGCACGAGAGCGCCGAAGGAGTCGGGGGTGCCGGTGTTGAACGCGCCGACGGCGGCCTCGTCCACGCCGGGAAGCGCCGCGATCGCCGCGGCGACGGCTTCCTTGTCCATGTCCGATCCCCCTCCGGGTGATGATCCGGACGACGTCGGCGACGCCGTCGGTGATGCCGTGCACGCGGCGAGCAGGGCCGCGCAGGTGAGCGCGAGGGCGACCGCGCCGAATCGTCTGGCCATTCCCGTCCGCCTTCCGTCCGCCTCCATCATGCCAACCCGCGCGCCGCGGTCAGTCGCCCCGCGTGTAGGCGTAGTCGGTCGATCCGATCCGGTTGCCGTCCTCGTCGCGGACCGCGGGCGTGCCGAAGTAGTCCGACACCTGGACGCCGCCGGGGTCGGCCGGGTCGTCGGCGAGGAAGTCGCGGCCGGCCTGACTGCCGCCCTGGGTGACCTCGCTGTTGACCGTCGACTGATACTTCTTGGCGTTGTGGCCGAGGTCGCCCGACGGGTCGACCGGGACGTCGATCTTGTAGCGGTTCGGGTCGCCGGAATGATCGGGCGCCCACGGGTTCTCGGTGCGCGGCACCGGATCGGTCGTGTGCGAGACGTCGAGCACACGGGTGGTGTGCGGAATGTCGAGGTCGTCGACCGACGAGCCCGCCACGACGATCGCGTCCACCCGGTAGGTGCTGGCGAAGTCCGGATCGGCGGCGAGGTTCCCGGCCGTGATCCCGCCGAGGCTCCATCCGGCGAGCATGACGTGGTCGCCGGGCTCGATTCCGGCGCGCTGCATCGCGTCGATGACCATCTTCTCGAGCTGGGTCTGCTGGGCCTGGTTCATCTTCGCCACGACGTCGCTCGTGACGTCGTTGCCGCTCGTGCCGCCGGGCGTCCACTGCTGGGTGGACGGGATGTGCACGCGGTAGATGATCTCGCCGTCCGGCCCGACGAACGGGATGATGCGGACGACGGACTCGTGGTTGACGGCGTCGTCGCCTGGATCGAGGTGACCGGCGTCGTCGATGGCGATGAGGTCGTTGAAGAGGGTGTCCAGCGACTCGTCACGGCGACGGCGCTGGGACTCCGCGTCGACGAACTCCGGCGTCCCGGTCTCCTGCAGCGAGGCGAGGGCGATGACCGCCCACAGCTCCGGGAAGGCGGCCATCAACGCCGGGATCGCCGCCTGCACAAGAGCCTGGACGGGATCCATGCCCCGCAGCAGGTTGATCGTGAACAGCCAGGCGAACCCCGTGACGAACACGAAGAGGCCGATGAGCACGCGGGCGACGACGATCGCCAGCAGGGCGAGGGCGAGGACGACGAGGCCCAGCACGACGAGGGCGGCGACCATCAGCACGACGAGGGCGGCCGCCAGCAGCACCACGAGCACCGCGAAGGCGACGAGGGCGAGCACCAGGACGGCCAGGATCGCGAGCCCCAGCAGCACGATCGCGGCGATCACCGCGAGCACCGTGACGATGAGGGTCGCGATCGCGTCGAGGACGGCGACGATCGCCTCGACGATCGCCTCGAGGGCATCGGCGAGGAAGTCGACGATGTCGTGGAACACTCCGCCCACGTCGTCCCAGAAGGAGTCGTTGAGGTCGCTGCCCTCGACGACGTCGTGGATCCGTGCGATGGCGGCACGGGCGGCGCGGTCGCGGTCGGCGACGGCGTCGTCGTAGCGACTCCGGGCCGCAGCTGCGGCGGCGTCGGCATCCGCCGCGTCTCCCCCGGCCGACCTCAGCAGACGATCCACGCTGGTCAGTTCGCCGGCACCGTCGCCGTCGGAGGCGAGGAGGGTCGTGCGCTCGGCGCGCAGTGTGCGCTGGCGGCGCTGCGCGGCGCTCAGGTCGGCGGCCGCGGCGTCGTGGTCGGCGATCGCGCGGGCCGCACGCTCCTGCGCATCCGCCAGGGCGGTCGCGTAGTCCAGGAGCGCCTCCCCCGTCTCGCCGTAACGCCCCTCGGCGGCGTGGACCTCGCCTGCCAGGTGGGCGGCATCGGCGCGCACGCGATCGATGGCGACACTCACCATCGCCCCGGGACGGGCGATCTCCTGCAGGGTCGCGACGGCCGTGCGGATGGCGGTCGCGGTCTCGCGATAGCGCTGGCCGGTGCTGCGCAGGACCACGGGGTCGCCGTCGAGCGGATCCATCAGCGGCTCCCGATCGAGGCGCCGAGGTCGCGATCGACCTGCTGGAACGCATCGTGGATGTCGCCGAGCACGCTGGCCAGGGTGCCGAGCGCCTCGGCCATGCCCCGGCGGCGATCGTCCCACGTGTTCGCGAAGCGTCGGACGGTCTCCGCCAGCTCGTCATGGCCGCAGGCGTCGGCCGCCTGGCGCGACGAGTCGTCGGACGACTCGAAGGTGCGGCGGATGCCGTCGGCGCGCCGGGCGGTGCCGGCGATCGCGCCGAGGTCGAGCTTGACCATGTCAGCCATCGGGTGCCTCGCGGTTCAGGACGGGACGGGGATGCCGCGCGAACGGGCGGCAGAAACGCGTCGGTCGCGGCGGCGGCACCCGTGAGGGGCGCCGACCGCCGCGACCGGAAGACGTCAGTTGCCGGCGAGCGCCTGGTCGGTGTCCTTGATGGCCTGCTGCATCTTGCGCAGCGACTCACCCATGTCCGAGATGCCCTCGATGGCCTTCTCCAGGCCGGTCGTCAGCTCGTTGTAGCCCTCACCGAACTTGCCCGATGCGTGCTGCGTCTTGAAGTCATCGCCCAGCAGACGGTCCACGTCGCTCTTGAGGCGACGCAGGATGTCGCCGATCTCCTCGCGACCCGAGTCGAGCTTGCCCGACATCGCTTCCATCTCGCCGTACGAAGCCTTGAAATCAGCCATCGATCCATCTCCCTTTCAGAATCACCGGACCTCCCGGCACACCCCCAGGCTACGAGACCCCCTACGGAGAGCCAATGGGGAGAACTCCCCGATCCGGCGTCCGCGGGTCAGTCCGCGAGCGGCAGCTGCACCGTGACGAAGCGCCCGTTCTCGACGAACAGGCCCCGGCCGGCGGGGAACTCGTGCCGCTGCACCTTCGGGAACGGCACCTTGAAGAGGGACTCGCCGTCGTAGCTCTCGGGGCGGAGCGCGATGCCGTGGCGTCCCGCTTTGAGCTCCCCGATGAGGCCGTATCCGCTGGAGAGCTGGGTGACGTCGCCGTCGGCGATCAGGAAGTGATCGCTGCGGTTGATCGCCTGGAAGAGCTCCTTCAGCGGTCGTTCGGCGTCGGTGTCGCCGAACTCGGTCACGTTCTCGACGACGATGAGGATCCGCGTCGGGATCGACTCGTCGGCGACGATGTCCTTCAGCTCCTTCGCGAGCGCGCGGACGTCCTCGATGCCGGTGGCCGCACGTCGCCACGGCCGGAGGTCGCGAAGCACCGCCCGCCGTCCGCCGATGTGGAACAACTCGACCTGGGGATCGAACCTCTCCACCGCTCCGACGATCGCGCGCAGCGCGGTGGTCTTGCCGGACTGCGGCGGACCGGCGACCACGAAGGTCCCGACCGGCTCGAAGCCCTTGGGGCCGAGCGTGTCATCGCCGACACCGAGCACCGGCAGGTCGTCGATCCGGTCGGGCAGCGACGACGGCTCGAGCTCCGTCGGCAGCGAGCCGATGTTGCGGGCCTCGACGGCGCCCCGGGCACGCAGGTCGCGCGCGAACTCGGCGGTCGCGGCGTTCTGCTCGGCGACGTTGGTCGTGCCGCCGATGACGGCGATCTGGGTCTCGAGCCCGTCGACGATGGCGCGGCCGGGAACACTCCGCTCACTGAGCACGTCCTTCGGAACCCCGAGGATCGCGTAGGCGCCCTCGTCCGACATGCGCAGCACGATCCGCTTCGTCACGTTGGCGCTGACGGCGGTGGGCACCGCCCCGTAGCGATCGGCGGTCGCGACGACGTGGATGCCGAGGGGTCGCCCCTCGCCGAGGATCCGCATGAAGATCGCGTAGAAGGGCGCCCGCGCCGAGACGGTCTCCCAGTCCTGCTTGAACACGCCGAAACCATCGAGCAGGAGCAGGATGCGCGGTTCGTCGCGGTCGCCCGTGATCGTGCGGTACTCGCTGAGCGTCGCGGCGCCGGCCTCGGAGAAGCGCTTGGCGCGGTCGTCCAGCATGCTGCGGAGGGTGCGGAGCAGCCGCTGCACCCGCTCGACGTCATCGCCCGAGACGACCGACCCGACGTGCGGCATCACCTCCAGCGAGCGCAGCGCTCCGGTGCCGAAGTCGATGCCGTACACGGCCGCGCGACCGGCCTCGGGCCGTGCGCCGGCGGCAATGCCGATGGAGCGCAGCGCGACGGACTTGCCGGCGCCGCTCGTGCCGTAGACGAGCAGGTGCCCGTCGGTGTCGGGCAGGAAGGAGACCGCCTCCTGCAGCTGGCGCTGAGGGATGTCGGCGAGCCCGAGGGGGATGCGACCATCACCCTCCAACGGCAGCGCGCGGAGGTCGATCGTCGTCGCCAGGTCGTCGAGCCAGGGGCGACGAGGAGCCGGGAGGCCCGCCTCGTGCGTGGCCGCCACGAGGTTCGCCACGAGGCGCTTCTGGTCGTTGGGGCCGAGGTCCTCGTCGTGGGTGTCCGACTCCTGACGGTCCTCCTCCCGCTCCCAGAGCGTGACCGAGCCGAACCGCAGCTCCGCCACCCGTACCTGCGCACGGTCGGGCTCGTCGGTGGTCCAGCCGCCCGCGTACGCCGACTGGAACGGCACGAGACGGCCGGGACCCGTCTTGGCGATGCCGCGACCGGGGATCGACGGGTCGAAGGTGGAGGCGACGACATCGCCGACGACGTCGTTGGAGTCCGCGGCGTCGGCCATCCGCAGCGCGACCCGCAGGTTCGTGTTCGCGCGGAGGTTGTCCTTGATGACGCCGGCGGGCCGCTGCGTGGCCATGATCAGGTGGATGCCGAGCGACCGTCCACGCTGGGCGATGTCGACGACACCGTCGACGAATTCGGGCACCTCGGTGGCGAGCGCCGCGAACTCGTCGATCACGAGGACGAGCGCGGGCGGGGTGTCGGGATCCTGCCGCTTCTCGAGCTCGAGGAGGTCCTTCGCCTTCTTGCGGTTGAAGAGGTGCTCGCGGTGGTGCAGCTCGGCGCGGAGGCTCGTGAGCGCGCGGCGCACGAGGTGCGGGCTGAGGTCGGTCACAAGACCCACGCAGTGCGGGAGCTCGACGCAGTCGGCGAACGCCGACCCGCCCTTGTAGTCGACGAACAGGAAGGTCACCCGGTCGGGGCTGTACTCGGCGGCCATGCCCAGCACCCAGGCCTGCAGGAACTCGCTCTTGCCCGAGCCGGTGGTCCCGCCGACGAGCGCGTGCGGGCCCTGGGTGCGAAGATCCAGCGACATCGCGTCGGGGCTGCCCTGGCCGATGTAGGCCTTCAGCGTGCCGGCGCGCTTGAGCCGCGGCCGCGGCGCGCGGGAGCGGTCCACGATCGACGCGTTCTGCCGCCACCGCTCCAGCACCGCCGAGGTCTCGGCGGCCCGGTCGGTGCCCACCAGGCGCAGCAGCGACACGCTCTGCGGCAGGTCGGACGAGTCCGGGGCGACGGAGCTGGAGTCCACGACCGGGGCGAGGCGCTTGGCGAAGTGCTCCGCGTACTCGCGCGAGACGCCCTCGACCCGTACGTCGTCGATGCGCTCGCCCGCGCGCACCCAGCCCACCGACGCGTCGTCGAGGCCGCCGGTGACGTCGAGGTAGGTGCGGCAGGAAGCCGGGAGCGACTCGACGGTCGGCGCGACGAAGATCGTGTAGACACCGGCATCCGGACCCCGCTCGATCAGCTGGGTCAGCCGCGCCCGGTCGACGGGCGCGTCGTTGGTGACGATGAGCACCAGCGCCACATCGCCGGCCGTCTTGGACGCCTGACCTGGCCGCTCGCCGACGTGCTTGCCGGCCTCCATCGACATGTCGGCGGTCGCCAGCGGACCGCGGTGGGAGGGCGATCCCGACAGGCGTTCGAGGATGGCCTCCTCCAGCGCGTTCAGCAGCACCGTGCCCGCGGACTGGCTGTCGGCGAGGGCGATCTCGGCGAACGGGGACTGCGGGCTGGTCGTGTGGGGCAGCCACTTCATCCACTCGACGTCGGGCGTCCAGGCCGGGTCGACGATCGCCGCGGTGATGACCTCGTTCGGGGCGTGGAGCCCGAACAGCTGCACGCTCAGCCCGCGCAGCACGTCGCCCACCGGCTGGCGGGGCCCGGCGAGGCCGATCGCCCCGGCGGAGGGGAGGAGCTCGATGAGCGGCACGTCGTCGATGCGGGCGAAGCGCTCCCCGACGGCGGTGACCTGATCGGCGTACTCGGCGATCCCGCGCTGGTCGTTGACTTCCTTGATGGTGTTGCGGCTGGCCGCCGTCCCCGATCCCAGGCGGAGCGAAAGGAAGTTCCAGTGCTCGGGGCGTCTCGTCCACAGCAGCGGGCCGAGGCGCATCGCCTGCTCGTAGATCGTCGCCGTCGGCGGCGCCTCCTCTCGCCGGCGCTCGCGCTCAACGATCTCCTCCGCCGCCATCGCGTCCTCGAGCTCGTCGAGCTGACGCTCGAACGTCTCGATCTCCTGCCGCAGCTTCTTGCCCTGCTGGGTGCGCTGGCCGATGAAGTTGCCGAGCATCATCAGCGGCGCCATCACGATGATGAGCAGCGACGCGGGGCGTTGCGTGAACCCGAACATCGCGACGCCGAGGAGCACGGGCGCGGCGATCATCGGCCACGGGAAGATGCGCGGATCGGCCTCGGCGGGGATCACCGGATGACGGTGCTCCTTGCCCGGGTAGCGCTTCTCGACACGCGGCGAGCGGTTGAACAGCAGCATGCCGCCGCGCTCGAGCACGCGGTCGTCGTCGGCGCCCGGCGCCGACTCGGTCTTGACGAAGGTCACGTCGGTCGCGCCGATCGTGATGACCTGCCCCGGCAGCACGCGCACGCGCTGGACGAGGCCGCCGTCGACGAGGAGCCCGTTCGCGGAGTTCAGGTCGATGACCTCGATCTCCTGGTCGATCTCGATGCGAGCGTGGCGCTTGGACACCTGCGGGTCGGACAGCACGACGTGGGCGGGCTCGGTGCGGCCGATGATCGCGGTGCCGCGCGTGAGCGGCACCACCCGGCCTGCTTCGGGACCGTTGAGGATCTGGAGGACCGCAGCGGTCTCGCCTCCCGAGGCGTAGGCCTCCACCGTGGCCGGGACCACCGAGGCGTCGAAGCCTGAGCCCACCGGCGCATCGCCGAGCAGGGCCGTCGGGTCGAGCTGCACGGGCTCGCCGGCAGGCGGGGCGACCAGCAGGGTCGGCGTCACCGACGGCGTCAGGCGCGCCGGGTCGACGAGCGAGCGGGCGACGTCCTCGACGGTGGCCGTCGCGTCGGCCGTGACGATGACGTCGACGGGCGGCGCGGCCTCACGGCGCAGGGCGAGTTTGATCTTCATGCGCCGAGTCCTCCGTAACGCACCTGGAACATGCGGCCACCGGCGCGGACGACGGTGCCGTGGGCCACGGCCGCACGGGTCCCCGCGGGCAGTGGCGAGTCGGATCCGTCGGCCCCCACGATGGCGGTGCCGTTGCTGGACCCCTGGTCCTGCACCCACACGGTGCCCTCCTCGACGCCGAACGCCAGGTGCGTCTTGGAGAGGAGGAGCTGGGGGTCTTCGAGGGTCAGCAGGATGTCCGCCGCCCGCCCGGCAGGAGCCTCCGGCATCCGTCCGATCAGCCCGTAGGAGGGCACGATCACCGTCGAGCCGTCCTCGAAGACCAGGAACGGTGCAGCCGGGTCGGCGACGGCGGCCACGGGCGGCGGCGGGACGTCGGGTCGCTCGCTCCAGGTCTGACGCGACACCCCGACGATGCCGGCGCGGGAGCGGCGCTCCTCGAGGCGGGGGCGGTCGGCGGTCGGCACGGTCGCCAGCGACGGCAGGTGCTCGGAGATGTCGCGGTCGGGGGCTTCCAGAGCCCGCCGTGCACGCCGCAGCTGCGAGGCGTCGAACGGATCGATGCCGGCACGCACATCCAGCAGCCAGCACCCGGCGACCTTGTCGAGGACGCTCCGTCCGCGGCGGTCCCACAGGGTGGAGGTGAGGAGGACCAGCGGCCCGATGACGGGAACGATCCCCGAGGCGCCGAGCACGAGGGCGCGCAGCACGATGCGCCAGAACCCGGGGCGGGTGAAGTCGTCGACCTTCACCGAACGCAGCCGCATCGACGCCTTGCCGACCGTCACGCCTCGGCGTCCGTGGAGGACGAGCTGCACGACGCCGAACACCACCGAAAGGGCCGCGCCGACGATCAGCAGCACGGTCGTCACCACGGGGGTGGCGATCATGTAGCCGATCAGCGCCGGCGAAGCCAGGACCGCGAGGACCAGGAGGTCGATCACGAACGCCCAGGTGCGCACCCCGGGCGCGGCAGGGACCATGCCGAGCCGCTCGCCGAGATCTCCGGGATCGGAGGTCGCCGGGGCGGCGTCCGCGCGGACGTCGTCGGTCATCGATGCTCCTCGGGGGGCGGGCGACGGGTCGTCGCCGGGGCGTCTCAGTCGTGCTGGAGGTGGAACTCTTCGTCGCCGAGGAAGAACCGCTCCCCCGCCTCGAGCTCGGTGCCGGGCTCGACCTCGATCTCCTCGCCCATGAGGGTGCGCACGAGCACCCCGTTGGTCGATCCGAGGTCGGTGACCAGCCACTTCTCGCCGCGCAGTTCCAGGCGGGCGTGGGTCTTTGACACGGTGCGGGCGTCGTCCTGGACAGCGATCAGCTGCGCCTGCGGGAACGACGGATCGGCGAGCGGCCGGCGTCCGAGCACCACGACGTCGGCCGTCAGCGGCACCGGCGACGAACTCGCGGGCACCAGCTGCCAGGTGATCTTCTTGCGCCGCACCATCACCGTCTGGTCGGTGTCGTCCTCGCCGGGAAGGTCGGCGGCCGCCGGGGTCGCGACGGGCGGGGCCGCGTCGGGGAGATCGCCCCCGGGACGGGCGGAACGCTGCTGAGCCGCCACCGACGACCGCGCCGACAGCGGCGCGCCCGCGACCGGGGATCCGACGACGGCGGAGACCTCGCCCGACAGCTCGGGGAAGGCATCGTCGCTTTCGGCACGCGCGGCCGCCCGCGACGGGAGCGGCGTCTCGATGGGTGCCGTCACCGGCATCCGGGTGACCGGCTCGGCACCCTCGGAGCGCCGGCCCGGAACGAAGGAGATGAGCCCGGGAGCCTCGTCGGCGGGCGTGCTCGGCACGACGGGCCCGCCCTCTGGCGCCGAGGCGCGGCGGGGACCGGGTGCAGCGGCGGCACTGGGCGGGAAGGGCGACGGCGACACGGCCGACACGTCGTCGATCTCCGAAGGCCAGGACCCCACGTCGGGTTCGGGGTCCTCGGCCGGGGTCCGGGGCGCCGCATCGGCCTGCGGCGGCGCCCAGCCGGCAGGTGCGGGCGGCGGGGGGAGGACGGGCTGCGCGGCGAGCGGGTCGGCGGCAGCGAAGGCCGCCGGGGCGGCAGGAGGGGCCGCCGGGAAGGAGGTCGGCACCGGCGGCGCGGGCGGGAACCCCGCCGTGGTCCCGGTCGTCGCGGCGGCGAACGCGGCGCTCGTCGGCGGAAGCGGCGGGCGAGGCGGGGCCGGCGGCATGCCCGCCGTCGACGGCGAGGCGGCAGCGGGAGCGACCGACGGACGCGCCCCGCGCCACGGCGACGGACCGAACCCGAGGATGCTCGCCCACACCACGAACAGCAGCGCGGACAGCACCGTCATGCCCGTCCCGTAGCCGAAGCCCGGGTTGATGCGATGAGCGGAGATCACCAGCAGCACCAGCACGACGACCGGTCCGATGATCGGCACGAGCACCAGGAGGATGAGCAGCGGAGAGAAGCCGCCCCACTTCAGGACCGTCGCCTGATTGAGCAGCGGCACCCAGCCCTTCCAGGCCTCCTCGCCCATCTTGCGGAACATCGCGGAGAGCGCGAGCGACATCCACACGTAGAGGGCGATACCGATGACGAAGGCCAGCAGGCCCACCAGGGGCGCCAGCGAAGTGTCGATCGTGTCGCTCATGCCCTCCACCTTATGGCCCGCTCCGCGCGATCCACGCCTGGATTCCGGGCCGGTGCGTCGCCCGCGACACCGTCAGAGGTCGGGGAGACCCGGCTCCGCCCCCGGGTCGAACGGGGCGTCCAGCGACTTGGTGAGCTCGTCCAGCATCGCGGCGATCTGCGGCTCGACGTACTCTCCGACGGCCGCCTGGATCCGCAGGCGGTGGTGAAGGAGGATCGTGCACACCTCACGACCGACCATGTTCGCGTAGTCGTCGGCGAGGCCCACCTCCTGCCGCAGCGCCGCCTTCGCATCGTCCGAGAGCGGCGGGAGGGCCGGGATATCGGCGTTCTCCTCATCGGCGAGACCGGAGATCGTGAACAGGAACGGCGCTCCGGGAACCGGATCGGGATCGAGCGGAAGGCCCTCGAACTCGGGGTCGAGGCCCTCGGCGGGCCGGTAGCTGCGGGCGCGGTTGCGGGCGGCCTGCTGGTCGAGCTCGGCCTGGAGCATGGGGAGGTTGCGCGACGTGTACTCGGCGACGGCGTGGTCGACGATCGTCTTGATGCGGGTGGACAGGCCATGCTGTACGCCGTGCGGCACATCGGCCCCGAGGCCGGCCGCCGAGAGCACCGGCGAGCCGAAGCAGCGCCGGCACGGAGCCACGCGGCCGCGGTGGGTGGCCGGCTCCCACCGGGGCAGCCACTTCAGCCAGGCGTCCACCGCCTGGCTGACCTGGGTCTCGATCGACCGCTCCACGGGCACCATTGTCCCCCGTCGGGGCCTCCCGCGCGGGATTTGCGCTCACCCGGCGCGGGGCGGGGTTCCGTGCGGCCGCTCAGTCGTCCTCGTCGTCGCCCTCCCACGGCCACCGCGGGCGGGAGGCCCGGGTGCGTACGAGCGCCGCCGCGGCCCACGCGCAGACGAACGCGGCGGCCACCAGGACGACGGCGAACACGCTCGTCGCGAAGCCGCCGGCCGCCGCGGCGGCGCGGGCCGGATCGGTGCCCCCGACGACCGCCCCGAGCCACACGCCCGCCAGGTACGCGAGGTACACGGCCGGGACGACGGCTGCCGTGGCGCCGTAGGCGGGATGGGGCACGCGGACGATCAGCCACGTCACCGTCGTGAAGGCCGCCGTCGCCGCTGCGAGGCCGGCCGCCCCGGGCAGCGCTCCGAGCCCCGGCACCGCGATCACCTCGGCGTCCGTGATGAGGCTCGTCAGCCCGAGGCCTGCGATCACCAGCGCCACGAACCCGGCCGTTCCGTAGGCGAGCGCCGCGAGCGGGCGCACCGGACCCGGCGCGCCCGGCTCCGGCGAAGAGCTCATCGGGACGCCGAAGCGCTCACAGGCGGTGGAGCTGCGGGCCCGCCTCGAGCGTGCGCTCGTACTCGCGCTGGGCCTCGTTGTTGAGCTCGGTCACGCGCGCGCCGCGTGCGGCCACCCACGCCCCGAACCAGATCGTGATCTCACGACCGAGGATGAAGGCGACGATGGCGAGCGGCGCGAGCAGCTGGTCTTCGACGAGGTCGGCGCCCTGGCTGGCGGTCAGCGTCCAGAACGGGGCCTCGAAGAGCTGGCCGAGCAGGTGCCCGCCGTACGAGACGGCGCCCACGAGCAGACCGAGGACGACCCACTGACCCCATCGGCCGCGATTGATGATCGCGCCGAGCAGCCAGAAGCCCAGGAAGAAGACGGCGACCGGAACCCAGAACCACCACGAGGTGACGGCATCCGTCAGCTGCGTCACGACGTTGCCCGCCGTGACGTCTCCGGTGGCGGTGCCGAGACCCAGCGAAGCGGCCAGGTACAGCAGCGCGAACACGACGGCGGCCAGCAGGCCGATCGCCCCGGCGGCACCGCGGTTGCCGCGGGGGCGGGGCGCTTCGGGCGCCTGCACGAAGATCGGCTGCGGAGCGGGCTCGGCCGCCGGCGCGGCGACGACGGCGGGCTCGGCCGGCGCGGTGACCGGCTCGCTCGGGGCGATGACGGCGGTGCGGTCCGAGACGGTCTCGCTGGAGGCAGCAGGCTGCGTCGAGGCGGCAGGGGCGGCGACGGTGGTCTCGGGCTCCGGCTCGGGACCGGCGGCCTCGATGTAGGAGAGGTCGTGGTGCGCCGGGGCGAGCTCCTCGGGAGCCACGGCGTCGCGGGAGGCGGCCTCCGCCTCCGCAAGCCCCTCGTTGGCGCGGCCGACGACGTCGTCCACGTGCGTGGCCTCATCAGCGGGCGTCGGCTGCTCTGCGGGCTCGCCGGTACGGGGATCGCTCATGTGCGGTGTGCTCCTCACGCGGAGGCGCGCGCCACCGCTCGACTGTGAGCGTAACCCCCGGCATCCGCGTGGGCGCGAAGGCGTGCCGACGTGTCTGCACCATCGTCGCCGCTCATGTGCGTATCGTGTCCGAATGCTCCCGCTCACCGCTCCCGCCCGCCCCCGCCCCGATCGTCGCGGGCGGAGCTTCGGCCGTGCGGTGTGCCGCGGTCGGGTGGGCGTGGTCGCCGCGGTGGCCGCCGCGGCGGTCCTGGCACTGGCCGCCTGCACCGGCGACCCCGCGCCGACCCCACCGCCGAGCGCCGCCTCGACCTCGGGCCCCTCAGACCCCTCGGCGACGCCGACCCCGACGGGCCCGGTGCTGGCCGACTTCCCGTTCGGCCCCTCCACCTCCACGACGCCCCTGCCCGACGACTGCCGCGCGATCCTCACCGACAGCGTGCTCGCCGAGCTCGACGGCGTGCCGCTGAACGCGCCCGGCATGGGCGGCGGGATCCGCCCCGACAGCAGCCGGGTGTGCGCGTGGGGCGAGCCGGGTGCCGCAGGGACGTGGCTCGTCACCGTGATCGGATTCGCCCCGTATCGGGAGGCGACCGACGCGCTGTTCGCGCTCGGCAACGACGGGTACACGTGCTACGAGCCCGACGAGGGCGTGCGCTGCGAGCGCACGTGGGAGCACGAGACCCTTCCGATCACCCAGGGCCGCACCCTGTACTACCGCGACGGGATCATCGTCGACACGCAGTACTCGAACCTCGCTCCGGCGGGCTACACGAACGCCATCATCGCGTCGCTGTGGCCTCGCGAACGCTGAGGGCGTCGCGCTGCGGGCAGCTCAGTCCGTCCAGACCCGATCGGCCACGCGCTGCGCGTAGCCGGACGGATGCCAGCCGTCCTGCACGCTCGACAGCCACGTGCCGCCCCCGGCCTCGATCGTCTCGCGCGTGCCGTCCTCGCCCTCGCGGACGCAGCGGATGCGGGCGTTGACGTCCTCGCACGTGAAGCCCAGCGCCGGGAGCGCCGTGCCGGCGATCGCGCCGGCGTCGGCCGGCACGTCGGCGACAGTGGTCGAGATGGCGCCGTCCGCGGAGGTCCACGCGCACGTGAAGCGGACCTTCGGTGACAGCGCGTCGAGGAGCCCCGATGCGGTGGACTGCGGGGCGTCGGTCGAGGGGGTGAGGACCGAGTCGGGGGTCCACACGAGCGAGGTCCACAGGGCGTCGGCGTACAGATCGCGGCATTCGCTCACCTCGCCGGAGACCGCGTCCTCCCCGTCGCCTGCAGCGGGATCCGATGTCGGCGGGTTCAGCTGATCGCCGACGAACTGGACCGTGCCCGGCAGGAGGGGTGCCGCGATCCACGCCAGCGCGGCGACCACCGCGGCACAGGCCAGCCCGACCACCCACGCCAGGGAGGTGTTCCTGCCGCCGACACGTGCCATGTCACCACGGTACGGCGGAAACGCCGGAAGCCCCGCAGGACATGCGTCCTGCGGGGCTTCCGACTCAGTCGAACGAGCGAGCTCGTCCTCCTCTGACCTGGATCAGTTGTAGGTGCCGGGCGTGAAGTCGTCGGTCGAGAAGCTGTCGAAGTCGACGTAGCTCAGGTCGGCATCGCTGTACGCGCCGTCCGAGGCGAAGATGCGGTTGGGGTACCGCTCGCTCTTGGCCTCCTCCGTCGCCTCGACGGCGACGTTGCGGTACTTCGCAAGTCCCGTTCCGGCGGGGATGAGCTTTCCGATGATGACGTTCTCCTTGAGGCCGACGAGCGGGTCGCTCTTGCCCTCCATGGCCGCCTGCGTGAGCACGCGGGTCGTCTCCTGGAACGAGGCTGCGGACAGCCACGACTCGGTCGCGAGCGACGCCTTCGTGATACCCATCAGCTCCGGGCGACCGGACGCGGGGCGCTTGCCCTCGGCCACGGCCTCGCGGTTGATGTTCTGGTACTTCTTGAAGTCGACGAGCTCACCCGGCAGCAGCGTGGTGTCGCCGTGGTCGACCACGGTGACCTTCCGCAGCATCTGACGGACGATGACCTCGATGTGCTTGTCGTGGATCGGCACACCCTGCGAGCGGTACACGCCCTGCACGCCGCCGACGAGGTACTTCTGCACCTCGCGGGCACCCTGCACGCGCATGACCTCCTTGGGGTCGAGCGTTCCGACGAGGATCGGCTGACCGACCGTGACGCGCTGACCGTCCTCGACCAGGAGCGTGGCACGCTTCAGGACCGGGTAGACGTGCGGCTCGTCGCCGTTGTCGGGCGTCAGGATGACCTTCTTGGCCTTGTCGGTCTCGTCGATCTTGACGACGCCGTCGGCCTCGGCGATCGGGGACGCACCCTTGGGGGTACGCGCCTCGAACAGCTCCTGGACGCGGGGCAGACCCTGGGTGATGTCGTCGGCGGAGGCCGAACCACCCGTGTGGAAGGTACGCATCGTCAGCTGCGTGCCGGGCTCACCGATCGACTGGGCCGCGATGATGCCGACCGCCTCGCCGATGTCGACGAGCTTGCCGGTGGCCAGCGAACGGCCGTAGCACTTCGCGCAGACACCCACGGCCGAGTCGCAGGTCAGCACCGAGCGCACCTTGATGGTCTCGACACCGCCCTCGACCAGCTTGTCGATCAGCACGTCGCCCACGTCGTCGCCGGCCTGTGCCAGCACCGCACCCGAGGGGTCGACCACGTCGGCCGCGAGCGTGCGGGCGAACACCGAGTTCTCGACGTTGGCGTCACGCACGAGCGTGCCGTCGGCGCCGGGCGCGGCGATGGTGAACTCCAGACCCTTCGAGGTGCCGCAGTCGTCCTCACGGATGATGACGTCCTGCGAGACGTCGACGAGTCGACGCGTCAGGTACCCCGAGTCGGCGGTACGGAGGGCCGTGTCGGCCAGACCCTTACGGGCACCGTGCGTCGCGATGAAGTACTCCGCCACCGACAGACCCTCGCGGTACGAGGAGATGATCGGACGGGGGATGATCTCACCCTTGGGGTTGTTCACCAGGCCTCGCATACCCGCGATGTTGCGGATCTGCAGCCAGTTACCACGGGCACCCGAGCTCACCATGCGGTTGATGGTGTTCTCGGCCGGGAAGTTGTCCCGCATCGCCTTCTGGACGGCGTCGGTCGCCTCGGTCCAGATCTTGATGAGCTCCTGGCGACGCTCGGCGTCGGTCGTGAGACCCTTCTCGAACTGCGCCTGGACCTTCGCGGCCTGCTTCTCGTAGCCCGCGACGATCTCGCCCTTGTTCGGCGGCGTCAGGATGTCCGACAGCGCCACGGTGACACCCGAACGGGTGGCCCAGTAGAAGCCGGCGTCCTTGATCCGGTCGAGCGACGCGGCGACCTCGACCTTGGGGTACTCCTCGGCCAGCTTGTTGACGATCTGCGACAGCTTGCCCTTGTCGGCCTGGCCCCGCACGAACGGGTAGCCCTTGGGGAGCGTGTCGTTGAAGATCGCCTGGCCGAGCGAGGCGTCCACGAGACCGTGACGCTCGTAGCCCTCGGGGGCTTCGCCCTCGAGGAACGCGAGACCCGGGATGCGGATGCGGACCTTGGCCTGCAGGTCGAGGGTGCCCTCGTCCTTGGCCAGGATCGCCTCGCCCACCGAGCCGAACACGCGACCCTCGCCGGCCGCACCCTCGATGACCGTGGTCAGGTGGTGCAGACCGATGATCATGTCCTGCGAGGGCAGGGTGACCGGACGGCCGTCGGACGGCTTCAGGATGTTGTTCGACGCGAGCATGAGCACGCGGGCCTCGGCCTGGGCCTCGACCGACAGCGGCAGGTGCACGGCCATCTGGTCACCGTCGAAGTCGGCGTTGAACGCCGCGCAGACGAGCGGGTGGAGCTGGATGGCCTTGCCCTCGACCAGCTGCGGCTCGAAGGCCTGGATGCCGAGGCGGTGGAGCGTGGGTGCACGGTTGAGGAGCACCGGACGCTCGCGGATGATCTCCTCGAGCACGTCCCAGACCTCGGGACGGGTGCGCTCGACGGCGCGCTTGGCGGCCTTGATGTTCTGCGAGTGACCGAGGTCGATCAGGCGCTTGATCACGAACGGCTTGAACAGCTCGAGCGCCATCTGCTTGGGCAGACCGCACTGGTGGAGCTTGAGCTGCGGGCCGACGATGATGACCGAACGGCCCGAGTAGTCCACGCGCTTGCCGAGCAGGTTCTGACGGAAACGTCCCTGCTTGCCCTTGAGCATGTCGGACAGCGACTTGAGCGCACGGTTGCCCGTACCGGTGACGGGACGACCGCGGCGACCGTTGTCGAACAGCGCGTCGACGGCCTCCTGCAGCATCCGCTTCTCGTTGTTGACGATGATCTCGGGAGCGCCGAGGTCGATCAGGCGACGGAGACGGTTGTTGCGGTTGATCACGCGGCGGTACAGGTCGTTCAGGTCGCTCGTGGCGAAGCGGCCACCGTCGAGCTGGACCATCGGGCGCAGCTCCGGCGGGATCACCGGGACGACGTCGAGGACCATGGCGGCGGGGCTCATGCCCGTCGACAGGAACGAGTTGACGACCTTCAGGCGCTTGATCGCACGGATCTTGCGCTGGCCCTTGCCCTCCGAGATCTGCAGGTGCAGGCTCTCGGCCTCGGCGGCCAGGTCGAACGCCTGCAGGCGGCGCTGGATCGACTCCGCGCCCATGTAGGCCTCGAAGTACTGGCCGAAGCGGTCCTGGAGCTCGTGGAAGACGTCGTCCTCCTGCTTGAGCTGACCCACCTCGAGCGTGCGGAACTCCTCCCACATGCGCTCGAGCTTGGCGATCTGCTCGTCCGAGTTCTTGCGGATGCCGGCCATGTCCTTCTCGGCGGCGTCCTTGACCTTCTTCTTCTGGTCGGCCTTGGCGCCTTCCTCCTCGAGGGCGGCGAGCTCCTCCTCCAGCTTGGCCAGGCGGGTCGCCACACGGGCGTCGCGGCGGTCGCCGAGGTTCTTGATCTCGAGGCGCAGGTTCGCCTCGTGAGTCGGGAGATCGCGGTGGCGGGCGTCCTCGTCGACCGAGATCACCATGTAGGCGGCGAAGTAGATGACCTTCTCGAGGTCCTTCGGCGCCATGTCCAGCAGGTAGCCCAGGCGCGAGGGCACGCCCTTGAAGTACCAGATGTGGGTGACGGGGGCGGCGAGCTCGATGTGGCCCATGCGCTCACGACGGACGGAGGACTTGGTGACCTCCACGCCGCAGCGCTCGCAGACGATGCCCTTGAAGCGGACGCGCTTGTACTTACCGCAGGCGCACTCCCAGTCGCGGGAGGGCCCGAAGATCTGCTCGCCGAAGAGGCCGTCCTTCTCCGGCTTCAGCGTGCGGTAGTTGATGGTTTCGGGCTTCTTGACCTCGCCGTAGGACCACCGACGGATGTCGTCGGCGGTCGCCAGGCCAATACGAAGCTGATCGAACGTGTGTGACTCGAGCACTGGTTCTCCTGTGTCGGAATTCTGAAATCTGAGCTGGTAGCTGAGCTTGTCGAAGCTCAGATCTCGTCGATCGACGAGGACTCGAAGCGGCTGGAGATGTTGATGCCGAGCTCCTCCGCAGCGCGGAAGGCCTCGTCGTCGGTGTCGCGGAGGTTGACCTCCGTGCCGTCGGCCGAGAGGACCTCGACGTTCAGGCAGAGCGACTGCATCTCCTTCATGAGGACCTTGAAGGACTCGGGGATGCCCGGCTCCTGGATGTTCTCGCCCTTGACGATCGCCTCGTAGACCTTCACGCGACCCACGATGTCGTCGGACTTGATCGTCAGGAGCTCCTGCAGCGCGTACGCGGCACCGTAGGCCTCGAGGGCCCACACCTCCATCTCACCGAAGCGCTGGCCGCCGAACTGCGCCTTACCACCGAGCGGCTGCTGGGTGATCATCGAGTACGGACCGGTCGAGCGTGCGTGGATCTTGTCGTCCACGAGGTGGTGCAGCTTCAGGATGTACATGTAGCCGACCGAGATGGGAGCCGGGAACGGCTCGCCCGAGCGGCCGTCGAACAGCTGGGTCTTGCCCGAGCTGCCGATGAGACGCTGACCGTCGCGGTTGAGGTTCGTCGAGTCGAGCAGACCCGCGATCTCCGCCTCGTAGGCGCCGTCGAACACCGGGGTGGCGACCTTGGTGCCGGCGGGGGCCTCGAAGGCCTCCTTCGGCAGGTTCGCCGCCCACTCCGGGGTGCCCTCGACCTTCCAGCCCTGCATGGCGATCCAGCCGAGGTGCAGTTCGAGCACCTGGCCGAAGTTCATGCGGCCCGGGATGCCGAGCGGGTTCAGGACGACGTCGACCGGCGTGCCGTCCGCAAGGAACGGCATGTCCTCGACGGGGAGGATCTTCGCGATGACGCCCTTGTTGCCGTGACGACCGGCGAGCTTGTCGCCCTCGGTGATCTTGCGCTTCTGGGCGATGTAGACCACGACGCGGCGGTTGACGCCCGAGCCGAGCTCGTCGTCGCCGTCCTCGGCGTTGAACTCCTTGACCGCGATGATCGTGCCCTGCTCACCGTGGGGCACCTTCAGCGACGTGTCGCGGACCTCGCGGCTCTTCTCGTTGAAGATCGCGCGCAGCAGGCGCTCCTCGGCGCTGAGCTCGGTCTCGCCCTTGGGCGTGACCTTGCCGACGAGGATGTCGCCGGGGCGGACCTCGGCGCCGATGCGGACGATGCCGCGCTCGTCGAGGTCCTTCAGCAGGTCGGGGCTGACGTTGGGGAGGTCACGGGTGATCTCCTCCTTGCCGAGCTTCGTGTCGCGCGCGTCGACCTCGTACTCCTCGATGTGGATCGAGGAGAGGGTGTCGTTCTTGACGAGGTCCTGGCTGAGGATGATCGCGTCCTCGAAGTTGTGACCCTCCCACGTCATGAACGCGACGAGGAGGTTCTTGCCGAGCGCGAGCTCGCCGTTCTCCGTCGCCGGTCCGTCGGCGATGACCTCGCCGACCTCGACGCGGTCGCCGGCCGAGACCACGACGCGCTGGTTGTAGCTCGTGCCCTGGTTGGAGCGGTCGAACTTGCGCAGGAAGTAGTCCTGCGTGCCGCCCTCGTCGAGCTGGACGGTGACGACGTCGGCCGAGACCTCGGCGACCACACCGGCCTTCTGCGCGGTGATGACGTCACCGGCGTCGACGGCTGCGTAGCCCTCCATACCGGTGCCGACCACGGGCGAGTCGCTGCGCAGCAGCGGCACGGCCTGACGCTGCATGTTCGCGCCCATGAGGGCGCGGTTCGCGTCGTCGTGCTCGAGGAAGGGGATGAGCGAGGTCGCCACCGACACCATCTGGCGCGGCGAGACGTCCATGTAGCCGATCTCCTCGGCGTGGAACAGGTCGACCTCGCCACCCTGGCCGCGGCGGGCCAGGACGCGGTCGTTGGCGAACGATCCATCGGCCTTCAGCTCGACACCGGCCTGCGCGACGATGTAGTCGCTCTCCTGCGAGGCGGTCAGGTAGTCGATCTGGTCGGTGACCTTGCCGTCCACGACGCGACGGTACGGCGTCTCGATGAAGCCGAACGCGTTGATGCGGGCGAACGAGGCGAGCGAGCCGATCAGGCCGATGTTCGGGCCTTCCGGCGTCTCGATCGGGCACATGCGGCCGTAGTGCGACGGGTGGACGTCACGGACCTCGACGCCGGCGCGCTCACGCGACAGACCGCCGGGGCCCAGCGCCGAGAGGCGACGCTTGTGCGTCAGGCCCGCCAGCGGGTTGTTCTGGTCCATGAACTGCGACAGCTGCGAGGTGCCGAAGAACTCCTTGATCGCGGCCACCACGGGGCGGACGTTGATCAGGGTCTGGGGCGTGATCGCCTCGATGTCCTGCGTGGTCATGCGCTCGCGGACGACGCGCTCCATGCGCGACAGACCGGTGCGGACCTGGTTCTGGATGAGCTCGCCGACGGCGCGGATGCGACGGTTGCCGAAGTTGTCGATGTCGTCGACGTCCAGGCGGATCTCGGCCGGCTTGCCGTCGCGGATGCCGGGAAGCGTCGCGTCGCCGCGGTGCAGGGCGACGAGGTACTTGATCGTGGCGACGATGTCGGCCACGGTCAGCACCGAGTCGCTCGGGGCCGCGTCGAGGCCGAGCTTCTGGTTGATCTTGTAGCGACCCACCTTGGCGAGGTCGTAGCGCTTCGGGTTGAAGTAGAAGTTGTCCAGGAGCGCGCGGGCGGCCTCGGCGGCGACCTGCTCGCCCGGACGGAGCTTGCGGTAGATGTCGCGGAGCGCGTCCTCCTTGGTGAGGATCGTGTCCTTGCTGAGCGTGTCCTCGATCGACTCGTAGCCGGCGAACTCGTTCAGGATGTCCTCGCTCGACAGGCCGAGTGCCTTGAGGAAGACGGTGACGGACTGCTTACGCTTGCGGTCGATGCGCACGCCCACCTGGTCGCGCTTGTCGATCTCGAACTCGAGCCAGGCGCCGCGGCTGGGGATGACGCGCGCCGAGACGATGTCCTTGTCGGAGGTCTTGTCGGGCGTCTTGTCGAAGTAGACGCCCGGGGAGCGCACCAGCTGCGAGACGACGACACGCTCGGTGCCGTTGATGATGAAGGTGCCCTTGCCGGTCTGGAGCGGGAAGTCGCCCATGAAGACCGTCTGGGTCTTGATCTCACCGGTGAGGTGGTTCATGAACTCGGCCTCGACGTACAGCGGGGCGGCGTAGGTCTTGCCGCGCTCCTTGCACTCCTCGATCGAGTACTTCTCCGGCTCGAGGTACGGGTTCGTGAACGAGAGCTGCATCGTCTCGCCGAGGTCCTCGATCGGCGAGATCTCCTCGAAGATCTCCTCGAGGCCGCTCGTGGCCGGGACGTCGGTGCGGCCGGCGGCCTGGGCCTCGGCGACCCGCGCCTTCCAGGCCTCGTTTCCGACGAGCCAGTCGAACGACTCCGTCTGCAGCGCGAGAAGGTCGGGGACCGTCAGCGTGTCGGAGATCTTGGCGAACGAGAGGCGGGATGCTCCGCGACCGTTCTTCGGGGTGGTGGTGGAATTGGTTGCGTTGCGCGCAGCAGCCAAGGGGATTACCTCCGTGAGCCCGGGCAGGGCGGGTTTTCCTTGTCGTCAGGTGAAACGCTCCCCGATCCGAAACCTGCCACGCGCGCCGTCGCGGGGCGACGGGGATGCGGGCACAAGCCGACCACCATATGAGGGCATGCGGAAGGGAGCGCAACTACCCACTATAGGCCGCGCGGCACGCCGTGTCCAGTCGGATTCTTGACGAGGGTCGGATGCTGCGGTATAAACGCGCGAAATCGCCCGCAGAACCTGGCGGCGCGCCGCACCGCGCGCCATGATGTCGTCATGATCGGGGTCGCCGAACCCGTCATCCGCACACCCGACCAGCGGATCCGGGTCTTCGTCAGTTCCACTCTGCGCGAGCTCGCCGACGAGCGTCGCGCCGCTCGTGCCGCCATCGAAGGGCTGCGGCTGGCGCCCGTGATGTTCGAGCTCGGCGCCCGCCCCCACCCTCCCCGCGCCCTCTACCGCTCCTACCTCGCCCAGAGCGATGTCTTCGTCGGGATCTACGGGTCCAGCTACGGCTGGGTGGCTCCCGGTGAGGAGATCTCCGGGCTGGAGGACGAGTACCGGCTCGCGCCGCCGGAGATGCCGAAGCTCATCTACCTCAAGAGCGGCGGCGAGCGCGAGGAGCGGCTGGAGGCCCTGATCGACCGCATCCGCGCGGACGACACGGCCGCCTACCTCTCCTTCGACGCCCCCGAGGACCTCGGTGCCCGGATCGCCGAGGACCTGGCGACCCTCCTCGCGGAGCGCTTCGACCAGTCGCGCGCGTCCGCCTCCCCCTCCCCCGCCCCCGCGACGTCGCTGGCCGCCCGCGTGCCCGTCCCCTACACGCGCACGATCGGCCGCGAGGGCGACATCGCCGCGGTCCGCGACCTCCTCGAGCGCACGGAGGACCGCGTCATCAGCCTCATCGGGCCGGGCGGGATCGGCAAGAGCCGCCTGGCGATCGAGTCCGCCCTGGCCGTGGACGACCTCTTCCCCGACGGCACCTACTTCATCGCTCTCGAGAACGTGCTCGAACCCGCGCTGCTCCTCCCGACGATCGCGTACGCGCTCGGCATCCGCGACAACGGCGAGGCCGCGCTGGAGGAGCGCCTCTCCTTGGCGCTGGCCGGCCGGCGGGTGCTGCTCGTCCTCGACAACTTCGAGCAGATCGTCGATGCCGCCCCGGTGCTCGTGCGGCTGTTCACCGTCGCGCCCCTCGCCCGCTTCCTCGTCACGAGCCGCATCGTGCTGCGCATCCGCGGCGAGCGCGTCTTCGAGGTCTCCCCGCTCGTGGCCCCCGCCGACGGCGCTCCGGCCACCCTGGAGCGCGCGGGGACGTCGAGCGCCTGCGCGCTCTTCGTCGACCGCGCGGTCGCCGCCGCACCGGGGTTCGTCCTCACTCCCGAGAACGCGGGCGCGGTGATGGACATCTGCCGGCGGCTGGAAGGCCTGCCGCTCGCGATCGAGCTGGCGGCGGCCAAGGCGCGGATGCTCTCGCCGCAGACGATCGCCGAGCGGCTGGGCCAGGCCCTGCCACTGCTGACGGCCGCGGTGCGCGACCTCCCGGAGCGGCACCGGACCATGCGCGCGACACTGCAGTGGAGTGTCAGCCTGCTCACCGCGCCGCAGCGGGAGATGCTCGAGGACCTGGGCGTGTTCGCCGAGCGGTTCACCTTCGACGCCGTCGAGGCGGTCGGTGCAGGGCGGACCTGGGGCGACGAGGCGCTGGAGGCCCTCGGCGCCCTCGTGGACGCGTCGCTGGTGAAGCAGACCGACGTCGCCGGACGGGGTGTGCTGTCACTTCTGGCCATCGTGCGCGAGTACGCGATGGGGCGCCTGAAGGAACGGGGCGAGGCCGACCTCATGCGCGCCGCGCACGCCGACTACTACCACCGGCTCGTGCAGCGTCTCGCGCCGCAGCTGCGCGGTACGGGCCAGGCGGCCGTGCTCCCGGAGCTCGGTCTCCAGCTGGCGAACCTCCGCGCCGCGATCCGCCACCTCGTCTACACCGGCCGCCTCGACGACGCCGCCGACTTCGCGTGGGAGATGCTCATCTACTGGTGGATCATGGGCCTGTTCGGCGGCGTCCGGGTGTGGATGCTGGAGCTGCTCGGCAAGGATGAGCCGATCACCCAGCGCTCACGCGCCACCGCGTGGTTCTTCGCCCTGTGGGGCGAGCTGTGGCAGCGACCGGCCCAGGAGGTGGTCGCGGGGCTCGGCGAGGTCGCGCGCCTGTTCGCGGAGAGCGGCGACGAGGACGCGTCGGCGATGGCGTTCGCCGCGCGCGCCACCGCCCGCGTGCAGCTGCCCGACCCCGACATCGACCTGGCCGAGCGCGAGCTGCGCGAGGCGGTCGAGCGGCTGCAGAAGGTCGGGAACCCCTGGGCCGAGGCGATCACCCGCGTCTCGCTCGGTCGCGTCGCGTGGCTGCGCGGCTCCATCGACGACGCGCTCGGGCATCTGGAGCGCGCGTCCGCGATCGCCGAGGCCAACGGCGATCGGTTCACCCTGTCGATCGCGGGCAACCAGCGCGGCCGGCTGCTCATCGTGCGCGGCGCCGTCGAGGAGGCCGAGCGCGTGTTCGTCACCACGCTGACGCAGTCCGTCCGCCTCCACCACGAGGAGGGCGTGGCCTACGGACTCGAGGGCCTCTGCGCGGTGGCCGCGGCCCGGGACGACGCGGAGCGCGCCGGGGAGCTGTCGGCCGCGGCCGCCGCCATCCGCCACCGCGTCGGCGTGTTCGACGTCGAGGCCTTCACCGTCCACGCGCTCTCGCTCGACGAGGTGCGCTCACGGCATCCCGACCGCGTCGCCGCCGGAGAGGCGCGCGGCCGGCTGCTCACCCTCGCCGAGGCCGTCTCCCGGGCCCTCCCCGAGGCGGAGCGCTCCGCCGCCGCCACCGCCCTCGCACACTGGTGACCCCGCCTCGTCCCGCTTCATCTCGCTTCATCCCGCCTCATCCCGCTTCATCCCGCTGAGCCGACACGAAAATGCCGAGCCGACACGTCCCACGCGGTGGGGACGTGTCGGCTCGGCGAAAGCGTGTCGGCTCGGCGCTCAGGCCCAGGTCCAGGAGGCCAGGACGGCGTCCGTGACGGCCTGACGATCGGCGTCGGCCACATCGGGGCTGAAGGAGAAGGTCACGATGAACGTCTGGTCCTCGCTGTTGAGGTAGAACTGCTCGATCAGGTACTCGGTGCCCTCCGAGGCCAGGCCCGCGGAGATGTGCGCCGCCTCGGCACCGGCGACCGTCAGCCGCGGCTCGATGGTCACATCGGTCGCGCCGCCGCCCTCGAGCTCACCCGGGCCGGCGCTCTCGACCTGGTCGAGCTCGACACGCCCGGCGGGCGAGAGGATGACGTTCACGTTGTCGGCGAAGCCGTCCTGGTCGTCGAGGTCCGCCGCGAAGCTGTCGGGGTCGAAGCCCTCTACGGGACCCGGGTCTCCCCAGTCCTCGGGGACCGCGTAGGTGTAGCCGGTGCCGCTGATCGTGTCGCCGGCGGCGGGCTCGGCGGCCGGAGCGGCGGGGGTCGACGCCGCAGGCGCCGGGTCGGTGGCCGCATCGGTCGTCGCGGAGCACCCCGCGAGAAGGAGGACGGCGGCGAGGATCAGGGCGGAACGGCGTGTGCGGGACATGCAGCCACTCTAGGAGGGCCCCGCCGAACCGGCGCAACCCCGTTGACGCGGGGTCCGGCGTGCGTCACCCGGGATGTGTCACCGGGCGTGCCGGAACCTCACCCGCGTACCCGGGCGCGCCTGCGCGAGCGCGTCGCGCGAGGCGTCATCGACCACGGCGATCACCGGATAGCCGCCGGTGACCGGGCCGTCGGGACCGAGGATCACCGGGCGCCCGGACGGCGGCACCTGGATCGCGCCCGGCACCATCCCCTCGCTCGGCAGCTCCCCCTCGCGGCCGCGGGCCAGGGCCGGACCCTCGAGACGGATGCCGACCCGGTCCGCGTCGCCGGACACGGTCCACACCGACTCGTACAGCAGCGAGAGCGCCTCCGAGCGGAACCAGTCGGCGCGCGGTCCCGGCGCGAGCCCGACCTCGATCGTGTCGTCGGCGGGCGCACCCCAGGGATGGAGGTCCTCGGCGGGGATGGCCGCCACTGCATCCGCGCCGACCGCGAGCTCGTCACCTGCCGCCAGTGGCACCGGACCGAACCCCGCCAGGGTGTCGGTCGAACGGGATCCGATCGAGCGAGGCGCATCCCATCCGCCGCGGACAGCGAGGTACCCCCGCGCACCGTGCGCGAACCAATCCACGTGAAGCTCGGCACCGGCCGGCCACGGATGCGCGGTGTACGGGTCGACGGGATGTCCGTCCAGCCGGATGGGGCCCCAGGCGCCGGTCACCGCGAACCACAGATCGACGAGGGCGACCGCACGGAATCCGCCCATCGTGATCTCGACGCCGGCGGCGTCCTCGGCCGTGCCGACCAGGCGCTGCGCCGTCCGCAGGGCCGCACGGTCGGCGGCGCCCGAGACCGCCACCCCCTCCGCGGCGCGGCCGGGCCTGCCCTGGTCCTGGATGGTGGCGCGGAGCCCCGGATCGAGCACCCGCACGGCCGGCAGGCGGCGCGCGGCAGGACGCGGAGGGGCGGGGTCGGATGTGCCGGCACCGGGTGCGGATCCCGCGGGTGCGGATCCCCCGGGTGCGGATCCCCCGGGTGCGGAGTCGGCGGGTGCGGAGTCGGCGGGTGCGGAGTCGGCGGGCAGGGCGTCGGCGGGCAGGGCGTCGGCGGGCACGAACCTCACCCGGGTGCCCGGCGCCAGGAGCACGGGCCTCTCCGCCTCGGGGTCGAACAGGGTCGCCGTCGTCGTCCCGATCAGCTGCCACCCGCCCGGCGTCTCTCGCGGATACGCGCCGGTGAACTCGCCTGCGAGTCCCACCGCGCCGGCGGGGACGCGGGTGCGGGGCGAGGAGCGCCGCGGCACGTCGAGGGCCCAGCCGGCACTGACGAGGTAGCCGAAGCCCGGCGCGAAGCCCGTGAAGGCGACCGTCCAGGTCGCGGCGGCGTGGTGGGCGGCGACCTCCTGAGTCGTCATACCGAGGCGCGTGGCGATCTCGGCGAGGTCCTCCCCGTCGTAGCGGATCGGGAGCTCCACCACGTCCGGGGTGGATGCGGTGTCCGCGCCCGAGCCGGCGGTCGCGGCGCGCTCGATCCAGGCCCGGGCCGCGGCGACGGGGAGGATGCGCGGATCGACTCGGACGAGGACCGTGCGCGCCGACGGCACGAGGTCGACGACGCCGTCGGGCCGGGACGCCGCCAGCGCCGCGTGGAGCCCGAGGACCTCCGCGAGCGAGTCCACCTCGGCGAGCACCGCGCGGTCGCCGAACGGAAGGATCCTCACCGAGAGGCTCTCCGCGTTGCTCAGCGGGTTGCTCTCCGGGTTGCTCACGAGGTTCTCACCGGCGTTCTCACCATGGCGCAGCCACCTCGACCCCGGCGGCATCGAGCGCCGCCCGCACCGCACGCGCCATCGCGACCGCGCCCGGTGAGTCGCCGTGGAGGCAGAGCGAGGCCGCCTCGGCCCGCACCACCGAGCCGTCGACGGCGTCGACCTCGCCGTCCTGCGCGAGGCGCACCGCACGAGCGGCGACGGTCACGGGGTCGTGAAGGAGGGCGCCCGGCGCGGTGCGAGGGACGAGGCGGCCGTCGGGGAGGTACCCGCGGTCGAGGAACGCCTCCCGCACGAAGGGCAGGCCGGCGGACGAGGCCGCCCCGACGACGGCGCCGTCGAGTCCGAGCACGGGGAGCGGCCGTCCGAGCGCCGCTGAGACGTCGGCGACCGCCGACACGACGGCGGCGGCGACCGCCGCGTCGGCGGACACCGCGTGGTAGAGCGCGCCGTGCGGCTTGACATAGCGCAGCGCTCCCCCGGCGGCGACGAGCGCCTCGAGCTGGCTGCGCACCTGCGCGCGCAGCGTCGCGGGATCCACGGCGAGCGCGACGCGACCGAACCCCGCCCGGTCGACGAAGGACGGGTGGGCGCCGACGGCCACGCCCTGCGCCTCGGCGAGGGCCACCGCGGTCCGCATCGAGGCGTGGTCGCCCGCGTGTCCGCCGCAGGCGATCGAGGCGCTGGAGATGACGGCGAACATCGCGTCGTCGTCTGCGGTCGGCACGCCGTCCACCGTCTCGCCGAGGTCCGCGTTGAGGTCGATCACCGCCATATCGCCACGCTACCGGCGTGGCCGCCTGCATAACTCCGCGATTCCGACGCCGCACGACCCTCCGGAGGCCCTCGAGGGGTCTCTGACGACCGGATCACCGGAGTTATGCAGACACCCGGGATCGCACCCCGCCCCGGCGACGCGCGTTACGACTGCGTAAAGACCGCGCCCATCGCCGTGCGTCGCAGACGGTGGCGGGGCAGGATGGTCGCATGTCCCTCCAGACGCGCCCGGCGCATCACGCGGCGACGACGCCGCTCCTCCAGGTCCGCGACATGGCGGTCGACTTCCGCACCGTCGGCGGGGTCGTCCACGCCGTCGAGGCGGTCGACCTCGAGATCGCCGCCGGGGAGACCGTCGCGATCGTCGGCGAGTCGGGGTCCGGAAAGTCCACGAGCGCCATGGCCGTCATCGGCCTGCTGCCCGGCAACGGCAAGGTCGTGCGCGGCAGCATCACCCTCGACGGACAGGAGCTCGTCGGGGCACCCGAGTCCCGCATGCGCAAGGTCCGCGGCGCGCAGATCGGGCTCGTCCCGCAGGACCCGATGTCGAACCTGAACCCGGTGTCGAAGATCGGCACGCAGGTCGCCGAGACCCTCCTGGCACACGGCCTGGCCACGACGAAGGACGTCGACCGCAAGGTCGTCGAGACCCTCGCGGCGGCGGGTCTCCCCGATGCCGAGGAGCGGGCGAAGCAGTACCCGCACGAGTTCTCGGGCGGCATGCGGCAGCGCGCGCTCATCGCGATCGGCCTCGCGTGCAACCCGCGCCTGCTCATCGCCGACGAACCCACGAGCGCCCTCGACGTCACGGTGCAGAAGACGATCCTCGACCAGCTCGACCGCATGACGAGCGACCTCGGGACCTCCGTCCTGCTCATCACCCACGACCTCGGCCTGGCCGCCGAGCGCGCCGCGCGCGTGATCGTCATGCACCGTGGCCGCATCGTCGAGCAGGGCCCGGCACGCCAGATCCTCGAGGACCCCCAGCACGCGTACACCCAGGCGCTCGTCCAGGCGGCACCGTCGGTCGCCGTCGCACGTCTGCGTCCGGAGGTGTTCACGCGTCCGGCCGCGGCAGCCGCCTCGACGCCGGTCTCCGTCACCGAGCCGGAGAGCGCCGCGCCGGCGCCGGCATCCGCACCGGCGGCTTCCGAGAAGGCGCCGGTGGACAACATCGTCGAGGTCGACGACCTCACGAAGGTGTACCGCATCCGCGGGAAGAAGGAGGACTTCGCGGCGGTGTCGAACGTGTCCTTCGCGATCCCCCGCGGGGAGACGGTCGCCATCGTCGGCGAGTCCGGGTCGGGCAAGACGACCACCGCCCGCATGCTGCTGAAGGTCGTCGAGCCGACGTCGGGCTCGCTCCGGTTCGAGGGCCAGGACGTCGTGGGGCTGAAGGGCCGCGCGCTGCGCGACTTCCGCCAGCGAGTGCAGCCGATCTTCCAGGACCCCTACTCTTCGCTGAACCCGATGTTCACCATCGAGCGGATCATCTCCGAGCCGCTCGACGTCTACAAGCGCGGGTCCGCCAAGGACCGCGACGCGCGGGTGCGCAAGCTCCTCGACGATGTGGCGCTGCCGCAGACGATGCTCCGCCGCTACCCGTCGGAGCTGTCCGGCGGGCAGCGTCAGCGCGTCGCGATCGCGCGGGCGCTGGCTCTGAACCCGGCGCTGATCGTCTGCGACGAGCCGGTGTCGGCGCTGGATGTCCTCGTGCAGGATCAGATCCTCACCCTGCTGCGCGACCTGCAGTCCGAGTACGGCCTCAGCTACCTCTTCATCTCCCACGACCTCGCCGTCGTCCGGCTGATCAGCGACTACGTCTGCGTCATGAAGGACGGCCAGCTCGTGGAGGCGGCTTCCAGCGAGGAGATCTTCACCAATCCCCGCGATCCGTACACGCGGCGCCTGCTGGCATCGATCCCCGGCAACGAGCTCGACATCGCCGTCTGACGCCCCGCCTCACGCGAGCCGACACGTTTCGTGCGAGCCGACACGCTGCATGCGGTGCGCAACGTGTCGGCTCGCATGGAGGTTGTCGGCTCGGGTCAACCTGCGGGGGTCAACTGCGGGGGGCGAATCTGCGGGGGCCCACCGGCGAGGGTCGCGGCGGACGTGAGGGTCAGCGCGCGCGGGTGCGGGGATCCATCGCCTCGCGCAGCGCCTCGCCCAGAAGCGTGAAGCCGAGGGCGGTGATAGAGATGCAGATGCCGGGAAGGAACGCGAGCCACGGCGCGATCGCCAGCTCGGCCTGCGCATAGGTCAGCATCCGGCCCCACTCCGCCGTCTGCGGCAACCCGCCGCCGAGGCCGAGGAACGACAGCGCGGCCGCGTCGATGACCGCGGTGGCCAGCGACAGCGTCCCCTGCACGATGACCGGTCCGACCGAGTTGGGGAGGACATGGCTCATCGTGATCTTGCCGCGCCCGAGGCCGAGGGTCTGCGCGGACAGGACGTAGTCGGCCGAGCGCTGCTGGAGCATCGAGGCGCGCAGCAGGCGCGCGAACACCGGGACCTGGGAGGCTCCGATGGCGATCATGACGGCGGTCTGCGACTGTCCGAGGATCGCGGCGATCGACACCGCGAGCAGGAGGTTCGGCACCGACAGCAGGATGTCGACGAAGCGCATGATGACGTTGTCGACCCAGCCGCCGAACATGCCCGACAGCAGTCCCAGCAGCATTCCGCCCACGAGCCCGAGCGCCGTCGAGATGACACCGATCATCAGCGACGCCTGCGCACCCCAGATGAGCTTGGACAGCACGTCGCCGCCGAAGCGGTCGAGCCCGAGCGGGAACTCGGCGAGCTCGCCGGGGCCGGGGATGTGCGTGGGGGTGATGTAGCGCTGTCCGGGCAGCTCGGTCGGGCCGTACGGGGCCAGCAGCGGTGCGAGGGCAGCGACGAGCAGGAAGAGCAGCACGATGATCGCGCCGATCCAGGCCGACGGGTTGTGGCGCAGGCGGGCGAACACGTCGCGCCAGAACCCGCCCTTCTGCCCGGCGGTGGACGCGGCGAGCAGCTGAGCGGCCGTGTCGTCGGCAGGTCCGCCGCCGGGGGCGGGAGGAAGCATCGCGGAAGTCACTGGACCCTCACTCTCGGGTCGATGAGGCTGTACGAGACATCCACCAGCAGGTTGATGAGCGCGTACAGCACGGCGATGAAGAGGATGAACCCCTGCAGCACGGGGAAGTCACGGGTGAAGATCGCCCGCGCGAGGAAGGAGCCGATGCCGGGGAAGGCGAACACGGTCTCGGTGAGGACGGCGCCGGAGATCAGCAGACCCGTCTGAAGGCCGATCGTCGTGACCACGGGGAGCATGGCGTTGCGGAGGATGAAGCGGCTCCGCAGCGTCTGGCGCGAGATGCCCTTCGCCATGCCGGTGCGCACGTAGTCGGCGTTCTGCACCTCGAGCACCGATGCCCGGGTGATGCGGACGATGATCGCCAGCGGGATGGTGCCGAGCGCGACGGCGGGGAGGATGAGGTGGAGCACCGCATCCCACGCCGCATCGAACTCCCCCGTCAGGAGGCCGTCGAGCACATAGAAGTTCGTGTAATGCGTGGCATCCATCCGCGCGTCCTGCCGTCCGTCGGAGGGCAGCCAGCCGAGCTGGACCGCGAAGACGTACTTGAGGATGAATGCGAGGAAGAACACCGGGATGGTGATGCCCACGAGGCTGAGGGCGACGGCGCTGTGGTCGCTCCACTTGCCGTGGCGGCGCGCAGCCCAGTAGCCGAGGGGCACGCCGATGCCGACCGCGATGATCATCGCTGCGATCGACAGCTCGATGGTCGCCGGGAAGCGACGGGCGAACTCCTCGATCACGGGGCGTCCGGTCTGGATCGAGCTGCCGAAGTCGCCTTGCAGCAGGCGGCCGAGCCAAGTGATGTACTGCTCGACGAGCGGCCGGTCGAAGCCGTAGAGACGGTTGATCTCCGCGACGGCCTCGGGCGTGGCCCGCTCGCCGAGGAGGGCGACCGCCGGTCCGCCGGGCAGGGCGCGGACCCAGAAGAACAGCAGGATCGTGAGCCCGAGGAGGGTGGGGATCAGCAGCAGGATGCGCCGGCCGATGGTGCGTAGCACGGGATGCGACTCCGGTGGGTGGGAGGGGAGGTGACGCGGATGCCGCGACCGGGTGCGCCGGTCGCGGCATCCGCCTGGTCAGCCGTCTATTCGGACAGCACGACCATGTTGTACACCTCGTCCTGGACGGGGCTGGCCGGGTACTCCGTGACGCGCGGCGCGAACGCCAGCGTCGGCACGGGGTGGGCCAGCGGAACGCCCGGGATGAACTGTGCGATCTGCTCGTTGATGGACTCGTAGGCCGGGACCTGCTCCTCCTCGGTCTTCAGTCCGCGCGCTTCGGTCAGCGCCTGGAACAGCTCGGGGTTGTCGAAGCCCCACTCGTTCGTGGCCGCACCGAAGAAGACGCCGACGAAGTTGTCGGGGTCGTTGTAGTCACCGGTCCAGCCGAGCAGGTGGATGCCGTGGTCGCTGCCACCCTGCATCCGGTCGAGGTACTCGCCCCACTCGTTGGACTCCGCCGTGATCTTCACGCCGACCGCCTCGAGCTGGCTCTGCAGGTTCGCGAAGATCTGCTCCGGGTTGGGCATGTAGGGACGCGAGATGTTCACCGGGTAGTTGAAGAGGATCTCCAGCGGGTTCGACTCGTCGTAGCCGGCCTCCGCGAGCAGCGCCTTGGCCGCCTCGGGGTCGTACTCGTACGTCGTGACGTCGGGGTTCCAGCCCACGACCGTGTCGGGCATGAACTGCGTCGCCGCGACGGTGCCCTCCGGGAGCACCTGCGAGATGAGCGCGTCCTTGTCGATCGCCTGCGTGAGCGCCTGGCGGACCTTGATGTCGTCGAGACCCTCCGCGGCCTGGTTGAACGCGAGGTAGAGGACGTTGAACGGGGCGCGGTTGACGAGGTTGAACCCGGCGTCCTCCAGCGCACCCAGGTCGGCGGGCGCGACGAGGTCGAAGCCGTCGATCGAGCCGGACTCGAGGGCCTGACGACGCGCGGTGGTGTCGCCGATGACCTTGAAGATGACCTTCTCGACCTGACCCTGCTCGCCCCAGTAGTCGCCGTAGACCGAGACGGTGGTCTCGGCGCCCGGCTCCCACGAGTCGAACTTGAAGGGACCGGTTCCCGTCGGGTGACCGGTCGCATACTCGCTCTGCGTCGGCGCTTCGGCCGTGCCGCCGACCTCGTCGGCGTTGAACTCCTCCAGGGCGGTCGGGCTCTGGATCGCGAACGCGGGCAGGGAGAGCGCGGGGATGAACCCGGCGAAGGGCTGCGTGAGCGAGATGGTCACCTCGGTGTCACTGCCCACCTCGCAGCCGTCGTAGATGGAGGTGCCGGTGTCGGCGTAGCCGCGCATGAGCGAGCCCCAGTAATAGGACATGCTCGCGCTCTGGGCGACACCGGTGAAGTTGTTCTGCCGGTCGAAGTTGAAGCAGACCGCTTCGCCGTTGAACGGGGTGCCGTCGTGGAAGGTCACGCCCTCCTTCAGCTGGAAGGTGTAGGAGAGGCCGTCCTCGGACTGCTCCCACGACTCGGCCAGAAGCGGGGCCGGGTCGGCCGTGCCGGGCTCGACGCCGACGAGGCCTTCGAAGATCTGCCGCGAGATGCGGAACGATTCGCCGTCGCTGGCGAACGCGGGGTCGAGGCTCGACGGGTCGCCCGACGCGCCGAACACGAACGTCGTGTCGACATCGCTCGGAGCCTCGGACTCCTCCTGACCGCGCTGGCTGCTGCACGCCGTGAGCACGAGGCCGCTGATGGCGACCGCCGCGATCGTGGCGAGTGCGCGCCTTCTCGAAGTGGAGAGCATGGTGCACCTTCCGTTATGCGGGGGCCCGGCGCTGGGCGCGGGCATGCGCCCGCCGGGGATGCGATCGACGCTACCTGTGAACGCGCTGTGCCACGGTTACACCTTTGTCTCGATCCTGTTTCGAACAGGCCGACTAGCGTGGAGCCATGGCGCGAGCGCGGATCGAGGAGGCAGGGCCCTCGGCGCGCCTCTCGGACGGCACGCTCGCCCGGGTCATACCGAGCCGGTTCGCGGGAGGGTGGGAGCTCGACGTCGACGGAACGCCGCAGTCCCACGTCGACCTGGACGATCCGACCCACCTGCACTTCGAATACACCGCCCGGATGGCTGCCGTGGTCGACCTGCTCCGGATGCCCGGGCAGCCGCTCACCGCCGTCCACCTCGGTGCGGGCGCCCTCACCCTGCCGCGCTACGTCGAGCACACGCGCCCGGGCTCCCGCCAGCAGGTGATCGAGCTCGAACAGGCTCTCGTCGATCTGGTGCGCGCGCAGCTGCCTCTGCCGCGCGGCGGGCAGATCCGGGTGCGCATCGGCGACGCCCGTGACGTCGCCGCGCGGCTGCCCGCCGGTCTCACCGGTGCGGCCGATCTGGTGGTCTCCGACGTCTTCGCCGGCTCCCAGACCCCCGCCCACCTCACCACGGTCGAGTACTACCGCACGCTCGCCCGGCTCCTCGCCCCCGAGGGCGTGCTCCTCGTGAACGTCGCCGACGGTGCGGGACTCGCGTTCGCGCGCCGCCAGGTCGCCACTGTGCGGGCGGTGCTCGAGCACGTGATCGTCCTGGCGGAGGTGCAGACCCTGAAGGGTCGCCGGTTCGGCAACCTCGTCATCGCCGCCTCGGCCTCGCCGCTTCCCACGCAATGGCTGCCGCGGCTGATGGCGGCCGGCCCCCACCCCGCCAAGGTGGCGCAGGGCGGCGAGCTCGACGAGTTCGCCCGCGGCGCGCGCGTGAGCGTCGACGCCGATGCCGAGGCCTCTCCCAAGCCCGCGGCGTCCGTCTTCGAGCGCTGACCCGGCGCGTCCTCGGGGGGTTCCGAGACGGCCGGGTGACACTGGATGGGCGAACCGCGCGGCGTCGGAGGGAGACACGGTGAGCTACATCCTCGGATACGATCCCGACACTCTTCGCGAGCAGGTCGACGCCCGTCGCTGCAAGGACCGTCTGAGCGAGCTCGGCGACCAGCGCAGCCTGGCCGCGCTGCTGGAGCGGGTGTGGCTGCTGAAGGTGCTCGACCGCCTCGAAGACGCGCTGGTCGTGTCCGAGCAGTCGGTGCGCGTCGCGCGGATGGGCGGCACCCGCAAGGACCTGCTGCGCGCCCGCATCCTGCACGCGACGATCCTGCAGTTCCGCGGTGCGTACGCCGCCGCCCTGCAGGAGCTGACGACGTGCGCCGAGGAGGCCGAGGGCCAGGGGTGGACGGCTTTGGCCGCCTTCGCCTACCAGCACCGCGGCAAGGTCAACTACGACGCCGAGGACTACGCCGCCGCGCGCGGCGACTTCAAGCGCGCACTCTTCCTGCGCCAGGAGTCGGGGGCTCCGGAAGAGCAGCTGGAGTCGACGCTGCTCGCGATCGAGGCCGCCGACCGGCGACGCACCGCGGTCGCCAGCTGAGTGTCGGACCGCCGACCTACGCTTCTCGCATGACCGATCTGCTGCACGTCCGCCGCGACGCGGAGGCGCTCATGGCAGCGCATCTGGACGGGTCGTGGACGTTCGCCTTCGACAACGCCAAGCGCCGTGCCGGAGCGTGCGACTACTCACGACAGCGCATCACCCTCTCGCGCTATCTCTCCGCACGCTACGACGCCGAGACCAACCGTCAGACGATGCTGCACGAGATCGCCCACGCGCTGGCCGGCGCCCGCGCAGGCCACGGAGCCGCCTGGAAGCGCACGGCGCGCGCGATCGGCTACACCGGCGGCGTCACCCACCGCGGCGAGACCGCGACCGAGCTCGCCCCCTGGGTGGGGGTGTGCCCCGCAGGACACGTCGCCTATCGTCATCGTCGCGCCACGCGGGCGACCTCGTGCGCGAGGTGCTCGCCGCGGTTCGACGAGAGGTTCCTGCTCACGTGGACGCGGCGCGAGATCACGCCCGCGACCCGGCTGGCCGCGATGACACCGCGAGAGAGCGGTACGCCCGCGCACTGAGTTGTGCCCGCGGTGATGCGGGGGCGTCGAGAGCGGGGACGCGGTCGCGAGGACGCGTGTCGCTGGTGCGGGGCCGGGGTGGGTCGGTGGGTGGGCCCACCGGCGGAGCGGCCGTGGATCGTCGGTGATGGTTGGCTCACTGGCGGTGGTGCGTCGGTGGTAGGTCGCGAGGCCGGGGCATACCGGTGGTGCACCGACGGTGGGTTCGCGGGGCGGCGTCTCCTCCCCAGGTGGGGTCGCGGTGGCACTGTCCACAGGAAGGTGCGTTGACCGGGGATTTGTCGGCGTGGGTGTCGGTGCCTCCGGGAAGGATAGGGGGTATGACGAGGACCGCGACCATGACCGCCCACGAGGCGAGTGCTGTCGGCGATGGGATCGTGGATGCGGTCGTCGATGAGCTGGTGGAGATCCAGCGGGGACTGTCGGTGTTGCACGCGCGGCGGGCGGTGGTGCTCGCCCGCGCGGTCGAGGTCACCCGGGCCCAGGATGATGTGCTGGGGCCGTCCGAGGTGCGGGACATCCCGCTGCGGTCGATGGCCGCGCAGATCGGTGCGGCGCTGCGGGTGCCCGATCGGACGGTGGAGCGGGACCTGTCGGATGCCGTTGTCCTGACGGGGCGGTTCGCCGCGACGCACGCGGCCCTCGCGGCGGGGTCGATCTCGCACGCTCACGTCAAGGTGATCGTCGCGGCGGGGCTGCCGATCGAGGACGACGACGCCCGCGCGGTGTTCGAGGTGGCGGTGTTGGAGGTGGCGCGGCGGGAGTCGCCGGGGCGGCTGAAGCCCGCCGCGCGGGTGTTGGCGGCGCGGCTGCATCCGGTGCCGCTGGCGGAGCGGCACGCGGCCGCGGCGATGGGTCGGCGCGTGTGGGTGCGGGATCTGGAAGATGGCATGGCGGAGCTGATCGCGACCCTCCCCGCGCACCTCGCGTACGGGATCCGCGACCGGGTTGACCGGTACGCCCGACGGATCATCGACGCGCGACGCACCGACGGTGCGACGGGCGGCGTCGCGGGCGATGCTCGCGCAGCTGCGGCGAGCGAGCGGACCGACACTTTCGCCGGTGACGTCGGTGACCTCGCACCGGCGGGAGCGACGCTGTTCGAAGAGCCCGTTGTGCAGGATCGGCGCGGGATCGATGCGGTCCGCGCGGACGTGTTCGCCGACCTGCTGCTCACCGGCCATGCCACCCCGGAGGTGTCCAACGTGTCGACCCCGGAGGCGGAGGCGATCGTCGCGCACGTGCAGGTCACGGTGCCGGTGCTCACCGCGCTCGGGGCCCATAACGCCCC
>Ga0160474_100131_pt1 | contig 60378 bp, 52 predicted proteins | sample HID1975K_E11MG_FD_108240 | JGI IMG/M metagenome (GOLD analysis project Ga0160474, IMG submission 108240) | Enriched soil microbial communities from UW Madison campus, WI, USA - HID1975K_E11 MG | ecosystem: Environmental > Terrestrial > Soil > Unclassified | place: USA: Madison, Wisconsin...
GGACAACGTGGCCAGCCTGATCGAGGTGAAGCGGCGGCAGCGGCGGTTGGGGAAGCTGCATGAGGGGGTTCGGGAGTATGTGTATTACCCGGGGTCGTTTGTGCCGCTCTCGCTCATTGTTGGAGACAACGTTGCACTTCGTCAGATGGCTGCCCCCAATCAAGTTTTACATCAAGGTGGCCGTGACTCCAGTGACTCTGCGACGGACACACTAGGGGATAGGCAGCCCGCCGTGCCGCCCGCGCGGCCTTCGATTGACGATCGCAAGCGCGCAGCGACTGCAAGGCAGGAACGGCGCTCCGGCTTTGGCGGGCTTGGCGCGACGACGCTTGGAATGAGCGCTCCTTCTCAGCGCGAGGCGGCAAGCGGTGACCGCGCCCGCTCACTGTTGGGCTCAGGGAAGCTGGGTGCGTTGGGCCTCGGCACGATGAACAAGGCAGTATTTGCATCGGCCCCGCCACGTTCTTCCGTAGAGCTGGAAATTCCACCTGATGCGTTGGCCGGACACTCAAAAGACGGGGGGGGGTGCCCGATGGTCCGGCGCCAGAAGGAGGGGTTTCTGAGCGAACTTCGCTACTCGCCGCAAGTCAGGTGGGAAGGGGGGTGCACTACTTCCACCTCATGCCAAATGGATGTCCAGAGCGAATTCTGAGTACGGCCGGGTCCATCGTATGGGAGGGGCGCCTGGGGGCATGTGGACAGGTGGAGACAGCTTTTGCGCCTAGTATCGAGAACAACTTACGGTTGCAGGGACAGTATTTCGATAGCGAAACAGGCTTGAACTACAACCGAAATAGATACTACGACCCCCAGGTTGGCTCCTACGCATCCAAGGATCCTTTAGGGATATTTCCGTCCGAAAACATCTACGATTACGCACCCAATGCCCTTGGTTGGATTGATCCGCTGGGTCTGGCTCGTCGCGGCAATCAGGCGACACAGACTCATATGGATCAAGTCCGGGATGCTTTTATCCGGGATAATCCAAGCTTCGATCTTGTTGCAGGTGGACGGGATGCAGCATCCGGCTTAGACATCCCCGAGGAATTCATCAAGCCTCTCACGCCGGGAAGAAAGGGAGGGACTTATCCCGACATGACTTTCATTGATCGAACATCCGGCAGGACGGTCCGCGTTCAAACGGTGGACAAAGGGGGGTTCTTCGGCGGAATGTCCCGGCGTGAACTTACGAACGCGTGAGGCTTTCAAATCAGAGAATAAATGACACAATACTCACAGTCGTGAAGGGGGCTGGGTTGAAGCCGGGCTCCCTTGATGTGAGCAATATCGGCGCCGGAATACATTGCAGAACGTAAGCAGGGTGACAAGTGGCTAACTCGAAAATGATTCAGCAGTGCGTGTTCATGACTTCTCTGGATGAGCGTGAATTCGCTGGTGCGCTCTTGGCAGCGCGTCCATCGGTAAGATTCATTGACATGCTGCAGCAGCCGGATACTAATCAGCCGAAGTATAGGTGTCGCATAGATGAGTGCGGTGGCGCTCACGTAACTATCGTGGATTCATCTATAGTTTCTGAAGATTATTTCCATAAAAATTATGTAAGGGATCATCCATCTGGAAGAGGATGGATTTACGCATTGGTCGGATCAGGCCTTGTGAGTCTTCTAAGGTCGAGAGCTGCAGACTTCCTGCAAGGTTCTATCCTCAATGGTGAGTTGCGAGCTTCGATTCCTACAGGTGACGAGGCTTCCGAGGTATTCGTGGCAATCGTCCTTCGTGAAGCAAAGGCGCGCGGAGGGAAGGTCGTATCAATAGATACAAGTACGGGTGAGCGCGGTACGAAGGCTGATCGGAAATTTATTGTTTGGCCAGACGCGGCACAGAGATTTGATGGCACGAATGGCGCCTATCTGGCTAACGGCGTACATGCAGTTTTTGTTCCCAAGGCTAGTGGGATATAGTTTCTCTGAGTGCATGATCTTTAGTGTTGGTGGTCTGCGGTAGACAGATTGAGTAGACAGGGCGACGACAGCGTGTGCCCGTCTGCAGTGCCTGTGCATCGGCTCACTCGGAAATCGTTTGCGGGTAGCGAGATCTAAAGGAAATGGCCGATGCTTGCTAAAGAAGTTCGCGGCAGGTGGCAGGTCAAGCAGGTGAGGCTGGTCGAGAAGAATCTCTACGATGCTGCGAAGTTGCTCAAGATGGGGCCAATGCCTGAATCGCCCTTTGGCCTCACCGAGATGGGTATGGCTGACTATCGCGGGGTGACCCTCGCTGAGCCGGTGCGTTACCTGAAAGTAGGCAATGTCGATTTCTCTGACGTCCTGTTCAAGGAGGGTGCCAGCATCAACGAGTCTGAGTTGGAGGCATGCCGGCTTGATCGGATCGACATGCGTAACGTTTTCGTGAGACGTAGCTTCAGTGACTGCAGCTTTGTCAAAGCGAGGCTCTCGGGCGCAAGGCTGGGCGGAGAATTCGTGCGCTGCGACTTCACCGGGGCTAACCTATCCAGATCATTCGCCACGGACTGTAAGTTCACGGGATGCAACTTCGCCGGTGCGACACTGTCCGATGTGCATTTCATCAGCTGCACGTTCGAGGACTGTGACTTCTCGGACGTCAAGCTGTTCACTGGATCCGTCGCCGGCAGCAAGTTCCTGGGCGGAACCTCGATGGACCAATTGGCGGGTTGTATCACTGAAAATGTAGTGATTCGGTGACACGGCCACCTGGGACGAGTGCGGTGCTTGTTGTCCAACGTACGCTGGGGGCTTCATGGAAGTATCGCTGACCGCCCGGTTGGGCGGTCCCGAGGTCGGCATCCTGTTTCTTGCAGGCGTAGTTCATGCTCGCAAGCGTTTGAAAGCCGCAATGGGCGGGGTTTCCTTGGTCGGCCTTGATGCTATGGATATCACGCTGCACATCGGCGGTAGCATCACCGACATCTCCCCTGCAGAGCCGAGTGTTGATGCACGCTATTTCAAGCAGCAACGGCGCCTGAAGATCTTCGTGAGCATACCGAGTGCGGAGGCCCAGGCGTCGCCCCAAGAGGACGTTGGCCGAAGGGTGACGGAATGGCTGGTGCATGGCCTCGAGAGCGTAGTTCTGCCGCGGAGTGCAGCTGGCATGACGCTCGGCCCGGTACTGAGTGCGCTTCGGCGAGATTTGAAGACGCAAGATGTCAATGGTTTGGTGGACTTGGTCTGCAAGGCATTTCGGCCCGCGCTGCTGGACTTGTTTAGAGGTGGCGAGAGCTTCTATTACTGCACCTTCGTCATGACCGGGGAAGGCCACGCGCCATTCCTTTCAGCTTGGTCTGAAGAGGCGCTTGCAAGAGCAGTGGACGAGAGTGGCGAAGGCCCAGAGGTAGCTGCGGATTTGAGGTGGTCGTATGCAGATTCTCCATACGTTGACTTTGGAAGCGAATACACTGAAGAGCTTCGCGCGCCCTTCCTCGCCAGGCCGAGCCTACAAGAGCTCGGTGTCGATGAGTGGGAAAAAGAGATCGAGCTCCGTATGGATGCTGTAGAGCAGGCCGCACGCCAGTTGGATGCAGAGGGCGCATTCGGCGCAGGCCAGCGTCGCAGCAGGCTCCTTGTCGCAGTGGAGAGCATGCCTCCAGTACCTTCCAACGTTGACCGAGTGGTTCGGCTGAACAACACCAATTCAGACATCTTCAAGCAGTGGTTGGAGGATGCTGCAGAAGTGGAAGGCTGATTTCGATTCCGTACGCGTTCTCATTCTGGAGTGTTCATGAAGAGGTTTGAAGGCGCGCAGTTTTCAAGAAAGTTTGACAGTGGCGGCGCGAGCTATTTGGATACAGCGTACGTCAACTGCGCCTTTGACAACTGCGGACTTTCGCTGTCCAAGCATCCGGGCAAGATGTCGGTCGTCAGTCGGGTAGAGGTTTCCTGCTGCTCTGCGGCGAACTCCGAGATCGGGCCGTGCGTGTTCGAAGATGTTTTTGTCCAGGATTTGAAGACAAACCCAATCTTGCTTGTGTGGTCTTCATTCTTCCGCCGGGTCAAGCTGGCTGGAAAGATCGGAAAGTTGAACATCAATTTTGCCCCGTGGGGGTTCTGCACAGATCCCGATGTGCTTTCCCGTTTTGCAACAGCGAGATCTGAGTTCTACGCCGAGACGGATTGGGCACTCGATATCAGTGAAGCTCGATTCATGGCCTTCCGCTGCGCGGGCGTCCCGCTGGACTTGGTGCGCAGGGACCCGGAAACCCAGGTGATCCTGAGAAAAGGTGCATTCCCGGGAATGCAGGCGATTGATCAGAGCTTCAAGAGTGAATTTCCGGAGACCTACGATAGTCTGCAGATCTTCTGCGACTCTGGCGACGAGGAGGCGCTTCGCGTAGTGCCTCTTGCGGCACCCAAGCGCCGTAGGGACGATTGGAAGGGGGGCATTGAAGAGTTGAGGAGGCTTGGTTTTCTGCGGGAGTGATTCAGAGGCAAACGGTTGTAGGGAACTGGCGTTCTACTTCGACACCCGCACCGGCTTGATGGAGGGCGAACACCCGATCCTCAGGTTCGACTACACCGATGGCAGCTGCGCGCATTTCGCGGACTCCTTCGCGTTGTTCCTCGAGAACCTCGTGCGTCGAACCTGAACCACCCGTCCGCCGAGGCCTGCCTACGATCGTTGCCAACGCAGCGAGGAGCCCTTCAGCTGCATCACCGCTTCACCCCACGCCAGCTATCGTTGCCAAACCCCCGCCGCCTCCCGGATCCCCATGCGCGGTCTAGACTTCAGCTCCTGGCAAGCCATGCTCTCGACCCTGCTCGGGCTGGCCGTCATCACCCTGATCGGCGTCGGCATCCGCCTGCTGGTGATGCAGACCATGCAGCAACGACGCGAGCGTGAGAACCGCCAGATCAACGAGCGCCTGCGCGCGCTGATTGCCGCCTACAAGACCCTCGGCGGTTCGTTTACCGGCGCATTGCACGTCGATCCGCGCCATCTGCGCGACCTGCGCCAGCCGGCCGCGGCGGATGCCCCGGACGATGCGCTGCTGTTGCCCGTCGATGGGGGCACCGGCAGCGACCGTGCACGGCGTATTCGCGATGCCGTGGAGGCGGCGCTGTCCGACATCATCCTGCTCGGCACCGACGACCAGGTGCGCCTGGCCGCTACCGCCGCCACCGAGTTGGCGCAGGGCACGCCGGTGCAGACCGCCGAGCTGGTGGTGTCGCTGCGCAACTTCATCCGCGAAGCACTCGATCTGGCACCCATTCCCGCCAGCGTGGCCATTCCGCGCCAGGGCCCGGCCCGGCCCGCGCCCGGTGCGAAGGGCAAGGGCGAGGCCGACAAGGCCGGGGGCAAGGCGGGCGGCGGTGGCGGAGGGATGGGCGGCATGGGCGGTGGCGGCATGGGGGCCGGCAGCGCGCATTACGATGACGACACCGCGCCGCGCTGACCTCACCGGTCGTCGTGCTGTCTGCCCAGTTGGTAGGCGGGCGGCGTGTCACCCATCAGGTGCATGACGAAGTAGTCCCACATGCGGCGCATGTAGTACGTATCGTTGCGGAACAGTTCGTGATCCTGGTTGGCCAGGTACAGCAGGTCGTAGTCTTTGTTGGCGGCGTTGAGCGCACGCGCCAGCTGCAGCGTCAGTGCCGGCATGGCGTTTTCGTCCAGGTCGCCATACACCAGCATCAGTTTGCCCTGCAGCTGCGCGGCCAACGCGCTGTTGTCCAGCGGCTGGAACACCGCAGGCACGGCCGCCGCATCGGGTCGCACCGCGCTGCCGTCGGCATACACCGGTTGCCCACCCACCAGCCGGTCCATGCCGTGGATGCCGCCGCCGTACATGCCCTGGAAGCTGTGGCTGCCCGCCGATGCCACGCCCACGCGGTAGAAGGACGGATGGCGCAACAGTGCCCGCGCGGCACTGTAGCCCCCGAAGGAATGCCCGTAGATACCCACGCGTGTCAGGTCCATGCCCGGGTAGCGCGACACCAGTTGCCGGATCGCGGCGACGTGGTCGTCCAGCTGCACGTCGGCAGCGGTCAGGAAGCTGCTGTCGTGAAACGCCTTGGAGCGGCCGGGCGTGCCACGCGCATCGATGCTGACCACCACGAAGCCGAGCTGGGCCAGGCTGGCGCGCGCCACCGGATTCATCGTGGCGGTGGCGTCCAGGTAGCCCACCGGGGCGTTGCTCACGTGCGGCCCGCCGTACATCGCATCGATCACCGGGTACCGGCCGCCGGCGGTGTAGCCGGGTGGCAGGTACACCGTGGCGTAGATGGGGGTGCGGCCGTCGGCGGCCAGCAGCTGCTCACGGTGCGGTGGCTGCCAGCCGGCCGCACGCACGGCGCTGTCGTCGGCGTGTTCCAGTGGCAGCACCACGCGGCCATCGCCGGTGTCGCGCAGTACGGTGATGGGCGGTGCGGCCACGGTCGAGTAGCTGTCCACCACCCAGCGGCCCGACGGTGCGAGCAACTGCGGGTCACGCCCGCCCATCAGCGCGCCCGCCCCCGCATCGATGGCATGGTCGGCCGCTTCGGGGGTCAACAGCACCGGCGCGCCACCGTCCAGCGCCACCCGGTACAGGCGGCGCTGGTACGGGTCGCCGGGCTCGCGCCCGCCTGCGCTGAAGTACAGCTGCTGCTCGTCCGGATCAACGCCCACGATATCGCGCACCAGCCACGCGCCGCGGGTCAGCTGCCGAACCACCGCGCCGCTGGCGGCGTCCAGCAGGTACAGATGGCCCCAGCCATCCCGTTGCGAGAACCACACCACCTGGTTGCGGCCCGGCAGCACGCGTACCGCCGCGCGGTTGTAGGGATAGCTGTTGAGTTGCACGCGGGTGCTGGAGCTTTCCTCCACCAATGTACGCACGGTGCGGCGGTGCAGGTCGATTTCGACCAGCCGGATCCGCGCCGGGCGGTCATGCCGCACGATCGCTGTATATACCTTGTCCGCCCCACGCGACCAACCCAGTACGCCGGCCTCGGTCAGGCTGTGCCAGCCATCGGGCACCGGGATGGTCTGCGTGCGCGCTGCAGCGACGTCGGTGACAAACCACGCATCACGCACCTGCTCGGCATCGCCCAGCAAGCCCAGCCGCACCTGGTGCAGCACCGGGCGAACGCCCTGCACCGGTGCCGTCGCCAGGTAGGGATAGGCCTGCACGTGGCGCTCGTCATAACGCACGCCGAACAGGCGGGTGCCATCGGGCGCCCAGGACACCGCGAACGGCGGCGGCTGCAGCCGGCCCTCGCGATAGGGAATGCCGCGCAGGGCGAAGTCGGGCAGCACGCCGTAGCCGTGGGAGGCCTCGCCATCGTGGGTGAGTGCGACGGCCGGTGCCGTGCCGGCCGGCAGCAGCCACAGGTTGTGGTCGCGTACCACTACGGCCCGCTGTCCATCCGGTGCGGTCAGCGCCTGCGGGTTCGGTGCGGGCAACGCGACTACCGCACACTGGTAGGCCGGCAGCGCGCACTGCAGGCCCTGCGCGGCGCCGCTGCGCAGCACCAGCTGCAGCGCGCCGGCATCGGCCGTGGGGGTGACGCTGGCCACCTGCTGCAGCACCTGGTCGGCGTCTGCAGCGCCCGCGGCCTGCAGCGCCACGCGCAGCCGCGCGCGATCGAACAAGGTCGTGCGCGCGGGCACGCGGGGATCCACCAGCAGGTAATCGGTGCTGCCCTGGGCAGTTTGATGGCGATACCAGAACCGGCCATCGTCCAGCCAGTTCGGCAGCACCGTGGCATTGCGCACTTTCCCGCGCAGGTGTCCATCCAGTACCCGTTCGGCGCGCGCGTAGTCGTCGGCGGTGGGTGCGGCCATCGCCGGCGCCAAGCTGATGCCAAGCAGTCCCAGCAGTCCGGCCAGCACGTGCCGGTGGCGCGGTGCAGATCCTTCTGTCATCGATGCAGCTCCTGTACGGCACCCAGTGCGGCACGCGCCGCCGGGCCTGGCCGGTGGTGGGCCTTGAGCATGCCGCGCACCCGCCAACCGGGCAAGCGCATCCCGACGCGGATGCGCTGCCCCCGCCGGCGCGCTTAACCGCCCAGTTCCACCACCGGCACGAAGCCGCCAAAGATCATGCGCTTGCCGTCAAACGGCATCGGGTTGTTTTCCGGGTTCATGCGCGGGTCTTCCATCATCTTCTGCATGCCGGCATCGCGGGTGGCCTTGTCGGGCCATTCGATCCAGGAAAACACCACCGTTTCATCGTCCTTGGCCTCCACGGCGCGGAAGAAGTCGGTCTGCTTGCCGTGGCTCACATCGTCGCCCCAGCATTCGACCACGCGCAGCGCGCCGTGCTCGATACAGATCGCATCGCCCTCGCGGGCGTGGGCAAGGAACTTCTCTTTGTTGGCGGTGGGTACTGCAAGCACGAAACCGTCGATATAGGACATGGCTGCCTCCAGGGTGGGCGATGGCGCTCCGGAACGGGCGCCTTCATGGCATACGACGTGCGGGGAAGGGGAAGATCGACAATGCGCCTGGGCCTGCGCGGCCGGCGTGATGGATGTGCGCCTCGTCTTGCGCCAATGTCAACACTTTCAATGACTTGCGCGATACGTGGTAGCAGACTTCCGTACGGGGGGTCAGAAAAATCCTAACGAGGGAGAGGAACATCCTGATATTCCAGGTGACGTGTTCAGCACACTATGGGGACGCCGGGCAGGACCTTTCCCCAAGGACCTGCACCTTGTCGCACACCCTGCGCCGAGCGGTGCAACACGGAGATGGACGCGTTAGCCGGTTACTCCCCAAGAGCGGCTTCCCCAGCGCGTGACGCCCCGCAAGGGCATCGTCGTGACCAGAATCCTCCTCGCACGTATCGTCGCCGCCATTGTGCGCCGGCGGGTGTCTCGCACCGTCCCCGCACATCGTTCATCACCTCGCATGCACGCCCGACAGCTGTTTTTCCGCTGGAATCTGCGCGCGCGTATGTCACAGCGCAACTGAACCCCTGCCAAAAATTCATGCAGGTGAAGAGGGCCCACTTCAGGGCGGGTTGTGTCGAATAACGGAGAATTTACATTTCCGATGCAACCGACGTCCGCGTCAGCTGCAAGTAGTTCAAGACAGAGGTGTACCCCCATGAAGACTTCGTTGATTGCCCTGGCGCTTGCCGCCGCCCTGCCGTTCGCCGCCTCCGCTGCTGAAGGCCTGTCCTACAACTACGCCGAAGGCGACTACGTCAAGACCGACGCAGACGGCGGCAAGGCCGATGGTTGGGGCGTGAAGGGTTCCTACGCGTTCCTGCCGAACTTCCATGCCTTCGGTGAGTACAACCAGCAGAAGACCGACATCGGCAACTTCAAGGTTGACCAGTGGCGCGTCGGCGTGGGCTACAACCAGGAAATCGGCAACAGCACCGACTTCGTGGGCCGCGTTGCCTACAACAAGTTCGACCCGAAGGAAGGCCTGGACTTCAACGGCTACAGCGCTGAAGCCGGTATCCGTACCGCGTTCGGCCAGCACGCCGAAGTCTATGCCATGGCCGGCTACGAGGATTACAGCAAGAAGCACGGCATCAATCCGGATGGCCAGTTCTACGGCCGCCTGGGTGGCCAGGTGAAGTTGAACCAGAACTGGGGCATCAACGGCGACATCAAGATGGATCGCCACGGTGACAAGGAATGGTCGGTCGGCCCGCGCTTCAGCTGGTAACAGCGGCGTGACCGCACCGCCACGTGCCTGATCGGCGTGGCAGGAAAGGCCCGGCATCGCCGGGCCTTTTCCGTTTGCGCCGCCGTTGCCGATACGCTATGCCTTTCCCGACCGAGGACAGGCCCGCATGAACCCACACAACGATCTGCAACGCCCGCGGCTTGGCTGCGGCGCGGTGGTGCAGCGTGCCGATGGCGCGATCCTGCTGATGCTGCGCGGGCGCCAGCCCGAGCAGGGCCACTGGGGTCTGCCCGGTGGCAAGGTGGACTGGATGGAAACCGTCGAGCACGCCGTGGTCCGTGAAGTCGAGGAGGAAACCGGGCTGCGCGTGGCGGTGGAGCGGCTGCTGTGCGTGGTGGACCACTTCGAACCGGCGCTGGCCCAGCACTGGGTGGCGTCGGTGTACGTGGTGCGCATGCTGGATGCGACAGAGGTCGAACTGCGCGAGCCAGAGGCGCAGCTCGCGTTGGGCTGGTTCAGTGCCGCGGCACTGCCGGCGCCGCTGACCACCTCGGCGCGGCGTGCGCTGGCCGAGCTGTCGATGCTGGATTGAGCCTTCCACGCGGAAGCCCCATGCGTGCGCTAATCTTCCCTTCCATGTTCACTCTACCCTTCATTTCCCAGCCACATCTGGCCTTCGCCCTGCAACTGCTGCGAAAAAGCTGCGCCACCGAATCACCGGACCATATACAGGTCTTGGTGCAAGGCATGCCGATCTGCTTTCCCTACCGCGTGTACTTTGTGCCCGACGACGTGTACGCGGCTAGTCGCGTTCCTGGCGTGACCTCGCAAGTTGCGTTGTGCTTGGGGACGCGCCATCACGATGGGTTTGTACGAGGGGAGTGTCTGCGGCGTCTGCTGTCGGTGCAGGCGCCCTGGGTGGCGCCGTTCGTGCTGCAGTTGTTGGGTGAATATGTGGTGGAGATCACCTCCCACATTGATGGTGCACTCTCCGATCGAACACTTGCGCAGTATGTTGAGTTCGCAAGGGAGAACCCGGCCCATATGCATCGGCTGAACCAGCAGGCTATCAGCTACTGGAATGTGTACTACCGCCGGGCGTATCCGGAGCGGCAGACATACCCGGCGCTACGCGTGCTTGGCCGCCTTGCGCTTCTCGCCGGCTGCAAGCCTGATGCCTGGCATACCGCCGGATTGCCATGAAGGAAAATGGCCCGGCAGTGCCGGGTCATGGTGGTGGACGTCAACCGGTTCAACCGTGACGTTTGAGCGCCGCCGATGCGCGCGACAGCAAGGTACGTGCCGCAGGAGCGGCGCCTGTCAGATGGAGGCAGGCATGGATCATGCCGGGGACGCGTTCGCAGCAGGTATCCACGCCGGCGGCTGCCAGTCGACGTGCGTATTCCTCGCCCTCCCGGCGCAACGGGTCGTATTCACAGACCAGCACAGTTGCCGCTGGAAGGCCGCTTAGGTCAGCGGTGCGGGCAGGGACGGCGTAACCATCGGCGCTGGCCGGATCGTGCAGGTACGCCTCCCAGCAGCGCTGCATCAGCGCGGTGCTGAGGTAGTAGCCCTCGCCGAACTGCCGGTGGCTGTCGCTGTCGGTTGCCGTGTCCAGGGCCGGGTACAGCAGCAACTGGTGGTGGATGGGCGGCCCGCCGCGATCGCGCGCCAGCAGGGCCACCGCTGCAGCGAGGGTGCCGCCTGCGCTGTCGCCGCCGACCATCAACCGCGCCGGGTCGATATCCAGCAGGGCGGCTTCGCGGTGGCTCCAGCACAGCGCGGCATACACATCCTCCAGCGGGATCGGGTAGCGGTGCTCCGGTGCCAGCCGGTAGTCCACGGCAAGTACCACGCAGCCACTGGCATTGGTTAGCGCCCGGCACGGGTTGTCGTATACCGCCAGCGAGCATTGAAACCAACCGCCGCCATGGGCGAACAGCAGCCCCGGGCGCGCCTGGCCCTGGCGATGGCCGTCTGGCCAGTACGCACGCACGGTGATGGCATGGCCATCGCTGGCGGCCACGCTGAAATCGCGTACGTCGGCCACCGGCTCCGCCGGGCCCTGCAGGGCGGGCAGGGCATGTTCGCTGGCCGCGCGGATCTGCTGCAGCGTCATCCCTGCCACCGCCTCCGGCGGTGGCAGGGTCTGCAGGAAGCGGGCGATATCCGGGTCCAGGCTCATGCCGCGGCGTCCGGCAGCAGGAAGGGCAGCAGCTGGTCCAGGAAGGCCTGCGGGGCTTCTTCCATCACGAAGTGGCCGCAGTCGGCAATCATCGTGCCGCGCAGGTCGGCGGCGTGCGCGCGCATGGTGTCCATCGGCATGTTGGCGGTGGCATGTTCGGCACCGATGGCCAGCACCGGCATGGCCAGCGGGGTGCGTGCGCGCTGCTGGTTCTGGCGGATGGTCTCGGGAATGGCGCGGTAATAGCCGAAACCACCGCTCAGCCCACCCGGCGCGGCGTACGCGCGGATGTACACCTCGCACGCCACCGCTTCGCGACGGTGCGCCCAGCGGTCGAACATGAAGGTCAGGTAGGCGCGCTCGCGCCCGGCGATCAGCGCTTCGGGCAGGTCGCGCACCTGGTTGAACATGAAATGCCACAGGAAGATGTTGTCTTCCGGCGCCACGAACACCGGCGGTGCCTCGGCCAGGCCCGGAATCACCGCTTCGGTGATGGCCAGCCGCTGCACGGCCTCGGGCTGGTCGCTGGCCAGCGCGTAGGCCACCCACATGCCCACGTCATGGCCCACCACCTGGTAGCGCGCATGGCCCAGCTGCTGCATGACCGCGTGCAGGGTGGCGGCGATGGCGCCGGTGTCGTAGCCGTGGGCCGGCGTGTCCGAATCGCCGGTGCCGGGCGGGTCCACCGCAATGGCCTGGAAGCCCTGTGCGGCCAGCGCCTGCAGGATGTGCCGCCAGGCGTACCAGGTCTGCGGCCAGCCGGGAATCAGCAGTACCGGCCGGCCCTCGCCGAGGATCGCGCAATGCACGCTGCGGCCGTCGATGCGCACGTGGCGGTGGGTAATGCTGTCCAGTGAGGTGCTCATCAGTGGATCCCCAGCATGCCGTGGATCTGCGCACGGCTGACCGGCGCGCCGGCGAAGTCGTCGAAGATGCGGTCGGTCACGGTGATGATGTGCGCGTTGATGAAGGCCACGCCCTCGCGCGCACCGTCTTCCTGGTTCTTCAGGCAGCACTCCCATTCCAGCGTGGCCCAGCCGTCGTAGTCGTACTGGGCCAGCTTGGAGAAGATGCCCTTGAAGTCCACCTGCCCATCGCCCAGCGAACGGAAACGCCCGGCGCGCTCGGTCCAGCCGCTGTAGCCGCCGTAGATGCCCTGGCGGCCGCTCGGATTGAACTCGGCGTCCTTGATGTGAACCATGCCGATGAAGTCGCGGTAGATGTCCAGGAAGCTCAGGTAATCCAGCTGCTGCAGCACGAAGTGGCTGGGGTCGAACAGGATCCGGCAGCGCCGGTGGCCACCCACCGCGGCGTGGAAGCGCTCGAAACTGGTGCCGTCATGCAGGTCTTCGCTGGGGTGGATCTCGTAGCAGAGGTCGATGCCGTGCGCGTCGCACACGTCCAGGATCGGCAGCCAGCGGCGGGCCAGCTCTTCGAACGCGGCCTCGATCAGGCCGTCCGGGCGCTGCGGGAACGGGAACAGGTACGGCCAGGCGAACGAACCGGAGAAGGTGCCCATGCGGTCCAGACCCAGCCGCTGCGACGCCTTGGCCGCCAGCTTGATGCGCTCGACGGCCCAGGCGCTGCGCGCGTCCGGGTCGCCGTGCAGGGCGGCGGGGGCGAAGCTGTCGCACAGCGCGTCATAGGCCGGGTGCACCGCCACCAGCTGGCCGAAGATGTGCGTGGTGAGCTCGCTGATCACCAGGCCGTGGCCGGCCAGCATGGCGATCATGTCATCGCAGTACTGCTGGCTGTGCGCGGCCTGTTCCACATCGAACAGGCGCTCGTCCCACGCCGGAATCTGCAGCGCCTTGAAGCCCTGGCTGGCCGCCCACGCGGCAATGGACGGCAGGTCGTTGAAGGGGGGCTGGTCGGCACTGAACTGGGCCAGGTGCAGGCTGGGGCCTTGGATGGTACGCATGGGGGTGTTGCCTATTTGTTTGTCGAGCGACAAAGAATAGGCGTCAAATCCGCCCCGGTCAACGTCGGGTGTCGCTAGAATTGCCGCACCGCTTCTTTCCGTAGTGATGCCCCATGGCCGGCCGCCCTCGCGAATTCGACAAAGACCACGCCCTCAAGCAGGCGATGCTGCTGTTCTGGGCGCGTGGGTACGAGGGCACGTCGATGTCGGCGTTGGTGGAGGCACTGGGCATCGCCTCGGCGCGCATCTACGCCGCCTTCGGCAGCAAGGAGCAGTTGTTCCGCGAGGCAGTGGCGCTGTACGAAGCCGGCGACGGAGGCTTTGCCGACCGCGCGCTGCGCGAGCAGGCGGTGCGCCCGGCCATCGAACGCATGCTGCACGACGCCGTGCTCACCTACACCAAGCGCGGCCGCGCGCAGGGTTGCCTGGTGGTGTCGGCGGCCACCAGTACCGCACCGGAGAACGAGGCGGTGATGGACTGGCTGGCCGAACACCGCCGCCAGCGTACCCAGCAGATCATCGCGCGGCTGCAGCAGGCCGCCACGGCCGGCGAGCTGGCTGACGGGGCGGACGTGCACGCGCTGGGCGACTACTTCGCCACGGTGCTGCACGGCATTTCCACCCAGGCCCGCGACGGCGCCAGCCGCGCCCGCCTGCTGGCCGCGGTGGCGGTGGCCCTGCAGGTCCTGCCGGAGCAGGCCCATGGCTGATGCAACTGCTGCCCAGCAACCGCGCGTGGGCTGTGGCGCAGTCATCCAGCGCGCTGACGGCGCGGTGCTGCTGGTCCAGCGCGGGCGCCCGCCCGAGCAGGGCCACTGGGGCCTGCCGGGTGGCAAGGTCGACTGGATGGAAACCGTCGAAGCCGCCGTGGTCCGCGAAGTGCGCGAAGAAACCGGGCTGCGCGTGGCCATTCAACGGCTGCTGTGCGTGGTGGACCATTTTGAGCCGGCGCTGCAGCAGCACTGGATCGCACCGGTGTACCTGGTCCGAACGCTGGACGACACCACTGCCGTGCTGCAGGAACCGGAGGTGCTGCTGGCACTGGGCTGGTTCAGCCCCGACGCCTTGCCGGCGCCGCTGACCCTGTCCGCGCGCCAGGGTCTGGCACAGCTGTCAGCGAAGGGCTGAGCGCACCCAACGGGTCAGCGCTTGGCCGCCGCCGCATCACCGCGCGCCACCGCTTCCACTTCCTCCAGGCTGGTGCACGCGGTGTCGCCCGGGGTGGACATCGCCAGGGCTCCATGCGCGGCGCCCATCTCCACCGCCGCCTGCTCGCCCTTGCCGGCCAGCAGCGCATGCACCACGCCGGCCACGAACGCGTCGCCACCGCCCACCCGGTCCAGCAGGTCCACCTCGCGCCGGCGCGACACGAACAGCATGTCGCGCGTGCGCAGTGCGCCGGCCCAGCCGTTGCGTGCGGCGTTGCTGGCATCGCGCAGGGTGAAGGCCACGGCCTGCAGGTTCGGGAAGCGCTGCAACGCGCGCTGCGCGGCCGCGTCGGCCGGACCCACGTCCATCGGTGTTTCGCGCTTGCCCAGGTCGGCCAGGTCCATGCCCAGGCAGGCCGCGAAGGAATACTCATCGCCCACCAGCAGGTCGCACTCGGCGGCGATGGCGCAGTTGGCGTGGCGGGCCGCGTCCGGATCGGGGTGGCTGTCCCACAGGCTGGCGCGATAGTTCAGGTCGTAGGACACCGCCACGCCATGGCGACGCGCGGCCTGCGCGGCGGTGATGGCGGTCTGCGCGCTGTGCTCGGACAGCGCGGCGAAGATGCCACCGGTATGCAGCCAGCGGGCACCCTCGCGGCCGAACACTGCGTCCCAGTCGTACTCGTGCGGCTGCAGTTGCGAGGCGGCCGAATACGCGCGGTCGGAAATGCCCAGCGGCGCGCGCACGCCGAAACCCCGCTCGGTGAAGTTCAGGCCCATGCGCGTGTTGCGGCCGATGCCGTCGTAGTCCCGCCAGACGATCTGGCTGGTGTCCACGCCACCGGCCTGGATCAGCTGCTGGGCCAGCGCCCCCAGCTCGTTGCGCGGCAACGCGGTAAGCACGCCGCTGCGGTGGCCGAAGGTGCTGCACAGCCCGCGCGCCACGTTGTACTCGCCGCCGCCTTCCCACACGTTGAACTGGCGCGCGTTGCGCACGCGGCCTTCGCCGGGGTCGAAGCGCAGCATCACTTCGCCCAGCGCCAGCGCATCCCAGCGCTGGCCGCTGGAGGCGGCCACCACGAACTGCTGGCCGCTCATCGTGCCCGGCACCCCAGCAGGCCCAGGTCGATGCCGGCGGCCATGCGCCGGTAGCCTTCATCATTGGGGTGCAGATGGTCGCGGGTGATGTCCTCGGGCAGATTCTCCGGCTTGGCCGGGTCGCGCAGGATGGCGTCGAAGTCGATCAGCGCGTCATAGCCGCTGCGGCCGCCGCGCATCCAGGTGTTGAGGGTGGTGCGGGTGGCCGCGGCAACCGGTTCGTAGCGGTCCGAATCGCCGAACGGGGTGATGGTCGCCGCGATCGCACCGATGCCATTGCCGTGCAGGCGCTCGGCGATCTGCCGGTACCCCAGCACCATGTCCTCGGCGTTGCGGCCGGCCTTGGGCGGGGTGCCGCCGTCGTGGCGGATGTCGTTGATGCCTTCGAACACGATGACCTTGCTGACGTTCGGCAGCGCGATCACGTCGCGGTCCAGCCGCGCCAGTGCGCTGTGGCTGCGGCCGTGGTCCATTACCTTGTTGCCGCTGATGCCGGCATTCACCACGACGACCTGGTCCGGGCAGGCCTGCTGCAGGCGGGTGGCCAGCAGCGCCGGCCAGTCGCCGTTGCTGCCGCGCGTGGCGGTGGCGCCTTCGGTGATCGAATCGCCCAGGGCGACCACCACCACCGGTTTGTTGGCGCGCTCGGCGAGCACCGCCGACACCACGTTCTGCCGGTAGGCCAGTTTGACCTTGTCGCCCACCTCGGCCAGGCGACCGTCGGCAATGCGCAGCGCCGTGCGGCGCACCGCCGGTTTGGTGGGCTGCGGGAAATACACGGTGAGCGATACATCGGCCAGTGCCGGCACCGTCATCGCCACCGGGTCGCTGAGCAGGGCGGCGCCGACCGGCACCACCACTTCGCTGCGACCGTTGAAGGTAACCAGCTTGGCCGGGGTGGCCGTGCCGGTGCGTTGGGCCGATGCGCCGCCGATGGTCAGCGGCGCATCCCCCAGTTCATTGCTGATGCGGAAGCGCAGCGCGGTGGCCGAGCTGGCCAGCCGCATGTCCTGGCGCACCGTCTGGTGCGCGAACTGTACCGGCGCTTCCGGGGTGCCGTCCTGGCGGTCTGGCGCGGGCGAGGCGGTCCATGCCGGCACCCACACCTGGGCATGGGTGGGCAGCGCAGCGGCGCTGGTGGCAAGTGCAAGTGACAGTGCAGTGGTCCAGCGCAGCATGGCGGCCCTCCCAGGCGGTCAGCGAAGCAAAACAATCAGGAGAAGTAGGTGCCGCCGTTGACGTCCACGTTGGCACCGGTGATGAAACCGGCCGCGTCCGAGGCCAGGTACACGGCGGTGTCGGCCGCTTCCTGCGGGCGGCCCTGGCGGCGCAGCGGGGTGTTGCCGGCCACGGCGGTACGCACTTCCGGCTTGGTGAATTCATCGTGGAAGCGGGTGGCGATCATGCCGCAGCACAGCGCGTTGACGCGGATGCCGCGCGGGCCCAGTTCCTTGGCCATGGCGCGGGTGAAGGTCATCACCGCAGCCTTGGCGGTGGCATAGATCGCCGCGCCCGGGCCACCGCCATCGCGGCCGGCCTGCGAAGCGAAGTTCACGATCGCACCGCCTTCGGGCATGTGCGGCACCACCGCGTGCGTGGTCAGGTAGACCGAGCTCATGTTGAGGTCCATCACCTTGTGGAAGAACGCTTCGTCGATCTCGGCCAGCGGGCGGCGCTGCACCATGCCGCCGGCCACGTTGACCAGCACGTCGATGCGCTCACCGAAGGCCGCCTGGGTGGCGGCGACCATGCCGGCCACGGCCTTGGCATCGGTCACGTCGGCGCGGTGCACGATGGCGGTGCCACCGGCCGCTTCGATCTGCTTCAGGGTGTCCTGCGCGCTGGCTTCATCGTTGGCGTAGTTGATGCACACCTTGGCACCGGCCGCAGCCAGCTTGATCGAGATCTCGCGGCCGATGTCACGGCCGCCACCGGTGACGATGGCCACCTTGTTGTTGAATTGGGTCATGGAAAACTCCAGTAGTGCGTTGGGGGAAAGGGAAAAAGGGGGTCAGCGCGGCTGGGCCGGGCCGTCGAGTTTTTCGACGCGGCCGGTCACCAGCCACAGCGCCAGCAGCGAGGCCGGCACCAGTGCGGCCACCAGGATGAAAATGGGTGCGTAGGAGTCGTGGGTCATCGCCGGCACCAGCCAGGTGGTGATCAGCGTGCCGGCCACCGCGGCCATGCCGCCCAGCCCGGCTACCGAGCCCACGGACTTGCCGCTGAAGATGTCGCCGGGCAGGGTCTGGATGTTGCCGATCGCGATCTGGAAGCCGAACAACACAAAGGCAATGGTCACCACCGCCCACACCGGGTCGGTGGCCAGCACCGCGCCCAGCAGGGCCGGGGCCATGATCGCCCCGCCCAGGGTGATGACCACCTTGCGCGCCTTGTCCACGCTCCAGCCGGCGCCGATCAGCCGCCCGGACAACCAGCCGCCGCCGAGGCTGCCGATCATCGCGCCCACGTAGGGCACCCAGGCGAAGATGCCGATCTGCTTGATGTCAAAGCCGAAGGTGTCGGCCAGGTAGAGCGGCAGCCAGGACACGAACAGCCACCAGATCGGGTCCAGGAAGAACCGCGAAATCAAAATGCCCCAGGTCTGCCGATGGCCCAGCAGCTGGCGCATGCTGGGCACGTACTCGGCCTTGGGCGTGGCCGGCTGTTCGGTGGGCGCATCCAGGATCAACGCACGCTCGGCCGCGCTTACCCACGGGTGCTTGTCCGGGCCGGCGCGGTAGATGATCAGCCACGGCAGCAGCCAGATGAAACCGATCGCACCGATCAGGATGAAGGTGCCGCGCCAGCCCAGCCACAGGAACAGCACCGCGATCAGCGGCGCCGACACAATCGCGCCGATCGACGCACCGGCGTTGAACACGCCCTGCGCCAAGGCCCGCTCGCGCGCGGGGAACCACTCGGCGTTGGCCTTCACCGCGCCCGGCCAGGCGCCGGCCTCGCTGATTCCGAGCATCGCGCGGACCAGGCTGAAGGACAGGATGGAGTGGGTGACCGAGTGCAACGCGATCGAGATCGACCACACCGCAATGGACAGCGCAAAGCCGAGCCGCGTGCCGATGATGTCGAACAGGCGCCCGAACACGAACTGGCCGGCGGCGTAGAACAGCATGAATACCGTCACCAGCAGTGCGTAGTCCTCCTTGGTGGCGCCCACGTCCTTGGAAATCTGCGGCCACATCACCGCCAGCGCGTTGCGGTCGATGTAGTTGATCACCGTGGCAATGGCGATGAGCGCCACGATCAGCCAACGGACGTAGGTACGGGCCTGCGTGGTCACTTTCATTTGCTGTCCTTGCCGGTGCTGCTGTCAAAGCGCTTCCAGCCGCCGTCCCAGCGCCAGCTGTGCCCGCCGCCACTTACCTCATGGCTGCCGGGCTTGCCCGGTTCATCGGCAATGCCCACCGCCACCCGCTTGCCGCCGGCCAGGTCCAGCACCAGCACGTCGGCATCCTTGCCGCGGTAATGCGCCATGGCGTCGATGCGGCTGTTGGCACCGCGCACGGTCTCGGCGGTGCCGTCGTACTGGCCGTGCGGTTCCAGCACGCCATAGAAGGTGGTGGCGGCCTGGCCATCCACGCGCTGCAGCAGCATCGGCTCGCGGCGCAGGTTGAACGACGGATCATTCGCGCCGCTCTCGCCGATCAACGCGCGCGACGGCGCGGTGCTGGCGAAGCGGTACGTATAGAAGCGCCCGTCCAGCAGCCAGGTCAGGCTGCGCGCCTCGCTGCTGGGCTCGCTGGAGGCATCCACCCACACGTGCTGGTAGCCGTTGGCCTTGCCCAGCACCGGGCGGCTGGTCACCGCCGACTGACTGTTGAAGCCCACGTCCATGATGTGGCCGTTGAAGTGCAGCGGCAGGTCGTAGCGCGCCACCTTGCTGCCGGTCACGCGCAGCAGGTCCAGCACCACCGGCTCGCCCAGCGAGGGGTGGGCCAGCAGCAGCTGGGTGCGGGTGAAGCTCACCCCGTCGTAGGCACTGTCCATGCGTGCCGAGGCAATCTGGGTGTCGTTGCTGGTGGCAAACAGCAACGGCGTCGGTGCCAGCGGCTGGCCCTTCTTCCAGTCGCCGCCGAAGTGGCTTTGCTCGTTCACCACCAGCGTGTTGTGCGCGATGGTCTGGCGTGCCCAGCTGTTGTTCTCGGGCAGGTAGATGCCGCCAGCCTTGGCCTCGATGTTGAGGAAGCGCGCCGCGCCGTAGTCGGTCACCACGCGCTGGCCGTTGTCGTAGAACAGCCAGTTGAGCTTGTCGAAGTGGCCGTGGCCCATGCCCTGCTTGGTGTTCTTCATCACCAGCGCCTGGCCGTCCTCACCGCCCATGCGCAGGATCGCCAGCGCCCCTTCGGTGCCGTCCGGGCCGTCGCGCAGCAGCGTGGGCACGAATGCGAACGGCTTGGCCTTGTCCTGCGCCAGCGCCTGGGCCACCTGCAGGCCCTCGGGCGACAGCAGCACGCGCTTCTGCGCCTTGGCCACCGACAACAGGCGCGCATCGGTGGTGCGCGCGTAGGCGATGTCGATGCCGGCCACCAGCTCTTCGGTGTCCAGGCCCTTGTCCAGGATCGCGTCGTTGATCGGGAAGAAGTAGCCGCCGTAGCTGCTCTGCACGAGCGCATCCACCGCCTTGAGCAGCACGCCGTCGCGGCGCTTGAAGATGCCCTGCTGCGGGTCGTTGCGCTCGATCGCATTGGCGAACAGGATGAACGGCGCCAGCGCATAGCGCTGGTAGTAGGGGCCTTCCTCGTAATAGCCATCGGGCGAGAACAGCTGGTCCACCTGCTTGAGGAAGCCGGCGCTGCCATCGCGCCTGCTGCCCTTCAGTGCCTTGTCCACATAGGTGGGGTCGCGCAGCACGTAACCGGTCATGCCCACCGCCGCCACCGCCCAGGTGGCATGGTTGTGGATCTTGTCGAAGTTCTCCGGCGTGCCGCTCAGGAAGTCGGCCATCGGCCGGAACACGTTGTCGTCGATGGTCTTCCGGTCCGCGGCGCTCAGGCTGTCGCGGATCGCGTCGTAGCCCTGCACCGCGCTCACCAGCCATACCGAATCGTTCAGCGTCTGCCAGAACAGCCGGCCGGGAATCTGGCCGCGTCCCTGCGGGTGTGCGCCCAGGCCCGGGTAGAGCTTGGCGTAGCCCAGCAGCAGGTCGCGTGCGTAATCGGCATAGACCTTGTCGCCCGTCAGCCGGTACAGCGCACCGGCGGCCTGGATGGCCTGGTAATTGCGCTTGTGCTGCTCGTGGGTGTAACCGCCGCCCTTGTCTTTGGGCACCGGCACATCGATGCCGGCCTTGATCATGCCGCGCACCAGGCGTTCGGCGCGCTGCTGTTCCTTGCTGAACACCGGGTAGCGGGCGCCGTCGCTGCGCATCTGCTGCCACTGTGCGGCGGTGACCAGTACCGGCGCACTGGCGCTGGTGGCGGGCTGCTGGGCGTTGGCAGGCGCGGCAGCAACGGCGGGCAGGGCGGCGGCGCTGAAGGAAGCAGCCAGCAGCAGCATCAAGGGCGTGGAACGCGTCATGGCAGGGTCTCGGCTGGAGTATCAGACTGCATTGCCGCCGTGGCGGTAAGCACGTTGTTGCGTACGCGCAGGTGGGGCTCGCCCACGCGGTGGCTGAAGCGCACGCGACCGCTGTGCGCGAACTGGTTGTCTACCAGCGTGGCCTGCTGCACGCCCTGCAGGCGCAGGCTGGTGTCATCGGCCACGCCCACCTGCTGCAGCTGGTTGCCCTGCAGCAGCAGCGACGGCCCGAAGGTGCTCTCGTCGGTGCCGCCGCGGTACAGGGTCAACAGCGGCCCGCCGATGCGGGTGAAGCGCGACGCCACGATTTCTACCTGCTCGGCGTTGTAGGTGCCCAGGTCGTCGGTCTCGGCGGCGGCAGAAATCACGCTGCCGCTGATGTCGTCCACCGTGGTGTTGCGCAGCGTGATGCGCGCGGCCAGGCTGCCCTTGCCAGCGTTGACCACGTCGAAGGCCTTGTTCGCGGTCAGCCCGTGGATGCGGCTGTCTTCAATGTGCAGGGTGTAGTTGAACGCATGGCTGCCCGGCGCAATGCGCACCACGGCGTTGCCGGCGGCATCGGGCGCCAGCGCGCCGTCGATCTCCAGCCGCGATAGCTTCAACGCGCCGCCGGCGCGGATCTCGAACAGGCTGGGGCGGGTGAACTGCAGGCTGGCCTGGCCACGCGCCGGCCCGATCACGCTCAGCGGATGATCCACGCCCAGCACCTGGTCCACCCGGTACTGGCCGCGCTGCAGCTGCAGGCGGTCGCCCGGGGCGCTGGCCGCGATGGCGCGGGTGAGGGTGTCTTCGCCCGGGGCCACCTTGCGCACGCTGCCGCTGTCCAGCGCCACCGTGCTCAGCGCCTTCGGGTACCACGCCACGCCCACCTGGTCGCGGGCGACCGGTGCCAGGTCGCGCGGGGCCCCGGCGGCGACCGTTTCCACCGGGTACTGCAGGCCGTTGGCCGCGCGCTGCAGGGTGACCTGGCGCGCGCTGACACCGGCCGGGAAGCCGGGCGACACGGCCGGGCTCTGCACGTTGCCGCTGAAGGCAATGCCGCCCAGGTCGCCCTGGCTGCGCAGCAGCGTGTTCCTGCCATCGCCGATGAACAGGTTGCCGGCCATGCGGCTGTTCACCGGCATGGCGTTGCGCTCGTCATCCAGCCCCGCGCCCAGGAACAGCTGGCGCACGTTGATGAAGCTGTTGCGCTCGATCACCGCATCGTCCACCTGCTCGTAGCGGTTCAGCGGCGCGTCGCGGGTGCCGGCCATCACCGCCAGCGCGGCGGCGAAGTTGTCGCCGGCGATGTTTTCGAAATAGTTGTCGCGCACGATCTGGTGGCGGTTGATCACTCGCACGCCGCCGGTATGGGCCTTGTTGTTGCCCAGGAACACGTTGCGCTCCACCACGTTGCCGTGCCCATGGCGCAGCACCATCGAGCCGCGCGACTCAAAGAACACGTTGCCGCGGTACAGGTTGCCGCCGGACTTGTTGGACACGATCTCCACTTCGCCGTCGCACTGCTCGAACCAGTTGTTCTCCACCACCGTATTCGAGTTGGACTGCGAGTCGGTGCTGGTGCCCACCCGAAGGGTCTCGCCGCCGTTGCTGCCCAGGTTGGGGCGCGGGCCGAACCAGTTGTGGTCGATGCGGTGGCGGTTGTCCAACCCGCTGGTGGCGTTGCGCACCACCACCAGGGTGGTGCCGGCATTGGTCTTGCCCACCAGCTGGTTGTGGTCGAAGCGGTTGTGCTGGCCGTACATGCCCACCCAGTTGTCCGACTGCTGGCGGTCCGGCTTGTTGTAGCCGTCGATCACCACCCCGGTCACCCGGCTGTGGGTGGCCCACTCCTTGGACGAGGCGCGGAAGGACACCACTTCGCCGCCGGGTGCCCAGCCATCGCGGAACACCAGGTTGGACACCTCCAGGTAGCTGCCGGCCAGCCGCAGCTGCGACTGACCGCTCAGGATCACCTTGCCGGGGGTCTGCGCCGTCAGCTTAATTGGTTGACCAATTTTGCCGGTGCCGCGCAGAAGCAGATCGGTATCGCGCCACACGCCGTCCGCGAGGATCACCGTATCGCCGGGTTGCAGGGTGTTGGCCACCTGCGCATAGGCGGCAGCGTCGTGGACCAGGTGATTGGCGGCGAAGGCGGGCAGGGCGCCCAGCAACAGGCCCGTGGCCAGTGCCGCAGCAAGCGGGCGCAGCGCCCATGGCGCATGCGAATGGTGCAAAGTCACAGGCTTACCCTCCCAGATCAACCGTGGCGTCCAACGCGAGTCCGGATCGTAACAGGTCGGGCGCGGCGCGCGTCAACCACAATCGCATACCACTTTAGGTGCATGTGGTTGGCCGGTTGCGCATATTCCTGCTGCATCCGCACATTAAATCCGCGCAAAGTGGTCTAGGCGGATAACAGGGGTAGACTTTAGTACCAATTCATTGACATTGGTCCAGCAACCGTGAATTGTCCGGATCGAATCCGTGTAGTCGGACGATCCATCCTGGGAGGGAGATCACGATGTTGCATGACCGCCGTACGGCCTCGCCACGAGGCCTTCGCCGCACCGCGCTGCATGGCGCGCTGTTGTATGCCCTGTCTGTCACCACGGCCGTGCCGCTGGTGTATGCACAGGACGCCGAAGCACCGCCCGCACAGCCCACCACCCTGGACCAGGTCCAGGTGACCGGCGTGCGCGGCACCATCCAGACCTCGATCGACAAGAAGCGCGAAGAGACCGTGGTGTCCGACGTGCTTGCTGCCGAGGACATCGGCGACCTGCCGGCCCTGTCCATCGGCGAGGCCATCGAAACCATCACCGGTGCCTCCACCCATCGCGAGAAGGGCGGTGCGTCGGAAATCTCGATTCGTGGCCTGGGCCCGTTCCTGGGCTCGTCCACGTTCAACGGCCGCGAAGCGACCAATGGCAGCGGCGACCGCTCGGTGAACTTCAACCAGTTCCCGTCCGAGCTGATCAACAGCGTGGCCATCTACAAGACCCAGCGCGCCGACTTCGTCGAAGGCGGCGTGGCCGGCACCGTGAACATGGAAACGGTCAAGCCGCTCGAGTACGGCAAGCGCACCATCCAGGTGGATGGCCGCGGCACCTGGCAGGACTACGACGACCGCCTCAAGGACAAGGACGGCGTGGGCTGGCGCGGTACCGCCAGCTACATCGACCAGTTCGACATGGGCGGGGCCGGCAAGCTCGGCGTCTCGGTCGGCGTGCAGGCCCTGCAGGGCAGCAACCCGGAAGAAATGTTCTCCAGCAGCTCCACGTGGGTGGCCTGCGACGGCCGCGAAACCGTGGGCGCCACCCGCAACTGCACCCCGGTGGACGGCAACCAGGTCGCCAACGGCGTGCCGTATTACCTGGTGCCCAGCAGCCGCATCTACCGCCAGTTCATCGAACACGACAAGCGCGACTCGCAGTTCGCCGCGCTGCAGTGGCGCCCCAACGACACGGTGGAAGTGAACGTCGATTACCAGCATTCCAAGCGTGACTACACCGAAGACCGCTCGGACCTGTCGCTGTCGTCGATGATGCGCAACCTCAACAACCGCGTGGTCACCGACGACGGCGCGCTGCTGCACCACACCGGCAGCACCACCATCGACTCCACCGGCAACTTCCTGGAGCGCATGGAGGAATACACCGGCGGCGGCTTCAACGTCATCTTCCGGCCTACCCCGGCGTGGACGCTGTCCACCGACCTGTCCTACTCCAACACCCAGCGCGACCAGATCGAGCGTTCCACCCGCCTGCGCGCCGGCCGTACCGACGTCAACGGCAAGCCGGTGGGCGGCATCAAGAACACCCGCTACGTCGATTACACCTACGACTACAGCGGCGACGTGCCCAGCATCACCCTGGATCCGGCGTTCGACGTGAACAACCCGGACAACTACACCGATTCGGCGCTGATCCGTCGCCGCCAGCAGAGCCGCGAGCACACCATCCGTGCGCAGCGTTTCGATGCGGCGTTCACCCCGGAAAGCGGCTTCTTTACCGCCATCAAGGGCGGCGTGCGCCATTCCGAAGCGACCTACACCGACTTCACCGACACCCGCGACATCACCACCACCAATGTCGCCGCGATCCGTGCGGCCAACCGCGCCTGCCGCCAGGAATTCCCGCAGAAGGACTTCCTGGCCAACGCCAGCGGCAACACCATCGACCAGTGGGCCAGCTTCGACAGCCGCTGCCTGTTCAACGCCTTCACCGGCGTGGACGACACCGGCCTGAGCGCGGACCTGCGCAACCCGGCCAACAACGATGTCACCGAGAAAACCAACGCCCTGTACCTGATGGGCGACTACAGCAGCGAATGGTTCGGCCTGCCGGTCACCGGCAACATCGGTGTGCGCGGCGTGCGTACCGACGTGCGCTCGGTGGGCCTGCGCAGTGGCCTGGATGTCATCAATAACTCCGATGGCACCGTGACCCTGCGCCCCACCGGCGACTTCACCCGGCAGATCCTCAAGTCCAGCAACACCGAATGGCTGCCCAGCTTCAACGCCGCCTTCGAACTGCGTCCGGACCTGCTGCTGCGCGTGGGTGCCTACCGCGCCATGTCGCGCCCCGACCTGGCCGCCGAAGGCTTTGGCCGCAGCTTCACCCTGGACGAGGCCGACACCGACTTCCGCACGGTGGCCGAAGCGCTGGGCAACATCACCGCCACCGGCAACCCGCGCGCCAAGCCGCTGATGTCCTGGAACGCCGACGTCTCTCTGGAGTGGTATGCCAACGAAGACTCCATGCTGTCCACTGCCATTTACTACAAGCAGTTCAACGGCGGCTCGGTACCGGTGGTGGTGGGCGAGACCTTCGACATCGACGGCCAGAGCGTCACCGTGCCGGTGGAGCAGCTGGCCACCAGCGACCAGAAAAGCGACCTGATCGGCTTCGAGCTCACCGGCTCGCACAGCTTCAGCTACCTGCCGGGCATCTTCTCCGGGCTGGGCGTGAAGGCCAGCTACAACTACGCCCATTCCAACTTCAAGACCGAAGACCTGCGCCTGGGCGAGTCCACCGACCCCATTACCGGCGTCTTCACACCCGGGATCGTCGAGCCGGCCAACATCTTCGGCCTGTCCAAGCACGTGGCCTCGGCCCAGGTGTACTGGGGCCTGGGCAAGCTGGACCTGCAGGCCATCTACAAATACCGCTCGGATTATTACCAGCAGTTCGTCGGCGACCCGTCGCAGAACCGCTACGTGCGCGACAATGGCTCGCTCGACTTCCGCGCCACCTACAAAGTGAACAAGCACTTGTCGCTGTCGTTGTCGGCCAGCAACCTCACCGACGAGCCGCGGGTGTCGGATATGCCCATCCTGGGCAGCTTCCGCGAGTACACCACCTACGGGCGGCGCTATTATCTCGGGGTGCGCTACCGCTTCTGAGGTCAGTGGCGCGGTTTTCCCAACCGCGCCGCTCTCTGAGGGCGCGGGTCGCATGATGGTCCCCAGCCACCGTACAGCCAGGTCTTGATGATGTCCGAACCCCGTCTCTACCAGTCCATTGCCGCCGAAATCGTCGCGCTGATCGAGAAGGGCGAATTCCCGCCGGGCTCGCGGCTGCCCGGCGAACGCGACCTGGCCGAGCGCCTCGGCGTGAGCCGGGTGACCGTGCGCGAGGCGGAAATCGCACTGGAAGCGCAGGGGCTGATCACCATCAAGACCGGCTCGGGCGTGTATGTGAAGGCGCGCCCGTCGCAGGCCCCCGGCGCGCTGCCGGACGTGTCTGCCTTCGACCTCACCGCCGCCCGCGCGGTGATCGAAGCCGAAGCAGCGGCCATGGCCGCCAGCCGCATCACCGAAGAAGAACTGCAGGACCTGGCCGGCCTGATCGCGGCCATGGTCGACCCGGCCTCGGGCGAGGCCGCCGCCAGCGAAGCCGACCGCCAGTTCCACCTGTCCATTGCCCGCATTGCCGGCAACCCGGTGGTGGAGCACTGCGTGCAGCTGATCTGGCGCATGCGCAATGAACTGCCGCGGGTGCGGCAGGTGTATGCCAACGTCTGCCACAACGACGACGACACCCGCGACGAAGAACACACCGCCATCCTCGACGCCCTGCGCGCGCGCGACCCGGCGGCCGCACGGCTGGCCATGCGCAACCACTTCCAGCGCCTGTTCGAATCCATGCTGGAAGCCACCGAAAACGAAGCGCTGGCTGAAATCCGCCGGCGTACCCAGCAGGACCGCGAACGCTTCATGGCCGCCACCGGGCACTGAGCCCGGCGCGGGCGGGGCCGGTTACTCGCCCTGGTACTGCTTTTCTTCCACCAGCTGCGAACCGGCCACGCGGTTGATCTCGTTCTTCACCTTCACCCGCTCGCCGTTGGTGCCGTACACCCCACGCGCCAGCTGGATGAACGCATCGTCGAACACCTGCGCCGCTTCCTTGTCGCGCAGCTGGTCCTGGATGTCCCACATGCGCACGTTGATGGCCTTGAGCTGATCCTTCAGCGCGTCCAGCCCCGGCTGGCTGGCCAGCTGCTGCTGCCAGAGCGGCCACAGGCCATCGAGTTCCTTGCGGACATTGGCGTTCTTGCCCGCATCGCTGATGCGTTCGGCCTTGATTTCCAGGATGGTGATCTTGTCGATCAGCTCGCCAATCGATACCGGGGTCAGGATCGCGTCCACGCCATTACTCGCAACAGGTCAGAGCGGCCCATGATAGCGCGGCCCCCGTGCGGCATCGTGGACGCAGGATTTACGCTGATTTTGCGCCCCTGCCGCCGCCGCGGCATGGCGGCTTTACGGCCCCTGCGGGAACACTGCCCACCTCGACGGCGCCGCCGTCCGATGGAGTGCTTACCGTGGTGGTTGAACAGATGAAAGGGCGCAGGGCGCGCCGCTGCAGCGTGCTGCTGCTGGGCCTGGTGATGAGTGGTGCGGCGGCGGCCGCGGTGGAGGGCAATGCGACCCTCACCACCGATTACGTCTGGCGCGGCAGCTCGCAGAGTGACGGCGACCCGGCCGCACAGGCGGGCGTCAAACTGGGCAGCGAAAGCGGCTGGTACGCCTCGGTGTGGGGCTCAGGGGTGTCGTTCCAGCCCGACAACGGCGCGCGCAGCGAATTCGACGTGGTAGCGGGGTGGGGCGGAGCGCTGGGCCAGGACTGGGCACTGGACGTCAACCTCACCCGCTACCTCTACCCGTCCAGCACCGTGGATCTGAACTGGACCGAGCTCAACAGCACCCTCACCTGGCAGCAGCGTTACTGGCTGCAGGTAGGCGTGTCCGACGACGCGCTGGCCGGCGGCCACACCGGCACCTACGCCCAGCTCGGCGCGCGCCTGCCGCTGGGCGAGCAGTGGCGCCTGGAAGCGGCCGTGGGCCATTACTGGCTGGCCAGCGCGCAGGCCGACGATTACCTGCACGGCCAGCTCAGCGCCATCTGGAAGGTGCACGGCCCGTGGGAACTGCGCCTCACCGCGCACGACACCGACAGCGCGGCCAAACGCCTGTTCCCCGGCAACGCAGGCTCGCGCGTCGAGTTCGCGGTACAGACCGCCTTCTAACGGAGCGCCCACCCACCCCGCGCGGTGTTCCGACCGCCGGGCACACACCCCATCCGGTAGAGCCGACCGTTGGTCGGCTGCCCCCGGCGGCACGCAAATGCAGCCGACCAACGGCCGGCTCTACCGGGCGGCACGTTTCTCCGCCACCACCGCCACCGCCCACACCGCCATCGCCACCGCGGCCACGCCCGCGCCGGTCACGCAGACCCCGGTCCAGCCGAATGCGCCATACACCTGCGCCGACACCAGCGACCCCAACGACCCGCCAATGAAGTACCCGGTCATGTACCCCGCATTGAGCCGGTTGCGTGCTTCCGGTCGCAGCGCGAACACCACGTTCTGGTTGCTCACGTGCAGCAACTGCGCCGCCAAATCCAGCACCAGCACGCCCACCACCAGCGCCACCAGCGACTGCGTCGAAAAGCCCAGCGGCAACCACGACGCCGCCAGCAGCACCAGCGCCAGCGTCGTCGCCAACGCCGCCTTGCCACGGTCCGCCATCCGCCCGGCCACACCGGCCGCCAGCGTGCCCGCCGCGCCGACCAGCCCGAACAGCCCGATCGTCGCATCGCTGTAGTGGTACGGCGCGCCCGCCAGCAGGAAGGCCAGCGGCGTCCAGAACATCGCGAACATCGCAAAACTCAACGCCCCCAGCAGCGTGCGCAGCCGGAACACCGGCTCCTGCGCGAACAGCGTGCCGATCGAACGCAGCAACGCGCCGTAACTCAGGCCCGCGTGCTGATGGAAACGCGGCAACGTGCGATACAGCACCCACGTGGTCAGCACCAGCGTGGCCGCCGCCATCCAGTACACCCAGCGCCAGTCGCCCAGCGACGACAACGCCCCGGCCACCGTGCGCGCCAGCAGGATGCCCAGCAGCAGCCCGCTCATCACCGTGCCCACCACCCGGCCACGCTCTTCCGGCCGCGCCAGCGTGGCAGCGAACGGCACCAGTACCTGCGCCACCACCGAGAACAACCCGGTGATCGCCGTGCCCACCAGCAGCCAGGCGAACTCATGGCTCAACGCGCTCACCACCAACCCCGACGCCGACAACAACGACATCACCACGATCAACCGCCGCCGCTCGAACATGTCGCCCAGCGGCACCAGCAGCACCACGCCCACGCCATAGCTCAGCTGCGCCGCCGTCACCAGCGTGCCCGCGCGGCCGAACGACACCCCGAACTCGCCGGCAATGGTGTGCAGCAGCGGCTGGGCGTAGTAATTGCTGGCCACCGCCACGCCGGTGGCAAAGGCCATCAACAGCACCTGCCAGCGGCTCAACGGGGTGTGTACATCGGCGGTCATGACGCGTCCAGGCTCCAGGGGGACGCCAGTGTCCGCCTCCCTTCGCGATGATGGAAATGAATAGTTATCATCCAACGCATCTGAAAAATAGATGGGTGGTGGAGATGTCGGCGTGAACCTCAAACAGCTCGAGTTCTGCGTGGCCCTGGCCGAAGAGCGCAACTTCACCCGCGCCGCCGCGCGCTGCCACGTGGTGCAGTCCGCGCTCAGCCACCAGATCGCCCATCTTGAAGAAGAACTGCAGGCCACCCTGTTCGAACGCCTGCCGCGCCAGGTGCGGGTCACCCCGGCCGGCGAAGCGCTGCTCAGCCATGCGCGCCAGGTGCTGGATTCGCTGCGGCACCTGCGCGAAGACGTAGCCGCCGTGGCCGGCCAGGTGCGCGGCACCCTCACCATCGGCCAGATCACCTCGCTTACCGCCGTGGACCTGGTGGCCTGCCTGGCCGCCTTCCACACGCGCTACCCGCAGGTGGAATTCCGCCTGCGCATGGACAAGAGCGAAGTGCTGATGGAAGACGTGCGCGAGCGCCGCGTGGATGTCGCGCTGGTAGGCCTGTCGCCCGGTACCGCCATCGACGGTGCGTGCCACCGCCTGCTCGCCGAAGAATCCATGGTGGCCGTGCTGCCACCGAGCCACCCGCTGGCCAGCCGCAAGCGCCTGTCATTGGCCACCCTGGCCGAGCTGCCGCTGGTGGATTTCCAGTATGGCAGTGGCGCACGCCGCCAGACCGACGAAGCCTTCGCCGCCGCCGGGTTGCCGCATCGGGTGCCGTTCGAGATCAACCACATGTCGCTCATCGAGCGCTTCGTCCAGCAGGGGCTGGCGGTGGGCATCGTGCCGGTGGCCATCGCCGCCGGCTTCACCGGCGTGGCGCGCGTGGCCATCCAGGATGCGCCCGTGCGGCGCGTGCATGCGGTGTGGTCGCGGTTGCCCACGCCAGCGGCGCGGGCCTTCATGCAGGAACTGCTGCAGCACGTGGCCCCGCAGGCGGAGCCACGTGCCAGCGTGGGGCTCAGGCGCCGCGCACGCGCAGGGTGAGGCCCTTCAGGAAATTGCGCAGCAGCTGGTCACCGCAGGCGCGGTAGTTCTTGTGGTCCGGCTGGCGGAACAGCGCCGACAGTTCCGGCTTGGACACCGGGAAACCGGCCTGCTGGAAGATCTCATGCATGTCCACGTCCTTCAGCTGGAAGGCGACGCGCAGCTTCTTCAGCACCAGGTTGTTGGTGATGCGCTTTTCCACCGGGCGCAGCGGCTGGCTCTCGTCGCGGCCACGGAAGTGCACGATCAGCCCGTCCAGGAAGTGCGCCAGGGTGCGGTCGTCGCAGGCCACGAAGCCTTCCTCGTCTTCCTTGCGCAGCCAACCGGCCACGTCGGCCTTGTCGATCACGAAGGCCGGGTCGGCCAGGGCACAGGTGTCGGCGATCATGCCGTCGCTGAGGTCGAGCATGTAGCGGATGCTGCGCAGTACATCGTTGTTGATCATGTGACGTCCAATACCGCCGGCGCGGCTGCGCGGCTGGCGGCCATTTTACCCCCTGCCGGCCTCAGCGCCCGGCGCGACCGGCCGCGCTGTCATCTGGCTGCCATGAAAGTGCAGCACAGTGCCGCCATCGAGCATCAACAGGCAGTGGAGCAGGCAATGCGCAGGTGGCAGGTTCTGGCGGGTGTGGGCATGGTCTGGCTGGCCGCAACGGCCGCCGCCCAGGCCCCGTATGTGGCAATCGAACAGCGCGTGGACCCGCAGGCGCTGGCCCAGGTGGGGCTCAGCCCGGCCCAGCTGCAGACCCTCAACCGCCTGCTGCGCGAGGCCGACGCCCGCACCCCGGCCCCGCCGGCAGCCGCGGCCCCGGTCGCCGCCCCCGGCGCGCCCATCCCGGCCCCCATGTTCCCGGGCCTGGACGACGGCCCCATCACCGCCAAGGTCACCGGCCAGGTAGACGGCTGGGCCCCGGGCACCGTGTTCACCCTCGACAACGGCCAGCAGTGGCAGGTGCTCAAGGGCGAGATGAAGCTCAAGGCCAGCCGCAGCAACCCCGAGATCGTGGTGGTGCCCGGCATCGCCGGCCGCTGGTTCCTGCAGGTGGACGAAAACCTGCCCAAGGCCCGCGTCTTCCGCATCCGCTGACCACAGATCGCGTAGAGCCGGGCTCTGCCCGGCTGCACTCCGCGTCCCACGTAGCGCCGGGCTCTGCCCGGCTGCACGCGAACCGGCCACCCACGCACAGCCGGGCAGAGCCCGGCTCTACGCCATCCCGCCCCGTGCGGCACATTGCCCCCGGCACACACCCCCCGCATCGGTGCGAAAATACCCGTGATTCCCACGGAGTACCCCGATGACCCGTACCGCTCTGATTACTGGCGCCACCTCCGGCTTTGGCGCTGCCGCCGTCCATCGTTTCGCCCAGGCCGGCTGGCGCGTCATCGCCACCGGCCGCCGCGCTGAACGGCTGCAGCCGCTGGTCGACGCCTACGGTCCCGAGCGCGTACATGCGGCCGTCTTCGACGTGCGCGACAGCGCCGCCATGGAGGCCGCGCTGGCCGCCCTGCCGGCCGACTTCGCCGCCATCGACCTGCTGGTCAACAACGCCGGCCTCGCCCAGGGCACCGCCCCGGCGCAGAGCGCCTCGCTGGAAGACTGGCGCACCATGATCGACACCAACGTCACCGCGCTGGTCACCCTCACCCACCGCCTGCTGCCGCAGCTGGTGGAGCGCAAGGGCGCCATCATCAACATCAGCTCGGTGGCCGGCGTGTACCCGTACCCGGGCGGCAACGCCTACGGCGGCACCAAGGCCTTCGTCAGCCAGTTCTCGCTGGGCCTGCGCGCCGACCTGCACGGCACCGGCGTGCGCGTCACCACCATCGAGCCGGGCATGGCCGAAACCGAGTTCACCCTGGTGCGCACCCACGGCAACCAGGCCGCCTCGGACACCCTCTACACCGGCGCCAACCCGATGACCGCCGACGACATCGCCGAGCAGATCTTCTGGGTGGCCAACCTCCCGGCGCACCTCAACATCAACCGCCTGGAACTGATGCCGGTAAGCCAGTCGTTCGCCGGTTTCCAGGTCGCGCGCGACTGATCCAAGGGCACCGCTGGCCCACCTCGGCCACACGCCCGAACCGGTAGAGCCGACCGTTGGTCGGCTGCCCTTGGCGCATACCCACCGCTCACGGCAGCCGACCGTTGGTCGGCTCTACCTCAGGCGGCTGTCCACACCGCCAACTCATACCCATCCGGATCGCGGAAATGAAACCGCCGCCCACCCGGAAAGTCGAACGCCGCCCGGCAGATGTCCGCCCCGGCCGCTTCCACCCGCTGCTGCGTGGCCACCAGGTCGTCGGCATACAGAATCACCAGCGGCCCACCCGCGCGCACCGGCGCATCGGTGGTGAACCCACCGCGCAAGCGGCCATCGTCGAACTCGGTATAGCCCGGGCCGTAATCGGTGAACGACCAGCCAAACACGCTGCCGTAGAACGCCTTGCTGCGCGCGATGTCGGCCACGTTGAATTCAATGTTGTCGATCCGGCGATCGTTGCCGTGTGCGGTGCTCATGGAGGCATCTCGTTGAAAGGAGCCCCAGCATCGCCACCGCGGCCGCGCCGGTCTTGAACAAAACGGCCAGTCAGCTGCGCCACTGCGCGCACAGCTGCGCCGCCCCGATCCCCGCCAGCGCCCGCACCTCGCGGCTCAGGTGCGACTGGTCGGCATAACCCACGTCCGCCGCCAACCCCGCCAGCCCATCCCCCGGCCGCGCCCGGGCCAGCGCCAGGAATCGCTGCAGCCGCAGAATCCGCTCCAGCATCTTCGGCCCATAGCCAAACTGCTCATGGCACAACCGGCGCAGGCTGCGCGTGCTCATCTGCAGCGCCGAACCGATCGCGGCCAGATCGCCGCCCCCGGCCCGCACCTGCCCGAACACCCGCGCCGCCACCGCGTGGCGGCCACCGGTAGAGCGGGGCAGCCCGGCCAGCGCCTGCGCAAACACCCGCTGCCGCGCATCGCCATCGCCCACATCATTCAAGCGCGCCGCCATCTGCCGCGCCTGTGGCCCCAGCACCGCATCCAGCTCCACGGCCGTGCCCACCATCTCGCCCAGCGGCACCCCCAGCCACGCCCGCGCCGCACCCGGCTGGAACCGCGCGCCCAGCACCTGCGCACCCGGCGTCAGCTGCGGGTGCGCCGCCACCACATCCGGCCCCACCACATACAGCCGGCCATCGCGCCACAGGATGTCCACGCAGCCATCGGGCAGCACCGCCACCTCACCGCTGTGGCCCACCGGCAGATCGCTGCGCCACAGCTGCCCGAAGCAGCCCTGCAGCGCAGCCGGCGGCGCCCATTCGCGGTAGCGGCCGGTGGCACCGGCAACGCCGGGAAGGTCAGCAGGATCAGGGCGGGAGGACATGCGCGGACGATAGCGCATCCATATCGGACGGCGGCGAGCGGTGATCAATCACGCCGACAACTGCATCCCCGGACGACCGCCCCGCAATGGCTCGCAAACGTGTGACATCCGGGCCGGAGTGAAAAAGAAAAAGCCCCGCAGTGCGGGGCTTTTTCAGGGCTCAAGGCCAAATAGGTGAAGCAAAGGGCTCAAAGGCCAATGACGCGATGCTACCACCTCTCCTACCTTTGGCTGGTACCGCAATGCCATTGTCGTGCCCTCCCTGGTGCGCGTTGGCGTGCTCTGCTCAGGCCGGCTTATTGCGCCTTGATCGCCATAGCCTGAAGCCCCGTCCCGTCCAGCTTCTGCTTGGCCTCGGCCAGCTCCCCGGCGCTGCCATACGGCCCCATGCGCACGCGGTACACCGTCTTGCCGTTGATCTGCGCCGATTCCACCCGTGCCGCCAAACCGATCATCGCCAGCTTGGCCTTGGTCGCCTCGGCATCGCCAGACGCACCAAACGCACCGGCCTGAAGGATGTAGCGCACGTTGCTGGCCGCAGGCTCAGCCGCCGCCGCAGGCGTCGCCGCTGCAGTAGCCGCCGGCTTCGGTGCCGCCGGGGTAGCCGCCGCGGTCTGCGCCGGCGTGGCCGCCGCAGCCGTGGTCGCCGCCGGGCGCTCCGCTACCGGGGCGGGCAGCGGAGCGGTGCTCACTGCCGCAGGCGCGGTGGTTGCGGCGGTGCTGGTCGGGGCCGGTGCCGGTGGCAACGGGCGTCCTTCCAACGCCGCCTGCGCGCGCTGCGCCTCGGCCTTGGCACGGCGCTGGTCTTCAGCACGCGCGCTGGCCGCCAGCTCCGCATCGGACATTTCCACTTCCTTGCCGGGCAGCAAGGTGTAGAAGTCGTACTGCGTAGCCGCCGGCTTGGCCGGTTCGGCAGGCTTGGCCGCCGCACCCGGCTTGGGCAGTTCAGCGCCCACGTCGGTGTCGGCGTCGCTCACCGGGGCCGGCTGGGCGTTCGGGTTCGGCTGCGGGCCTACCCGCAGGAAACCGTCACCGTCGCTCTTGAACAGGTTCGGTGCCGCCAAAAACACTACGGCCGCAATCGCCACACCGGCCACCAGCCACACCCATCCCGGCGTGCCCTGGTTGCTGTTGCGTCGTGCCTGGCTCTTGCCGCGTCGTGCTGCCATTTACTGCTTCTCCACTGCTTACATTTTTTCCGGGGCGGAAACGCCCAGGACGTTCAGACCATTGGCCAGCACCTGGCGCGCCGCGCAGGCCAGCGTGAGCTTGGCATTGCGTTCGGCGTCGTCAGCCACCAGTACCTGCGTGCCGTGATACCACGTGTGGAAGGCGTGCGCCAATTCACGCAGGTACTGCGCGATCAGGTGCGGCTCCAGCGCGATACCGGCCGCTTCCACCACTTCCGGGAAGCGCGACATTTCAATCATCAGCCACAGCGAGGCATCGTCGTTCAGCGAGGCCATGCCGGCCAGGCCTTCGCCCTGCGTATAGCTCAGGCCCTTCTCCTGGGCCTGGCGCAGCAGGCTGCACACCCGGGCGTGCGCATATTGCACGTAGAACACCGGGTTGTCGTTGCTCTGGGCGCGGGCCAGGTCGATATCGAAGGTCAGCTGCGAATCGGGCTTGCGCGCGATCAGGAACCAGCGGGTCGCATCGCGGCCGGCTTCTTCGATCAGATCGCGCAGGGTCAGGTAGCTGCCGGCACGCTTGGACAGCTTCACTTCCTCGCCGCCGCGCATCACCGTCACCATCTGGTGCAGCACGTATTCCGGCCAGCCCTTCGGAATGCCCACGTCAAGCGCCTGCAGGCCGGCGCGCACCCGCGCCAGCGAACCGTGGTGATCCGCGCCCAGCTCGGTGATGGCGCGCTCATAGCCGCGCTGCCACTTGCTCAGGTGGTAGGCCACGTCCGGCAGGAAGTAGGTGTAGGTGCCGTCGGACTTGCGCATCACGCGGTCCTTGTCGTCACCGAAGTCGGTCGAGCGCAGCCACAGCGCGCCGCCTTCCTCATAGGTGTGGCCGGCCGCCTTCAGCTGGGCGACGGTCTCTTCCACCTTGCCGTCCTTGTACAGCGAGCTTTCCAGGAAGTAGATGTCGAAATCCACCCCGAACGCCGCCAGGTCCTGGTTCTGCTCGTTGCGCAGGTAGGCCACCGCGAAGCGGCGGATGCCATCCAGGTTGTCCGGGTCGCGCTCACCCACCACCGAGTGGCCTTCCAGCTCCACCGTGGCGCCGGCCAGGTAGGCGTTGGCCACGTCCTGGATGTAATCGCCGCGGTAGCCCGCTTCCGGCCAGCCGGCGTCATCGGGCTTGAGCCCCTTGGCGCGCGCCTGGGTGGACAGGGCCAGGTTCTCGATCTGCACGCCGGCGTCGTTGTAGTAGAACTCGCGCTTGGCGTTCCAGCCGTTCACATCCAGCAGGCGCGCCAGGCAGTCGCCAATGGCGGCGGCACGGCCATGGCCCACGTGCAGCGGGCCGGTCGGGTTGGCCGACACATACTCCACGCCCACGGTACGGCCGTTGCCGCTCAGGTTGCGGCCGTAATCGGCGCCTTCCTTGAGCACGCTGGCCGCCTCGCGCTGGTAGGCGCTGGGGGCGAGGTGGAAATTGATGAAGCCCGGGCCGGCGATCTCAACGCGCAGCACATCGGCGCTCTTGGGCAGCGCATCCAGCAGCGCCTGGGCCAGGGCGCGCGGGTTGCTGCGCGCCGGCTTGGCCAGCAGCATCGCGGCATTGGTGGCGAAATCGCCGTGCTCACGGGTCTTCGGGCGTTCGACCACGAATTCCGGGGTCAGGGTATCGGCCGGCAGAGTGCCGTTGGCGCGCAAGGCTTCGATGCCTTGGCTGATCAGGGCGCGGAGGAGATTTTTCACAAGGCCTGCTTTGGGACTGGAGCGGCGGAATCGGCAATTTTAGCCTAGATGGCGGGCCGATCCATTGAACGGGGTTGGGGCAGGGGGCTTTAAGGGCGTTGGGGCGGGCTTTGGAGCTTCCGACAGGGGTGTTTGGGCTGACTGGGGCGTTCAGCCCCGGAAGGACAGGGTGGGTTCGAGCCAGCCGCGTTCAGCCATGGAGACGGGGGTGCCTTCGCCTACTACTACGTGGTCTAGGAGGCGGACTCCCACTAAAGGCAGGGCTTTTTCCAGATGACGGGTAATGTCGCGGTCGGCGGCGGATGGCTCGGCACTGCCGGAAGGGTGGTTGTGGCCAATGATCACCGCTGCCGCGTTGTGGAACAGGGCGCGGCGTGCCACTTCGCGCGGGTAGACCGCCGCCGCATCGATCGTGCCGTGGAAGAGTTCCTCGAACGCCAGCATGTGATTGCGGGTGTTCAAGAACATGACCGCAAAGACCTCATGGGGGCGCCCGCGGAGCCGCTGTTTGAAGTAGCGCATGGCTGCCTTCGGATCGCACATGCCTTCACCGAGGTCCAACTTTGCACGCAGATGGCGGTCGGCGAGTTCCAGTGCGGCTACCAGCTTGCAAGCTCGTGCCGGGCCGAGCCCGGGCAGTTTCCTCAGCTTCTGCGCGCTCATATCAAGCAATAGGCGCAGGGGGCCATGATCCTTGAGGAGAAGGCGTGCGTTCTCCATGACGTCCAAGCCCTTACAGCCGGTGCCCATGAACAATGCGAGTAGCTCAGCGTCGGAAAGCGCTGCCGGGCCGCGTGCCAGCAGCTTCTCGCGCGGTTGTTCGTTCTTGGGCCAGTCTTTGATTGCCATGGCTCAAGTGTCGAGAAACACGTATGCCCAGCCAATCAGAATATGCCGTGTCCTCTGATCAGGATGGCCGCATGGATCAGCCAGTTGCTGAGGGCCACCAGCCCGGCCATGACGGACAAGCGCGTCAGCGCCACCTCGGTGCGGGCGTTCTGTTCGACGTAGGCGGCAGGGGAAAGCACGGGATCACCGGGCGGAAGCGCCGTGGGTACAAGCACGCGTACGTTCTTGCCGCTGACGGCGGTAGTCACAAAGGTTCCAGCAATGCGAGACATGGCAAAGATCCTTGAATTCCGATCCAAGGAAGGAAAGAAATCTTTTCCACCTGCTCGCCTTGATAAAGCATCTTTTCCTAACGCGGCGGGTACAGCCCCGGAATCTCGGCGTCAGCCCATGCTGCCCAGCCCCCCGCTTGGAGTGCCTCTGCATGCCCGTCACAGCCACGCGGTATTGATGGATGCCGCACACAACCGAATGCAGTCGCCGGACTGCATCTGCATCGAAAGCGCCAGCGGCTGCTCGGCTTCGCCCGCCACTTGGGTTATGTCGTCGATCGAACTGCTCGGTCCCCAAGGTTCGTCCCGTTCCAGACGGAAGAAGCGGAGTCCTCGGGCGGTTACCCGGCGCTCGGTGGAGGTCCGGTCCAGGACGACGAGGGTCGCTTCAGCAGCCGCCCAATCGATACGGATAGAGAGCAGTGTCCAGTCATGGGTGTGCGCCGGCGCCGCAGTGGGAGAGGTGTCACCGGCGATCCTGCCATGAGTGCCAACGTCGGTTCAGGCTGAAACCCGCAGGTAACTGGCCCGGGCTGCCTTCATCTGTCGGGCACAGAGCATAGATCCCGCCCCTCCCCTCATGACCAAAAACGCCCCCCTCATGCCCCTGAGGCATGAGCCGCCCACACCCCATCAGGTAAGCTAAACGCCTCAGTTCGACAGGAAATTCGCAGGTGGCTGACTCCCCCCAGGCTTCTCCGGCGTCCGCGCGCCCGCTGCAAGGCCAGAAGCTGTTGTTGTGCGTAGGGGGCGGCATTGCCGCCTACAAGTCGCTGGAACTGGTGCGTCGCCTGCGCGATGCCGGGGCCCAGGTGCAGGTCGCCATGACCGCCGGGGCCCAGCAGTTCGTCACCCCGCTGAGCTTCCAGGCCCTGTCCGGCCAGCCCACTCGCACCACCTTGTGGGACAGCGCCGCCGAGCAGGCCATGGGCCATATCGAGCTGGCCCGCTGGGCCGATCGCATCGTGGTGGCCCCGGCCACCGCCGATCTGCTGGCCCGGCTGGCCCACGGCAATGCCGATGACCTGGTCACCACGCTGTGCCTGGCCACCACCGCGCCGCTCACCGTGTGCCCGGCCATGAACCACCGTATGTGGCAGCACCCGGCCACGCAGGCCAACATCACCCTGCTGCGCCAGCGCGGCGCGCAGGTGATCGGGCCCGAAGACGGCCCGCTGGCCGAAGGCGAATCCGGCCCGGGCCGGCTGACCGAACCCAATGCGATTGTTGCGGCACTGGCCGCCGTGCAGGCGCCGGCCGCCGCTGAAGCCGCGCCCGAGCAGCAGCTGAAGGGTCTGCGCGTGGTCATCAGCGCCGGCCCCACCTACGAAGACCTGGACCCGGTGCGCTATGTGGGCAACCGCAGCAGCGGCAAGATGGGCTATGCGCTGGCCGCCGCCGCCGTGCGCCAGGGCGCGCAGGTGGTGCTGGTGAGTGGCCCGGTGCAGCTGCCCACCCCGGCCGGGGTGCAGCGGGTGGATGTGCGCTCGGCCGCGCAGATGCGCGAGGCGGTGCTGGGCGCGCTGCCGGCCGACATCTATATAGGCGCGGCCGCGGTGTCCGATTACACCCCGCGCCAGGTGGCCCCGCAGAAATTGAAGAAGACCGCCGGCACCCAGACCCTCACGCTGGAGCTGGTGCGCACGCCGGACATCCTGGCCGAGGTGGCCGCGCAGACCAACGCGCTGAAGCTGGTGGTCGGTTTTGCCGCCGAAACCCACGATGTGGAGAAGTACGCGCGCGGCAAGCTGGTGGACAAGCGCCTGGACCTGGTGATTGCCAACCAGGTGGGCATTGCCACCGGCGGTTTCGAAAGTGATGAAAACGCGGCCACGGCCTACTGGCAGGGCGGCGAACAGGTGTTCCCCGGTACCTCCAAGGCGCTGCTGGCCGAACAACTGTTGTCCCTGATTGCCCAGAGGTTGCACGCATGAGCGTTGATTCCACCCTTCAGCCGTTGCAGGTAAAGCTGCTCGACCCGCGCTTCGGCGATACCTGGCCGCTGCCGGCCTACGCCACCGAGCACAGCGCCGGGCTGGACCTGCGCGCGGCGCTGGAAACCGAGCTCACCCTGCAGCCGGGCGATACGGCGCTGATTCCCAGCGGTATCGCCATCCACATTGCCGACCCGAACCTGGCCGCCGTGGTGCTGCCGCGCTCGGGGCTGGGCCATCGCCACGGCATCGTGCTGGGCAACGGCACCGGGCTGATCGACGCCGATTACCAGGGTCCGCTGCTGATCAGCGCGTGGAACCGCGGCCGCGAGGCCTTCACGCTGCAGCCGGGCGACCGCATCGCGCAGCTGGTTGTGCTGCCCATCGCACGCGTAAGCCTGCAGGTAGTAGATACTTTCACCGACAGCGCCAGGGGAACGGGTGGATTCGGCCATACCGGGGTGCGCTGACCAGGGGGAAGTTCCATGAGCAAGGCGAAGGCGGAAGGGCAACCGAAGCTGGCAAGCAAGCGCACCGGGCCACTGGTGGTGGCCGCGCTGGTGCTGCTGGCCGCATGGTTTGGCTGGAGTGCGGTGCGGCAGTGGCGGCAGGCCTCGGTGGGCACGGAGCTGGAACAGTCGCGTGACCAGATCGTGGGCGGGGTGCAGACGGCCTTGAACGGCCAGCTGGACCAGCTGCGCAAGCTGATGAAAAGCGAGCGCGTGGCCACGGCGCTGGGCAACGGCGATGGCGAAGCCACGGCCGTGGCCATCCGCGAAGGCTGGCCGGGCACCGAAGAGGTGCAGGTCATCCCCGCCAGCCTGGACGCGGCCTATGCCGACCCGAAGGCCTTCGGCTATTCGCGCCTGGCCCTGCTGGAAGCGGCCAATGCCCAGAACGCGGTGGTGGCACGCGTGGTGCGCGATGCCGGGGGCCAGCGCCTTGGCCTGGCGGTGCCGGTGGTACTGGGCACGCAGGGGCCGGCGCTGGTGTACGTGAGACAGCCGCTGCTGCGGCTGACCGCCACCTTCGACCAGGTGCGCGTGCCGGGCGCGGGCTACGTGGCCCTGCGCCAGGGTGGCCACAACGTGATTGAGCAGGGCAACGCGGGCCTGGCCGACGGTGCCGAGGCACTGGCGCGCCCGATCGGCAAGAGCGGGCTGCGCCTGGCCGCGGCCGTGCCGGATATCGAGCCGGGCCCATTGGGCTTGGGCGCCATTCCCAGCGCGGTGGTGGCGGTGCTGCTGCTGGCCATCGCCGGCATGCTGCAGTTCGGCAAGGGCAAGGTGGCGTTGCCGCGCCGTCGTGCGTCGAAAGAGACCACCGAAGAAGACGGCCCCACCCTGCGCGAAAGCCTGGAACAGGCGCCGCTGGCCGTGGTGCCGGCCGTGGCCGAAGGCGGTCCGCCGCCGGTGCCGGGCGTAGCGGGGCAGGAGGTGCCGGCCGGTATCTTCCGCGCCTACGACATCCGCGGCGTGGTGGGGCGCGAGCTCACCCCGCAGGTGGCCGCGCTGATCGGCCAGGCCATCGGCTCGGTGCTGCAGGTGCAGGGCCTGCGCGAGATCGTGGTGGGCCGCGATGGTCGCCTGTCCGGCCCGGAACTCAGTGCCGGGCTCATCGAGGGCCTGCGCCGCGCCGGCTGCGATGTCATCGACATCGGCCTGGCGCCCACGCCGGTGGTGTACTTCGCCAGTTACCACCTGCGCGCGGGCAGCTGCGTGGCCGTTACCGGCAGCCACAACCCGCCGGACTACAACGGCTTCAAGATCGTGGTGGGCGGCGAAACGCTGTCGGGCGACGCCATCACCGAACTGTTCCAGCGCATCCGCGACGGCCAGCTGCATGTGGCGGCCGAGCCGGGCAGCCTGAAGCAGCGCGAGGTCAACGCCGATTACATCCAGCGCATCGCCGACGACGTGCAGCTGGACCGCCCGCTCAAGGTGGTGGCCGATGCCGGCAACGGCGTGGCCGGCGAACTGGCCCAGCCGCTGCTGGAAGCCATCGGGGCCGAGGTCATTCCGCTGTACTGCGATGTGGATGGCACCTTCCCCAACCACCACCCGGACCCGAGCGACCCGCACAACCTGGAAGACCTGATCCAGACGGTGAAGCGCTTCGACGCGGACATAGGCCTGGCCTTCGACGGCGACGGCGACCGCCTGGGCGTGGTCACCCGCGAAGGCAAGATCATCTATGCCGACCGGCTGCTGATGCTGTTCGCCGCCGACGTGCTGATGCGCAACCCGGGCGCGCTGGTCATCTACGACGTGAAGTGCAGCGGCAAGCTGTCCGACTACGTGCTGCGCAACGGCGGCAGCCCGCTGATGTGGAAGACCGGGCATTCGCTGATGAAGGCGAAGATGCGCGAAACCGATGCCGAGCTGGCCGGTGAGATGAGCGGGCATTTCTTCTTCAAGGAGCGCTGGTTCGGGTTCGACGATGGCCTGTATGCGGCCGCGCGCTTGCTGGAGATCCTGGCCCAGCGCGAGGAGACGCCGTCGGAGGTGCTGGACGAATTGCCGGACAGCGTGTCCACGCCGGAGCTGAAGGTGCCGGTGGAATCGGGCACCCCGCACGCGCTGGTGTCGTTGTTCGTATCGGCCGCACAGGGGGACGAGTCGCCGTTCGCGAGCGCCCGCCTGTCCACCATCGACGGCCTGCGCGCCGATTTTCCCGATGGTTGGGGGCTGCTGCGCGCGTCCAACACCACGCCGGTGCTGGTGCTACGCTTCGAGGCCGACGATGAAGCGGCGCTGGAACGCATCAAGACGCTGTTCCGCGACCAGCTGCAGCCGTTGCTGCCGGGTGTGGACCTCGGGTTCTGAGGAGTGTAGGTACCGGCCAACGGCCGGTACCTGCCGTCTCGCCATCGGGTAGGCCGCGACCGTGGGTCGCGGCGCGTCCTCACCCCTTGAACCGCAATCCCACGCCCGGTTCGGTGAACACGTACCGCGAATCCAACGCGGAATCGCCCAGCTTGTGCCGCAACTTGCCCACCAGGATCCGCAGGTAATGCGTGTCTTCCTGATGCGTTGGTCCCCAGATTTCCTGCAGGATCTGCGGCTGGGTCACCACCCGCCCGGCGTTGCGCAACAACAACGACAACAACGCATATTCCTTGCGCGTCAGCGCCACCGGCGCGCCGTCCAGGTGCACCTCGCGGCGCACCAGGTCGATATGCAGGTGCCCGTCATCGAACTGCGGCAACACGCCATCGGCCGACACCGTGCGCGAGCGCAGCAGTGCCCGCACCCGCGCCATCAGCTCCTGGGTGCCGAACGGCTTGGTCACGTAGTCGTTGGCGCCGTTGTCCAGCGCCCGCACCTTCTCGGTTTCGCCGGCGCGCACGGTCAGCATGATCACCGGCACCTGGCTCCACTGGCGCAGTTCGGCCAGCACCTCGTGGCCTTCCATGTCCGGCAGGCCGATATCCAGGATCACCAGGTCCGCGCCTTCGCTCACCAACGCTTCCAGCCCGGCCTGGCCGGTGGCGGCCTGCACCACGCGGTAGCCCTGCGCGCGCAGGCTGATATCGAGGAAGCGCCGGATCTGCGCTTCATCGTCAATCACCAGCACGCGCGCCGGGGGCGCACCTTGGGGCAGGTCAGGGGTCGTCGTGGTCATCGGCAGGGTGGGGTTGCAGCAGGGGCAGCGTAATGCGGATCAGGGTACCGCGTCCGTCGCGGCCTGGCAGTGCCTGCACGCTACCGCCATGGGCGCCGATCATGCCCTGGCAGATGGTCAGCCCCAGCCCGGTGCCATGCCGGCCGCGGTCGCCACGCTCCACGCTGTAGAACATGTCGAAGATGCGCGCGCGCTCGTCGTCGGGAATGCCGGGGCCGGCGTCCAGCACGTCGATGCGCAGTTCGCCTTCCACCAGCCGCGCCTGTACTTCCACCGCCGCGCCCGGCGGGGAGAACTTGGCCGCGTTCTCCATCACGTTGAACACGGCCTGTTCCACCAGCGCCGGGTGCACCCAGATCGGTGCCAGCGTGGCCGGAATGTCCAGCTTCAGCTGCACCTCCGGCTGGTAGCGCTGCAGGCGGCGCGCGGCCGAGCCCACCAGCTCGTCCACGCCGATCCAGTCGCGGTTGATCTGCAACCCTTCGTGACCCAGCCGGGTCATGTCCAGCAGGTTCTGGATGTAGCGGTCCAGCCGCTCGCCTTCCACCAGGATGGTGTCCAGCAGGGCGCGGCGGTCCTGCGCGTCCATCGCGTCGGCATAGCTGGAGAGGCTGTCGGCCGAGCCGATCATCGCCGCCAGCGGCGAGCGCAGGTCGTGCGACACCGACGACAGCAGCGCCGAGCGCAGCCGCTCGGTCTCGTTGCTTACATGCGCCTTTTCCAGGTCGGCCACCAGCTGCGTGCGCAGCGCGGCCTGGGCAATGTCATCCACCATCGCCTCGGCCAGCTGGCGCTGCTCGGGGGTAAGCCGCGGCGCGGTGCGGGCGAAGCGCATGCCGGCCACGCCGATGGCGCGGTCATCGCCATCCAGCAGCGGCAGGAACCACCACTCCGCACCGGCCAGGGTGTCGGTGAAGCGGCCGCTGGGCTGGCCGTGCCGGCGCGCCCAGTCGGCGGCGGCCAGGTCGGTGTCGCCCGGCGCGGCACTGCCGCTGGTGCTGGTGTCCTGGCCGATGCGCAGCCACGCCGGGGCGTCCATTGCCTGTTCCAGCGCCTCGCGCCCGGCCTGGGCCACCTCCTCGTTGCTGGCCGCGCGGGTCAGCTGCCGGCCCAGTGCCTGGCGCGCGTTGGCATGCCGGTTGGACGCACGCAACGCCAGCACCTGCATGCGCAACCGCGACGCCAGCCGCCCGGCCACCAGCGCGGCGGCCAGGAACAGGAACACGGTGATCACGCCCTGGCGTGCGCTGATGGCAAAGGTGAAACGCGGGGCGATGAAGAAGAAGTTGTAGGCCAGGAAACACAACGCCGCGGCAATCACCGCCGCGCTGGTGCGGCTGCGTGCGGCCACCATCACCACCGCCACGATGAACACCATCGACAGGTCGTACAGCCCCACCCAGCGCTCGGCCACCAGCGCCACCAGGCAGGCAATCGCGGTGGCGCCCAACGCCAGCAGAGTGTCCTGGCCGGTGCTGCGGCTGGGCACGCTCAACCCGGTGCGCCGCGCCCGTGCCCGTGCCTGCGGGGTGCCGATGATGGTGATCTCGTAGTGCGCGCCACGCTGGATCAGCTGCTGGGTGAGCGTGCGGTTGAGCATGCGCGCGAACGGGCGCTCGCGGGTGCGGCCCAGCACCAGGGTCGACACGCTGTTGTGCGCGGCATGGTCCAGCAGCGCATCGGCAATGCTGGACCCGTGCAGCAGCTCGGCCTCGCCCCCGAGGCGGCGGGCAAGGGCGAACGCCGCGTCGATCTCGCGAAGGGTGGCCTCGTCATTGCGCCGGCCCTGCACGGTTACGACCGTCCATGGCGCATCGCGGCGCTCGGCAATGCGCCGGCCCACGCGCACCAGGTACTCGCTCTGGCCCCCGCCATCGATGGCCACCAGTACGCGGCGGCGCAGCGGCAGGTTGCCTTCGCCGCGCGCGGCGCGGGTCTCGCGCAGGCTGCTGTCCACGCGGTCGGCTGCTTCCTGCATGGCCAGCTCGCGCAGCGCGGTGAGGTTGGCCGGCGAGAAGAACGCCTGCAGTGCCTGCGCGGCCTGCTCGGGCACGTACACCTTGCCCTGCTGCAGGCGCTCGATCAGCTCGCGCGGCGGAATGTCCACCAGCACGATGTCGTGCAGGCGGTCCAGCACCGCATCGGGCACGGTTTCGCTCACGCGCACGCCGGTGATGCGCATCACCACATCGTTGAGGCTTTCCAGGTGCTGGATGTTGACCGTGGTCCACACATCGATGCCGGCCTCCAGCAGTTCCATCACGTCCTGCCAGCGCCGCTCGTGGCGGCTGCCGGGTACGTTGCGGTGCGCCAGTTCGTCCACCAGCACCAGCGCCGGGTGGCGCGCCAGCACGGCGTCCAGGTCCATCTCGCCCAGCACATGCTGCTGGTAGTCGCGGTGCACCAGCGGCACCTGCGGCAGGCCCTCCAGCAGCGCCGAGGTCTCGGCGCGGCCGTGGGTTTCCACCAGCCCCACCACCACGTCCACGCCGCGACGCAGTTGTTCGTGCGCGCGGCTGAGCATGCTGAAGGTCTTGCCCACGCCGGGGGCGGCACCGAGGAACACGGTGAGTTTGCCGCCGGCTTCGCGTTGCAGGCGTTCAACCAGGGCATCGGCCTGGCGGGTGCGGGGGTCGCTCATGGGTGGCGATTGTGCGCCCGGGACGGTACGCAGCGCATCAAGGCATCCCGTGGAGCGGGGCCTTGCCCGGCTGCCCGACCTGCGCATCCAACGCCAGGTTCAAGGTCATCACATTCACGCGTGGCTGCCCGAACACGCCCCATTGCGGACCCCGCGTATTCGCTTCCACCAGCGCCGCCACCTGCTCAACCGGCAGCCCGCGGCTGCGGGCCACGCGCGCCATCTGCACCTGCGCCGCCGCCGGCGACAGCTCCGGGTCCATGCCTGCGCCCGATTGGGTCACCAGGTCGCCGGGCACCTGCGCCGGCGCTATCCCTTCGCGCGCGGCCACCGCGGCGATGCTGGCCTGCACGCGTTCCTGCAGGGCCGGGTTGCTGCGCGCCAGGTTGCTGCCGGCGGCGGCCATCGGGTCGTAGCTGGCCGCCGACGGACGCGCCTGGAAGTAGCCGTCGCCGTTGAACGGCTGGGCGATCAGCTGCGAGCCGCGCACCTGGCCGTCGCGGATGAGCAGGCTGCCATCGGCCTGCGCCGGGAACAGCAGCCGGCTGGCACCGGTGGCGGCCACGGCGTACGCCAGGCCGAGCAGCAGCAGGCTGACCAGGCCCAGCATCAGCGCCGGACGCCACGCGCCGTGCTGCTGCAGGGTAGCCGCATCCACGGCGCGGGCGCGCGTGGTGCGGGGCAGGGAGGTTGCAAGTGAGCGGTTCATGCGCCGAATACCGAGACAAGGAAGAGGTCGATCAACTTGATGGCCGCGAACGGCAGCAGCACGCCGCCCAGGCCGTACACCAGCATGTTCCGGCGCAGCAGCGCGGTGGCCGTGGCCGGGCGGAACCGCACCCCGCGCAGTGCCAGCGGAATCAACGCCGGAATCACCAGCGCGTTGAAGATCAGCGCCGCCAGCACCGCGTTGCGCGGGCTGGACAGGTGCATCACGTTCAACGCCGCCATCGCCGGCAGGGTGGAGGCGAACAGCGCCGGCAGAATCGCGAAGTACTTGGACACATCGTTGGCCAGCGAGAAGGTGGTCAGCGCACCGCGCGTGATCAGCTGCTGCTTGCCCACTTCCACCACCGCCAACAGCTTGGCCGGGTCCGAATCCAGGTCGACCATGTTGCCGGCCTCCTTGGCGGCCTGCGTGCCGGAGTTCATCGCCAGGCCGATGTCGGCCTGGGCCAGCGCCGGGGCGTCGTTGGTACCGTCGCCCACCATCGCCACCAGCCGCCCACCGGCCTGTTCGGCACGGATGCGGGCCAGTTTGTCTTCCGGGCGGGCCTCGGCGATGTAGTCGTCCACGCCGGCTTCGGCGGCAATGGCGGCCGCGGTGAGCGGGTTGTCGCCGGTGATCATCACCGTGCGGATACCCATGGCCCGCAGCTGCGCGAACTTCTCGCGCATGCCGTGCTTGACCACGTCCGACAGCTCGATCACGCCCAGCACGTGCCGGCCTTCGCACACCACCAGCGGGGTGGCGCCGTTGCGCGCCACCTGTTCCACGCGGCCCGGCAGCTCGGCCGGCACCGTGCCACCCAGCTCACGCACATAGGCGGTGATCGCATCGGAGGCACCCTTGCGGATGCGGCGGCCGCCGTCCAGGTCCACGCCGGACATGCGGGTCTGTGCGGTGAACGCCAGGTAGTCCGCACGGTCCGGTTCGGCGGTGGTGCAGCCCTGCTCGCGCGCCAGGCGCACGATGGATTTGCCTTCCGGGGTGGGGTCGGCCAGCGACGACAGCAGCGCCGCTTCGCGCAGCTGCGTGGCGTCGATCCCGGCCAGCGCATGGAAGTGGGTGGCCTGGCGGTCGCCGTGGGTGATGGTGCCGGTCTTGTCCAGCAGCAGCACGTCCACGTCGCCAGCCACTTCCACCGCCTTGCCGGATTTGGCCAGCACGTTGGCGGCCAGCGCCCGGTTCATGCCGGCAATGCCGATGGCCGGCAGCAGCCCGCCGATGGTGGTGGGAATCAGGCACACCAGCAGCGCGATCAGCAGCAGCGGATCGACCTTGACGCCCACGAAGGCGCCAATGGCCGGCAGCGTGGCCACCACGATCAGGAAGGTGAGCGTCATCGCCGCCAGCAGCAGGGTCAGTGCGACTTCGTTGGGCGTCTTCTGCCGGTTGGCGCCTTCCACCAGCGCGATCATGCGGTCCAGGAAGCTGTGGCCCGGCTCGGCGGTGACCCGCACGATGATCTGGTCCGACAGCACCTTGGTGCCGCCGATCACGCCGCTGCGGTCGGTCCCCGCCTCGCGCAGTACCGGCGCCGATTCACCGGTCACCGCCGCTTCGTTGATGGTGGCCAGGCCCTGCACGATCTCGCCGTCGGCCGGAATCAGCTCGCCGGCACTGACAATCACATGGTCGCCCGGGCGCAGCTCCGCTGCCGGAACCTGGGTTTCGCTGGCGCCGGCGTGTGCGGCCGCCAGCCGACGCGCGCTGAGGTCCTGGCGGGCCCGCCGCAGCGACGCCGCCTGGCCCCGGCCGCGCGCTTCGGCCACGGCTTCGGCGAAGTTGCCGAACAGCACGGTCAGCAGCAGGATCGCGGTGACCGCCAGGCCGAAGCCCAGCGGTGCGTTGCCGCTCAGGGTCACCACCAGGCTGACCACGGTGCCGGCCATCACCACCGCCATCACCGGGCTGTGCAGCAGGTGCCGGGGCGATAGTTTGATCACCGCATCGCGCAGGGCGCGGCGCCAGCCGGCCGCGTCGAGCAGGCGCTGGCGGCGGTGGGAAGAAACGTTCAAGGGATAGGTACTCATGGGCTCACGTCTCAGTGCAGGGTCAGCGACAGGTGGTCGGCCACCGGGCCCAACACCAGCGCCGGCATGAACTGCAATACGGTCAGGATGACGATCAGCGCGATCAGGGTCAGCGCGAAGGTCGGGGTTTCAATCTGCAGCGTGCCGGCCGATTCCGGGGCGCGCCGCTTGGCGGCCAGCTGCGCGGCCACGATCAGCGGAATCACCAGCACCGGGTAGCGGCCCAGCAGCAGCACCAGCGTGCAGCTCAGGTTCCACCACGGGGTGGCATCGCCCAGGCCTTCAAAGCCCGAGCCGTTGTTGGCGAATGCCGACACATACTCATAGAACACCTGGCTGATGCCGTGGAAGCCGGGGTTGGAGGTGCCGGTGATCGACGGAATGGCCAGCGTGATCGCGGTGAAGCCCAGGATGGTGATCGGCTGCAGCAGCACCAGCAGGGCCAGCAGGCGCACCTGCGGGGTTTCCAGCTTGCGGCCGAGCAGTTCCGGCGTACGCCCGGTCATCAGGCCGGCCAGGAACACGCCCAGCAGCAGGTACACGATGAACTGCTGCAGGCCGCAGCCAATGCCGCCCCAGATCGCGTTGACCAGCATGTTCACCATCGGCACCGCACCGGCCAGCGGGCTCAGCGAGTCATGCATGCCGTTGACCGAGCCGTTGGACACCTGGGTGGTGATGGCCGCCCACAAGCCGGTGCCGTCCGCGCCGAAGCGCACTTCCTTGCCTTCCATCAGCAGCGGGCTGGCCGCAGTGGCCGAGTGGCCTTCCAGCCACACCGTGGCCGCCACCGACACGCTGGACATCGCCAGCATGCAGCCGAACACCAGTCCGGCCAGGCGCTTGCGCCCGGTGAACGCGCCCAGCATGAAGATCACCGCGATGGGAATCAGCAGGATGCCGATCAGTTCCAGCGCGTTCGACAGCGGGGTGGGGTTCTCCAGCGGCATCGAGCTGTTGGGGCCATACCAGCCACCACCGTTGGTGCCCAGCTGCTTGGCCGCCACCATCGCCGCCACCGGACCCAGCGGCAGTTTCTGCGTGTCCATGCCGGCCGCGGCATCGATCGGCGTGGCCTGCGGGCCAGCGGCCAGCGTCGAGGGCACGCCCTGGCTGGTCAGCAGCACCGCCCACAGCAGGCACAGCGGCAGCATGAAGCGCACGCACGCGCGCACCACGTCGGCGTAGTAGTTGCCCACGTCCACGCGGCGGTCGGCGCTGAGCTGCGCGGCCTGCTGCGCGTCCACGTCGTCCGGGCGCGCACCGAACAGTGCACGCAGGGTGGCCACCACCAGCGCCAGGCCCATCATCGGCGTCACCACCTGCAGGCCGGTGATCGCGGTCATCTGCGAGAAGTACGACAGCTGCGCCTGGCCCGAATAATGCTGCTGGTTGGTGTTGGTGAGGAACGACACCATGGTGTGCAGCGCCGTATCCCAGCGCATGTTGGGAATCTGGTCGGGGTTGAACGGCAGCCAGGCCTGGGTCATGAAGACGGCCTGCACCAGCACCGCGATCACCACGTTGCTCAACAGGAACGCGCCCACGTAACCGCGCCACGACATGCCACGCGCCGGGTTCACCCCCAGCAGCCAGTACAGCGGTTTTTCAACCAGCCCGAACAACGCATCGCCGCGCATCGGCGCACCGCGCATCACCCGGGCCAGGTACAGCCCAAGCGGAAAGGCCAGCACGATGCTGGCCAGCAGGATCAACAGGATCTCGGTCATGGTCGGCTCCGGTCAGAACGCTTCGGGCCGAAGCACGACATACAGCAGGTAGGCGGCGGCAACGAGCACGAGCACGCCGCACAGCAGGGAAAGCCAGGCAGACATGGCAATGGCCTCAGGCGCAGGAAAGAAGGGCGGCGGTGCAGGGCGCACCGGCGGCAGGGGAAACAGGCAGAAACAGGCTCATGGGACGTCCAGGTGGAACCACTCCACGTCAGGCGCCCATCGTGTTCCCCACCGGCGTAAACGCTCCACGCCGCAACCGGCCCCACCGCGTAAAAAGTGCATAAAACCTGCGTAGCCGCCCCATCGGCCACCCGCACACCGCCCGTAGAGCCGGGCTCTGCCCGGCTGCGCGCAACGCATCCCCGCGAAGTCGGGCTCTGCCCGGCTGCCCGCAACGCATCCCCTGCTCCGGATCTACGGCAGCGGGGCAGAGCCCCGCTCTACGACGGCGGGGCGCCCACGCTGGTGGGGTGCCCCGTGCCGGTTCCCCTCCGCCCACAAAAAAAGGCGGCCCAAGGCCGCCTTTCATTCCCTCCGCACCCGCGCGTTTACCCGCGCGGATCGGTACCCGCACCCTTCAACAACCGGTACCGCTGCAGCGTCTCCTCGATCTCCACATCCAGCGCACGGCGCTGCTGCTCGAACGAGGTCTGCATGCGCAGCTGCGCCACCAGTTCGGTGTGCCGCTGGCGAATGCTCGCCGCCTGCTTCTCGGCCACCGGTTGCCCGGCCAGCTCGCGGTCCCCGGCGCTGCCCAGCAGGCTCACCAGCGCGTCGCGCAGGCTGGCCACGTTGTAACGCGCGGTCTGCACGTTGTTGTCGATGATGCCCGTGCGCTCCACGAATACCCGGCGCAGGTCATTCTCGTTTTCATACGTGGACAGCATCGCCTGTTCGGTGCGCTGACGGGTCTGCTCGGCGGCCAGGTCGAGCTGGCGCTGGGCGGCGGCCACCGCCGCCTCGGCGCGCTCTTCCTCGGTCAACGTGCGCTCCACCTCACCACGGCGCAGGCCGCTGGTGGCGCTGAACTCCTCGCGCGCGTTGTTGATCGCCTCCTGCGGCAGCGTATCGCTGCAGATGCGCTCGGACCCCTTGTTCCAGCAATACAGCTTCTTCGCCTTCGCCTCGCCCTTGCCGCTCTGCGCGTGCACGGGCACCGTGGCGACGGCCAGCAACAGGCCGATGGCGGTGATCGAAACAATCCTGGACATGGTGGTCAGAGCCCCCTGCTCTCAACGCGTAGGACGGGTGCCGTAGCGGGACCGGTAGTCCTCCAGCGGCTGCCGGTACCCCACAAGTTCCGGATTTCCGGAGGCAAAATCAAGCAGGTCGGCCAGCGTGGCCACGGCCACCACCGGAATGCCGGCTTCTTCGGCCACGGACTGGGCCGCCGACCGGCGGTCGGTTTCCGAGGCGATCTCCTGGCGGTCCAGCGCCACCACGATCCCGGCCGGGGTGCCACCGGCGTCCTTGATGATGCCCAGGGCTTCGCGGATGGCGGTGCCGGCGGTGATCACGTCGTCCACGATCAGCACGCGCTTGCCATTCATGTCCGCGCCAATCAGGTTGCCACCTTCACCGTGGGCCTTGGCTTCCTTGCGGTTGAACGACAGCGGCAGGTCACGGCCGCGCTGGGCGAACTCGCAGGCGGTCGCGGTGGCCAGCGGGATGCCCTTGTAGGCCGGGCCGAACACCACGTCGAACTTCAGTCCGGTGGCTTCCACCGCGTCGGCGTAGCAGGCGGCCAGCTGGACCATGCGCGCGCCCGAATCGAAGCGGCCGGCATTGAAGAAATAGGGGCTCAGGCGGCCCGACTTGAGGGTGAACTGGCCGAAACGCAGGGCATCGGCGGTCAGGGCCAGTTGCAGGAAACGGTGGCGATGGTCGCTCATCAGGACTCTATTCAATTCATTTGGACCGCAAATCCTAATGCATGGGCGCATTTTTCGCCCTCCAGGGCCCCGCGGCGCGGGGTCGCAGCCGGGGCAGGGGGCCCCGCCGGCACACTGTGCCGCCGCATTCCGGCACGCCGCGGCAGGGTCTTCCCGGTATGCTTTCCCGGTTACCGTTTCAGACCTGGACCCGCATGCGCATCATCAGCTTCAACGCCAACGGCATCCGTTCGGCCGCCACCAAGGGCTTCCTCGACTGGTTCCGCGCCCAGGACGCCGACGTGCTCTGCATCCAGGAGACCAAGGCCCAGCAATACCACCTGACCGACCCGATGTTCCGCCCGGACGGCCACCGCTGCTTCTATCGCGACGCCATCACCAAGAAGGGCTACAGCGGCGTGGCCATCTACAGCAAGCGCGAGCCCGACCAGGTCATCACCTCGCTCGGCTGGGCCCCGTTCGACGACGAAGGCCGCTACATCGAGGCCCGCTACGGCAACCTCAGCGTGGTCTCCTTCTATATCCCGTCGGGCAGCTCGGGCGACCTGCGGCAGGGCTTCAAGTACGAAGTGATGGAGTGGCTGCGCCCGATCCTGGCGGAGTGGCTGGCCAGCGGCCGCGACTACGTGCTCTGCGGCGACTGGAACATCGTGCGCTCGGCGCTGGACATCAAGAACTGGAAGTCCAACCAGAAGAACTCCGGCTGCCTGCCGCCCGAGCGCGACTGGCTCAACGGCCAGTGCGTGGACACCGACCAGGCGCTGGATATCGCCGCCGGCCAGGGCTGGACCGACGCCTACCGCCTGCTGCACCCGCAGGGCGAGGACTACACCTGGTGGAGCAACCGCGGCGCGGCCCGGGCCAACAACGTCGGGTGGCGCATCGACTACCAGTTCGTCAGCCCCGGCCTGCGCGACCGCCTGCGTGCCTGCTCGATCTACCGCGATGAGCGCTTCTCCGACCATGCCCCGTTCACGGTGGACTACGCCCCATGACCGAAGCGGTTGCCAAGCCGCGCCGCCCCTGGCAACGGGTGCTGGCCAATCTGCGCCAGCGCAAGGTGCTGGCCATGCTGCTGCTGGGCTTCAGTTCCGGCCTGCCGATCTACCTGGTCGGCAACACGCTCGGCTTCTGGATGCGCAAGGAAGGCATCGAGCTCACCACCATCGGCTTCCTGTCGTGGGTGGGCCTGGCCTACTCGATGAAGTTCCTGTGGGCACCCTTGGTGGACAAGGTCAACGCGCCGCTGCTGGGGCGCTTCGGCCGCCGCCGTGGCTGGATGCTGCTGTCCCAGCTGGTGGTGGCCGTGGCGCTGGTGGGCATGGCGCTGGTCCAGCCCAAGGGCGGCCATTTCCTCTTCCTTGGCATCGCCTGGGAACACCTGGTGGTGTTCGGGGTCATGGCCACCGTGGTGGCGTTCGCGTCTGCCACCCAGGACATCGTCATCGATGCCTGGCGCATCGAGATCGCCGAGAACAGTGAACAGCTCGGGCTGCTGACCTCCTCGGCGGCGCTGGGCTATCGCACCGCGCTGCTGGTGACCGATGCACTGATCCTGCTGATCGCCGCCCGGGTGGGCTGGCAGATCTCCTACGAGATCATGGCCGGGCTGATGGCGCTGGGCGTGGTGGCGGTGGTGATGGCCAAAGAGCCGGCGCGCGCGCAGCTGGCGGTGCAGACCCAGGCCGCCGCGTTGTGGACGCCGCGCGGCCTGTTCGACGCACTGGTTGGCCCGTTCGTGGCCTTCCTGCGCGAACACCGCAGTGGCGCGATCCTGATCCTGCTGGCCATCAGCATCTACCGCATGGCCGATTTCATCATGGGCCCGATGGCCAATCCGTTCTACGTCGATCTCGGGCTGGCCGAGGAGACCGTGGGCGCGGTGCGTGGCTCGGTCGGGCTGGTGGCCACCTTCATCGGCATTGCCGCTGCCGGCCTGGTGTCGGTGCGCTGGGGCGTACTGGCCACCTTGCTGGTCGGCGCGGTGCTGGGCCCGGCGTCGAACCTCGCCTTTGCGTGGCTGGCCTATGTCGGCCCGGACCCGACCAGCTTCGCCATCGCCATGGCCGTCGACAACATCTCCGGCGGCTTTGCCGGCACCGCGTTGATCGCCTACATGTCCAGCCTCACCAGCATCGGGTACACCGCCACCCAGTACGCCTTGCTGAGCTCGTTCTATGCAATGCCGGGCAAGGCGCTGAAGGGCCTCTCCGGCTGGGCGGTGCAGTCGCTGGCCCAGGGCCGCACCCTGCTGGAGGGGTATGCGCTGTTCTTCACCGGCACCGCGCTGATCGGCATCCCGGTGGTCATCCTGTGCGCGTTGTTGATCCGGCAGCAGCGCAGACGCGCCGCGGCGGCCTGACCTTTGCGGTTGCCCGTCGCCCCCCGCTGCGCCATGATCGACCCCGTTGTGCCGTGGGGGCGGTGCTTGCCATCGGGGGAGAACAATGGTCGATCTGCTGCTGCGGGATCTGGACCCGCTGTTGAACGAACGCATCCGGCGCGTGGCCGTTGCACGCGGCTGGACCCGGGAATACACCTGTGTGGTGCTGCTGGAGCAGGGTCTGTTCACCAGTGAACTGGAGGTCCGCAGTGGCTTCCAGAGCCCGGAAGTAGACGCCCTGGCCGACGCCATCGCCGCGTTGCAGGCCCTGCCAGACGCACAGGGCGTGTAGAGCCGGGCTCTGCCCGGCTGTTCGTGTTCCCCGTGCCAAGGTCTGCCATTGCCGGGCAGAGCCCGGCACTACGCCAGATGGATCGCCCCCAGAATCCGCGGTCCGCGTGCGCCACTCACGCTCGGCAGGTTTCCCGGCAACCCGTCCAAGGTGCGCTGCGCCAACCACGCAAACCCCATCGCCTCCAGGTAATCCGGGTCCAGTCCGTGCACCGCGCTCGACTCGATCACCACCCCCGGCAGCCGCGCCGCCAGCCGCCGCAGCAGCTGCGGATTGCGCACCCCGCCGCCACACACCAGCACCCGCGTGGCGCCCGGCAGGTGCGCCAGCAGCGCGTCGGCCACGGTCGCGGCGGTCAACTCCAGCAGCGTGGCCTGCACATCGGCCGCCGCGTGCTGGCCCTCGGCCATCGCCGCCTCTGCCCACGGCAGATGGAACTGCTCGCGCCCGGTGCTCTTCGGCGGCGGCAGCGCGAACCACGGCTCGGCCAGCCACTGCGCCAGCAACGTCTCATCGACCTGCCCACTGGCCGCAAACGCGCCATCGGCATCGAACGGCACCCCGCGATGGCGCTGGCACCACGCATCCATCAGCGCATTGGCCGGGCCGGTATCAAAGCCGCGCGGCACACCGTCGCGCGGAATCAGGGTCAGGTTGGCAATGCCGCCCAGGTTGAGGATCGCCCGGTCTTCCTCGGCGGTGCCCAGCATGGCCAGGTGGAAGGCCGGCATCAGCGGCGCGCCATGTCCCCCGGCGGCCACGTCGCGGCGGCGGAAATCGCCCACGGTGGTGATACCGGTGGCTTCGGCAATCCGGTTGGCATCGCCCAGCTGCATCGTGAAGGCCGGGTCGGCCAGCGGCCGGTGGCGCACGGTCTGCCCGTGCGAGCCGATCGCCCGCACCTGCGCCCGGTTCACGCCGCTGCGTTCCAGCAGGGCATTGGCCGCAGCGGCAAAGGTGATCCCGATCTGCGCATCGATCCGCCCCAGCGTATCCAGCGATTCGACAGCGCCGCCTTCGCCGAGCGCAATCAGTTCCGCGCGCAGCGCCGGGTCCCACGCATGGGTGTGGCCGGCCACGAACCGGCAGCCGCCCGCCTCGGGAAACTGCACCAGCGCGGCATCGATGCCATCGGCGCTGGTGCCGGACATCAGGCCCAGGTAGAGCGGGGTATGCGGGTCAACGACAGCGGTCATGGCGGCACAGTCAAAACGGGGTGCGCCCAGCTTCCGCGCAACCCGTTGCCGCCGTCAATGCGCGCGTGTCCGCGCGCTGTACCGGGCGATCAGCCGCGCGTGCGCTTGGTCGGCTTGGCCACGCTGGCGGTCTGCGTCTGGGCCTCGGCGTCGGCCGGGGCGGCCTGCGGCGCCGGGCTGGCGTCGGCGTAGATCAGCTTTTCCATGCCCTGGATACGGGCCAGCGCCGGCGCGGTCTGCGCGCGGAAGGCCACCAGCTCGGCACCCTTCAGCGGCTCCGGCGGCGGCATCGTCACCGACAGCGGGTTGCGGTGCTCGCCGTTGACGCGGAATTCGTAGTGCAGGTGCGGGCCGGTCGCCATGCCGGTGGAGCCCACATAGCCGATCACCGTGCCCTGGGCCACGCGCTGGCCGGTCTTGATCGCCCCGAAGCGCGACATGTGCCCGTACAGGGTGGTGTGGCCGCGGCCGTGGTCCAGGATCACCACGTTGCCATAGCCGCGCTGGGTGCCGGCGAACTGCACGCGGGCGTCGCCGGCGGCCATGATCGGGGTGCCGGTACGGGCGGCGTAGTCCACGCCCTTGTGCATACGCATCTTGCCCAGCACCGGGTGCTTGCGCGCGCCGAAGCTGGAGCTCAGCCGCGCGAACGGGATCGGCATGCGGATGAAGCTCTTCTTCAGCGGCCGCCCGCTCACGTCGAAGTACTCCGACTTGCCGTTGCGGTCGAAGCGGAAGCCGCTGTAGGTCTTGCCGCCCGAGGTGAAGGTGGCCGCCAGGATCTTGCTGGTGTCCACCTTCTCGCCTTCGCGCCAGGTCTCATCCAGCACCACGCTGAAGCGGTCGCCCGGCTGCAGGTCCTTGGAGAAGTCGATGTCGTACTTGAAGATCTCGTCGGTCATGGTCGCAATCGCCGACGGCGACAGCCCGGCCTTGCGCGCGGCCGCATACAGCGAACTGGTGATTTCCCCGCTGGCCACGATGCGGCGGGTGGACGACTCGCGCTTGATCACCTTCTCGGCAATCTTGCCGTCGGCCAGCGAAAGCTCGACCCGATTGTCGGCATCGCGGTCGAAGCGGATGGTGCGCAGGTCGCCGGACAGCGGCAGGTCGAAGGCGATCTCCGCGCCGGGGCGCAGCTTGGTCAGCGCCTCACGTGCGCCCGGGTGCTCCAACACCTGGTGCATCACCGTGGCCGAAATGCCGGCCTCGTCGAACAGGTTGCTCAGGGTCTGGCCGCGCTGCACCCGCAGCACCTGCCAGCTGTCGCCCGGTACCTGCTTCTGGCGTTCCAGCGACAGCGGCGGCAACGGCAGGGCCAGCGTGGAGTGGCCGACCGAGTAGGGCGATTCAATGGTGTGCGAGAAGCCCGGCACGATCGTGGCCACCAGGGCACCGATGGTGGCGAACAGGCTGGCGTGCATCCAGTGCCGGCGCGTCCAGCGCTGGTTGAAGGCCGCGGGAAGATGCTGTTTGAGCTTCCGATGCAGGGCGGTGTCGTGGAGGACGTGAAGACGTTCCTTGAAGCGCGTCTTGCGCGCGCGGCCTTGATCGGAATTGAGCATCGTCGGTCTGTTCCTGGCTGGCCCGGGAGCGCGGGCCCAAACGTCGGTAACATAGACAGGTATAAATACCGCGTCAAACCCTTGTGCCTATTGGCTTTTGTGAAGCGCTTGCGGTTAACTAGTACTTAACGTCATTCATATAAATAAGGCATTGCCGGGAGCTGTCACGTGTCATCGATTGAAGAAGCCATCGCCCTGATCGGTCGCGGTGCCGACGAAGTCCTCAAGCCCGAGGAGCTGCGTCAGCGCCTGGAAAGCGGCCGCCCGCTGCGGATCAAGGCCGGTTTCGACCCCACCGCGCCGGACCTGCACCTGGGCCACACCGTGCTGCTGAACAAGCTGCGCCAGTTCCAGGACCTCGGCCACCAGGTCATCTTCCTGATCGGCGACTTCACCGGCATGATCGGCGACCCGTCGGGCAAGAACGTCACCCGCAAGCCGCTCAGCAAGGACGACGTGCTGGCCAACGCACGCACCTATGAAGACCAGGTCTTCAAGGTGCTGGACCGCGACAAGACCGAAGTGCGCTTCAATTCGGAATGGTTCGGCACGATGGGCGCGGCAGACATGATCCGCCTGGCCGGCCAGCACACCGTGGCGCGCATGCTGGAGCGCGACGACTTCGCCAAGCGCTATGCCGCCCAGCAGTCCATCGCCCTGCACGAGTTCCTGTACCCGCTGGTGCAGGGCTACGACTCGGTGGCGCTGGAGGCGGACGTCGAGCTCGGCGGTACCGACCAGAAGTTCAACCTGCTGATGGGCCGCGGCCTGCAGGAGCACTACGGCCAGAAGCCGCAGATCGTGCTGACCATGCCGCTGCTGGAAGGCCTGGACGGCGTGGCCAAGATGTCCAAGTCGCTCAACAACTATATCGGTATCAGCGAACCGGCCATCGACATCGTCACCAAGACCATGAAGATCGGCGACGACCTGATGTGGCGCTGGATCGAGCTGCTCTCCTTTGATATCAGCCAGGCCGAAGCGCTCAGCCTGCGCCAGCAGGTGGAGGCCGGCGGCCTGAACCCGCGAGAGGTCAAGCTGCGCCTGGCCCGTGAGCTCACCACCCGCTTCCACGATGCCGCCGCGGCCGAACAGGCCATCGCCGGCTGGAATGCGGCCGTGACCGGGCAGGGCGATGTGACCCTGTTGCCGCTGCAGGAAGTGGTGATCCCGGCCGAAGGCCTGCGGATTGGCGCGCTGCTCACCGCTGCCGGGCTCACCCCGAGCAACTCCGAAGCCTCCCGCAAGCTCAAAGAGCGTGCGGTGAAGGTGGATGGCGAGGTCGTGGAGGACGCCCAGCAGGTGTTCGTGCCCGGTTTTGAAGGCCTGGTGCAGGTGGGTAAGCGCAACTTCGCGCGCGTCCTGCTGGTGTCGGCCTAAGTGGCACAAGGGGTTCGGGCAGTTCCGGACCCCTATAGGATGAATGGGAGGGCGGCAGCGTGAAAAAAGTCGTCCCACCCCCTTCACAAACGAGGTGGAAAGGGACATACTTTCCCTCCCCCGACGCAGGGGTCGCCGCAAGGCGGCAACCGCGGAAGGAACCGGACGCCAACCACTTCGAAAGAAGGTGTTGACGGAAACGAAAAGCCTGACATAATAGGCGGCTCGCAACGACGAAAGCCTCTCGGGGCAAACGACGAAGCGGCATCGGCAACAACGTTTCACTTCGGTGAAACGGCC
>Ga0160474_100134_pt1 | contig 58367 bp, 52 predicted proteins | sample HID1975K_E11MG_FD_108240 | JGI IMG/M metagenome (GOLD analysis project Ga0160474, IMG submission 108240) | Enriched soil microbial communities from UW Madison campus, WI, USA - HID1975K_E11 MG | ecosystem: Environmental > Terrestrial > Soil > Unclassified | place: USA: Madison, Wisconsin...
ACACATCAACAACACCCCGCGCCAGATCAACATCTACGAAGCGCTGGGCGCGCCGGTGCCGAAGTTCGCGCACATGCCGATGATCCTGGACGAGCAGGGCGCCAAGCTGTCCAAGCGCACCGGCGCGGCCGACGTGATGCAGTACAAGGCTGCCGGCTACCTGCCGCATGCGCTGGTCAACTACCTGGCGCGGCTGGGCTGGTCGCACGGCGACCAGGAGATCTTCAGCCGCGCCGAGCTGGTCGACCTGTTCGACGTGAAGGACGTCAATTCCAAGGCCGCGCGCCTGGACATGGCCAAGCTGGGCTGGGTCAACCAGCACTTCCTGAAGACCGAAACGCCGGACAGCATTGCCCCGCACCTGGTCTACCAGCTGAACAAGCTCGGCCTGGATCTGGCCGCCGGTCCGGCCCCGGCCGACGTGGTGGTGGCATTGCGCGACCGCGTGCAGACCCTGAAGGAAATGGCCGAGAAGGCGGTGGTCTGGTACCAGCCGCTGACCGAGTACGACGAGGCGGCGGTGGCCAAGCACTTCAAGCCGGGCGCGGAACTGGCGCTGGGCAAGGCCCGCGAGCTGCTGGCGGGGGTTGCGGACTGGACCGCCGAGGGCGTGTCGGTGGCGCTGCACGAGGTGGCCACGGCGCTGGAGATCGGCATGGGCAAGGTGGCCCAGCCGCTGCGCGTGGCCATCACCGGGACCCAGGTCAGCCCGGACATTTCGCAGACGGTGTTCCTGGCCGGGCGTGAAGAGGCCTTGAAACGCATCGACGTCGCACTCACTAAAGTACCGACGGCCTGACCACAGGAGACCGCGCATGCCTGCCAAAACCGCTTGTACCGCCCCGCACCACCACGTCCACGACGCATCCGACTTCGTGAAGGTGGTGGAGCGCGTGTGCTCGGAACGCGGGCTGCGCCTGACCCCGATCCGCGCCAACGTGCTGCGTCTCATCGCCGAGGCCGGCAAGCCGGTCAAGGCTTACGAACTGCTGGAGTGGGTGCGCAGCGGCAAGGGCGTCGGTGCCGACGCCCCGCCCACGGTGTACCGCGCGCTGGATTTCCTGATGGCCAACGGATTCGTGCACAAGCTCGAATCGGTCAACGCGTTCGTGGCCTGCCACCATCCCAGCAGCGCGCAGCATTCGGTGCCGTTCCTGATCTGCAACAGCTGCCACAGTGCGGTGGAACTGGAAGACAAGGACATCGTGAGCCAGCTGGAAAAGCGCGCCAAGGAGCTGGGGTTCCAGCCGCAGGCGCAGACCCTGGAAGTGCATGGCCTCTGCGCGCGGTGTGCGGGGTAAACACCGGGGCAGGTACCGACCGTTGGTCGGTACGCAACGCTCCCCGCAAAGAAACGCCGCGCACTGCGCGGCTTTTTTTTGCCCGATGCCCCGGATCGACCCTGCCTCGGGTAGAGCCACGCCATGCGTGGCTGCCCCTGTGCGTCAGGTGGCCCTGCCGCGGACCTTCGCGATCTCACGCCTCTTCCGTGCATCCGGGGTGGCGTAGCTTGCATCGAGACGACGGTTGAGGCTTTTCAGGACGAGCCGGCGGGCGGATACCAGCGCGGGATCGGCCACGACCAGTGCATCGACCCACGCAAACGATGCGGCCAAGGGCGCCCCGCGCAGGGCGTAAAGCGCGACCGCCTTCAGATGTGTAATGGAGGTTGCACCCCATGCCTTCACTGCCGTTTCGTACAGAGCATGCTGAAGCGTCGCATCGATCGGCACACTGTCCTCGAACGACAGCTGCATGTTCAACGCACCCAGCGCACTCCACGGCGCTGCGTCCGCGTTGCTCGTGTGCCAGTCGGCACGTTCGCAGTAGGCAAGCAGTTCAGTGATGGCGTCGCGCGTGCGTACTGCTTCAAGCATCCCGATGGCGAAGCTAGCCATCGCCGGATCCGCCAACAGGGGGCGCAGTCCGGCAACGCCGTCGCGCGCGTATGCCGCGCAGGCGGTCGCCCACCGCCCGAACGGCACCACGCGGCGCCCATCCGGAAGCAGACCGTCGTCCAGCCACCCATGCAGTACGCTCAAGCGCTCGATCTCCGCCGCACCCTCGGTGCCGTGGACCTGGGCGAAGGTGATCAGCTGTTCCACCTCCAGCGCACCGCCGTAAGCGGCTGGCGCGCTGCCCTTGGCCGCCTTCTGCGCCAGTGCGTTGAACTTCACCGGCGCTCCGCCGCAGCGGCGTCACTGCCGTCTGCGGCCGTATCCACCTTCACCACCACTGACATGCCCGGGCGCAGCCGCTTGGCCAGCGGCTGGTCCGGGTCGATGGAAATGCGGATGGGCAGGCGCTGCACCACCTTGGTGAAGTTGCCGCTGGCGTTGTCCGGGCGCAGCACGCTGAACTCCGAGCCCGTCGCAGGGGCGATCTGCTCGATGTGCCCGTGCAGCTTTTCACCGTCGAAGGCGTCCACCTTGAACGAGGCGGGCTGGCCGATGCGCATTTTCCAGGTCTGGCCCTCCTTGAAGTTGGCCACCACCCACAGCGTGTCCGGCACCAGGAACAGCAGCTGCGAGCCGGCCGTGACGTATTGGCCCAGGCGCACCGAGGCTTCGCTGATCTGGCCGTCGCGCGGGGCATGGATGACGGTGTTGGCCAGGTCGATCCGGGTCAGTTCCAGCTGCGCCTGCGCGGTTTCCACGCGGGCCTCCAGACTCTTGCGTGCCACCTGGGTGGAGGTCAGTGTTTCCTCGGCGATGCGGATCTGCGCCTGCGACTGCAGCACGGCCGCCTGCGCCGATTGCGCTCCGGTGCGCAGCTTGTCGCGGTCGCTGAGCGCCACCAGCTGCTGCGCGGCGAGTGCTTCATAGCGCTTGAGCTCGGTGCGCGACCGCGCCAGCTCCGATTGGCCGGCGACAAGGTTGGCCTGTGCCGCACCGATCTGCGCGCGGTTCTGCGCCTGGGCCTGGTCGGAGTTGGCCAGCGCAGCCTTCGCACTGTCCAGGTCGGCCTGGGCCTGGGCCACCTTTTCCTTGTAGATGCGGTCGTCGACGCGGACCAGCGGATCGCCCTGTTTGACGTGCTGGAAGTCCTTGACCAGCACCTCGGTGACATAGCCATTGACCTGCGGTGCCAGCACGGTGATCTGGCCGCGCACGTAGGCGTTGTCGGTGCTCACCCGGGTGCTGTCGAACGGCCACAGCGACCATGCGCGCAGGATCAGCGCGATGCCCAGCAGCGCAATCACGATCATGATCACCACGCTGCGGGTGCTGGGCTTGAGGTACTTGGGCGCGCTCGGCGGCGGCACCGCGCCTGCCGCGGCCGCGCTGCCGGCGGGGGCGGCATCGGTCGGCGGCGCCGGGTTGACGTTCTCGGGTGCGCTGTCGTCGCGGGGCGGGGGTGTGGGCATGGGGGGACTCATCGGGGCGGTGCGGGCAGCGGCGCCGCGACTGAAGGGGAGGGGTGGCGTTTGCGCCACTGCTTGAGGACGGCGGTACGCACCGACAGCAGCAGCAACCAGCCCAGGAAGCCCAGCGCGACCGTGCCGCTGAGCCGGAACACATCATTGAAGGCGCGCACGTTGGCTTCGCGGCGGGCGGTCAACGCCAGCTGCGCCATGCCCTGCGCGCTGCGCTGCACCGGGTCGGTGATCACCCCGGCATAGAGCTGCTGTTGTTGTTTCAGGCGCTGCGCGACCACGCCATCGGCCGGGTCGAGCTGGCTGACCAGTGCCGTGGAATACAGCTGCTCGCGGTGCAGCTGGTAGGTGCCCAGCACCGCCGAACCGGCCAGCCCACCCAGGGTCTGGGTGATCGACAGGGTGACCAGGAAGGTGATCATGTGGTCCACGCCCTGCTTCAATGCCTGGGTGATGCCGAGCATGATCAACGGCCCCATGAACATGCCGGCGCCGACCGACGCCAGGAACTGGCTGGCGAAGAAATCGTGCGGGCGGTCCAGGCTGGTGCGGCTCTGGTCGAGCAGGGCGGCGCTGCCCAGAAGCAGAATGGCCATCAGCAGCTGGGCGATGATGCGCTTGGGGCCGAAGGTGAGCGAGGCCGCCGCGATGCCGGTGATCACGCCGGCCAGGATCACCCCGAACAGCGGGCGCATCTGGTCCGGCCCCATGCCCAGCTGGCGCATCAACCCGACCACGCCGTACGACTGTTCGGTGGTGAGGAAGCGGATCAGGAACGCGCCGACGATGAAGTGCAGCACCGGCAGGCTGGCCAGCCACCGCGTCTGCAGCAGCGGGTTGCGCCGGTAGTGTTCGAGAATGAAGCCGGCGGTGGCCAGCGTGATGGAGGCCACCAGCGCCCAGCCCAGCCACGGCGTATCCAGCCACCAGCGCACGTAGCCCTGGGCCAGTACCACCACCAGCAGGCCCACTGCCGGGGCGAGCAGGGCGAAGGTGAGGAAGTCCAACGGCTCGAACGCCTTGATCTGCACGCCCGGCGGCAGCTTCAGCACCACCACGGCCGCGAAGGCGCACAGGGCCAGCCCGGCCTCGAACAGGTACAGGGTGTGCCACTGGCCGGTGTCCACCAGCCCCGGCGACACCAGCCAGGCGATCGGCACGGCCAGCTGCGAGATGCCCACCCCGATCACCAGCAGGTTGCCGGTGTATTTGCGCGGCAGCGACTGCAGCATGTACAGCGTGCCCAGGGTGCTGCAGGCGGCGCCGGCAAAGCCGCTGGCCGCGCGGGTCAGCACGGTGGTTTCGTAGCTGCCCACGAACAGGTGCAGCACCGCCAGCGCGGCATACAGGCCCAGGCCGATTTCGGCGAACAGGCGGATGCCGTACTGCTGGCGGAACTTGAAGGCGAGCAGGTTGGCGGTGACATTGACCATCGCATAGGCGGCCACCAGCCAGCTGCCCTGCGCCGGGGTCAGGCCGAGCTGGCCCTGCATGAAGGGCAGGTTGGCGGTGACCAGCGCATTGCCCAGGCCACCGGTGATACCCACCAGCAGTGCGACGGCGGCATACGCCACGCGCCGGTGCCAGGGATGCCACGGCATCGACGCCGAGCCGGGCAGGGTCGGCTTCTCGTGGTCTTCCCAGTCCGGGATCGGTTTGAGGTACTGCGCCATCAGCCCTCCGCGTCGACGGGTCCCTGCAGTCCGGTACGCAGCAACTGCAGGGCGCGCGCGACCAGCTTGGCCCGCTCTTCGCGGGATTTGCCACGCAGCGCGGCTCCCAGCATGCCTGAGATCAGTGAAATGTCCGTCACCTGCAGGTCCGCACGGCACAGGCCGGCGGCGATGGCGCGCTGGATCGGCGCTTCCAGCAGACCCCAGATGGTGTGCCGGGCGGCCTTGATGGCCGGGTCATCCGGATCCACCGCGCGCCAGTAGTCCGACAACGCAGGCGACTGCACGATGCGGGCGGCCATGCCTTCGAGTACCTCGAACAAGGCATCGTCGCGCTCGCCGAGGCTCTGCACCTGGCGGTTGATGCGGGCCACCGTACGTTGCAGCAGCGCTTCCACCAGCGCGGTGCGGTCGGGGAAATTGCGGTACAGGGTGGCGCGGCCGACCTGCGCGCGTTCGACCACCAGGTCGAGCGGAGCAGTGACGCCATGCTGCCCGAACACTGCATCAGCGGCGTCCAGGATGAGGGCGCGGCGGGCAGCCGCATCGGCACGTTGGGAGGTCATGGGACATTTTCGGACGGAAATGTCCGCAACGGAAGGGGCCGCCGCAACGGAAGTGGGACAGCGTGTGGAAAGGTCTGCGCCGCGTGAAGCCGCCGGTGCAGGCGACCGTGCCTGCAACGGCCGTATCAGGTCACAGCACGACCGGGCGGTACTGCAGGATCCGGTCGGCGATTTCCGTCGCGGACAGGTCGTCGTGGAAGATGTAGTTCACCGCGTCCGGATCGAGCACGGCCTCGACCAGCTGCTGGATGTCGGCATCGGTGTCCTGTTCGCTGCCCGCTGCAGCCTGGATGCGCGCGATGAGGGCGATCAGGGCGTCGCGGTGCAGGCGTGAAGCGGCAGGGAAGGCGTTGGTCATCGGTTCAATGGCATCAGCGGGAGGCGGGGACAGCGTGGCAACCATAGCGTGCTTCGCGGATCGGCAGGTTGACCACCGCGGCGATGGCGGCCAGCGCGATGTCGGCGTACCACATCCACAGGTAGTTGCCGGAATGGGCCAGGGCCACGCCACCCAGCCAGGCGCCGAAGAAGCCACCGAGCTGGTGCGAGAGCAGGGTCAGGCCGAACAGCGTGCCCAGATAACGCGGCCCGAACAGCTTGCCGACCAGGCCGGCGGTGGGCGGGACGGTGGCCAGCCAGGTGAAGCCGAGCGCGGCGGAAAACACGTAGAAGGTGGTCGGGGTGGGCGGGGCGACCAGGTACACACCGATCATCACCGCGCGGCTGGCGTACATCCAGAACAGCAGGTACTTCATGCGGTAGCGCTGGCCGAGCGCGCCGACGATGAGGCTGCCGGCGATGTTGAACAGGCCGATCAGCGCGATGGAGGTGGAGGCGACGGTGGGCGACAGCCCGCACAGGGCGATTTCGCCGGGCAGGTGGGTGACCAGGAAGGCGATGTGCAGGCCGCAGGTGAAGAAGCCCAGGTGCAGGCACCAGTAGCTGCGGTCGCGCACGGCCAGGCGCAGTTGTGCGCGCAGGCCGCCGTCGTCGTCGGTGCCGGCGCCGGCGGCATGGTCGCCGGGACGGCGGCGCAGGGGCCAGGCCAGGGGGAGGGAGAGCAGGGTGATGGCGGCCATGGTGAACATGGCGCGGGCCCAGCCGGCGCTGCTGATGATCCACTGTACGAGCGGGGCGAACACGAACTGGCCCAGTGAGCCGCCCGCGTTGATGAGGCCGGCGGCGAAGGAGCGTTTTTCAGCGGGCAGGCGGTGCGCGGTGGCGCCGATCAGCACCGAGAAGCTGCCGGCGCCGGCACCGGCGGCCATGAGCAGGCCGAGGCTGAAGCTGAGGCCGAGGGGGCTGGTGAGGTAGGGGGCCAGCAGGAGGCCGATGGCGAGCAGGACGCCGCCGAACAGGAGTACGGGGAGCGCGCCACGCTGGTCGGCCACGGCGCCGAACACGGGTTGTACGGCGCCCCAGACGAACTGGCCGATGGCGAGGGCGAAGCTTATTTCAACAATGCTGACGCCGGTGCTGCGGTGGATGGGGTCGAGGTAGAGGCCGCTGGTCTGGCGTACGCCCATGGTGACCATGAGGATGGCGGAGGCGGCGACGAGCAGGCCCCAGTGCAGGGTCGGTGCACGCTGGGCGGCGGTCGGGGCGTTCATGCGGGGGCTCCCTCTGCCAGGGCATGGTCGAGCTGGTCGAGGAGGGTGTTGAGCTGCACGGTGGGGCGGGTGCCGAAGGTGTTTTCGATGTGCGTCTGGGCACGCTGCCAGAGCGGGCGGGCGCGGCGCAGGATGGCTTTGCCGGCGGGGGTGATGGCGATGAGGCGTTGGCGGGCGTCGTGGCCGCGGTGTTCCTGGAGCCAGCCGGCGAGGAGGAGGGGTTTGAGGTTGCGGGTGAGGGTGGTGCGGTCCATGCCGAGGGCATCGGCGAGGTCGCCAAGCTGTCGGGGGGTGGGGGCGCGGCGCAGGATGGAGTAGGCGTTGAGGCTGAGTCCGGCGGGCGCGAGGTAGCTGTCGTAGATCTGCGAGAGCTGGCGCGAGGCGCGGCGCAGGCGGAAGCAGGTGCACGGGCTGGCGGTGGTGGGGTCCATGGCGGGGCGCGCTGGGTGGTCTGGCTGGATCATACGTGTATGTGCACGTAAAAGGTCAAGTGCCAGGGCCGGAGCCGGAGCCGGAGCCGGAGCTGAAGCCGAAGCCGGGTTTGGCGGTGGCCGGTGGTTGGCGTGAATGGGTGGCGGGTACGCGGTTCCAGGACACGCCGTGAACCCATCCATGGGGGCTCGTGGGCGCCATCCATGGCGCCCAACGGTCCTGGAACCGCGTACCCGCCACCCATCTCACAGATCACGCGCGTGCTGGCAAACCGCTGGGCATCGCGGCTTTTGTTTACTGCGACGCTCGCATCGGTTATCGGAGCGGCCGTTGCTCTAGTAGTTGCTCTCGCTGTTGATCTTGTTGTTGTTGTTGATCTTGTTGTTGTTGTTGTTGTTGCAGTTGATGTTGCCGTTGGTTTTTCCACGGGCACCAACCAACTGTCGAGGGTGGGGGTCTGTGGGTTCACGGGACCCTGAGCGCCATGGATGGCGCGACGGAGCTTACAAGGGTGAGGGCGCATTGCTTGCGAGGCACTGCCTCGCATGCGTCCGAACGCACAGCCGCCAGCGGCTGGGCCGGGCCGCGGAGCGGGACTTGCAGCGTGTCCCGTGAACCCACACACCCCCGCCCAGCTTGGTAGCAAACGGAAACAGCGCTCTTGGCTTAAAAAAAAGGGGGCCTTTCGGCCCCCTCAGGGTGATAAAACGACCCCAGTCGCAAAGCGTGTGGTTTAGAAGAAGGCGCGGATGCCGAAGGCGACGCCGCGGCCCGGCAGGGGGGAGTAGTCGCGCAGCAGCGAGGTGTGCGGGCGGACTTCCTGGTTGGTCAGGTTGCTGCCGTCCAGGAAGATCTCGTAACTGTTGCTGTCGTTGCGGTCCCAGCGGTAGGCCAGGTGTGCGTCCACCAGCGTGTAGCCCTTGCTCGGATCCTCGTTCTGCGCCACATCCTTCTGGCTGCTGTAACGCACCGCGCCCACCGATGCCCGCCAGCCGTCACGCGACCAGCGCAGGTCCGCGCCCACCCGGCCCGGCGCGATCCGCGGCAGGTAACCGATGTTGGCCAGCTCCACGCTGTAATTGTGGTTGTGGTCGCCGTGCGGTACGGCGATGTCCACGTTGCGGCTGCCACTGCCGTCCAGCTCCGCCTTCACATAGTCGCCGAACACCCGCAGATCCCAGTCGCCTGCGTTGCCCTCGAACAGATGGAACAGCGCTTCGGCCTCGGCGCCCTTGAAGGTTGCGTCCTGCTGCGTCCACAGACGGACTGGCAGCGATTCGACCACCCCGGTGTCGGCCAGGTAGATGAAGTCCTTGAACCTGGTCTGGTAGATCGACGCGGAGAAGTCGACGCGGTCGCTGTGGGTATGGATGCCCAGTTCGACGCGCTGGCCGCGTTCGGTTTTCAGGTTTGCATCACCGATTTCCAGCGAGCGGGTGGCGATGTGCGCGCCGGCCGCATACAGCTCTTCGTTGGTCGGGGCGCGCTCGGAGCTGTCGATGCCGAAGCGCAGATCCACGGCGTCGTTGAGGGTCCAGATGCCGGCCGCGGACAGGTTCGTCGCATCGAACTTGCGCGCGCGGTAGTCGCCGGTCGGGTCCAGCTTGACCTGGTCATGGCGACCGCCGAGTTCGAGCTTGAACGGACCGAACTGCTTCTCCTGCAGCACGAACAGGCCGATGTTCTTCGTCCCGGTATCCGGCACGAAGGCTTCCTCGCCCTTGGCACCGAAGTCGCTGTTGCCGAACTGCAGGCCAAAGGCGCCGTCCCAGCCGCCGATCTGTTCCTGTACGGCTTCCAGGCGGCCTTCGATGCCACGGTTGGTGAAGCGCGTGGCCGGCGTGCCGGCTTCGAGTTCGGTGTGCTCGTAGTCGGTGTAGGCCGTACGCAGGTTGATGTTCTTCAGGAACGAGGTCGGCTGGTAAATGCCGCCCTTGGCTTCGAAGCGGTTCTGCACCATGTCGATGCGGACGTCGTGCTCGTCGCCTTCTTCCTCGTCGCCATGGTCGTGATCGTGGTCGTGATCATGGTCGTCGTCGGCATGCACGTGCGCACCGTTGGGAATGCCGTAGTTGGTGCGGTAGGTGCTGGCGGACACGCCGAAGTAGCCGTCATCGCCCAGCCAGGTGGCACCGACGCCGCCGGCGCGGGTGCGGATCGAACTGTTGTCCAGCCGGCCCCGACGCGGTTCGTCGCTGTCGCCTGCCGCGTGGTCGTGGCCGCTGTGGTCTTCCAGGCCATCGATCACCGCGTAGCCGGGAATCCGGTAGTCATCGCCGTTGCGGACCAGGCCGTCGACGTGCAGCACGACGTTGCCGCTGACACCGTCCAGGCGGAACATGCCGCTGCGCTCATCATTGACCGAATTGCCGCGCAGTTCGGCGCGACCGCTGAGCGGGCGGTCCGGCAGTTCGCGGGCGATGCGGCCGTCCACCACGTTCACCGCGCCACCGATCGCACCGCTGCCGAACAGCAGGGTGGCCGGGCCCTTCAGCACTTCGATCTGGTCGGCCAGGAACGGCTCGATGCTGGTGGCATGGTCGGCGCTGACCGTGGAGGCATCCATGTTGCCCATGCCATTGGACAGCACCGCCACGCGCGGGCCTTCCTGGCCGCGAATGATCGGGCGGCCCACGCCGGGGCCGAAGAAGGTGCTCTGCACGCCGGGCAGCTTGGCCACGGTGTCGCCGAGGGTGCCGGCCTTCTGCTCGTCCAGGCGCTCACCGGCCAGTACGTCGACCGGGCGGGCCAGCGATTCGGCATCGCCCTGCAGCGGCGAGGCGGTGACCTTCACGGTGGACAGCTCGGTCAGGTGGCCGTCGCGGTGGCTGCCGGGGGCGTCGGCCGCCAGTGCCAGCGACGGCAGCAGCGCCGCGGCAAGTGCCAGGGACAGGGCGTGGGGTGTGAGCAGGAGGGAGCTGGAGCGCATAGGGCAAGGGCCTTCGGTCAATTGTTACATTATATCAATGGTAGGGCGCGCGAATCCCGTCATGGGACGGGGTAGGGCAAGTCAGGGGGAGGCAAGGGTGCGCGTCAGGATTGATGTTATATTATTCCATAACGCTTCGCCGACCCTGCTGGAAGTCATGCCCCTGTTCGCTCGTGTTCGCCATCTGCTGGATCGTTTCGGTGCTACCGGCTCATTGCTGTGCGCCGTGCATTGCGCTGTGTTGCCGGTGCTGCTGGCGGCTGCGCCGTCGTTGGGGCTGTCGGTCTGGATGAGCGACGGCGTGGAGCTGGCACTGGTGAGCTTCGTCACCCTGCTGGGCCTGTTCAGCCTGGTCTGGGGCTGGCGCCGGCACGGCGCGCTGCGCGCGCTGGCCTTTCTGATCCCGGGCCTGACGGCGCTGTGGGCGGGGTTGCTGTACGACCCGCTGCACCATTCAGCCGTGCCGCATGCGGTGGTGATGACCCTGGGCGGCGCGCTGGTCGGCGTGGCCCATCTGGTCAACCTGCGCCTGAACCACGGCCACGTCCACGACGCCAGCTGTGCTCATTGAGAGCGCGCATGGTAGGCTTCCAGATCGTGCGCGGGGGCGCCTGAGAGGGCGGCCCCGCCGAACCCGTGTCAGTGCGGGGTAATCAGAATCAGGTTTCAGACTAAGGAGTTGACGACATGGGTAAGGGTGACCGCAAGACCGCCAAGGGCAAGCGTTTCAACGCCAGCTACGGCAATTCGCGCTCGCACGTGGTGAGCAAGGTGGCCGTGGGTGCAGCTGCGCCGGTCGCCAAGAAGACCGTTGCCAAGGCACCGGCGAAGAAGGCCGTTGCCAAGAAGGCTGTCGCCAAGGCCGGTTGATCCCGCCTGGCGGGTCGAAGAAAACGCGGCGCTTGCGCCGCGTTTTTTTTATGCGTCAAACAAACACCTCGGCTTACGCGCGGTGTCCGGGTCAGCGCAGTGCCGGCAGCAACCGCTCGGGATCCCCATCGTTGGGCGCCGCTGGAACGCCCAGCAGGCGCGCCAGCAGCGGGTACACGTCGACGTTGTCGAAGCCTTCGATGGTCTGGCCCTGCTTGAACGACGGGCCGCGGGCGATGAACACCGCGCGCATCGACGGCAGGGCGTTGTCGTACCCATGCGAACCGCGGGTGCCGGGCGCGCGCGTGGCCACGCTGGCGCGGCTGAGTGCGTTCCAGCCCTCGTGCATCTGGCACACGATCGGGGGAATGCGCGGGTTGGAGCCGTAGTGCCAGCGCGCCGGCAGCGTCTGCCGGGTCCAGCAGTCGTACTGCGCATGTGCACCCAGCAGTACTTTCTCGGCTTCTCGGCGCTTGCCCGGCAAAGGCGCAAACCCCACCGACTGCCCCATCGACACATCGGTGGCAATCGTCGGGTCGACCATGTCTTCAATCGCGATGGTCTGGCCGTCGGGCACGCTGGCCATGCCGTGGTCGGACACCACGATCACGTTGGTGCTGGCGTCCAGCCCGCGCGATTGCAGGCCGTCCAGCAGCCGGCCGATGGCGACGTCGACTTCGCCGATTGCCGCGGCGTATTCGGGCGAATCGGGGCCATGGTCGTGACCAGCGTGGTCGACCTGTTCCATGTACAGCGTGACCAACCGCGGCGCATCGGCGTCGGTCTGGCCAACCCAGCCCAGCACCTGGTCCACCCGGTCGGGCAACGGCACGCTGGCATCGTAGGTGCGCCACTGACTGGGGCGTACGCCCTGGATGGCGGCTTCGCTGCCGGGCCAGGACCACGTCGCGGTGCGAACACCGGCGTTCTCCGCGCCCACCCAGATCGGCTCGCCGCCCCACCAGCGGGCATCGGTGACCGCCTCGCGCTTGCTCAGTCGGAAACTGCCCAGCGCGTCCTCGTGCATGCTGTTGTGGATGATGCCGTGATGGTCCGGACGCAGCCCGGTGACCAGGGTGTAGTGGTTGGGGAAGGTCAGTGACGGGTATGACGGGGTCATCCAGCGCGCACGCACGCCCCCGTCGACAAGGCGCGACAGGTTGGGCGTGATGCCGCGGTCGAGCATGTCCGCACGCAGGCCGTCGATGGACACCAGCAGCAGCTTCGGCGCGGCGGCGGGCGTGGCGACCGGCGTGCTGCCGGCCGTCGGGGAGTCGAAAGGAACGCTGGCACAGCTGGTCAACGCGAGGGTGGCGGCAAGCGCCAACGAAAGGCGGACGGAAGTCATCCGGCCATGATAGTCCGGCGGGGTGACGCGGCGAAGACAACCGATGGCACGGTCAGAGCGCGTGCGTGGTGTGCGCTGCGTGCGCGATCAGGCGAACAGCGCGCCGGTATGCGCTTCCAGCTGCAGCAGCGCAGCTTTGGTCGGCAGCCCGCCGCCGAAGCCGGTGAGGGCGCCGCTGCTGCCGATCACCCGGTGGCAGGGCAGCACGATTGGCAGCGGGTTGCGGCCATTGGCGGCACCGACCGCGCGGCTGGCGGTCGGGTGGCCGATGTGGCGGGCCAGTTCCACGTAGCTCCAGGTCTGGCCAAACGGAATGTCGGCCAGCGCCTTCCACACGCGCAGCTGGAATTCGGTGCCCTGCGGTGCCAGTGGCAATTCGAAACGCTGGCGCTCGCCCTGCAGGTACTGCAGCAGTTGTGTGCGTGCATCGCGCAGCGCATCGGCGTCGCGCTGCCACTGCGCACGGCCTTTGGCGTCGTAGCGGTTGTTTTCGAACAGGATGTGGTGGATGCCCTGGGCGTCACCGGCCACGGTCAATGCGCCGATGGGGCTGTCGAAGGTGTCGTAGAAGAGGGTCATGGGCTCACTCCAGAGGTGGGGGTGGACAGGTGCCACAGATGCAGCACGGCATAGGCGCGCCACGGTCGCTAGGCCTGCGAACGCGCTTCGGTGGCGCGTTCGCTCAGGCGTGTTCCTTCGCCGAGAACCTGCTGCAGCACCAGGTCGCCAGCGGGGAAGGCATCGGGAAGCGCCAGTGCGCGCAATGCCATGTAATGCGCGGTCCACGGCCCGATCCCGGGCAAGGCCACGCAGCGTTCAACGAAGCTTTCCAGGCGTTGGCCGGCGGCGAAATCCAGGCGGCCTTCTACCACCGCCGCCGCCACGGCCCGCACGGTGGCGGCGCGTGTCTTCGGCAGTCCGATCGATTCCAGCGGCGCTTCGGCCAGCGCCTGCGGGGTCGGGAACTGGCGGTCCAGGCCGGCGGGCATGCTGACCAGTTCTTGTCCGAACCGATCCACCACGCGCCGCGCCAGCGTCGTGGCGGCGGCCACGCTGACCTGCTGGCCAAGCACTGCGCGGACCGCCACTTCGAAGCCGTCCCAGCCACCGGGCACGCGCAGCCCCGGGCGCAGGGCGATGCCGCGCGCAAGCAGCGGGTCCTGCGCCAGGGTGGCGTGCACGATGCGCAGGTCGGCATCGAGGTCGAAGATGCGGCGCACCCGGCGCACGATCCCGGGGATGGCACGCGGGTCGACCTGGCCCAGTTGCAGGCGCAGCTCGGCGCGCTTGGGGTCGGCGGTGACCCGCAGCACGCTGGGCCGTTCGGGCGGGCCGATGACGCGCTGGTAGCTGTCCGCGTCGATGCATTCGATGCCGGGAATCGAGCGGCGGCGCAGGAAATCCAGTATCGCGGCGAAATCCAGCGGCGGCCGATAGCCCAGGCGCAGGGTCAGCGCGCCGTCATCGAGGGCCCCGCGCTGGCGGCGGATGGCCGTGGGCGGCATGCCACAGCCGTCCACGAACGCGGCGTTGAAGCGGCGCAGGCTGTTGTAACCGGCGGCCATCGCCACGTCGGTCACCGGCAGCGCCGTTTCGGTCAGCAGCTGTTTGGCCAGCAACAGGCGACGGGTGGCGTGGATCTGCGCCGGCGCCGCGCCCAGTCGCGCCACGAACAGGCGCTGCAGCTGGCGCGCGCTCAGGCCCAGCCGGGTGGCCAGCGCCGGTACCGCGGCGTCCTGCAGGTAGCCATCGTGGATCAGGGCCAACGCGCGCTGCAGGGTTTCGTTGCTGAGCGCGTCCTGGGCCTCCGGCGCCAGTTCCGGGCGGCAGCGCAGGCACGGGCGGAAACCCGCAGCCGCAGCGGCCGCAGCGGTGGGGTAGTAGTCGACGTTGCGCGGCTTCGGCGCGGGCGCCGGGCACACCGGCCGGCAGTAGATGCCGGTACTGCGCACGGCGGTGAAGAACACCCCGTCAAAGCGCGCATCGCGGGCGAGGCGGGCGCTTTCGCAGGCGGCGTAGTCCAGGGGCAGGGGGGTGTCCATGGGGGCCAGTCTATGCCCGGCAGCCGCGCCCGGCTCGCCATTTTCGGACAGCAATGCGCAGGCCGACCGCCCTGGTTCAGGGCAGGTTCCCGCGCCGACGGTCGCGCGCACTAGACTGTGTGTTCACGCGCCGCTGCGCGCGCTCCTTCGTACGGATACCGGGTCGTTCATGTTGCTCAAGTCGTGGTGGTTGCCCCTGTTGTGCCTGGGTCTGGCCGGTTGCAGCCAGCTGGAGAATCCCGGCAACGTCACCGCCGCCGACAAGGCGGTGCGCGCGCAGACCGCCGATGGCGACCACATGGTGTCGTTCAATGCCGCCGATGCGCCGGCACCGGCGCCGTTGCCGCCCAAGCGTGGTGACCAGGGCTGGGGCGAGGCGGCGCTGGAGAACGGCAAGGCGTGGGTGAGCTGCGATACCGATTACGCCGGCGAAGGCGGCGATGGCATCGCGCTGGAGAGCCTGGATCGCGCCAGCATCGACGCCGCGCTGGCACCGTGCGTGGAGCGCGGGCTGGTGCGGGTGCGCTACGTGGGCAAGATCAACCCCGGCTTCTCCGAGCTGGTGGCGCGGTTGGCGATGGTGGCCGACGCGCAACGCATCTCCAAGCGCGTGCTGGACCTGGATTCCAGCGGCGGCCAGGTGGAAGCGGCGATCGTGGCCGGCGACCGCATCGGCGAATCCAACTGGACCATCTGGATCCGCGAAGGCTCGGTCTGCCACAGCGCCTGCGTGTTCGTGCTGGCCGCCGGCGACAACCGCCTGGTGGCCGGCAAGGTCGGCATCCACCGGATGATGCGGATCAGTTCCAAGGCCACCTCGCGCGCCGAACTCAACCGCGAGCTCCATGAGGTCTACGACAACGTCAAGGATTACCTGCAGCGCAACGGCGTGGCGGTGGGCGTGGCCGACCTGATGATGACCGTGCCCAACCGCAGCCTGCGCCTGCTGACCAGCGACGAGCTGCGCCAGTTCGGGCTGGACGGCACCAATGCGGTGCAGGACGACCTGGAGCGGATCAAGCAGATGCGCAAGTGCGGCGATGATTTCGTGCGGCGCAAGGATGCGTTCCTGATCGCCTTCGATCAGACCTGCAAGCGCGAAGGCGCCGAACTGGAAACCGTCAACAGCTGCGGGCAGACGCTCAAGCAGCGCTACGGATTCCCCGATGCCACCTGCCCGGACGAGAGCCCGCTGTCGGAAATCGACGTGTCCACGTTGCTGCCGTCCAGCGTTGCACCCGGCCAGGACGCGCCGGCCGAGCGCACCGCCAGCGACGTCGGCCAGCCCTCGCCGGAAACCGCCGAGCGCAACTGACGAACCGCTCACGGGGTTCCCGTAGACTGGCCTGGATCCTTCCAGCCAACGGTGTCCTGATGCGTGTTCCGCTGCTGCTGTCTTCGTTCCTGCTTGCTGCTGTTGCCCAGGCCCAGACCCCGCCGCCGGCCACGCCTGCGCCGGCCCCGGCGCGCCCGGCACCGGCTGCCGCACCCGCGGCACGCCCGGCGCTGACCCCTGCGCAGCAGGCGCAGGTGCACAAGCAGGATGCGGAAATGAGTGCGGCCGCGTTGCAGGTAGCGCAGCTGGTGGACACCAACCGTGCCGCCGAGGCATGGAAAGGGGCCTCGGCCGTGGCGAAAAAATCGGTCACCGAACAGGCCTTCGTGAGCCAGCTCAGCGCCGACCGCAAGCGCCTGGGCGCGCTGGCTGCGCGCGGCCAGCCGGTGGTGACCCGGGTCAAGTACGCCGCCGGTGCAACCGTGCCCGAAGGGCTGTACATCAACGTCAGCTTTCCCACCCGGTTTGCCAACAGTGCCCAGCCGGTGCGCGAGCTGGTCTCGTTCCGGCTGGATGAAGACCGGGTCTGGCGCCTGGCCGGCTACAGCGTGCGCGCCGCAACGCCCTGATCGCCGCCGTCATTTCCTGAGGAGTGCAGCATGAGTATCGAGATCCAGATGCTGGTGTGGTCGATGGTGCTGGGCATCGTGCACCTGTTCGCCGCCTCCACTGCCGTCACCCGCGAGCGCGGGCTGCAGTGGAACGCCTCGGCCCGCGATGGCCAGACGCCACCGGTGCGGCCGCTGACCGGGCGCCTGCAGCGTGCGCAGTCCAATTTCATGGAGACCTTCCCGTTCTTCGCGGCGGCGATCCTGGCAGTGGTGCTGACCCAGCGTCAGGACGGGCTGACCGCGCTGGCCGCGCAGCTGTATTTCTGGGCACGGGTGGTGTATCTGCCGCTGTACGCGGCCGGCGTGCCGTACGTGCGCAGCCTGGTGTGGCTGGCGTCGCTGGTGGGCATCGTGCTGTTGCTGTGGGCGTTGCTGTAACGGGCCAGTGAACGGCAGCTGCGGCCGCTGATCCAGATCAAGGCGGCGCGCGGGGGTTCGGCGCTAAGCTGGCCTGGACCCGTTACCGCAGGATCGGACATGTCGGACCAACCCCCGCAGGAGCAGTGCATGCCGGAGCAGCCGGTGGACGTGGTGGTGGTGGGCGCGGGCCCGGCCGGGCTGTGCTTCGCCCGCGCGCTGGCCGGCAGCGGCCTGCAGGTGGCGCTGGTAGAACAGCAGCCGCGCGCGGCACTGGCGGACGCGGCGTTCGACGGCCGCGAGATTGCGCTGACCCATGCCTCGCGGCAGATCCTGGAGGCGCTGGGCATCTGGCAGCGGCTGGATCCGGCCGAGATCTCCCCGCTGCGCGACGCGAAGGTGATGGACGGCCGCTCGCCGTTCGCCCTGACCTTTGCCGCCACCCAGCGCGATACGCAGGACCTGGGCTGGCTGGTCCCCAACCATCTGATCCGCCGCGCCGCCTGGGCCAGCGTGCAGGACCAGCCGGGCCTGCAGCTGCTGGATGAGACGCGCGTGGCCGGCGTCGTGCCGGAGGCAGGGCGCAGCGTGGTCACCCTGGCCGATGGACGCCGCCTGGCCGCGCGCCTGGTGGTGGCCGCCGACAGCCGCTTTTCCAGCACCCGGCGCATGCTGGGCATCGGCGCGCGCATGCGCGACTTCGGCAAGTCGATGCTGGTCTGCCGGATGCAGATCGAGGTGCCGCACCAGCACACCGCGTGGGAGTGGTTCGGGTATGGCCGCACGATGGCGCTGCTGCCGCTCAACGGCGACCAGGCCTCGGCCGTGATCACCCTGCCGCCGCGCCAGATCGAGGCCTTGATGGCGCAGGACCCGGCCCGCTTCGGGCAGAGCATCAGTGGCCTGTTCGAACAGCGGCTGGGGGCGATGGTCCCGGTGGCCGCGCCCGTGGCCTACCCGCTGGTCGGGGTGTATGCCAATGCGTTCGTGGGCGATCGCTGCGCGTTGATCGGCGATGCGGCCGTGGGCATGCATCCGGTTACCGCGCACGGGTTCAACCTCGGCCTGGCCGGCGCGCACCGGCTGGCCACCGTGCTGAACCACGCGGCGGCGCGCGGCGGCGATATCGGCGCCGCGGCCGGGCTGGCCAGCTTTGAACGCGGGCACCGGCTGGCGTCCCGCCCACTGTACGAAGCCACCAATGCCATTGCCGCGCTCTACACCGATGACCGGCTGCCCGCGCGGGTGCTGCGCAGGGCGGGGTTGCGGCTGGCGCAGGGGGTCACCCCGTTCCGCCAGCTGATCGCCGCCCACCTGACCCAGCGCGAGGCACGGGTCTGAGGCGGCTCAGGGGGCGTCGCTGTCGGCCAGTACGTTGATGGTGGTGTCGCCGAACTGCACCACCTGGCCGCCGCGGATCTTGCAGGCCTTGCGCAATTCGACCTCGCCATCGACCAGGACCTGGCCGTCGCCGATCACGGTCTTGGCCTCGCCGCCGCTGGTGACCAGGTCGGCCAGCTTGAGCAGCTGCTTGAGCTCGACGTAGTCGCGGTCCAGTTCAAATTCGAGGGTCTGCATGGAGCGGGTATCCTGGGAAGGGGCGCGGCCATGTGGCCGGGCCGGGAAAGGGCGCGTATTGTGCGCCAGCGGGCGGCAGAACGGCATGCAGATGGGAAGCTGTACACGTTGTTCAGGTGCGATGCGGTATCATCGCCCCCTGAGTGAGTGAATTCTCCTCCGACCGAGCAGCGCCAGGGCACGCGATAAGAAAGGGCGCCCAAAGCGCGGACCATCCCCTTTTTTATCTCACTGCCTCCTCAACGGCAGTGCTTTGGAGTTCCCCATGTCCCAAGAATCCTCCGCGCCGCTGCTGTTCGCAGACCTCGGCCTGTCCGACGCTGTGATGCAGGCCGTCGCCACCGTCGGCTACGAAACCCCGTCGCCCATCCAGGCTGCCACGATCCCGGCGATGCTGGAAGGCCGCGACGTGCTCGGCCAGGCCCAGACGGGTACCGGCAAGACCGCCGCCTTCGCGCTGCCGGTGCTGTCCAACCTCGATTTCAACCAGACCAAGCCGCAGGTGCTGGTGCTGGCGCCCACCCGCGAACTGGCCATCCAGGTCGCCGAGGCGTTCCAGACCTATTCGTCGGGCATTCCCGGCTTCCGCGTGCTGCCGGTGTACGGCGGCCAGCCCTACGGCCAGCAGCTGCAGGCCCTGCGCCGTGGCGTGCACGTCATCGTCGGCACCCCGGGCCGCGTGATCGATCACCTCGAGCGCGGCACCCTGGACCTGTCCGAGCTGAAGACGCTGGTGCTGGACGAAGCCGATGAAATGCTGCGCATGGGCTTCATCGACGACGTCGAAGCGGTGCTGAAGAAGCTGCCGGAGACCCGCCAGGTCGCCCTGTTCTCGGCCACCATGCCGTCGCAGATCCGCCGCATCGCGCAGACCTACCTGAAGAACCCGGCCGAAGTCACCATCGTCAGCAAGACGACGACCTCGGCCAACATCCGCCAGCGTTACTGGTGGGTGAGCGGCATGCACAAGCTGGACGCGCTGACCCGCATCCTGGAAGTGGAACCGTTCGACGCGATGATCATCTTCTCGCGCACCAAGGCGGCCACCGAAGAGCTGGCCGAGAAGCTGCAGGCGCGTGGCCTGGCCGCGGCCGCCATCAACGGCGACATGCAGCAGGCGCAGCGCGAGCGCACCATCGGCATGCTGAAGGAAGGCAAGCTGGACATCCTGGTGGCCACCGACGTGGCCGCCCGTGGCCTGGACGTGGAGCGCATCAGCCACGTGCTGAACTACGACATCCCGTACGACACCGAAAGCTACGTGCACCGCATCGGTCGTACTGGCCGTGCCGGCCGCACCGGCGACGCGATCCTGTTCGCCACCCCGCGTGAAAAGGGCATGCTGCGTGCCATCGAGCGCGCCACCCGCCAGCCCATCGAAGAGATGCAGCTGCCGAGCGTGGACGCGGTCAACGACACCCGCATCACCAAGTTCATGAGCCGCATCAGCGATGCGCTCGATGCCGGCGGCACCGAGTTCTACCGCGACCTGCTGCAGCGCCTGGAAGGCGAGAAGAACGTGCCGGCCATCGACATCGCCGCCGCGCTGGCCAAGCTGCTGCAGGGTGATTCGCCGTTCCTGCTGACCCCGCCGGTGCGTGGTGCCCATCAGGAGCGTGCTCCGCACCAGCGCAACGAGCGCAGCAACGACCGTGGCGAGCGTCCGGCCCGTTTTGAGCCGCGCTTCGAACGTGGCCCGCGTCGTGAAGACGACCGTGGCCCGCGTCCGCCGCGTGCCGAGGGCGACTTCGGCAGCAACGATGCTGGCTTCGAACGCGCGCCGCGCCGTGACATCGCCCCGCGCGGTGCCGCCGAGCCGGGCATGGAAACCTTCCGCATCGAAGTGGGCCACGTGCACGGCGTGAAGCCGGGCAACATCGTCGGCGCGATCGCCAACGAAGCCGGGCTGGAAAGCCGCTTCATCGGCCGCATCGACATCCACGACGACTTCTCGGTGCTGGACCTGCCGGCCGAAATGCCGCAGGACCTGCTGACCCACCTCAAGAAGGTGTGGGTGTCGGGCCAGCAGCTTCAGATGCGCAAGGTCGAGCCGGGTGAAGACCTGACCCCGTCGCCGCGTCCGGCGTTCAAGCCGAAGTTCGGTGGCAAGCCGCGCGGTCCGGGTGGTCCGGGTGGCCATCGTGGCGGCCCGGGCGGCCCGGGTGGCAACGATCGCCCGCCGCGCCGTGACGGCTTCAAGCCGCGCGGTCCGCGCAACGGCTGATCGCCCACGCGATCCAGACAACGCCAGCCTTCGGGCTGGCGTTGTCGTTTCCGGGGTGTGGAAAGGCCGCGGTGCGGCTGTCGACCGGTTTCGCACGGTCACAACATCTGCCGAACTAGCCTGCAGGTTGATGGATTCGGTACACCACCCGCTTCACGGCTCCGGGGGGATCGGCGATGCTGGCAGCTGGCAGGGATGTTGGTGCGACAGCGGTACCGTATCTCACGCGGGGCTTGACCCTGCGCTTTGTCCTGCTGACCGGCATGGCCATCGGCCTGGTGGGTATTTCCGCGCTGATCCAGGAACTGCAGGCCGCGTCCACCGCGTGGATCGTGGGTCAGAGCCACTGGTCGCGCAGCCAACAGCAGGCCAGCTTCGCGCTCAGTCGCTACATCACCCATGGCCGGCCGCGCGATCTGGCCGAGGCGCGCCAAGCCCTGACCGTGCCGTTGGGCGACCTGGACGCGCGGCGCGCGCTGGAGCAGGACGACGCCGACCTGGCCCGGGCCCGGCGCGGGTTCCTGGCCGGCGGCAATGCACCCGGTGACATCAACCGCCTGATCCTGTCGTTCCGTTACCTGGGCCACCTGGGCTACTTCAAGGATGCGGTGCGGCTGTGGCGGCAGACCGACGCGCCGCTGCTGCAGCTGGCCGGTCTGGTCGGCGCGGCGCAGGCCCTGCATGCCCGCCGCGACGTTGAACCGGTGACCCAGGCGCTGCTGCTGGATCAGGTGCAGGCACTGGACCGCGACCTGCAGGCGCGGGCCAAGGCATTTTCGATGTCGCTGCAACGCACGGCCTCGATCGTACGCATCACCACCTTGCTGGTGGGCGGACTGTCGGTGCTGTTGATCACCGCAGTGGCCGTGATGCTGTCGCGGCGGGTGCGGCGCGACTTGCTGGAACAGGAAAGCCGCTTCCGCGCGGCCTTCTACCAGGCCACGGTCGGCATGCTCAAGTTCGACCATGCCGGTGGCGTCATGGAGGTCAACCAGGCCATGGCCGACATCCTGGGCTACGCGCGCGAGGCGCTGCTCAGCCTGGCCATGGAGGACCTGGTGGCTGAGGGCGAACTGGTGCTGGACGCGGCGGGCCGGATCGACTGGCCGCGCCAGCTGCGCCCGGCCGAGCTGCGTTTCCGGCGCGCCGATGGTGGCCTGATGTGGGGGCGCTGGAGCGGTACGCAGGTGCGCACGGCGAGCGGCGAGGTGTCGGTGTTTGCCATCGTGGAAGACGTCTCGCAGAACCACGCGCTGGCCCGCGAAGTGGAGCACCACGCCAGCCATGATCCGCTGACCGGGCTGATCAACCGGCGCGAGATCGAACGCCTGCTGGAGCAGGCCCTGCTCGACGTGCGCAACCACGGCGGCGTGCACAGCCTGTGCTACATCGACCTGGATTACTTCAAGCTGGTCAACGACGGGCTGGGCCACGCGGCGGGCGACCAGTTGCTGCGCAACTTCGCCGACTACCTGGTGGGCGCGGTACGCGAGGGTGACTGGGTAGGGCGGCTGGGCGGCGACGAGTTCGCGCTGTTCCTGGCCAATGCGGCCCAGGACGAGGCCAAGCAGGTGCTGCAGCGGATCGTGCGTTCGCTCGGTCAGGCCAACTTCCAGCACGGCGACGGCAGCCTGCGGGTGAGCTGCAGCATCGGCGTGGTGGAGGTGACCCGCGAGGCGGTCGATGTGAACTGGCTGATGAGTGCGGCCGACAGCGCCTGCTATGCCGCCAAGGAAGCCGGGCGCAACCGCGTGCACTGCTACAACGAAAGCCGCATGGCGCTGGACGAGCGCCGGCAGGAAGCCGAACGCCTGGCACGGGTGACCAGTGCCATCGCCGAGAACCGCATGCTGTTGTATGCGCAGCGCATCGAGCGCGTGGGCGATCCGGGCTTCCTGCATTACGAGGTGCTGGTCCGGATGCGCAACCCCGACGGCGTGCTGCAGGGGCCCGGTGAATTCATGCCCGCCGTGGAGCGCTACGGCATGGGCATGGCACTGGACCGGCATGTGCTGGGGCTGCTGTTCCGCCACCTGCAGGTGTGCCCGGCGCACGTGCAGCGGTTGGGCCTGTGCAACGTCAACGTGTCGGCGCAGTCGATTGCCGAGCCGAGTTTCCTGGCCTTCGTCTGCGACCTGCTGGAGCGCAACCGCGGGCTGGCGCGCAAGCTGTGCTTCGAGGTTACCGAGACCGCGGCGATCAGCAGCCTGGCCCAGGCGCGCAGCTTCATCGAAGCGGTCAAGGCGCGGGGCTGCCAGGTGGCGCTGGACGACTTCGGTTCGGGGCTGTCCTCGTTCGGCTACCTGCGCCAGCTGCCGGCGGACATGCTCAAGATCGATGGCGTGTTCGTGCGCGACATGGACATCGATCCGGTCAGCCGCGCGGCGGTGCGCGCGATTACCGAAATCGGCCGCGAGCTGCACATGACCGTGATTGCCGAATGGGTGGAATCGACCGAGGTGGCCGAACAGCTGCAGGTGCTCGGGGTGGATGGGCTGCAGGGGTATGCGATCGAGCGCCCGATGGCGCTGGAGCGGATGACCCAGCCGGCGCTGTGGCCGGGGCGCAGTGCGCTGCCCTCGGAGGGCCGACCGGGCCTGACATGAGACCCATGGCCCGCAGCGGCGACGCCGGTGTGCCGCGTGAAGGCGCCTGGTTCGGGCGATAATCCCGGCCAGGGGCGGCACGCGACCTGCGTGGCGGCATCGAGGGTGGGGCAGGGTGTGAGGGGATGGCGCGGCAGGTGGATGGAACGGGGCGCAGTGCAGCTGCTGCTGGCCCTGCTGTTGCTGCCCGCCTGGGCGGCCGCCGACACCGTGCTCGCCGCCACCAGCCGGGTAGGCACCGACGTGCTGCTGCTGGGCGCCGCTACCGCCGAACGTACACCCCAGCGCGCCTGCACTGCCGAAGTGCTGGCCCGCCACCAGCAGGTGCTGCACGTGCCCGCGCCTGCGGGCGGCTGGTCCGGCGAGCCGCAGGCGGTGGACGTGTTCGGGGTCCTGGCCGGCGAGGTACGGATCAGCCACGGTGACCGCCAGATCTGCGGCAGCATGCATGACGCGCGCACCCGCGATTCCCGCTTCCGGGCCGGGGTGGGCATGGTGGTGGTCCCTGCGGCCGGCGACCACGAACCGATCGTGGTGTCCTGGGCCGCGCCGATCAAGCCGCGCTGGATTCCCACCGTGCAGCTGGGCGCGCCCAGCCCGGTGCAGCAGGACGACACCGCCCGGCTGCTGGTGCGCGCGGCCTGTGTGGCGGTGGCCATCGCCCTGGCGCTGTCGGCGCTGATGGGCTATGTGACTACCAAGGACCGTTCGTTCCTGATCTACGTGGCCATCTGCCTGCTGCTGGTGCTGTGGCAGGCCGTGCTGGGCGGGCTGAGCGGGTACCCCGAACCATGGTTGCCGGTCGAAAACCGGGCGTCGTGGTGGCTGGTGTCATTGTCCGCGTTCACCGAAGCGGTGCTGCTGCCGGTGCTGTGGCGGCTGTCGGGCGGCGACCGTCGCTGGCCACGTTCGCGGCCGGCCCAGCACGTGCTGCTGTGGGGCTTGTTCGCGCTGGGCCTGGGTGTGCCCTGGATGCACTTTGCGATGTTGCCGGGCGTGGCCGCCGGGCTGGAAGGGCTGTTCGTGCTGGGCTGCGTCGCCTGCCTGGCCGCCGGCAGCTGGGGCCTCCTGCACCGCGACCGCTACGCGCTGGCCGGGCTGAGCGCGCTGGCGCCCTGGTGGATCATGATCCTGGCCGATGCGCTGCACGCGCAGTGGCTGGTGGCCTACCGGATCGAGTCGCTGCAGCTGGCGACCACCTGGTTCCTGATGATGTCTGCCTACGCGCTCAATCTGCGCCTGGGCCGGCTGCGCCAGCAGCGCGACGAACTGCGCCAGCTGGCCGATACCGATGCCCTGACCGGCCTGCCGAACCGGCGCGCCGGCCTGCGCAGGCTGGCGCAGTACCTGGAACGTGCGGTCCAGGACGAACAGCCGCTGGCGATCGGGTTCCTGGACATCGACCTGTTCAAGGACATCAACGACCAGTTCGGGCATGCCGTGGGCGACCAGGTGCTGGTGGCCGTGGCCCGCCAGCTGCGCGACTCGGTGCGCAACCACGACGATGTGATCCGCATGGGCGGTGAAGAGTTCCTGGTGCTGCTGCCGGGCGCCAACCGCGCCAGCGCCTTCGCCCGCCTGGAAAGTGTGCGCCAGCAGGTGCAGGCGGTAACCCGGGTGCTGGCCGTCCCGGGGCTGGAGGTGTCGGGCAGCATCGGCCTGGCCGTGCTGCGCGGGGACGGCGACGACCTGGCCGCGCTGCTGCGCCGCGCCGACCACGCCATGTACTGCGCCAAGCGGGCCGGCCGCAACCAGGTATTCGACGCCGACCAGGCCGTTCCGGCCGACGAGGCACTGCGCGTGTGAACACCCGGCGCCCTGCGCGGGCCGGGTTTGCCGGATAATGGGCCGATGACAATCCGACTCAACAAACACATCGCCGAAACCGGCTTCTGTTCCCGGCGCGAAGCCGACCGCCTGATCGGCGAACGCCGCGTCACCGTCAACGGCCACCCGGCCGGCACCGGTGCGGTGGTCGGCGAGGGGGACGTGGTGCTGGTCGACGGCCAGCCGCTGCGTGCCCGCGAAGCCAAAAAGGCCGGCGGCCGCAAACACGTCTACATCGCGCTGAACAAGCCGGTCGGCATCACCTGCACCACCGAAAGCACGGTCAAGGGCAACATCGTCGAGTTCGTCGGCCACGAGCAGCGGATCTTCCCGATCGGCCGCCTGGACAAGGATTCCGAAGGCCTGATCCTGCTGACCAGCAACGGCAACATCGTCAACCAGATCCTGCGTGCCGAGAACGGGCACCAGAAGGAATACATGGTGGCGGTCAACAAGCCGGTCACCGACGAATTCCTGCGCGGCATGGCCCGCGGCGTCCGCATCCACGATGAAACCACGCTGCCGTGCCGCACCAGCAAGCTGGCCAAGTTCGGCTTCCGGATCACCCTGCAGCAGGGCCTGAACCGGCAGATCCGGCTGATGGCCGCCGCCTTCGGTTTCCGCGTCACCCAGCTGCGCCGCGTGCGCATCGACAACATCAAGCTGGGCGCGCTCAAGCCGGGCCAGTGGCGCAACCTGACCGACGCCGAGCTCAAGGGCCTGCTGCCCAAGCAGCTGGAGTGGTAAGGGCGCGCGTCACGCGGTGAGCCGGCACTCCGGCTAGACTGCGCAGGCACAACGAGCCTGCCTGCCGCCGATGATCAAGCCGTCCCTGCCGGACAACGAAGAGCAGCGCCTGCAGGCGCTGCAGCGCTACCAGATCCTGGACACCGCCAAGGAGCGATCCTTCGAGGATCTGGTGACCATTGCCACGGCATTGTGCGGCACCCGCATGGGTGCGGTGACCCTGGTCGACCGCGACCGCCAGTGGTTCAAGGCGCGCCAGGCGCTGGACGCCACCGAAACCTCACGTGACATCTCCTTCTGCGGGCACGCCATCCTGCAGCCCGACCAGGTCATGGTGGTGGAAGACGCGCTGCAGGACCCGCGGTTCTTCGACAACCCGGTGGTGGTCGACGACCCGCATATCCGCTTCTATGCCGGCGCGCCGCTGCTCAGTTTCGATGGCCTGCCGCTGGGCACGCTGTGCGTGTTCGACGCCAACCCCGGGCACCTGCGGCCCGACCAGGCCCAGGCGCTGGCAGCGTTGTCGCGGCAGGTCTCGCTGGTGATGGAGCTGCGCCGCTACGCGTTTGAGATCCAGCAGCACATGCGCGACCGCGCCTGGTACGAACAGCGCCTGTCCGAATACAACGCCCTGCTTGAACAGCAGAACGCCGACCTGGCCGAGCAGAGCCGCACCGATCCACTGACCGGGCTGCCCAACCGGCGGGCGATGAGCCTGGCGCTGGAAGCGGCGGTTACAGATGCCGACGGACAACCACGGCAGACCGCCGTGGCCCTGCTGGACATCGACCATTTCAAGAACGTCAACGACCTGTACGGCCACGCCACCGGCGACCACGTGCTGGCCGAGCTGTCGCGCCTGCTCCGTGCGCATTTCGCCGGGCAGGGGTTGGCGGCACGGTACGGCGGCGAAGAGTTCGTGGTGCTGATGCCCGACACCACGCTGGGCACCGCCGAGCTGCAGTGCGACTTCCTGCGCATGGCCGTGGCCGACCTGCCGCTGGGCATTCCGTTGACGATCAGCATCGGGGTGGCCGCCCATCGTCATGGCGACGGCGTGGACCAGACCCTGGCGCGGGCCGACGCGGCGCTGTACCGGGCCAAGCATGAAGGCCGCAACCGGGTGGTGCGCGCGGACTGAGCCGCGTCGCACCCCCTGCGAACGCGCTGCCGCAGACTGCCGGGCCTTCCACGCCGAGCCTTGCGCATGCTGCAGACCCTTGCCATTGCCAACTACCGCTCCCTGCACCATCTGGTGGTGCCGATGGAGCGCCTGAACCTGGTCACCGGCGACAACGGCAGCGGCAAGTCCAGCCTGTACCGCGCGCTGCGGCTGTTGGCCGAAACCGCGCAGGGCAGCGTGGCAGCGGCCCTGGCCGGCGAGGGCGGCCTGGGCTCGGCGCTGTGGGCCGGTCCCGAACAGATCGACCGGCGCATGCGCCAGGGCGAGATGCCGGTGCAGGGCACGGCCCGCGCCCAGCCGGTGTCGCTGCGGCTGGGCTTCGCCGCCGAGACCTTCGGGTATGCCATCGACCTGGGGCTGCCCGTGCCCAGCCGGTCGATGTTCGATCTGGAGCCGCAGATCAAGTCCGAGTGCATCTGGGCCGGGCCGTTCCTGCGCAGCAGCGCGCTGCTGGTGGAGCGCCGTGGCGCGCGCGTGCGGCGCCGCAGCGGGCAGGGCTGGGAAGGCCTGGAACAATCGCTGTCGGCCTTCGACAGCGTGTTCACCCAGCTGGCCGATCCCCAGCGCATGCCCGAAGTGATGCAGTTGCGCGAGTACATCCGGCGGTGGCGCTTCCACGACCATTTCCGCACCGACAGTGGCGCGCCGGCACGGCAGCCCACGCTGGCGATCCGCACCCCGGTGCTCAGCCACGATGGCCACGACCTGGCGGCGGCCTGGCAGACGATCCTGGAAATCGGCGATGCGCCTGCGCTGGTCCGCGCGGTGGACGATGCCTTCCCGGGTGCACAGGTGCACATCGACGCACACGAGGGACGCCTGGCGCTGAAGTTCTCGCAACCGGGCCTGTTGCGGCCACTGGCGGCGACGGAGCTGTCCGATGGCACGCTGCGCTACCTGCTGCTGGTCGCCGCGTTGCATACCCCGCGACCGCCGCCGCTGATGGTGCTCAACGAACCAGAAACCAGCCTGCACCCGGACCTGTTGCCTGCGCTGGCGCGGCTGATCATCGCGACCAGTGCACGCAGCCAGCTGTGGGTGGTGTCGCACGCGAGCCGGCTGATCGCGGCGCTGCAGGCGGCACCGGCCTGTCACACCATCGGGCTGCACAAGCCGTTCAGCCGAACCGAGGTGATGGGGCAGGGGCTACTGGACGCACCTGCCTGGCACTGGCCGTCGCGCTAGGTGCCCAGCGTCGATCGGTACGGCGCGGCGTTCAATCGGCGACGTTGTGCGCCTCGGACGTGCCCAGGATCTCCGGGTGCTGCACCCGCTTGCGCCGGTTCAACAACGGGTGCAGGAACACCGCGCCGACGATGATGGCCACGCCGACGTAGAACACCGGGGTCAGCTCACGCTGTTCGCTGAGCAGCACCATCGCCAGCAGGATCGCGTACACCGGCTCCAGGTTGGTGACCAGCTGCGAGGTGTAGGCGCTGATGTGGCGCAGCGCGACCAGGGCCAGCGCAAACGGCAGCAGGGTGCAGACCCCGGCCAGCACCAGCAGCAGCACGCCGTCGTGCAGGCTGGGCACCACCCACAACGGGCCGGCCAGCGGCGGCAGCAGGAACGGCAGCAGGGGTGCCAGCACGGTCAGGGTGACGGTACCGGCACCCAGTTCCAGCGCCGTCACCGTGAGCGGGTCGGCATGGCTCACCAGGCGTTTGTTGAGCGACCCGAACACCGCCACCAGCAGCGCGGACAGCGCCCCGATCAGCACGCCAAGGCGCATGCCATGCGGCACGCCGCCCACCACCAGCGCCACGCCCGGCAACACCGCGATGCCGAAGGCCAGTTCGCGCAGCTGGAACGGTCGCTTGGCCACCCACGGTTCGATCACCGCGGTGAACACCGGGGCCAGCGCGATGCAGGTGGCGGCCACCGATGCATTGGCCAGCTTCACCGCGCCATAGAAGGTAAGCCAGTGCAGCGCGACCAGCGCGCCGACTCCGCAGTAGCCGGCAAACAGCGCCGGCGACAACTGGCGCAGGCCGCGCCAGACCCGCGGCAGCACCGCCAGCATCGCCACCACCAGCAGCATGCGCCACCACACCAGGGGCAGCGCGGGCAGGGTGATCAGCTTGCCGAGGATGGCGGTAATGCCCCACAGCAGCACACAGAAGTGGATTTGCAGCAGCGCGCGGCGGGTATCGGTCATCGGCATCGCGATATTGTGCGGCAAGCGGCGGCCGACCGCGACAACGCCGCGGCAGCTGTCATGGCATCCTGCGCACATGCAGCCCCGTGCCCACTCCCCGCGTCCGTCCGCCGCCGCCCCTGCCGTGCCCTCCGCCCGGGCGCGCGCCTGGGCCGGCCTGACCGCCCTCATCGCCGTCGCCTCGATCACGCTGCAGTACGCGGTGCTGCTGGCCTCGGTGGGGGCCACCGGCGGCACCGGGCAGGCGCTGCTGCGGCTGCTGGGCTACTTCACCATCCTCAGCAACATCGGCGTGGCCGCCGTCTGTCTGGCGCGCCTGCGGGGACGCAGCGGGGGCATGGCCGCCCCCGCACCCAGCGCCGCGGTGGCGGTGTATATCGGCATCACCGGGCTGGTCTACGTGCTGGTGCTGCGCACGCTGTGGCACCCGCAGGGCCTGCACTGGTGGGCCGACACCGGCCTGCACTACGTGGTGCCCGTGCTGTACCTGCTGGGCTGGCTGGCCGGCCCGCACGGGCAGCTGCGCTGGCGCCAGCTGGGCGGCGTGCTGCTGTTCCCGGCGCTCTACCTGGGCTGGGCGCTGCTTGTGGGGCGATGGAGCGGGCAATACCCGTATCCGTTCCTTGACCTGGCGGCGCTGGGCGGCATGGGCGTGGCACGCAACGCGGCCGTGGTGGGGTTGGCCTTCGTGGCACTGGCCGCGCTGCTGTGGCGGATCGACATGCGGATGGGCGCGCGAGCGCGCACCGTGGGGTAGCTATCGACCGGTGGTCGTTACGGGTTTGACGCAGGCCGCAACGGCAGACGACCAACGGTCGGCTCTACGTGCGCAAGCCAAGGCAGCCGGGCAGAGCCCGGCTCTACGCGTGGGCAAGCCAAGGCAGCCGGGCAGAGCCCGGCTCTACGTGGCGCCTACGCTCGCCAGCTGGTCGCGCAGCGCCATCGCCGCGCCTGGGTTGCGCTGCTTGGCCGCACCAATGAACAGCATGTACACCTCGCGTGGGCCCGACGTCGGTGCTTCGCCCGCCACGTGCGGCAGGTCCGGATTGTCCTCGCCGCGGGCCCAGCGCATCGCACGCAGGCACCACTGTTCGAGTGCGCGCTCGGGGTAGCCCGCGCGCAGGTTGGCGCGGGCGTGCATCAGTCGTGCGTAGATGAAGTCCGCGGTGGGGTCGGCGAAGCTGGGGTAGTCGTTGGACCCGCTGAACACCAGCGCCACGTTGTGCGCCCGTGCCACCGCCACCAGGTCCGCACTCCAGGCGGCCGGATTGCGCACCTCCAGCGCGTGCTGCAACGCGCGCCCGTCGGCCTTGCGCGGCAGTTGATCCAGGAACCGGTCGAACTCCTGCGCTCCCGCCGGGTGGGTGTCGCCGAACTGCCACACCAGCGGTCCCAGGCGATCGCCGAGTGCGACGATGCCATCGATGAAGGCCTCCGCACGCGCGCCCACCGTGGTCAGGTCGTGGGTCTGGGTGATGGTGCGCGGTGCCTTGGCCGAGAAGCGGAACCCGGGCGGGGTCTGCTCGCGCCACTGCGCGTAGACGGCTGGCTTCTGCGCGCGGTAGAACGTGCTGTTGATTTCGATGCAGCCCAGCGCTGCGCTGGCGTGGGACAGCTCTTCGCGCTGCGGCAGCCCGGCCGGGTAGAAGGTGCCGCCGCGCCACCCCGGAAATACCCAGCCGCCGATGCCGGTACGTATGCGTCCTGCTGTGGTCATGCGCCGTCCGCGTGGGCGCGCCACGGGTCGTAACTGCCGAACCACCACAGGTAGCCTTCCAGGTCGCGGCACGCGTAACCGCGGCCGCCGTAGCCCTGGTCGGCGATGTCCATCACCACCTGCGCGCCGGCGGCCACGGCGCGCGCGTAGTGCGCATCCGGATCGGCCACGATCACGCACGCGCTCTGGGTCTGGCGGCCATCCACCTCGTCCGGGTGCACGCTGTAGCGGCCCCATTCGCTGGCGTTGTCGACCGAGCCGAGCATGATCATGCCGTGGCCGTAGATCAGCTGCGCATGGTGAACGACCTCGCCGTCGGCATACACCGCCTGCGGCTCGAAGCCGAACGCGCGCTGCAGCCACGCAATGGCCGCATGCGCATCGCGGTAGCGCAGGCAGGGGATGACGGTGGATACGGTATCGGCAGGCGCGGTCATACAGGGCTCCGGGGCGGTCCGCCTTCTGGCACAGGCGAGCCTGAGCGCCCCCGCGTTACCATCGTGCGAAACCCGGCCCAGGCGCGCCTGCGCGCCTCAACGCCCCCGCGACACGCAACTGGAGACACTGCTTGAACACATCCTGGATCGGAGGCGTCGTGCTGCTCGCATGCGCACCTTTGGCATCGGCGGCGGTGCCGGCCGAACTGCAGCGGCTGGACGCCACGGTGGAGCGTGCGCGCAGCACATTCGACGTCCCCGGCATCGCGGTGGCGGTGGTCAAGGACGGCCAGGTGGTGTTCGAGCGCGGCTACGGCGTGCGCGAGCTGGGCAAGCCGGCGCCGGTACAGGCCGATACCCTGTTCGCCATCGCCTCCAACACCAAGGCCTTCACCGCCACGGCGCTGAACCTGCTGGCCGAGCAGGGCAAGCTGAAGATGGACGACCGGGTGATCGACCACCTGCCCGGGTTCCGCATGTCCGACGCCTACGTCACCGGCGAGATGCGCATCCGCGACCTGCTCTCGCACCGCAGCGGCCTCAGCCTGGGCGCAGGCGACCTGCTGTTCTGGCCGACCACGACCTACAGCAATCAGGAGGTGGTCGCACGCCTGGCCAAGGTGCCGCTGAAGGCCGGTTTCCGTGACCGCTACGCCTACGACAACATCCTGTATGCGGTGGCCCAGCAGGTGATTGAGCAGGTGTCCGGGCAGTCCTACGCCGACTTCCTGCAGCAGCACATCTTCACCCCGGTCGGCATGACCGGCACCCGCTACAACGCCGATCACCTGCAGCCCGGCGACAGCGCGGCCGTTGGCCACGCCAAGTACGACTTCAAGGCCCTGCGCACGGTGGCGCCGCTGACCTGGTCCAACAACGCCGGTGCAGGTGGGATCTATTCCAGCGTGCATGACATGGCGCGCTGGATGAACGTGCAGCTGGCACACGGCACGCTGGAAAACGGCACGGCGTTGTTCAGCGCCAAAAGCCAGCAGGGTATGTGGCAGATGATCACCCCGCAGGTGGTGCCCGAACCGAGCGTGCCGCAGCTGGCGGCCGCGCGTCCGAACTTCGCCGGCTATGGCGAAGGCTGGAGCCTGAGCGACTACCGCGGCCAGAAACTGGTCTGGCATACCGGCGGCTGGCCGGGCATGGTGTCGCGCGTGACGCTGGTGCCCGAACAGAAGCTGGGCATCGTGGTGCTGACCAACCAGGAAGTGGGCGCGGCCTTCAACGCCATCACCATGGATGTGCTGGACGCCTACCTGAATGCACCGCAGACCGATTGGGTGGCGGCCTATGCCGCGGCCGTGGCCAAGGCGCAGGACAAGGCCGACGAGGGCTGGGCCAACCACCAGGCCGCACGCGACGCGAAGTCCACGCCCTCGCTGCCGCTCGGTGGCTACGCGGGCGGCTACCGGGACGCGTGGTATGGCGACGTCTTCGTCGAGCAGAGCGCCGGCAAACTGCGGCTGCGCTTCGGCAAGACCGCGCAGCTGGTGGGCAGGCTGGACCACTGGCAGCACGACACTTTCATCGTGCGCTGGGACGACCGCTCGCTCAACGCCGATGCCTTCGTCACCTTCAGCCTGGACCCGGACGGCAAGGTCCGCGACGTGCGCATGCAGGCGATCTCGTCGTTGACCGATTTCAGCTTTGATTTCCAGGATCTGCTGCTGGTGCCGATCAAGGCCGACGCCAAGGGCTGAACCGCACGCGCGGCGTGAGCCGCAGGTAAAGGCATGCAGCAGGCCGCGGTGGGATAATCGCGGCCTGCTTTGCTTCGGGGTAAGGGAATGTTCCGCTGGTTCGAGTCGCTGATTCCGGTTTTTCCGCCCATCGACGGGCGCATGCCACCGCGCAAGGTCGTGCCGTTCTACATCCACTACCTGCGCCCGGTGTGGCCGGTGCTGCTGGCCACGTTGATTGCCGGGCTGCTGCTTGCGCTGGTGGAAGTGGCGATGTTCGACTTCCTCGGCCGCATCGTGGACATGGTGGCCGAACAGCCCGGTGCGGGCTTCTTCCAGCGCCACGCCAATGACCTGCTGTGGATGGTGGTCATCACCGTGCTGCTGCGCCCGGTGCTGGTGGGCCTGCACAACCTGCTGGTCAACCAGGCCATCGTGCCCGGGCTGAGCAACCGCTCGCGCTGGCTGATGCACAACTACGTGGTGCGGCAAAGCCTTAGCTTCTTCCAGAACGATTTTGCCGGCAGCATGGCCAACCGGGTGATGCAGACCGGGACCTCGCTGCGCGAATCGGCCGTGCAGATGGTCGATTCGCTCTGGTACATCGTGGTCTACACCGGCACCGCGCTGTACCTGTTCGCGCAGGCCGACTGGCGGTTGATGATTCCGCTGGTGCTGTGGATGGCCGCCTACGTGGTGATCATGTGGTACTTCGTGCCACGCGCGAAGGAACGTGCCTGGATCGCCTCCGAAGCGCGCTCCAAGGCGATGGGCCGGATCGTGGACGGCTACACCAACATTCCCACGTTGAAGCTGTTCGCCCACGGCGGACGCGAGCAGGCCTATGTGGCAGAGGCGATCGACGAGCTGGCGGCCAAGCACCGCCGGCAGACCCGGGTGACCACCGGCATGGACCTGACCATCGCCATCGTCAACGGCTTCCTGATCGCCGGCACCTGCGGCCTGGCGCTGTGGCTGTGGAACGGCGGGCACATCAGCGTGGGCGCCATCACCCTGGCCACGGGGCTGGTGATCCGCATCCACAACATGTCCGGCTGGATCATGTGGACCATCAACGGGATCTTCGAGGACATCGGCACGGTGCAGGACGGCATCACCACCATTTCCCAGCCGTTGACCGTGCAGGACCGCGACGACGCAACCGCGCTGCAGGTAACCCAGGGCGGCGTGCATTTCGACCACATCCATTTCCACTACGGTAAGACGGGCGGGGTGATTGCCGGGCTGGACCTGGTGGTGAAGCCGGGCGAGAAGATCGGCCTGGTCGGCCCATCGGGTGCGGGCAAGTCGACGTTGGTGAACGTGCTGCTGCGACTGTATGACCTGGAAAGCGGGCAGATCCGCATCGACGGCCAGGACATCGCCAGCGTCACCCAGGAAAGCCTGCGCCGACAGATCGGCGTGGTGACCCAGGACACGTCGCTGCTGCATCGTTCGATCCGCGACAACCTGCTGTACGGCCGCCCCGACGCCACCGACGCGCAGCTGCGCGCGGCCGTGGCCAAGGCGCGCGCGGAAGCGTTCATCGACACCCTGCGTGATGGCGAAGGTCGTCAGGGCTACGACGCACACGTGGGCGAGCGCGGGGTGAAGCTGTCCGGTGGCCAGCGCCAGCGCATCGCCATCGCGCGGGTGCTGCTCAAGGACGCGCCGATCCTGGTGCTGGATGAGGCGACCTCGGCGCTGGACTCGGAAGTGGAGGCGGCCATCCAGGACAATCTGGACGAGCTGATGGCCGGCAAGACCGTGATTGCCATCGCGCACCGGCTGTCCACCATCGCGCGCATGGACCGGCTGGTGGTGATGGACCAGGGGCGGATCGTGGAAACCGGCACCCATGCCGAGCTGATCGCTGCCGGCGGGTTGTACGCCCGGTTGTGGGCGCGGCAGACCGGGGGCTTCGTCGCCGCCGACGCGTGAGGGATGCCGACCGTGTCGGTCGGCTGCACCGCCCGTAACACCACAAAAAAACGGCCCGGTTCGCACCGGGCCGTTTGCCTGTCCGACGAGGAACCCGGCAGTGCTTACTCGATCGGCTGGTCCAGCATCAGCTGGCGCGCGAAGCGCACCGGCGGGGCGCCGTAGGACAGCATCTGGTCGTGGTAGGCCTTCAGGTTGAACTTCGCGCCCTGCTTGTCCTGCACGGCCTTGCGGGTGTCGAAGTGTTCCTGCGCACCCACGAAGTAGGTCGGCAGCTGTGCGGAGGTCAGCTGCGCACGCACCCACTTGCCCGACGCTTCGCTTTCCTGCTGGAAGGCGTCGTGGGTCATCAGGTGCATCGCCTGCTCACGCGTCCAGTTGTCCACGTGCACGCCCTGGTCCAGGATCGCGTTGGAAATGGTGCGCAGGTAGAACTTCAGCTGCACCAGGTGGAACAGCGGATCGTTGTCCAGGTAGCCCTGCTCCTGCATCATCCGCTCGGTGTACACCGCCCAGCCTTCGGCGAACAGGCCCGAACGCAGCACCGCGCGCAGCGTGGACGGGAACTTGCCCGAATGCCAGCCTTCCAGGTAATGGCCCGGCGTGCCTTCATGGATGCTCAGCAGGTGGATCATGCGGCTGTTGTATTCGCGCAGGAACGAGTCGACCTGCTTGTCGTTCCAGTCGTCGGGAATCGGCGAGACCGCGTAGAAGGTCTTCAGGTTCTTGTCCAGCGGGCCCGGCGAATCGCAGTAGGCCACGGCTACGCCGCGCTGGAATTCGGGCATCAGGATGATGTCCACCGGCGAATCGGGCAGGGTCATCAGGTCATGCTTGCGCACGAACTCGGTGGACTGCGCCAGCGCGGCCTTGGCATCGTCGACCACCTTGTCGCGGGCCGGCTTGTCGGCGTAGGCCAGCTCCAGCGCCGCTTCGATCGCCGCCTGCTGCTGTTCGTCGCTCGGGTTGGCCGGCAGTGCCGGGGCACCGGGCTTGTCCTTGAGCACGGTCTGCGCGATGCCGTACATGTCCTGGCGCACGCGCTTGAGTTCGGCGCGTGCACGCTCGCCGATCTCGGCGCGCGACAGCGAGGAGTTCAAGGCGAACTTCAGCTTCTGGTCGTACAGCTCCGCACCGATGCGGAAGTCGCCCTTGGCGTTGGGCACCAGGGTCTTGTCCAGCCAGGTCTGCTGCTCTTCGACGGCCTTCTTCAGGCCATCGATGGCGGCCTGCAGGCGCTTGCCGTCTTCGGCCGGCAGCTCGCCGATGTGCGGGGTGATGAAGGTATCGACGATGCTCAGGATGCCGCGGTTCTGCTTGGCCACGGTCTCGGCATGGATCTTCGGCACGCGGGCCGGGTCCAGGTTCTCGCGGGCCTGGGCGAAGATCTGCGGCAGCTTCTCCATGCGCGCGGTGGCCGACTTCAGGCGCTCGGGCAGCGGTGCGAACTCGCGTGCCATCAGGCCGTAGATCGCGCTGCCGGCAACGCCGTTGTAGATCTGCGGATCCCACTTGGACGACTGCAGCACCTCGGCGCTCCAGATTTCCGACTGCAGCTGGTTGCGCAGGATCGCCGCGTCCACCTGGTTCTCGCGCGAGAGCTTGCTGACGTCGATGCGGTCCAGGTCGGCGACAAGACCCTTGTACGCCGTCAACATCTTCTGCTGTCCGGCGGCGCTGAGGTCGTCGATCTCCGCATCGTAGCGGTGGTCGCCGATCTGGGTGGCGCTGATCGGCGACAGCTGCATCCAGGTATCCAGCGCGCGCTTGGACAGGTCGGCGAAGGCGGCGTCCACGGCGGCATCGCCGGCGGGGGCAGCGGCGGCCGGCGTGCCGGAGGCGGCGGTCGGGGCGTCGGCCTGCTGGCAGCCGCCGAGGGCGGCGATCAGGGCGAGGGCGAGAAGATGCTGGCGCATCGGCGATCCTGTGCTGTGGTCAATCGCCGAGCATAGGCCCCCGCGCCCGGCCGCGCCCGTGCCATTGGATTACCATGGCCCTTTCCCAGCCGGAGGGTGCGCCATGCAGTACGAAGGGAGCTGCCATTGCGGGCAGATCGCGTTCGTGGTCGAGGCGGCCGAGCCGATCACCGACGCCCTGGACTGCAACTGTTCGCTGTGCCGTCGCCGTGGTGGCCTGCTCTGGTTCGGCCCGCGCGAGGCGCTGCGGCTGACGACCGATCCGGCCGACGTGGCCACCTACCAGTTCAACCAGCACCACCTGGAACACCACCACTGCCGCACCTGTGGCATCGCCCCGTTCAGCGAGGGCGTGGACCCCCGCAGTGGCAGCAGGATGGTGGCGGTCAACGTGCGGTGCCTGCCCGGGGTGGACCTGGACGGGCTCACGATCAATCGCTACGACGGAGCAAGCAAATAATGAAAGGGACGCTGTGGCACCCCAAGGGTGCGTGGGCAGGGATGCTGGTGCTTGGGCTGGCCGGGTGCGCGGCCCGGAATCACGGCGAAGCGGCGGCCGCTGCGGGCAGCGCCGGTGCACTGGCCTCGCCGGAAGGGGCGATGCTGGCCTATGAGCACGATCTGGACATTACCCTGGACGCCGCTGGTATCGCCCCGCGCGTGAAGCAGATCGCCGAGGCCTGCCAGTCCGCGCGCTTTGGTGACTGCGCGGTGCTGCAGGTGGGTCAGCAGGGCGGCGAATACCCCAGCGGGTCGGTAAAGGTACGGATCGCGCCCAAGGGGGTTGAGCCGCTGATCGGCCTGGCCGGGCAGGGCGGTGAGGTGGCGTCGCGCAACACCCACGCCGAAGACCTTGCCCAGCAGGTGGCCGATACCGCGCTGACCAAGGCTCGCCTGCAGAAGGAACACGAGCGGCTGCTGGCCTACCAGGACAGCAAGGACATCAAGCTGGCCGACCTGCTCACCATCACCCAGCGCCTGTCGGAAATCGAGGCCGGGGTGGAGCAGGCCAACAAGGACGCGGCGCAGCAGCACCGCCGCATCGATACCCAGTTGGTGACGATGCAGTTCCACACGCCGTCGGGGCAGCGCAGCCGCAGCGAAATCGGCGAAGCGCTCAGCGAATCCGGCGCCGTGCTGACCACCAGCGTAGCCTTCCTGATCCGCGCGCTGTCGGCACTGCTGCCGTGGGCACTGGTGGGCTGGGTGTTCGCCTGGATCGGCGCCCGGCTGTGGCGTCGTCGCAAACGCCGTGTGGCCGCGCAGGCCAGCTGAGCCGGACATGCGCGGTGCCGGTCACGGCCGGCACCGCGCAGCCATCAGCCTTCGTCGTGCTCGTATTCCACGAACACGTCCAGCTCCAGCGCCAGTTCCTGCACGGCATCACGCACGCGCTGCGCGCCCAGTGCATTGCCTACCTCCACTTCCAGCTCATGGATGCCCGGACCGATATCGTCGGACAGGCCGGCCGAGCTGGAATCGTCGTCATCCATGTGGGGCATGAGGTCGTCGGTTTCCTCGACATGCTCGATGCCTTCGATGCTCTGCAGCAGGTCGGTGATGGCACGCGCGTCGTCTTCGCTGCCGGTGATTCTGAGTCGCAACAGGGCCATGGACCGTGCCTTGTGGGAAAGGAACTCCAGCCTAGCCAGCGCGTGGACAAGGCCGGGTGAGGACGGCCTGAACCTTTCGTTGCGTGCTCAGGGGCGGCCCAGCAGCTCGTCGGGCAGCGCCGGGATCGGCGTGCGCTCATCCAGCGCTTCGCGTTTGAGCCAGTCCATGAACGCCACGGCGGTAGGGCTGAGCGGACGGTGCTCGGCGTGCACCACGTAATAGGCATAGCGCGCCTTCAGTGCCGGGCCGGGCAGGCGTACCAGTTCATAGCGCTGCAGATACGGTTGGGCGATGTGCTTGCGTGCCAGCACCGCGCCGATGCCGTACACCGCCGCGCGCATCGCGTCGGTGCTGTCGCTGAAGGAATGCACCGACGGCAGTTCCAGACCGCGCACGCCGGCCGCGCGGAACCAGTCGCGCCAGCCCTGCGGTGACATGTCGCTGATCAGGGGCAACGCCGCGATCTGCGCCGGTTCGCGCAGGGCCGCCACGCCAGCCAACGCGGGCGACGCGACCGGGCACAGCTCGTCGTCCATCAGGTGATGTGCGCGCAGGCCAGGCCATTGGCCCAGCCCGTAGCGGATGCCCAGTTCCGGTCCGGTGTCGTCGAAGCGCACCAGTTCGGTGCTGGTCTGCAGTTCGATGCGCACCTGTGGGTACTGGGCGGTGAAGCGGGCCAAGCGTGGTACCAGCCAGCAGTACGACAGCGAGCGGATGGTGGTCACCCGCAGCGGCACGATGTCGGCCTGGGGATGCAGGTTGCCGGCCACCGCGTTGAGATCGCTCAATGCCGCGGCCGCGGCATCGGCCAGCTGGCGCCCCTCGGCGGTCAACCGCACCCCGCGCGCGTGGCGCTGGAACAGCACCGTGCCCAGCAGCACTTCCAGCTTGCGCACATGGTGGCTGACCGCACTGGCGGTGAGGTGCAGCTCCTCGGCGGCATGGGCGAAATTCTGGTGGCGCGCGGCAACCGCGAATACCCCCAGCGCGGGCAGCAGGGCGGGGCGCAGGATCATGGATGAGACCCAAATGAAATTTGTGGCTTGCCCGGATACTACGCGCTTGTGGGCCCTTGCCGGTAGGCGGATGCTGTGTCCCTGTCCCCTGGAGCCGCCCCCATGTTGCCGTCCGCGACCGCCATTCAGCCACGCATCTGCCTGTTGTCCGGGGTGCGTCCATGAGCGGCGCACCGCTGGCCAGTGCCGTGGTCGAACGCGACTGGCGCACCCCGCTTGAACTGACCGTGCTCGGCGCGATCTGGGGCTGCTCGTTCCTGTTCATGCGCGTGGCGGTGCCCAGCTTCGGGCCCTACGCGCTGGTGGAAGTGCGCCTGCTGCTCGGCGCGTTGGTGCTGCTGCCGTTCCTGTGGCAGGCCCGCGCGCAGTTCCCGGCACGGCGCTGGCTGTGGCTGGCGCCCATCGGCGTGATCAACTCGGCCATTCCGTTCGTGCTGTTCGCGTGGGCCGCACAACGTGCCCCGGCTGCGATCGGCGCGATCTGCAACGCCATGACCGTGCTCTTCGCCGCGCTGATTGCCTTCCTGTTTTTCGGCGAGAAGATCGGCATGCGCCGCGCCATCGCGCTGCTGGTCGGCTTCGCCGGCGTGGTGGTGCTGGCCACCGCCAAGGTGTCGGGGCTGAGCATCGGCGCGGCGGTCATCGCCGGCGCATTGGCCGCGCTGCTGTACGGCCTGGGGGTGAACCTGGTGAAGCGGCACATGACCGGCTTGCCGCCGGCCGCATCGGCCGGCGCCACGCTCGGGTGCGCCGCCATCGCGCTGCTGCCGATGGCGCTTACCCACTGGCCGGCCGCCCCGATCCCGACCGTGTCCTGGGTCTGCGCCATCGCCCTGGGCGTGGTCTGCACCGGCCTGGCATTCCTGATGTTCTACCGCCTCATCGCCCGCATCGGCCCGGCCCGCGCCTCCACCGTCACCTACCTGGTCCCGATGTTCGGCGCGCTGTTTGCGTGGCTGTTCCTGGGCGAAGCGGTGACCTGGGCGATGGTGGTCGCCGGCGCGTTGATCCTGGGTAGCGTGGCTGCGTCGCAGAAGCGGTAGGCCGTGCGTGTGCCGTTATCTCACCGGCACCGCGATGTTGCACAGGTCGATATGTCCCGCCGGGCGCTTGTAGAAATCATCCACCCGGTTGCGGCGTGCCTCCACCACATCGGCAAACGTCTTCGATTCGGTGCGCAGCACTTCAAGCTTCGGCCGCTGCGCCGCCGGCACGTCGCTGGCGCGCTGGATCGACTGGATCGCCGTGCGCTGCGCAGCGTCGGCGTAGAAGCCCATCGGCGCCGGCCCACGCGGCAGCGCGCTCAGCAGCTCCATCCCCTGCAGCACCCGCCCTACCACCGTGATGTTGCGGTCCAGCTGGCGCGGCGACTGCCCCGTCACCACGTACAGCTCCGCCCCGATGCTGCTGTCTTCCTCGTTGCTGCGGCCCGCACCCAGCGTGCCGTAGCAGTGCGCCAGCCAGGTCTTCCCGTCCTGCCTGTCCTGGCCCACCGGGAAACCATCGACGAAGCCGGTCTGGTCGGCCCAGCCGTCACGGTCGGGCAGCACGCTCACCTTCAGCCCCTTGCTGTCGCGCTGGAACTCGGCGGGGAGCTTGCGCTTGGCACTGCCGAGCGGCTTGGCCTTGGCTGCATCGTCGGCATCGGCGTCGCCGAACTGCACCACAAAGTTGTCCTGCGCCCGGTAGATGCTCTCGCCATCCCAGAAATGTTCGTGCGCCAGTGTCTGGATGTTGGCCACGTGCTGGGGCGCGAACGCCGGGGCCAGCTCGATCGTCACCCGCCCGGTCGGCAGGGTCATGTACAGCACGTTGGCCGGGTCCGGCGTGCGCCAATCGCTGGCCGGGGAGGCATCCAGAATCTGCTGGGGGCTGCGGTAGGGCGTGGCGGCGCTGGCGGGCAGCGCGCAGGCAAGGGCGAGGGCAAGCAGGGCAGTGCGGCAAGGCGACATGGCGAACCCGTTCAGGAAGTGTCTGCCGATTGTGCGCGAAGCGCGGCTGCTGCGACCAGCGGCGGTGCGGTGCCCAACCGGCACGGTGACTAAGGGCACATTCGCTATACCGGACTTCACACTAGTGTTGACTCCACGCTAGTTGGAGAACGCGATGAGCGACTACGACGCCCACCTGAAGAAGTTCCAGAAAGAGCTCAGCGCCGGCACGGTCTCGCTGGCCCTGCTGGCGGTGCTGGCCAAGGCCGGCGAGCCGCTGTACGGCTACCTGATCGCCAAGGAGCTGGAGCGGGTCGGCGAGGGGGTGCTGAGCGGCAAGCAGAGCGCGCTGTACCCGGTGCTGCGCAACCTGGAAGGGGCCGGGTTGCTGGAAAGCCATGTTGAACCGTCGATGGCCGGTCCGCCGCGACGCTACTACCGCATCAATGACACGGGCCGTGAGGTGCTTCGGCAATGGACCGCCGCGTGGCGCGCCACCCGTGATTCCGTCGATTCCGTCCTGGAAGGGGTAAGTGAATGAACATTGCGTCCGTGGCCGGTCGGGCCTTGCCGACCACCATTCCCGAGTACCTGGCGCAGCTGCGCGCCGCCCTGTATGACGCCGATCCGGCGATGGTGCAGGACGCGCTGTACGACGCCGAGGAGTACCTGCGCTCCGAACTGGCGGCCCAGCCCGGCCGCAGCGAGGCCGAGGTGATCGCCGACGTCGCCAGCAGCTACGGCGCGCCGGAAGAAGTGGCCGATATCTACCGCGAAACCGAAATCACCGTGAACCGCGCGCTGCGTACGCCCAGCGCGGGGGCAGCGCCGCTGCGCCGGGCCGTGGTGGCCGCTGGCACGGCGGGTGGGGCGGCCGCGGCAAGCATCGGCACCCCGCCGCCGGCCACGCCCAAGCCGCGTTCGGCGCTGGCCAGGTTCTTCGGCGTGGCGCTGGAAGCCCGCACCTACGGGGCGCTGTTCTACATGCTGCTGTCGCTGGCCACCGGCACGTTCTTCTTCACCTGGGTGGTGACCGGGCTGTCGCTGTCGCTGGGGTTGATGGTGCTGATCATCGGCATTCCGATCACCGTGCTGTTCTTCGGGTCGGTTCGCGGTCTGTCGCTGCTGGAAGGGCGGCTGGTGGAAGCGCTGCTGGGCGAACGCATGCCGCGCCGGCCGACCTATTCCGACCGCAGCCGCAGCTGGCTGCAGCGGGTGGGCGACATGTTCACCGATGGCCGCACCTGGCTGACGCTGCTGTACTTCGTGCTGATGCTGCCGCTGGGCATCGTGTACTTCACCATCGCGGTGACCCTGCTCTCGATCTCGCTGACCTTCATCTGGGCGCCGGTCGCGGCCTTGTTCACCGGCGAGATCCCGGGCATCTACATCGAAGGCGAGCAGATGCTGTCGATGTGGGCCACGCCGCTGCTGGCGGTGGCCGGGGTGCTGCTGCTGTTCGCCACCCTGCACCTGGCACGCGGCATCGGCCACCTGCACGGGATGATGGCCAAGCACCTGCTGGTGCGGCTGTAATTCCCGACCGTTAGCCCAGGACCGGTAGAGCCGGCCGCTGGCCGGCTCCACGTACATCCTGCATCGCATGGAGCCGGCCAGCGGCCGGGGCCCTGATTTCGTCCGGCGTTGCTTGGAGCCGGCCAGCGGCCGGCACTACCCTGGTTTCGTCCGGCATTGCTTGGAGCCGGCCAGCGGCCGGCACTACCCTGGTTTCGTCCGGGGTTGCTTGGAGCCGGCCAGCGGCCGGCACTACCCTGGTTTGGTCCGGCGTTGCTTGGAGCCGGCCAGCGGCCGGCACTACCTTGGTTTCGTCCGGCATTGCTTGGAGCCGGCCAGCGGCCGGCACTACCGGATGCGCTGCGGGATGCTCTCAGCCCGCCTTGCGCCGCAACGGGGTGACGTTGCTGGTGATCTTGGCGGCCTTCTTCGGCTTGGCCGTCGCGGTGTACGCATGGGTCGCGAAGAAATCACGCACCTTGGGGTACACCGTTTCGCGCCAGCGGCGGCCGCTGAAGATGCCGTAATGGCCGGCGCCTTCCACGATGAAATGCTCGCGGTGCTCGGCCGGAATGCCACTGCACAACGCCTGCGCCGCTTCGGTCTGGCCCAGCCCGGCGATGTCGTCCAGCTCGCCCTCGATGCTGAGCAGGGCCGTCCCGGTGATCGCCGCCGGGTTCACGTGCTCGCCGTTGACGTACCACTCGCCACGCGGCAGCAGGAACTGCTGGAACACCACCTCGATGGTGTCCAGGTAGTACTTGGCCGGCATGTCCAGCACCGCGTTGTACTCGTCGTAGAAACGACGGTGCGCGTCGGCGTCTTCCATGTCGCCCTTGACCAGGTCGGCGTAGAAATCCCAGTGCGAACTGAAGTGCCGGCTCGGGTTCATCGACAGGAACCCGGCATGTTGCAGGAAGCCCGGGTACACGCGGCGACCGGCGCCGGGGTAGGTGCCCGGCACGGTGTGGATGACGTTGTTCTCGAACCACGACAACGGGTTCTGCGTGGCCAGGTTGTTCACCGCGGTGGGGCTGCAGCGCGCATCGATCGGGCCGCCCATCATCACCAGCGTGCGCGGCGTCGGCTCGCCACGGCTGGCCATCAGCGACACCGCCGCCAGCACCGGCACGGTCGGCTGGCACACGCTCACCACGTGCAGCTTTTCAGCGCCCAGGTGGCGGATGAATTCCTGCACGTAGGCGATGTAATCGTCCAGCCCGAACTCGCCGTCGCTGCCCGGCACCATGCGTGCATCCACCCAGTCGGTGACATACACCCGGTGGTCGCGCAGCAGGGTGCGCACGGTGTCGCGCAGCAGGGTGGCGTGGTGGCCCGACAGCGGCGCCACCACCAGCACGAACGGCTGGTTGAGCATGGTGTGCAGCTGGTCGGCCTCGTTGCTGTGGCGCTTGAAGCGCAGCAGCTTGCAGAACGGCTTGCTGACTTCCTCGTGCACCACGATCGGCACGCGCTCGCCATCGACCTCGATTTCGTTGATGCCCCACTCGGGCTTCTCGTAATCCTTGCCGATGCGATGGAACAGCTCGTTGACCGCCGCCAGGCGATCGGCACCGGGCATCTGCGACCACCAGTGACCCTGGTTGGCGAAGAATTTGGCGTTGGCCTGGGCCTGGTGAACCCACGGGGCGAGCATGTTGCGGGTCAACTCATGCAGTTGATAAAGCATGGCGTCCGAATATGTATGGTCTTATGTTGCCGCGCAGCATAGCCTACCGGCAGGATCGGCGCGTTAATACGGGGCCTGTCTCAGTTGTTATCGAGATTCAGCGGTCCGCGCGTTCCAGCGCGGCGGCATGCCCGGCCAAGGCAGGGGACAGCCAGCAGTGCGAGCCCAGCGCGGTGAAGCCGGCGTTCTTCAGGCCACTGCGGTACCAGCGCGCCGGACGCGCCTGGAAGCCTTCGTGGTCGCCGTCGAACTCGTCCTCGGCACTGAACGCCTCCAGGAAGGCCACACCGCCGGTGAGTTCGGCGAAGCCCTCCAGGGCCGGGCGCAGCTCGCGGCTGGGCACGTAATGCATCACGTCCGAACACACCAGCAGGTCGACCGGCGCGCACGGGCGCAACCAGGCGAAGTCGCCCACCTTGGCCATGTGCAGGTTGCGGCTGCGGCCGTAGCGGTGGATGGCGTACTCGCTGCTGTCAAAGCCCAGGTACTGCACGCGCGGGCGCAGCTTGAGCAGCGGCGCGCGCCAGGCGCCTTCGCCGCAGCCGATGTCGAGCACGCTGCGGATCGGGCGTTCCAGGTAGTACTCGGCGCTGGCCACGGCCAGGGCCACCTTGCGCGCCAGGCGCGCGGCGCCACCGGCCTGGTCGGCCTGGTACCAGCGCTTGAAGTAGTCGGCGTCGTAGGTCTTGTCCATGGCGATCATGCGAAGTCGTGAAAACGGCGCCTATCGTACGGGGTCGCGCAGCGGCCTGCGTGGCGGTGGTGTGGCGATTGGTCGCGCCAGCCCAGCATGGGGCGGCTCTGCCAGGGCATGCGAGAATGCCCGACAACCTACGCCAGCCGCTGGAGCGAGCGCATGCAGAGCTATTACTGGGTCAAGACCTTCCATCTGCTATTCGTGGTGGCCTGGATGGCGGCGGTGTTCTACCTGCCGCGGATCCTGGTGAACCTGAGCGAGACCGCCGGCCAGCTGCCGGTGACCGAGCGGCTGCAGCTGATGGGCCTGCGCTTGTACAAGTTCGGCCACATGATGTTCGGCTTCGCGCTGATCCTGGGGCTGGTGCTGTGGCTGGGCTACAAGGTGATCCCCGATTTCCCGACCATGGTGGCGCCGGGCGCGGCCGGCTGGCTGCACGCCAAGCTGGGCCTGGTGGTGCTGCTGCTGGTGTACTACTCCTGGACCGGCCGCTTGTTGAAGGGCAACGTTCGCGGCAAGCCGCTGCCGTCCTCGCGCGCGCTGCGCTGGTTCAACGAACTGCCGCTGGTGCTGTTCATCGGTGTGGTGTGGCTGGTGCTGGCCAAGCCGTTCTGAGGGGCGCGATGGGGCGCTGACCGCACTGCTACGGCAGCCGACCAACGGTCGGTTCTACCGGGCTGTGCGACGGTAGTGCCGGCCGCTGGCCGGCTCTCGACCATGTCCGGTGATCCCGGCAGCCGGCAGCCGCAAGAGACCGCCGCAGCGGCAGCCGACCAACGGTCGGCTCTACCGGTCGGCGCATGAAAAAAGCCGGGCGCTTCCGCGTCCGGCTTTTTTGGTTCCATCGCAACGGCAATCCGCTTAGATGGTCTCGTAGGTGCCGTAGCTGCGCAGGCGCTCGTAGCGGCGGGCGAGCAGGTCGTCCACCGACAGCTTCTGCAGTTCGTCCAGCTCGTTGAGCAGGACGGCCTTCAGGCGCTTGCCCATCTGGTTCGGATTGCGGTGGGCGCCGCCGGTCGGCTCGCGCACCATCTTGTCGATCAGGCCCAGGCTCTTCAGGCGCGGGGCGGTCATGCCCAGCTGCTCGGCCGCTTCCTTGGCCTTGCCGGCGTCCTTCCACAGGATCGAGGCGCAGCCTTCGGGGGTGATGGTCGAGTACACGCTGTACTCCAGCATCACGGTGCGGTCGCCCACGCCCAGCGCCAGCGCGCCGCCGGAACCGCCTTCGCCGATCACGGTGCAGATCACCGGCACCTTCAGCTCGGCCATTTCCATCAGGTTGCGCGCGATCGCCTCGGACTGGCCGCGCGATTCGGCGTCGATGCCCGGCCAGGCGCCCGCGGTGTCGATCAGGGTCAGCACCGGCAGGCCGAAGCGTTCGGCCATCTTCATCAGGCGCAGCGCCTTGCGGTAGCCCTCCGGCTTGGGCATGCCGAAGTTGCGCTTGATCTTTTCCTTGGTGTCGCGGCCTTTCTGGTGGCCGATCAGCATCACCGAGCGGCCACCGATGCGGGCCAGGCCGCCCATGATGGCCTTGTCGTCGGCGAAGGCGCGGTCGCCGGCCAGTTCCTGGAACTCATCGCAGAAGATGCGGATGTAGTCGGCGGTGTACGGGCGCGAGGGATGGCGGGCCAGCTGCAGGATCTGCCACGAGGTCAGGTTGCGGAAGATCTGCGCGGTACGCACCCGCAGCTTGTCCTGCAGGGCATGCACCTCGGCCTCGACATTGACCGCAGGCCCGGCGCTGGCGCTGCGCAGGTCCTGGATCTTCGCCTCCAGATCAGCGATGGGTTGCTCGAAGTCGAGGTAGTTCGGATTCATCGGAAACCGTCGTGAAGAAAAGAGGGAAAGTGTAGCCGAATGCGCCGAAAAGCCCCGTACGCCGTCGTCTGGAAACCGACGGTAACGCAGCGGGGCAGGGGGCGCCAGTCAGGTCAGGGTACAACCAGGGCGGCGCTGCCCATCAGGCTGCCGCGGGTCTGCACGAAGGTGTTGTAGGCCTCGTTGGCCTCCACCGGCAGGCCCGAACCCAGCGCGGCGGTGGCGGCGGTGAAGGCCATCTGCGCCTGGAAGGCCTCCTGCTGCAGCTGCAGCTGGGCGTCGGCGGTGGTGGCCTTGAGGTAGCGCGCATACAGCTCGCGCAGGGGGGCGGCATGCCGTTCGAAGGCCGGGTCCAGCGCGGGCAGGGCGGTGGGGGCGGGCTCCAGCGTGTAGGTTGGCGCCTGGTAACCGGCCGGCTGCTGGCGCCGGTAGGCGCCCGGTTCGCCGCGGCTGGCCTCGACGTAGGCGATGAAGTCCGGGGCGGTGAAGATCTTGGTGTTGATCCGGCCGCCGGTCTCGTCCACGTGGGCCACGGTCTGCTCGTCGGGGAACGGCTCGCGCACGCCGAAGGTCCAGGCGTGGTCGATGAACAGCGCGTGGGTGGTGCTGTACGGGCCGTCGAAGCCGACCCCGCCCAGCTCGATGTGGTGGTCCACGCGGCCGAAATTGCCGAGCTTGTCTTCGCCGGTGACGTAGATCTCGCTGGCGATGACGTACTCGCCCAGCGTCGGGTTGATCAGGCCGCCCTTGCCGCGCGCGTAGACGATGAACCGCACCTCGCCCAGGGCCGGGGTCTGCAGGTGGTGCTCACCGGGCCTGAGCTTGACCGGCCGCGAGGCGTGCGCGGCGATCGGCAGTTCGTTGCCGTCGATGCGCAGGGTCAGCGGGGTGTCGCCCGGGTTGTCGATCTCGAAGGTCTGGGACGGGCTGGTGCAGCCGCTGAGGGCAAGGGCGGCAAGCAGCAGCCCGGCAAAACGTGTGATCAAAACCGGTTACCTGTTGTGGAGCGGAAGAACGGTGGAACGTGGAGCGGTGACGCGGATCAGTTCGCCCAAGGCGGGCTGTAGCGGACCTTCACGGTGCGCACGGCGGGATCGGCGCGCAATGCGTCGACCAGCTGGCTGTCCACCCGCACGGCGATGTCGCCGCCGACGTCGAGCATGCCGGCCACCGGGCCCTGTTCGGACCCCAGCAGCAGGTCCATGCGCAGCGGCGTGCGGCCGGGGCGGTGGCGGTCGAGCAGGGCGTTCACGCGGTCCCACACATTGCCGTCCTGGCGCAGGTCCAGGCGCAGCGACAGGCGGGTGGCGTAGTTGGCGCACACCTCTTCGTAATCCCAGCACTGGCGGATGCGCAGCGCGTAGCCGCCGTTGAATTCATCCTCGCGCAGGCCGCCCTTGACGATCAGGATGCGGTCCTTGGTCATCAGGTGGCCGAACTCGGCCAAGCCGTCGGTGAAGGCACTGCACTCCACGCGGCCCTTGCTGTCTTCCAGCTGCATGAACACCTGGCTTTCGCCCTTGCGCCGCACGCCGACCACCTGGCCGGCCAGGATCACCGGGGTTTCCTGGCGCCAGGCGCGCTTCTCGCCGTCCTTGCTGGGGCGGGCCGGCGGGATCAGGCGTTCGAGCATGCCCAGGTCGGTACCGACCAGTTCCTTGACGTCATCCGCATACGGATCGAACGGATGCCCGCTCAGGTAGAAGCCCAGCGTGTCGCGCTCGCCGTCGAGCAGCTGGCCCAGCGCCCATTCCTTGGCTTCGGGCAGGTCCAGCTGCTGCGCGGTGGCCTGCGGGCTGGGGGCGCCGAACAGCGAGTTCTGCCCGGACGCCTTCTCGCGGGTGATCTGGTCGGTGGCCTTGAGCACTTCGGGCAGCTGCAGCATCAACGAGGCGCGGTTCTTGCCCAGGCCGTCCATCGCGCCGCAGTTGATCATCGCTTCCAGGGTGCGCCGGTTGAGCTTGCCCGACTCGGCACGCATGCAGAAATCCAGCAGCGATTCGTAACGGCCGCCGCGTGCGCGTTCTTCCACGACCGCTTCGCATGCGCCCTGGCCAACGCCCTTGATCGCGCCCAGGCCGTACACGATGGTGTCGGCACTGGAGGCTTCGAACATGTAGGCCGATTCGTTCACGCGCGGCGGCAGCACGGTCAGGCCGAGGTTGCGCACTTCGGCCAGGAAGCCCACCACCTTGTCGGTGTTGTCCATGTCCGAGGAGAGCGTGGCCGCCATGAACTCGGCCGGGTAATGACGCTTGAGCCAGGCGGTCTGGTAGCTGACCAGCGCGTAGGCGGCGGCGTGCGACTTGTTGAAGCCGTAGCCGGCGAACTTTTCCATCAGGTCGAAGATGGCGTCGGCCTTGGCCTCGCTCACCCCGTCCTTGGCCGCGCCTTCGCGGAAGATCTCGCGGTGCTTGGCCATTTCGGCCGGCACCTTCTTGCCCATCGCGCGGCGCAGCAGGTCGGCGCCGCCGAGCGAGTAACCGCCCACGATCTGCGCCATCTGCATCACCTGCTCCTGGTACACCATGATGCCGTAGGTGTCTTTCAGGATCGCTTCGGTGCGCGGATCGGGGTAGATGATTTCTTCCTGCCCGTGCTTGCGCGCGTTGAAAGAGGGAATCAGGTCCATCGGGCCGGGACGGTACAGCGACACCAGTGCGATCAGGTCTTCGAAGCGGTCGGGGCGCGCGTCCTTCAGCAGGCGGCGCATGCCCGAGGATTCGAACTGGAACACCGCGCCGGTGTTGCCGTTGGCGAAGATGTCCTTGTAGGTGGCCACGTCGTCCAGCGGCAGCGCGGTGATGTCCACCGGCGGAATGCCAGCGCGTTCGTGGCGCTTGTTGATCGCCTTGACCGCCCAGTCGATGATCGTCAGCGTGCGCAGGCCGAGGAAGTCGAACTTCACCAGGCCGATTTCTTCGACGTCGTTCTTGTCGAACTGGGTGACCGGGTTGCGGCCGCGGCCGCCTTCGTCGTGTTCGGCGAACAGCGGGCAGAACTCGGCCAGCGGCTCCGGCGCGATCACCACGCCACCGGCGTGCTTGCCGGCGTTGCGGGTGAGGTCTTCGAGCTGGCGGGCCAGGTCGATCAGGTCGCGGACGTCGTCTTCGTTCTGGTAGCGCTGGATCAGCTCCGGCGACGCCATTTCCGAATCCTTGCCTTCGCCCATGGCGTCCTTGAGCGAGATGCCCAGGATGTTGGGGATCAGCTTGGACACGCCGTCGACCAGGCCATACGGGAAGCCGAGCACGCGCCCGGAGTCGCGCACCACCGCCTTGGCGGCCATGGTGCCGTAGGTGATGATCTGGCTGACCCGTTCGCGCCCGTATTTGCGCGCCACGTAGTCGATGACTTCGTCGCGGCGGTCCATGCAGAAGTCGATGTCGAAGTCGGGCATCGACACACGTTCGGGGTTGAGGAACCGCTCGAACAGCAGGTTGTACGGGATCGGGTCGAGGTCGGTGATCTGCAGCGCCCAGGCCACCAGGGAGCCGGCACCGGAACCACGGCCGGGGCCGATCGGGATGCCCTGGTTCTTCCCCCACTGGATGAAGTCGGCCACGATCAGGAAGTAGCCGGGGAAGCCCATCTTGATGATGGTGGCCAGCTCGAATTCCAGGCGCTCGAAGTAGTCGGCGCGGGTCTTGCCTTCGGCCAGCGGATTCTTTTCCAGGCGCGCTTCGAGGCCCTTGCGCGATTCGCTGCAGATCCAGCTGTCGAGCGTTTCGTCTTCGGGCACCGGGTAGTTGGGCAGGAAGTAGGTGCCCAGGCGCATTTCGATGTTGCAGCGCTCGGCCAGCGCGAGGGTGTTGTCGATCGCGTCGGGAATGTCGGCAAACAGCGCGCACATGTCGTCGGCCGACTTGAGGTACTGCTGGTCGCTGTAGTCGCGCGGGCGCTTGGGGTCGTCGAGCACGCGCCCGGAGGAGATGCACACGCGCGCTTCGTGGGCGGCGAAATCCTCCGGCTGCAGGAAGCGCACGTCGTTGCTGGCGACCACGGGCAGGCCACGCTGGCCCGCGGCGAGCAGGGCGAACTGGTTGAAGGCTTCTTCGCCGTCGCGCCCGGTGCGGGTGAGTTCCAGGTGCAGGCCATCGCCGAACACGCGCTGCCAGTCGGCGAGTTGCTGCTCGGCCAGGTCATGGCGGCCTTCGCCGGCGAGGCGGCCGGCCAGGCTGTCGCGGCCGGCCAGGGCAAACAGGTTGTGGCAGCCGGCCTTGAGCCAGTCCGGATGTACGGCGACGCCGCCTTCGGGGCGGTGGCCTTCCATCCAGGCGCGGGTGAGCAGGCGTGAGAGGCTGAGGTAGCCGTCACGATCGCGGCACAGCAGGGTCATGCGCCAGGGGGTCATGCCCTCTTCGGCGATCATGATGTCCGCGCCGGCGATGGGCTTGATGCCCACGGTTTCGGCGGCCTTGTAGAACTTGACCAGGGCGAACAGGTTGTTCAGGTCGGTCACTGCCAGGGCAGGCAGCTTGAGTTCCACCGCGCGGCTGAGCAGGTTGGCCTGCTTGGCTTTCTTCGGGTCAGCCTGATCCGGCTTCGCCGGGACACGGATGGTCGAATCCGCCAGCGAAAATTCGGTGTGGACGTGGAGATGTACGAAACGGGAAGTGGACATGCCGGGCCAATGTAATGCCCGGTCAGGGTAGCGGCGTGAGCCTGACCGAACAAGGCTTGACAGGGGTGTTACAGGGGGCCGGGTGGGTTGCGGGGTTCAGGTTGGTTTTTGTTTTTTTCGAAGCTTGGGGCAAGTTCAACGGCAACGGCAACGGCTACAAGCCCGGTGTGCGGGTGCCGAAGGGCTTGGGCGGGGGAGGCAGGGTCGCGGGACACGCCGCAAGTACGTCCCTGTAGGCTCGTTCGCGCCATCCATGGCGCTCTACGGTCCCGCAACCCTACCTCCCCCACCCCCGATAGTGCATCTGTGCTCATGGGAGAAACGGAGCAGGGCCAAGGCCAAGGCAAGAGCAAGAGCAAGAGCGTTTAGGTGGTCGTTTGGGGAGGGGGGGCCGAGCTACGCTCGGCACCTACGACCAAACCCAGGACCCCTAACTCCCAATTACCGAATCACCGAATCACCGAATCACCGAATCTTCGAATCTTCGAATCTTCGAATCCGACGCCGAAGCCCCAATGCCTGGATGCACAGAGAACCTCCCCGAAACCAAAAAAGCCGCTGTCATCCAAGGGCCACCGGTGGTCTGTCGAGGGGCGGTACGGTTGGGTTGGCGGGACCGTAGAGCGCCATGGATGGCGCGAACGAGCCTACAGGGACGTACTTGCGGCGTGTCCCGCCAACCCAACCGTACCGCCCCCACCAGCGAGCAACCGGCCCCCGGCTGTTGCAGTGGCTCCGGCTCTGGCTCTGGCTCTGGAAGTTGCTCTGGCTCCGGCTCCCGCCTCGGCCATGCGCAGCATAAAAAAAAACCTACACCACCTCAAAACAAGCGCGAACCGGCGCAAAGCTGCGGCGATGCTGGGGGCAGGGCCCGTGATTGCGCAGGGCGGCCAGATGGGCCGGCGTCCCGTAGCCCTTGTGCTGATCGAACCCGTATTCCGGGTGCTCCTCGTGCAGCGCCACCATGAACCGATCGCGCGTCACCTTGGCCAGAATCGACGCCGCCATGATCGCCCGGTCCAGCGCATCCCCGCCCACCAGCGCCTGCGCCGGACAGGGCAGCCCCTTCGGCACCACGTTGCCGTCGATCCGCGCGAACTGCGCCACGTGGGACACCCCCTCCACCGCGCGCCGCATCCCCAGCATCGTCGCCTGGTAGATGTTCAGCGCATCGATCTCGCCCACCTCCACCATCACCACGTGGAAGGCCAGCGCACGGTCCTGGATCTTGTCGAACAGCTGGTCACGGCGCAGCGCCGTCAATTGCTTGGAATCGTCCAGCCCGTTCAACCGCGGCCGGTCCGGGCAGAACACCACCGCTGCCACCGCCACCGGCCCGGCCAACGGACCGCGACCGGCCTCGTCCACCCCGGCCACGTAACGCGGTGCCACCGTCGCCAGCGCGGCCCCGTCGAACAGCGCCATCGACGCGGCTGCCGCGTGCCGCCGGCTCATGCCGTCGCCTTGCGCGCCAGCAGCTCGGCCACCGCGTCGGCCGCACGCGCCGACGCATCCTGGCGCAGTTGCAGGTGCAGCTGCTGGTAGGTGTCCTGCAGGTCGATCGCGTGCTGCGGATGATCGAACCACTGCAGGATCGCTGCGGCCAGTTTGTCCGGCACGCAGTCGTGCTGGATCAACTCCGGTGCCAGGTCCTTGCCCGCCAGAATGTTCGGCAGCGCGAACCGGTCCACCTTGATCAGCCCCAGCGCCTTCACGATCCGGTAGGTCAGCTCGGCCACCCGGTAGCCCACCACCATCGGGCGCTTCACCAGCATCGTTTCCAGCGTTGCCGTGCCCGACGCCAGCACCACCACGTCGGCGGCGATCATCGCGTTGCGTGCGTCACCATCGAGCAGGTGCGAGTACGCCATCGGCAACGCCGAGCGCGACAACTGCTCGCTGATCAACTGGCGGCAGGCCGGGTTGGCGGCCGGCACCACCACGTGCAGGCCCGGAATGCGTTCGGAGACCTGCCAGGCGGCTTCGAAGAAGGCTTCGCCCAGCTTGCCGATCTCGCCCAGGCGGCTGCCCGGCAGCACGGCCAGCACCTTCGCATTCGATGGCAGGCCCAGCGCCATGCGCGCCTGGTCGCGGTCGCTGTGCAGCGGAATATCGTCGGCCATCGGGTGGCCCACGAAGCGTGCATCGATGCCGTGCCTGGCGTAGATCGGCGGTTCCATCGGGAACAGGCACAGCACCAGGTCGGCGCTGGCCCCGATCTTCTCGGCGCGCTTCTCACGCCAGGCCCACACCGACGGGCTCACGTAGTGCACCGTGGTGATGCCGCGTTCCTTCAGCCAGCGCTCCACGCCCAGGTTGAAATCGGGTGCGTCGATGCCGATGAACACGTCCGGCTGCCACTCCAGTGCGCGGCGACGGAACTCGCCGCGCAGCTTCAGCAGCCGGGGCAGGTGGCGCAGGATCTCGGTCAGCCCCATCACTGCCAGTTCGCTGGCGTCGAACCAGGTCTGGCAGCCGGCGCTGCGCATCGCGTCACCGCCGATGCCGGCGAACTCGGCCTGCGGGAAGCGCGCCTTCAACTCGCGCACCAACCCGGCACCGAGCAGGTCGCCGGAGGCCTCGCCGGCCACCAGCGCGATCCGCACGGGCCGGTTCGACGTGGTCGCCGCGGCCGCGTTGTCCAGCGCGCCGATCACCGCCGCCCGTTCAATCACCTGGGCGGTGGTGCCCGCTGGAGTGTGCCCGCCAGAGGCCGTCATCGCAGCAGCGGCCTCTCGGCGTGCTCGATGAAGTCCAGCAGGTCCTTGACGTCGGCGCTGTGCGCGGCCTGTTCGGCCAGCTGCACCTTGGCCTCGGCCAGCGGCAGGCCGGCCACGTACAGGGTGCGGTAGGCGCGCTTGATGCTGGCGATGCGCTCGGCGTCGAAACCACGACGCTTGAGCCCTTCGCTGTTGATGCCGCGCGGGCGACCCAGCGAGTCGCTGCCGACCATGGTGAACGGCGGCACGTCGCCATTGGTCAGCGCGCCCATGCCCAGGAAGGCATGCGCACCGATCCGGCAGAACTGGTGCGCGCCGGCGAAGCCGCTGATGATCACGTAGTCGCCCACGCTCACGTGGCCGGCCAGCGTGGTGTTGTTGGAGAACACGCAGTGGCTGCCGACGTGGCAGTCGTGGGCCACGTGGGTGTAGGCCAGCATCCAGTTGTCGTCGCCGACGGTGGTGATGCCACCGCCGCCTTCGGTGCCGCGGTTGATGGTGACGAACTCGCGGATGACGTTGCCGTCGCCGATCACCAGTTCGGTGCGTTCGGCGCGGTACTTCTTGTCCTGCGGTTCGCCGCCGATCGCGGCGTGGCCGATGAAACGGTTGTTGCGGCCGATGCGGGTCGGGCCGTGGATCGAGCAGTGCGGACCGATCACGGTGCCGGCGCCGATCTCGACATCGGCACCGATCAGGGTGAAGGCGCCGACCTGCACGTCGTCGGCCAGGCGCGCGCCTTCCTCGATCACTGCCGTGGGATGGATCCGTGGTGCGTTGTCAGTCATTCCTGCCTCCGTGGTGGCTCAGCCCTTGGCGCCGGCGCACATGACTTCCGCGCTGGCCACGACTTCGCCGTTGACCCGGGCTTCGCCGTAGTACCAGCCCATGTTGCGGATCAGGCGCTTCATCTGCACATGCAGCATGAGCACGTCGCCGGGGACCACCTGCTTGTTGAAACGGGCGTTTTCGACCTTGACCATGTAGAACAGCTTGGACTGCGCGTCACGCCCCAGGGTCAGCTGGGTCATGACGCCGCCGGCCTGGGCCAGCGCTTCGATGATCAGCACGCCGGGCATGATCGGGCGACCCGGGAAGTGGCCCTGGAAGTACGGCTCGTTGTAGCTGACGTTCTTCTGGCACACGATCTGCTTGGTCTCGACGTCGAGTTCGACGACCCTGTCCACCAGCAGGAACGGGTAGCGGTGGGGGATCAGCTCCTGGATCTGGGTGATGTCGATCGGAAGCTGCAGCGTGTCGTTCATTCTTTCTCCTTGCCAGCAGCGAGGACCCGGCGTGCGAGCGCATCGAGCTGCTTGAAGCGCGCGGCGTTCTTGCGCCACGTGCGGTTGTCGGTCAATGGGGTGCCGGAGGAGTACTCTCCCGGCTCGTGGATGGAGTTGCGCACCACCGACTTGCCGGTGATGACGACCTTGTCGCAGATTTCGAGGTGGCCGACCACGCCCACATGCCCGCCAAGCAGGCAGTAGCGGCCGATCTTGGCGCTGCCGGCAATGCCGGTGCAGCCGGCGATGGCCGAGTGGGCGCCGATCTGGACGTTGTGGGCGATCTGCACCAGGTTGTCCAGGCGCACGTCCTCGTCGAGGATGGTGTCTTCCAGGGCGCCGCGGTCGACGCAGGTGTTGGCGCCGATTTCGCAGTCGTCGCCGATGCGCACGCCGCCCAGCTGCGGCACCTTGATCCACTTGCCGGCGTCCATGGCCAGGCCGAAGCCGTCGGCACCGAGGACGGCACCGGGGTGGATGCGCACGCGCTTGCCGAGCTTGACGCGGGTGACCAGGGTGACGCGGGCGATCAGTTCGCAGCCGCTGTCCAGGGTGCAGTTCTCACCGATGATGCTGCCGGTGCCGATGATGCAGTTCTCGCCGACGACGCTGCCGGCACCGATGCTGACGAAGGGGCCGATGTGGGCGCTGGCGGCAACCTGGGCGCTGGGGTCGATGACGGCGCTGGGATGGATGCCGGCCGGTCGCGCGGGGGCGATGTCGAACAGCGCACCGATCTTGGCGAAGGTGGTGTACGGGTCCTTGGCGATCAGGGCGCTGCCGGGGGCGGCCTCGGCGTCCTCGGCGCGCAGCACCACGATGCCGGCCTGGCTGTCAGCCAGCTGGGCCCGGTAGCGCGGGTTGGCAAGGAAGGTGAGCTGGCCGGGGCCGGCATGGGCAAGCGTGGCCACGCCATGGATGGCGGTGCTGCCGTCGCCATGGACCTGCAGGCCGAACTGCTCGGCGAGTTGCTGGGCGGTGTAGGTAGGAGTATTCACGGCGGAAGTTTACCGTGTGGCGCAGGTTCGGTCATGCGGGGCGGGGCATGCCTCCCGGCGGCCGCCCTGCCAACGCGGCGGGTAGTGCCGGCCGCTGGCCGGCTGACCGGCTCCCCGGCACATCCCACCCCACGCGACGGCAGGCGCCGACCGTTGGTCGGCACGGCATTCCCACCCTTCCACGCAGCCGGACAGTGGCCAATCCCCACAAACGAAAACGCCGGGCAAAGCCCGGCGTCTCGTAGCGCATCTGGTGGAAAAGCCCTTCGTCGATCAGAACTGGCCGCCGAACGTGAACTGCAGGCGCTCGATCTCGTCGCCGTCTTCCTTCTTCAGCGGGAACGCATAGCTGATCGAGATCGGGCCGACCGGGGCGCGCCACAGCAGGGCCACGCCGGTGGACACGCGCAGTTCGTTGGCCTTGAAGTTCTTGCTGCCGTCATACACGTTGCCGAAGTCCACGAAGGCCGAGATACGGGCCGACGGGCTGTCGAACAGACGCGGGAAGTAGGCTTCGATCGAGCCAACGGTCTTCACCGAACCACCCAGCGGCTGGCCGTTGTAGTAGCTGTTGTTCGCCTCCGAGCGCGGACCCAGCGTGTTGTCCTCGAAGCCGCGCACCGAGTTGGTACCGCCGGCGTAGAAGTTCTCGTAGAACGGCAGGCCGGTGGCGGTGACGGTCTTCACGTAATCGGCCGAGGCGGAGTTGCAGTCCACCGTCTGGGTCGGGTTCGGGTTGGTCGCGGTCGGTGCGGTGTAGCAGAGGTCGCGGGTGATGTCCTTGCCATAGCTGTCGCCGTAGCCGATTTCGGCACGGGTGTTGATGACCAGCGACGGAATGATCGGCCAGTACTTGGAGAACTGGTAGTTCAGCTTGTAGTACTCGATCGTCGAGCCCGGCAGGGTGGTTTCCAGGCCGACACGCTGGTAGGTACCGCGGGTGGGCATGAAGTAATCGTTGCGGGTATCGCGGGCCCAGCCCAGTTCGGTGCGCCAGGAGTGGAACGTCTTGGTGCCGATCGCATTGATGTAGTCGATGATCGACTGCGGCGTCGAGCCCTGGTAGGTGTTGATCTGGTTGCTGTCGATACCGACCATCAGCGAGACCGTGTCGTTCTCGGTGATCGGCACGCCGAACACCATCTGCGCCGAACGGTTGGTGCTGTTGTACTGGGCGGTGTTGAAGTCGGAGTAATCCAGTTCGCGCCAGGACAGGTTGTAGCCCAGCGACACGCCGTCATCGGTGAAGTACGGGTTGGTGTAGCTGAAGCCATAACGCTGCA
>Ga0160474_100150_pt1 | contig 49009 bp, 33 predicted proteins | sample HID1975K_E11MG_FD_108240 | JGI IMG/M metagenome (GOLD analysis project Ga0160474, IMG submission 108240) | Enriched soil microbial communities from UW Madison campus, WI, USA - HID1975K_E11 MG | ecosystem: Environmental > Terrestrial > Soil > Unclassified | place: USA: Madison, Wisconsin...
CGACGCGCTGTGCCTGATCGGCAACGGCGTGGTGATCTCGCCCGCTGCCCTGATCAAGGAGATCGGCGAGCTGGAAGCGGCCGGCGTGGAAGTGCGCAGCCGCCTGAAGATCAGCCCGGCCGCCCCGCTGATCATGCCGTACCACATCGCCCTGGACCAGGCGCGCGAGCGCGCTGCCGGCGGCAAGGCGATCGGCACCACCGGCCGTGGCATCGGCCCGGCGTACGAAGACAAGGTGGCGCGTCGCGGCATCCGCATCGCCGACCTGCACTACCCGTCGCAGCTGGAAGAACTCCTGCGCACCGCGCTGGATTACCACAACTTCGTGCTGACCAACTACCTGAAGACCGACGCGGTCGACTTCCAGAAGACCTACGACGAAGCCCTGGCCTTCGGCGAGTACGTCGAGCCGATGAAGTCCGACGTCGCCGGCATCCTGCACGACCTGCGCAAGCAGGGTAAGCGCGTGCTGTTCGAAGGCGCCCAGGGCGCGCTGCTGGACATCGACCACGGTACCTACCCGTACGTCACCAGCTCCAACACCACCGTGGGCGGCGCACTGGCCGGAGCCGGCGTGGGCGCGGACGCGATCGACTACGTGCTGGGCATCGCCAAGGCCTACGCGACCCGCGTCGGCGGTGGTCCGTTCCCGACCGAGCTGGACGATGAAGTCGGCCAGGGCATCCGCGACCGCGGTGCCGAGTACGGCGCCTCGACCGGCCGCCCGCGTCGCTGCGGCTGGATGGACATCGTGGCGCTCAAGCGCGCCGTGGCCATCAACGGCATCAGCGGCCTGTGCATCACCAAGCTGGACGTGCTGGACGGCATGGAAAAGCTGAAGGTCTGCATCGCCTACGAATACCGCGGCAAGCGTACCGAATACGCCCCGCTGGACGCGCAGGGCTGGGAAGAGTGCACCCCGGTGTACCTGGAGTTCCCGGGCTGGACCGAGAACACCCACGGCATCACCAACTGGGACGACCTGCCGCCCGCCGCCCGCGCCTACCTGCGCGCGCTGGAAGAGCTGGCCGGCTGCCCGGTGAGCATCGTGTCGACCGGCCCGGACCGCGACCACACCATGGTCCTGCAGGACCCGTTCGCCTGAGCACCCCGGTAGTGCCGAGCCCGGCTCGGCACCGCCCCGGTCCAGGCAGATGCACGAAGGAGCCCCGCGAAAGCGGGGCTTTTTCGTGTCCTGCCCTCACGCAGCCGTTGTGTCGCTTGCATATACCCAATATGGGTACTAACGTACCCAATATGGGTACGAAGACCAATCCAACGCTCCGTGGAGCCGATCGCCCGACGGGTTTGGCCGATGCACTGTTTACGCAGACGCAGCAGCGCGTACTCGGCCTGATCTTCGGGCAACCCCGGCGCGAGTTCGGTGTTGCCGAATTGATTTCAGCGATCGGTGCCGGGTCCGGCGCGGTGCAGCGCGAACTCGCCAAGTTGGCCGCCGCAGGGCTGGTCACGCTGAGGCGCTCGGGCAACCAGAAGCGCTATCAGGCCAATGCGGATTCCCCGCTCCATGACGAGCTGGTGGCGATCGTGCAGAAGACGGTCGGCCTGGCCGGCCCGCTTCAGGAGGCGCTCGCCCCCGTGCGTGCGCAGGTCAGGGCAGCCTTCGTTTACGGCTCCGTCGCCAAGCGCAGCGACACGGCACGCAGCGACATCGATCTGCTTATCGTGTCTGACACCTTGGGCTATGCCGATGTCATGCAGGCACTGGATGGCGTTGACGCGTACCTTGGCCGTCCCGTGAATCCAACGCTCTATTCAACTGATGAATTACCCAAGCGCATTCACGATGAAAATTCCTTCTTGATGCGGGTCTTGGCACAGCCCAAGATCTGGATCATCGGAGGAGACGATGAACTCAGCGCTGCAGAATCTGGCCGGACCGGGTAAACCGCTGAGCGTCGAGCTCCCGGATACACGTGAAATCGAGGGGTTGCGACGCTCAGGCCTGGCCCGTCTGCAGGATGCACGCAACACAACGCTATCCCTGGAAGGTCGCTTCGACCTGGCCTACAACGCCGCTCACGCGCTCTGCCTGGCCGCGCTGCGGCGGCAGGGGTTTCGTCCGTCGCACCGCTATATCGTTTTCCAGACGCTGCCCCATACCCTGGGTGCAGGGCCCGAGGTGTGACGTGTGCTGGACAAGTGCCACCAGCAGCGCAACATCGCCGAGTACGAAGGCGAACTGGATGTAAGCGAACGGTTGGTGGTGGACCTCATCCAGGCGTGCGACGCCGTGCGTATCGCGTGGGAGCAACTGGATGACCCCAGCCCGTCCACTCCAAGGTGAATGGGAGCCATTCCGTTAAGAAAGCGTGATCAAGAACGTCCGGGCGTGGGCCGATACCCCCTCACCCCCCACGTTCTTGGATGTCCCCATGGATTTTTTGCGTAACGTCAGAGTGGTCTGGCGTCTTGGTATGGGCTTTGGCCTGTTGTTGTTGCTGGTGGCGGCCGTGGTGGCCACCGGTGCCACCGGCAGCGCGGTGCAGAAGCACGCGATGCAGCAGGTGGTCGAGGTTGGCGTCGCCAAGGTGCGGCTGCTGTCGGAGATGCTCGATGCGAACAACCAGATGATGGTCGTGCGTCGTGAAATGCTGATCCGCCAGGGTCAGGAGCGCGAGGCCGACGAGGCGCGCATTGCTGCGCTGGTCAAGCGCTACGAGGCCAGCTGGACCGCCTACCAGGCGCTGCCCACCGATGCCGAAGGCAAGGCGATCGGCGAGCAGATCGCGGCCAGGCGCGCCACCGCACGCCCGCTCAACAAGCAGACCAGCGAGCTGATGGAGCAGGGCGATTTCCCCGGCGCCGTCGCCCTGACCCTGGGCCCGGTGCAGGAAGCGGCCAACGGCTGGAACAAGGCGCTCGCCGATGGCGTGGCCTATGAAGAGAAGGAAAGCCGCGAGGCCGCTGCCGAGGCGATCCGGCTGGGCGAGCGCACCCTGCTGCAGCTGCTGGTGCTCGGTGGCATCGCGCTGCTGGTCGGCATTGCCGCCTCGATCCTGATCGGGCGCAGCCTGACCGGTCCGCTGGCCCGCGCGGTGGGCCTGGCCGACCGCATGGCCCGTGGCGAGCTGGACCAGGACTTCCGCCTGGGCGGCCGCGACGAGCTCACCCTGCTGGGCAACGCGATGGGCAGCGTGCGCCAGAACGTGCAGGCCGCGATCACCGCGCAGCTGCAGATGGCTCAGCAGCACGAAGCCGGCGCGATCAGCTACCGTATGGACGCGGCCGCGTTGCCGGGCGATTACGGCCGCATGCTGCGTGCCACCAACGAACTGGTCGGCTCGCACGTGGCCGTGCAGTCGCACATGGTGGATGTGATGGCCGACTACGCCATCGGCGACCTCAGCCGCGACCTGGACAGCTACCCGGGCGAGAAGGCGCTGCTGACCCGCACCATGGCCACGGTCAAGACCAGCCTGATGGCGATCAACCAGCAGATCGATACGCTGGCCAGCGCCGCGCGCGCCGGTGACTTCTCGGTGCGTGGCGACGAGGCCGCGTTCCAGTTCCAGTTCCGCGCCATGGTGGCCAACCTCAACGGCATGATGGCCAGCTCGCAGTCGAGCATTGCCGACCTGTCGGAGGTGCTGCGTGCCATCTCCACCGGTGACCTCACCTCGCGCATGGAAGGCCACTACGAAGGTGTGTTCGCGCAGATGCGTGACGATGCCAACGTCACCGCGGCGCAGCTGACCGCTATCGTGCAGCAGATCCAGGGCGCCGCGGGCAGCATCAACGACGCTGCGCAGGAGCTGGCCGCCGGCCACAACGACCTGTCGCGCCGCACCGAGCAGCAGGCCGCCAATCTGGAAGAGGCGGCTGCCTCGATGGAAGAGCTGACCTCCACCGTGCGCCAGAACGCCGAACTTGCCAGCCAGGCCGACCAGGAAGCGCATGCGTCCGGCGTTGCCGTGCGCGCGACCGAACAGGCGATCGCGCAGATGGCCACGGTGATGAGCGAGATCGACAAATCCTCCGCGCGCATTTCCGAGATTTCCTCGGTGATCGACGGCATCGCCTTCCAGACCAACATCCTGGCGCTGAACGCCGCCGTGGAAGCGGCGCGTGCCGGCGAGAACGGGCGCGGGTTTGCCGTGGTCGCCAGCGAAGTGCGCACGCTCGCACAGCGTGCGGGTACGGCGGCCAAGGAGATCAAGGACCTGATCGGCGAGGCCAGCGACAAGGTCAAGACCGGGCTGAGCGTGACCGTGGAATCCGAAGCGGCCATTGCCCGGCTCACCCAGGCCAGCTCGCGTACCAACCAGCTGATGAGCGACATCGCCGCGGCCACCAAGGAACAGGCCGCCGGCATCGAGCAGGTGAACCAGGTGGTGGTGCAGATGGACCAGGTGACCCAGCAGAACGCGGCGCTGGTGGAAGAAGCCACTGCGGCCAGCCGTGCGCTGGAAGAGCAGGCGCACGCGCTGAGTGAATCGGTGGCGGTGTTCAAGCTGGAGCAGGGCACCCGGGCCATGGCTGCCCGCCGCGCGGCGTAGTCTTCCGCGCCGTGTGCGCCTGTCTGCCCCGGCCGCGGTCGCGCCGGGGCGACCATGACAAGGCCCTGCGTGTGCAGGGCCTCGTTGCTGGACGTGCGACTACTGTCCTTGAATCGGGCGCATGTCGATCTCTGCGTCCATGCCATGCCTGTCGCGGTAGAGCGCGCTCATCGCAGTGTTGAGGCGTAATGCCTCTGCTTCGGCGCGCATGCGCTGGGCGACATCCAGCGGCTGACGGAACATCACCTCGCGGGTGAGCCCCAACGTGCTGTCGCCGCGCATTTCCGCGACACGGGAAATGGCATAGCCGAGCACCGGATCGCCCTTGCTGCTGCCGGCCTGATAGGACGCGACCAGCTGCAACGCATACAGATCACCCTCCGCGCCGGCGTCCAGCAGGCGCTGCTGCGCCTGCGGGTCAGTGCCGATCAGGCGACCGTCCAGCATCGAACGCGCGACGGTGTCACCCGACGCGGCGGCCTGCTCCAGCATGGCAGTGGAGGCAGCGCTGTAGGTCTCCCACTGACGCGCGTTGGGGAAGCCATGGCGGTCCAGCCACTGCTGTTCGGCTCTGCTGTGTGGCGCGAACGGGTCGTCTTCCAGCCCCAGCGTCGAACGATCACGCGGAATGTCGGCGAACGGTGTCGGTGCGGCGGCCTTCGGTGCGGTCAGGGCGATGTCGCGGGGTACGGGGTCGGACGCTGCGGCATGGGCGGCAACCGGGAGAGGCGCAGATCCCGGTACAGGATCCGGTGAGGTATCGGACGGCGTGCCCGAACATGCCGCCATCGACAGGATGACGGCGATGCTGATGCCTGAATGACGATATTTCATGCTTTCCCTGCATACAACCAGAACAGACCCCACCACGAAGGTGGGGCGGCATGGTTGTGCATGGGTCAAACATTGTCAATGACGCACAGCCGCCGGTGACGACGGAAAATCAGCTGTTTTCGTGCGGATTTCTTCGCGGGTGTCCTTGCGGCTGCTTTCCTGGTGGCCGACAGGCCGATCCCCTGCAGGATCGGCCGGTCTGTAATCACCGGGTGTTACTTCGCGGCAGCGTTACCGCCCCCGCAGCGACGCGGCGGGCAGCGCTGCGCGGTACCGGACGTATGGCCCGCATCGGTCCCGTTCATCGCGTCGGCCGCAGGGCCCGCACCGGCTCCTGCACCGCCATAGCTCACCCGCAGTCCCACGCTGCTGGCACGGCTGGAGCCGCGGGTCTGCTCATGGCCCAGCAGCAGCGACAGCAACCAGCCACGCTGCAGGCGCACGTCCATGCCGGCGGCCATCGACAGGGCATTGTCGTTGTAGCTGTGCATGTCCAGGCGATAGTCCTGCGCGCGTGGGCCCACCACGTAGTTGAGGTAGGCCGCGCCCTTGTCGTCGATGGCCTGGCGGTATTCGATGTTCCAGAACGGACGCACGCGTCCTTCGCCATCGCCTGCCAGGTAGGCCCCTTCAAGGCCGAGCGCGACCGCGCTGTTGCGCACCACCTGGCGGCGGTAGTCGAGGTCGTACAGATCCAGCCCGGTCTCACGGTAGGCATCGAGCGTGGTGCGGCTGGCTTCCACGCGACCGTAGCCGGTGAGGGTCATGCCGGCGTTGCGGTGTTCGTAGCCGAAGGCCAACGAACCGAACCACTGGTCACCGTCGCGGCTGCCGCGCGCGAAGGCGTCCGCGTCCGTGCTCCAGCGGCGGGTAGCGAAGTCCAGCGCACCGCCGGCGATGACGCCGTCGACGAACAGGTGCTCGCCGCTGCGCCACAGGCCGTAGGCGGCCAGCGAGTGTTGCCTGCCTTCCACGCGCGACTCGCTGCCGTCCCTTTCGCTGTCGTTGCGCGCCAGGCTGGCCGCCACGCCCAACAGCAGGCGCTCGCCGACAGCGCGGTCCAAGCCGACGGTAAGGCCGTCGGTGTGGAAGGCGTAACTGCTGCTGCGGTCACCGTCGCCGAAGGTGGCGCTGCCCGAGGCCCACAGGCCCCAGCCGGTGGGCAGGGACGGCCACGGCGCGGCCTGCATCGGCGCCAGTGGCAAGGCCAGGCCGGGGCGGTCGCGGCCGCCGGCATGGCCGAGCGACAGCTGGTTGCTGGAGCCGTTGTCGCCACTGCGCACCTGGCGCAGGCGATCACGGATGTTGGATTGCTGCGCACTCGCAAATCGCACGCTCGCGTCCACCTGCGCCTGCACGCCGGCGACCACGCCCGGGTCGCGGGTCGGGTCGGGCCGCTGGGCGACGGTCAGGCGCAGCTGCGCGGTGCCGATGCCGAAGCCACCGGCGGCGGCCTGGGTAACGGTGATGATCGCCACGCCTTCACCGTGCAGGGTGACGGTGCGCCCCTGCACGCTGGCCACGGCCGGTGCACTGCTGCTGTAGCTGAAGGTGCCGCGGCTGGGGCTGGCCGGATCGACCAGGTCGAACGCGGCCTGCCCGTACAGCTTCTGCAGCTCCTGCGGCCACTGCAGCACCGGCACGGCGGCGGTGATGTCCACTTCAAGCACGGCCTGGGTGGCGGCCTGGTACTGCGCGTTGCCGGCCTGGTTGGCGGTCAGGCTGCAGCGCCCGGCGGCCAGCATCAGCACGCTGCTGCCGTCCACGCGGCACACCGCCGGCGTGGTGGTGGCGAACACGACCGGATTGCCGGACGCACCCCCGCTGGCCGAGACCGAGAAGCGGCCGTCCACGCTGTACGTCGGCGCGGTCGGATTGGCCACGAACGTATCGATCTGCTGCAGCGCTTCGATCACCACCAGCGTGTAGGACTGGCGGGCGGTGAAGCCATTGGCGTCGGTCACGGTGACGTCGAAGGCATGGCTGCCGGCGGCCGTCGCCATGCCGGACAGCAGGCCGTCGCTGGCCAGGCTCAGGCCGCCCGGCAGCACGCCGCCGGTAACGGCGAACGTATACGGCGCGACGCCGCCGGACACCTGCAGGCGCTGGTTGTAGGACGCGGCGGTGAACGGTTGCGGCAGGCTGGGCAGGGTGAAGGCGATCTGCGGGGCGGCGATCACCAGCGTGTAGCTGCGGGTGCTGGTGAACGGGCCGGTACCGGTGCTGCTGTCGGTCACCTGCACAAGGATGCTGTAGCTCCCGGCGGTGGTCGGCGTGCCGCTGAACTCACCGGTGGCCGCCAGGGTGATGCCGGCGGGCAGGCCGCCAAGCGCCTGATAGCGGTAAGGCGCTGCGCCACCGGTGGTGCTCAGCGTTTGCTGGTAGCTGCTGCCGGCGGTGCCGGCCGCCAGCGGGGTCGCTGCCAGGCTGAGCGTAGGCGGCGACACGGTGATGCTCACCACGGTCTCGGCGGACGTGGTGTTGCCGTCGGTCGCGCGGTAGGTGAAGGCATCCGGGCCGGCATAGCCGGCGTTGGGCGTGTAGGTCACCTGGGTGCCATTGACGGCCGCGACGCCGTGGGCGGCGGCCGTGGTCACGCTCACGCTGTTGGCGATGCCGCCGATGTCCAACGGGATCGGCGTGGCCGTGCCGTATGCCACAACCGCATTGGACGGGTGGGCCACGATCGCTTCGGCGGCCGCCGCGGCATTGGACGCCGCCGACGCGCTGCCCGTGCCGGCGCCGTTGGTGGCGGTGACCGTGAAGGTGTAGGACAGCCCGACGGTCAGGCCGGTCACCTTGATCGGGCTGCCCGCGCCGGTGGCGGTGATACCCCCGGGAGCGGCGGTCACCGTGTAGCCGGTAATCGCGCTGCCGCCGGTGAAGGCCGGCGCGGTGAAGCTCACCTCGATCTCGCCGGTGCCCGAGGGCGTGGCCGTGCCGATCAGCGGTGCACCGGGCGCGACCGCATTGACCTGGAACGTCTGCGACACGGTCGGGGCCGGCAGGAAGCTGCTGTTGCCGGGCTGGTTGGCCGCGATGCTGCAGGTGCCGGCAGTGAGGAAGGTCAGCGCACCACTGCTGGTGATCGTGCAGACCCCGGTGGTGGTGGAGGTGAACGTCGGGGTCAGCCCGGAATCGGACGACGCCGTCAGCGTCGGCGTGGTGCCGACATTCTGCGCGCCCGGGTTGCTGAAGGAGATGACCTGGGCGGCGGCCGGGGTGATCGCGTTGGAGGCGGCCGAGGCCCCGCCGGTCCCGGCACTGTTGGTCGCCGTCACGGTGAAGGTGTAGGCGATGCCGTTGGTCAGGCCGGTCAGCGTGATCGGCGAGCCCGCGCCGGTAGCGGTGATGCCGCCCGGCTGGGCGGTCACGGTGTAGTCGCTGATCGCGGCACCGCCGGTGCTGGCCGGTGCGGTGAAGCTCACCGTGGCCTGGGTATCGCCCGCGATAGCGGTACCGACGCTGGGCGCACCCGGTACCACGGCCGCCACGGTGAACGTCTGGGTGACCTGCGACGCTGCCTGGAAGGTGCCATCGCCGCTCTGGTCGGCGTGGATGCTGCAGGCGCCGCTGCTACCGAAGGTCAAGGTGCCGCCGCTGGTGATGGTGCACACGCCGGTGGTGGCGGAGGTAAAGCTGACCGGCAGGCCGGCGCTGCTGATCGCGGCCAGGGTGGGCGCACTGCCGAAGATCTGCGGGCCGGGATTGCCAAAGACAATGGTCTGCGCGCCTTTCGGCGTTACCGCCGACGAGGCGGCCGAAGCGACGCTGGTGCGGGTGGCATTGGTCGCGGTGACGGTGAAGGTGTAGGCGGTGCCGTTGGCCAGCCCGGTGACGACCAGCGGCGAGGCCGCGCCGCTGGCGATGAAGCCGCCCGGGGAAGAGGTCACGGTGTAACCGGTGATCGCCGAACCGCCGTCGCTGGCCGGTGCGGTGAAGGCCACCGAAACCTGGCCGTTGCCCGGGGTGGCCACGCCCACGGTGGGCGCGCCGGGTGCGGTGGGAATGGCCACGGCGTGCGACGCGCCCGCGTTGTAGCCGGCAACGCCGGTGTTGCCCGCGCCGTCGCGGATGCCCGAGGCTGCGCTCAGGTCCAGGCGCAGCGTGCCATTGCCGTTGATGCTGTCGACCACCACGTTGAGGGTGTCGCTGCCCGCGCCGCTCACCGAACGGACGACCGCGGCGGCCGAACCGGCGGCGGTCAGGCTGAAATCACTGACCGCCACGTTGAACACCGGCTCGCTGAAGTTCACCTGCCAGGTCACGCTGGGGGCGGTGGCCGCAGGCGTGCCCAGCACGGCCATGCTGCTCACGCTCGGTGCCAGGTCATCGACCACGGTGATGGAGATGGCCTTCTCGGTGCTGGCACCGCCGCTGTCGGTGCTGCGCACGCGCACGCTGTAGGTACCGGCGGCAAGGCTGGCCGCGTTGGTGGCGCGCAGCGCGTCGCCGACGATGGTGAACTGTGCGTTGGCGGTGTCGCCGGCGCCGCTGACCAGGCTGTAGGTGAATGCATCGCCCACATCGGCATCGGTCGTGCTCAGCGTGCCCACCACGGCGTTCGCACCGGCGCTCTGGTTGAGCGCGGTGGCCGTCAGGGCAAGATCGGTGGGCGCGGTGTTGATCGCTTCCACGATGATGTTGTTGATCGAATGCCAGGTGCGCAGGCCCGGATCGGCACCGCCGCTGATGAGACGGATGCGGATCTCGTCCACGTTGCGGAAGGCCGCCGGGAACAGGGTCACCGTGAGCGGAACGCGCAGCGGCGCCGGGATCGAGAAGCCGCGCGTCCCCACCAGGGCGCCGTCGCGGTAGCCCTCGACCATGTAATTGACGCTGGTGTTCTCGCCCCAGTTGTAATAGCGGAACGAGGTGATCGAGAAGTTGCTGCCGTTGGCCGAGCGGATCACCATCCCGATACGACCGTCCTGCTCGGTGTGGGTCAGGCCCGACCAGCTGCCGTCATCGCTGGACAGCCAGGCGTTGTCCTTCCAGGTCATGCCGGCCACGGGCGTGCCCGCCGCATCGCTGCTGTTGAACACCTGCAGGGTCAGGCCAGGCACATCGGCCGAGCCGCCCTGGCCATCCTGTGCGTAGGTGGTGCCCACGCCCGTGTTGCTGCTGAACACCACTTCCACGGGTGCGGCCTGCGCCGCCCCCGCCGCGCCGGCCAACAGGACAAGCCATGCCAGCACCCGCAGCAGCGGATGGGCCAAATTGGAAACGGACATGCAACTCCCCTGAATCAATCCACGATCAACGCCGGGCAGCACGCGCGTGGGCGCCCCCGGCTTCCCCTTCTCACCACCCAGCGGATATCGGCCGGCAGCGCCGAATCTGATGCCCGGCCGGCACGCCCTGGAAAAGAGGCGTGGTCTGGGCGGCCTGGGAGGCGATGCAAGCCATGTGCCACGGCCCTGTCGGGCGGCGCAGGGTCTTCCGCGCACCGCCGATTTCGGTGATGCTCTGGCCACGCACAGGGGGCTGCATGCATACCACCGAATCAGGCGACATCCACGGCGATGTGCCGGCCATCGCACACCTCACCACCGACCCGGTGCCTGCCGCAGGCAGTGCGCCGCCCACCGACTGGTCGGTGCTGCCGGTGGTGCAGGGCAACGAGGATTCGGTGGTGATGGTGGTGTGGCGGCTGCTGCGGCAGGAGCCGGCGTTGATCGTCAGCGCCGGGTACGTGCTGCTGTCGCTGCTGGGGCTGTGGTCCAGTTACTTTTTCTACCGCGGTTTCCAGCTGTCGATCCTGGACTACCTGCAGGTCAGCGATTTCCTGGTCGCCGGCCTGCGCGATCCGGCGTACGCGGCGATCCTGGCGGGCGGCGCCCTGCTGGCGATCCTGGTCGGTTGGCCGGACACGCTGCGCCGACGCAACCCGGCCCGGGTGGACGCACTGCGGGCGCGGCACTGGGGCTGGCGGGTGCTGTTTTCGCGTTCGGCGCTGACCAGCTGGGACATGTCGGGCATGCGTCCACTCACGGGTGTATGCGTGGCGGTGGCGTTCTTCATGGCGTTGGGGGCGGCCATCTACTCCCTGGACAAGGCCGAGAACATCCGCGAAAGCGGGCAGGGCAGCGCGGTCACCGTGCATCTGGCAGGCGATACCGCCGCGTTGCCCGGTACCGCGCGCCTGCTCGGCAGCAGCACCGGGTTCGTGTTCCTGTGGTGGCCGCAGCAGCAGCGTGCCGAAGCAGTGCCGATCTCGGCGATCAAACGTATGCAGTCGGTGGTGCTGCCCGCCCGGCGTGCCGCCGCGCCGATACCAACACCGGCGCAGACACCGCGATGAGCCGGGCGGGTGGGCGGTCCCGCAGAAAGCGTGCCGCCCCCCTCATGAGGCGGCAGCTCAGCTCCCGGAGGCGGGCGCCTGAGCCACGTCATCGCGCTTGTGGATGCGGCCGTCGCGGATCTCCCAGAGCTGGCCGTCGGTCGTAGCGACGTACATCGGCGTGCGTGCCCACAGGCTCCAGTACACATGGACCTCGGTGGGAGTGGGGTCCAACAGATGTGTCACCATCATGCCCACCACCTTGACGCCGCGCTTTGACGGCGTCCGGCCCAGCTGGATGCAGGTGCGGGTGAAGCCCCGGCTCGCCGTTATCCGCCCGTCGGCGATGTCCAGCCGGTGGCTGCCGCCCAGTGGCACCACGTTCGGCAAGGTGGTTGCCGGCAGCAGATAGACCGCCCAGCGTCCCTCGCCTTCGGGCAGCGCGACGCTGTTGTAGGCCTTGGCGCATGGCGCCACCTGTGCGGTCATCGCCAGGGTGCGTGCCGTCGTGGCGGCGGCTTCATAGGCGCTCAGCGGTGCTGGCTCGGACAGCACCTGGACCTCGCCTGCGGGCGTGCCGTCGGCGGCCATCTCGACGCGGTACAGCACGGCGGGGGTCGCGTCGATGTAGCTGACCCGGTACTGCCCGTCATGTTCCTCGGTGATCCAGCCGCGTACCCGCGCGTCCTTGCCGAAGGCACGGTACTTGGCCCGTATCGCATCGGTCGCGCGCTCGGCCGCAAGGTCCTGCAGGAAGATCGCCTTGCCCAGCCGTTCGGCACGCGACAGCGCGGCCGCGGTATCGGCGGCGCTCAACGGTGGCGTCGGGGGCGTCGCGGGGACGTCCTGTGCAAGCGCCATCAGCGGCATCAGCAAGACCAGCGTGGCCCATGCGCGCGCAGGTTTCATCATGACGTGCTCCTCGAAAGCCGCTTCCTGCGGCAATGGCGGAGTATCGCCGATCACCTGTCCGCAACGCCAACACTGCCCCCAAGAGGGGGCAGCTGGCGCAGCAGGCACGACGCGTTACGGTGTCGCCCGCTCCGCGCCCTCGTTCCGGGGCCATGCGTCCGCTGACGGGGCGCGGTCATACATATTGCGGCTTACTGGCCTGGTGTCTTCTTCGCCGCCTTCCTGGTTGCCCCGCCCTTCTTCCCCCCGCCGTCCTGCTTGTTGACGGTGGCCCAGGCGATCCGTTCGGCCGCAGCATCGCTGCGGCCCTGGTCCTTCTCGCTCTCTTCGATGTGCGCGGCCTGGCGCTTCTGCTTGTCGGTGTAGGCCGATTTATCACCCCGGGGCATGGCAGGTCTCCAGTGGGCGGTGGACGGGGGCTCAGGCCAGCATGCGGACCTTGGGCTCACGCGCCCACTGGCGGGTTGCCGCTGCGGAGAGGAAGGCCTTGGCATCCTCGGCTTCCACCACGCCCGGGTCGTTGCCCACGCGGGCCGCCTTGAGCAGCGCCTGTGCACCCTCGTCGGCGGCGATTGCCTTCAGGTGCGCCCAGGCGTCGGCGATGAAATCGATGGCCGCCGATTCCTTCAGCAGCCGCTTGGCCGCTTCGTTGCTGAGCACCACCGCAACCGCGTCGAACACCACCGACGGGGTACCCGCCAGCTGGCCATCGGCCGCCAGGGTCTTGCCATCGCTGAGCTTGCCGCCGCCGATCTTCGGCGCGACCAGCTTGACCTTCGCACCGGCCTTTTCGGCCGCCTTGCGCAGGTTGCCGATCAACCCCGCGTCGGAGCCTTCGTCGAACAGGATGCCGATGCAGCGGCCCTTGAGCAGGTCCTTGGTGCGACCGATCACGCGCACTTCCGGTGCCTTTGGAAAATCCTGCGCAGGAGTGGCGGTCGGCGCGGGATCGGGCAGGGCAGGCATCGCCAGACCCGCCGCCACGCGTTTGGCCAGCGCGTCATCGATGTTGCGCAGGTGGCTCACCGTGCGCTCGCGCACTTTGACGGTTTCCACCTTCGACAACTCGAACACCAGCGCCGACGCCAGATGCGCCTGTTCGGGCGCCTCGAGGCTGCGGAAGAACATCCGCGCCTGGCTGTAATGGTCGGCGAAGCTGGCTGCGCGCACGCGACCCTTGACCCCGTCGTCGGGGGCCGTGGCATGGCTGGGGAAGCCCTCGGGGGTTTCGCGCGGGGTGTCGTCCTGCAGCGAGCTGGGGTCGTAGGCCACGCGGCCCTTGGGCACCTGCATCTGCATGTGGCCGTCGCGCTGGTGGTTGGCGAACGGGCACTTGGGCGCATTGACCGGAATCTGGTGGAAGTTCGGCCCGCCCAGGCGGCTGAGCTGGGTGTCCAGGTAGGAGAACAGCCGGCCCTGCAGCAGCGGGTCGTTGCTGAAGTCGATGCCCGGCGGCACGTTGGCCGGGCAGTAGGCCACCTGCTCGGTTTCGGCGAAGAAATTGTCCGGCCAGCGGTCCAGCACCATGCGCCCGATCACCGTCAGCGGCACCAGCGATTCGGGAATGATCTTGGTCGAGTCCAGGTGGTCGAACGGGAACGCCTCGGCATCTTGTTCGGTGAACAGCTGCACGGCCAGTTCCCACTCGGGGAAGTCGCCGCCGGTGATCGCCTCGAACAGGTCGCGGCGGTGGAAGTCGTTGTCGGCGCTCTGCAGCTTCACCGCCTCGTCCCATACCGTGGACTGGATGCCCAGCTTGGGGCGCCAGTGGAATTTGACGAAGGTGGATTCACCGGCCTCGTTGAGCAGGCGGAAACTGTGGATGCCGAAGCCTTCGATGGTGCGCAGCGAGCGCGGGATGGTGCGGTCGCTCATCGCCCACATGATCATGTGCATCGATTCGGGCATCAGCGACACGAAGTCCCAGAAGGTGTCGTGCGCGCTGGCCGCCTGCGGGAAGGCGCGGTCCGGTTCCATCTTCACCGCGTGGATCAGGTCGGGGAACTTGATCGCGTCCTGGATGAAGAACACCGGGATGTTGTTGCCGACCAGGTCCCAGTTGCCTTCGCGGGTGTAGAACTTCACCGCGAAACCGCGCACGTCGCGCGGGGTGTCCACCGAACCGGCGCCGCCGGCCACGGTCGAGAAGCGGGTGAACACCGGCGTACGTACGCCCACCTCGGTGAGCACGCGCGCGCGGGTGAATTCTTCCAGCGACCGGGTCAGCTCGAAATAGCCGTGCGCCGCGCTGCCGCGGGCATGCACGATGCGCTCGGGGATGCGCTCATGGTCGAAGTGGGTGATCTTCTCGCGCAGGATGAAGTCTTCCAGCAACGTCGGCCCGCGCGGGGTATCGCGCAGCGAGTTCTGGTTGTCGGCGACCGCAATGCCTTGGTTGGTGGTCAGCGGCGGGTGAGTGCCGCCGGCGTGCTGATGCAGTTCGTCCCCTTGGCCACGGCTGTCGGCGGGAGATGCGGGTTTGGTGCGGGGCTTGCTGGCGGCCATGTGGCGGCTCCGGGCTGGCGGGAAGGCAACCCCCACACTGGCGTGCACGGCGTTAATCGCGGGTGCGAAAAGACCGGCACGCATCCACCCGCGCTTCACATGCGGCGCCCGGGCGCTGGGTGGCGCGGACCCGGACGGGTATCCTTGGCTCGAATCTCCCGCCACCTGTCTGCCGCATGCGCGTAGAACCTGCCGACATCGAAGCCCTGTTTGACGCGATCCCCGACGTGCTGTTCTTCATGAAGGACCGCGACGGGCGCTATACGCACATCAACCAGACCATGTTGCGCCGGCTCGGCCTGAAGTCGCGCAAGGAGGTGATCGGGCGCACCGCGGCGGAGATCTATCCGACCGGGCTGGGGGCCGATTACGCCAGCCAGGACGAGCAGGTGCTGGCCGGCCGGGTGATCGAGAACCTGATGGAGCTGCACCTGTTCGCCAACCGCGAGCCGGGCTGGTGCCTGACCTGCAAGCGGCCGCTGCTGGTGGACGGGCAGGTCAAGGGGCTGATCGGCATTTCGCGCGACCTCGGCCAGAAGGACAGCCTGGGCACCCAGTACGAGCAGCTGCGGCTGGCGCTGGCGCACCTGAACGCGCATTACGCCGAGAACGTGCGCATGCAGACCCTGCTGGACATCACCGGGTTTTCGCTGTCCAAGCTGGAGCGCACCTTCCGCAAGGTGTTCCAGATGACCCCGCAGCAGGTGCTCACCCGCCTGCGCATCCAGATGGCGGTGCACCTGCTGCACGGCGGCGACAGCATCGCCGCCATCGGCCAGGCCTGCGGCTTCACCGACCAGAGCGCGTTCACCCGCAAGTTCAAGGCCGAAGTGGGGGTGTCCCCGCGCGGCTACCGCGCGCAGATCGGCGAGCGCGACCGCTAGGCCCGGCTGGGCCGTGTGGCCTATGCCGCAGGCCAGCCGAACAGGTATCGTGTGGCACCTGTTGCCCGCCCAGCGATTCCGATGCCCGCATCCCAGACTCCGACGCCAGCCGCTCCCCGCCTGGGCCACGCCCTCAAGCCGCGCCAGCTGATCATGATGGGGCTGGGCAGCGCGATCGGCGCGGGCCTGTTCCTGGGGTCCGGCGTGGGCGTGCAGGCGGCCGGACCGGCGGTCCTGCTGTCCTACCTGGTTGCCGGTGCGCTGGTGATCATCGTGATGAACGCGCTGGGCGAGATGGCCGCAGCCAAGCCCACCAGTGGCGCGTTCTCGGTGTACGCGGCCGACGCCATGGGCGCCACCGCCGGGGCCACCGTGGGCTGGCTGTGGTGGGTGCAGCTGGTGATCGTGATCGCCGCCGAAGCGGTGGGCGCGGCTGGGCTGCTGGCCACGGTCTGGCCGGCGGTACCGGTGCCGATGGCCGCACTGGCCTTCATGCTGTTCTTCACTGCGATCAACCTGCTCGGGGTGAAGAACTTCGGCGAGTTCGAATTCTGGTTCGCCATTCTCAAGGTGGTGGCCATCATCGGCTTCATCCTGATCGGCGTGGCACTGTTGATGGGCTGGCTGCCGGACGTGGCCTCGCCGGGCCTGTCCAACTTCACCGCGCACGGCGGGTTCGCGCCCAAGGGCCTGGCCGGGGTGGGCGCGGCGCTGCTGGTGGTGGTATTCGCCTTTGGCGGCACCGAGATCGTGGCGGTGGCCGCGGCCGAAACCGAAGACCCCGAGCGCAGCATCGCGCGCGCCATCCGCACCGTGGCCTGGCGCATCCTGGTGTTCTACATCGGCTCGCTCAGCGTGATCATCGCCGTGGTGCCGTGGACCAGCGAAGCGTTGAAGTCGCCCTTCGCGGCGGTGCTGCAGGTGGCCAACATTCCCGGCGCGGCCACGGCGATCACCCTGATCGCGGTGATCGCGCTGCTGTCGGCGCTCAACGCCAACCTCTACGGCGCCTCGCGCATGATGTACTCGCTGGCCCAGCGGCAGGAGGCCCCGGCCGTGCTTGGCTGGACCGACCCGCGCCAGGTGCCGATCATCGCGGTGCTGGCCAGCGTGCTGTTCGGTTTCGCGGCCACGGTGATGGAACTGCTGTTCCCGGACAAGGTGCTGCCGGTGCTGCTCAACATCGTCGGCTCGACCTGCCTGCTGGTGTGGACGATCTCGCTGCTGTCACAGCTGATCCTGCGCCACCGTGCCAACCGCGACGGCACCCGCCTGCCGTTCCGCATGGCCGGGTACCCGTACCTCACCGTGATCGGCCTGGGCGTGCTGGCGCTGATCTTCGGCCTGCTGCTGTCCGAGTCGCACACCCGCCTGCAGTTCCTGTCGATGGCCGCGCTGACCGCGGTGATTGCCATCAGCAGCGAAGTCGCCCGCCGCGTGCGCGCCAGCCGCCGGGCCGACTGACGGTACTGCCGGCCGCTGGCCGGCTCATCACCTCACCACCCGGTAGTGCCGGCCGCTGGCCGGCTCATCGCCTCACCAATCGAGACCCGGTAGTGCCGGCCGCTGGCCGGCTCTGCACCATGCCGATGGGCATCTGTAGGAGCCGGCCAGCGGCCGGCACTACCGGGGAGATCGCAGCCGGCCAGCGGCCGGTGTTGCCGGCGTCGCGTGCCACGAGGCATCCCGCCAAGAAAAACGGCCCGCTTGCGCGGGCCGTTTCCTGTTGCGACAGGGCAGGGAGGCTTAGACCTCCACGCCCTCGTCTTCCTTGTAGGCATCCACCGGGATGCACGCACACATCACGTTCTTGTCGCCGTACACGTTGTCCACGCGCGCCACCGGCGGCCAGTACTTCTGCTGGCGCAGGCTGGCCAGCGGGAAGGCCGCCAGCTCACGCGGGTAGGCGTGCGCCCACTCGCTGGCCGACACCGCGGTGGCGGTATGCGGGGCGTGCTTGAGCGGGTTGTCCTCGCGGTCCAGGCGGCCGTCTTCGATCGCGGCGATTTCCTCGCGGATCTGGATCATCGCGTTGATGAAGCGGTCCAGCTCGTGCAGCGATTCGCTTTCGGTCGGTTCCACCATCAGCGTGCCGGCCACCGGGAAGCTCAGGGTCGGGGCGTGGAAGCCGAAGTCGATCAGACGCTTGGCCACGTCCTCGGCGGCGATGCCGGAGGTCTTCTCCAGCGGGCGCACGTCCAGGATGCACTCGTGTGCCACCAGCCCGTTGCGGCCGGTGTACAGGGTCTTGAAGTGCGGGGCCAGGCGCGTGGCGATGTAGTTGGCGTTGAGCAGCGCCACCTGGGTGGCCTTGCGCAGGCCGGCGGTGCCCATCAGGGTGATGTACATCCAGCTGATCGGCAGGATCGAGGCGCTGCCGAAGCTGGCCGCGCTGACCATGCCCACCGGGCCGTTGTCGCCCAGCTTGCCCGGCAGGAACGGCGCCAGGTGCGACTTGACCGCACACGGGCCCACGCCCGGGCCACCGCCGCCGTGCGGAATGCAGAAGGTCTTGTGCAGGTTCAGGTGCGACACGTCCGAGCCCCACTTGCCGGGCTTGGCCACGCCGACCAGGGCGTTCATGTTGGCGCCGTCGGTGTACACCTGGCCGCCGTGCGTGTGGATGATCTCGCAGATCTCCACCACCTCTTCCTCGAACACGCCGTGCGTGGACGGGTAGGTCATCATGATCGCGGCCAGGCGGTCGCTGTACTTCTCGGCGTTGACGCGGATGTCTTCCACATCGACGTTGCCGTTGGCGTCGGTCTTGGTCACCACCACCTTCATGCCGCACATCTGCGCCGACGCCGGGTTGGTGCCGTGCGCCGAATCCGGGATCAGGCACACGTCACGGTGGTCGTCACCGCGCGAGCGGTGGTAGGCGCGGATCGCCAGCAGGCCGGCGTACTCGCCCTGCGCGCCCGAGTTGGGCTGCAGGCTCACCGCGTCGTAGCCGGTGCATTCCACCAGCATCGCTTCCAGGCTCTCGATCAGTTCCTTGTAGCCGGTGGCCTGGTCGGCCGGGGCCAGCGGGTGGATGTTGGCGAACTCCGGCCAGGTCACCGGAATCATCTCGGCGGTGGCGTTGAGCTTCATGGTGCAGCTGCCCAGCGGGATCATGGTGCGATCCATGGCCAGGTCCTTGTCCGCCAGCGAACGCAGGTAGCGCAGCAGTTCGTGTTCGCTGTGGTGGGTGTTGAACACCGGGTGGGTCAGGAACGCGCTGGTACGCACCAGGCCGGCCGGCAGCGCGTCGGCGGTGCGGGCGTCCAGGGCATCCACATCCACCGTGGCACCGAACAGCTGGCCCAGGGCCACGATGTCCTCGCGGGTGGTGGTTTCATCCAGGCTGATGCCGACCGCTTCGCTGTCGATCGCGCGCAGGTTGATGCGCGCGGCGGCGGCCTTGGCGTGGATCGCCTTGGCGTCGATGTCCTTGACGTGCAGGGTATCGAAGAAGTGCTCGCCCACGTTGACGCCGGCAGCGCGCAGCGCACTGGCCAGGATCGCGGCCAGGCGATGGGTGCGGCGGGCGATCCGGGTCAGGCCGTCCGGGCCGTGGTACACCGCGTACATCGAGGCCATCACCGCCAGCAGCACCTGCGCGGTGCAGATGTTGGACGTGGCCTTCTCGCGGCGGATGTGCTGCTCGCGGGTCTGCAGGGTGAGGCGGTAGGCCGCATTGCCCTGGGCGTCGACCGACACGCCGATCAGGCGGCCCGGCATCGAGCGCTTGTAGGCGTCGCGGCAGGCCATGAACGCGGCATGCGGGCCACCGAAACCGAACGGCACGCCGAACCGCTGCGAGTTGCCCACCACGATGTCCGCGCCCCATTCGCCGGGGGCGGCGATCAGGGTCAGTGCCAGCAGGTCGGTGGCCACGGCAACCAGGCCACCGCGCGCGTGCACGGCATCGGCCAGCGCCTTGTAGTCACCCACGTGGCCGAAGGTGTCCGGGTACTGCAGCAGCACGCCGTAGGCTTCTGCTTCCATGGCCTCGGCCGGGGTGCCCACGCGCAGCACGATGCCCATCGGCTCGGCGCGCGTGCGCAGCAGTTCCAGCGTCTGCGGGTGCACCGCGTCGTGCACGAAGAAGGTGTCGGACTTGCTCTTGGCCGAACGCTTGGCCAGGGTCATCGCTTCGGCTGCCGCGGTCGCTTCGTCCAGCAGCGAGGCGTTGGCGATTTCCATGCCGGTCAGGTCGGCGCACAGGGTCTGGAAGTTGATCAGCGCTTCCATGCGGCCCTGCGAAATCTCGGCCTGGTACGGGGTGTAGGCGGTGTACCACGCCGGGTTTTCCAGCACGTTGCGCAGGATCACGTTCGGGGTGAGCGTGCCGTAGTAGCCCTGGCCGATGAAGGTGCGGAACACCTGGTTCTTGTCGGCGATGGCGCGGATCTTCGCCAGTGCCTGCACTTCGGTCAGCGACTCGGGCAACGCCAGTGCTGCCGGCGACTTGATCCCGGCGGGCACGATCGCATCGGTCAGTGCGTCCAGCGAGGCGTGGCCGACCACGTCGAGCATCTGCGCGATTTCGGCGTCGTTGGGGCCGATGTGGCGTTCGACGAACGCGTGGCTGTGTTCAAGCTCGCGCAGGGAAGGGGTGTTCTGGGACATGGCTGGCATCTCGAAGAGTGGGCACGCACGTTCGGAAGGCGGCCTGGCCGGGGTGCATCGCACACGTGCGCGAACCACCGGACCCTGCGGTCTTCCTGGGTGCCCCTCTGTCCTTTTGCCTGAGAGTTTAAAAGCGCGCATCTGCGTGCTTCGTGCCCCTTCGGCGCCGGCAGTGGCCGGTCTCTCCAGAGTTTTGATGCGGGTGGTATCGGGCCTGAGCGATTACGGGCGTTGCGCCTTCGGCAGCGGGTGCTTCAAAACAAAGCGCCGCTTCTCCCACCATGTAGCCCGGCGATTATAGCCCAGCGGCTTTGCCGGCTGCGGCCCTACGCGGGATGAATGGGGGCCGCCAGACGCCCCGGAAGGGGACCGGTGGCATGGTGCGGGGGCCGGCAAAGGCCTATCATGGCCGGATCCTCGTATTCATCTGGCGCCGCCCGTTCCGGGCAGGCGCCCGCCGTGCATTTGCGCATGGCCCAGACGGAAGACCGCATGACGCCCGCCTCGCCCTCGACCCGCCGCCTGGCCCTGCTGCTTGCAGGCCTGGCGATGTTCGGTCCGTTCTCGATCGACACCATTTTCCCGGCCTTCCTGCTGCTGGGCGAGCGCATGCAGGTGGACCAGGTCGCGGTGCAGCAGACCATCAGCGTGTACCTGCTGTTCTACGGCCTGATGAGCCTGGCGCACGGCCCGCTGTCCGATGCGTTCGGGCGCAAGCGGGTGATCATCGGCGGGCTGGTGCTGTTCATCGGCGCCTCGATCGGCTGCGCGCTGTCACGCGACATGACCACGCTGCTGGTGTTCCGCGCGCTGCAGGGCGTCACCGCCGGGGTCGGGGTGATCGTCGGCCGCGCGGTGATCCGCGACCTGTACCACGGGGCCGACGCACAGCGGCTGATGAGCCAGGTGTCGATGATCTTCGGCGTGGCCCCGGCGATCGCGCCGATCATCGGCGGCTGGATCCTGCTGGGCGGGGGCGACTGGCCGCTGATCTTCTGGTTCCTGGTGCTGTTCGGGGTGGTGCTGCTGCTGGCTACGGGCAAGTGGCTGCCCGAAACCCACCCGGTGGAGGCACGCACGCCGTTGTCGATGCGCGAACTGCTGCGCAGCTACCTGCGCATGGGCTCCAACCCGCGCCTGTTGCGGCTGGCGGCGGCCGGTGCGTTCAACTTCTCCGGCATCTTCCTGTACATCGCCTCGGCGCCGGTGTTCGTCATGCAGCACCTCAAGCTGGGCGAGGGCGGCTTTGCGTGGTTGTTCATTCCCACCATCGGCGGCATGACGATGGGCTCGTTCCTGTCCGGGCGCATGGCCGGGCGCCTGACCGCGCAGCGCCAGATCGGCATTGGCTTCGGCCTGTGCGCGGTGTCGGCGGCGCTCAACCTGGGCTATGTGCTCGCGGTGCCGCAGATCATGCTGCCGTGGGCGGTGCTGCCGATCTTCCTCGGTGGCGTGGGCATGGCGCTGATCTTCCCGATCCTGGCGCTGGCGGTGCTGGACATGTACCCGCACCAGCGCGGGCTGGCCTCGTCGATGCAGATGTTCATCCAGCTGATGATCAACACCGTGGTCGCCGGCGTGGTCTCGCCGCTGCTCAGTGCCAAGCCGCTGCATCTTGCGCTGGGCTATGCCGGCTTCTTCGCCGTGGGGGCCAGTTTCTGGTACTGGGAACGCCACTGCGAGCAGCGACGCGCGGTGTTGACGCCGATCGAATAAGCCGCGCGCACGCCACGGTTGCGTCGCGCGCAGCTGCCCGCCTGCGATGGCGGCGTATCCTGTGCGCTCGCCAGCCAGTTCGTGCACCACGACAGCCAACCCATTCCCCTGCGGGCCCTCCGTGTCCGCCGCACTCCAGGGTGATTGCATGGCTGCACAGCAGACCTACCGCCTGTTCGACGTCGCGCTCCAGCAGCGCACCGTCCTTTCCCCGTCGCTGACCCGCATGGTGTTCGCCGCGCCCGACGTGGCCAACATGAAGACCGACGGGCCGGACCAGCGCATCAAGGTGTTCTTCCCGTTGCCCGGCCAGGACGCGCCGCAGGTGCCGCAGGGCCAGGACTGGTACGCGCGCTACCGCGCCCTGCCGGAGGGCGAGCGCGCCCCGATGCGCACGTACACCATTCGCGCGCTACGGCCCGAAGCGGGCGAGGTGGACATTGATTTCGTCCTGCACGGGGAGACCGGCCCGGCCTCGCGCTGGGCCACCCATGCGCGCGTCGGCGACCGCATCGGTCTGCTGGCCCCGGATGCACAGGTGGCCGACAGCAGCGAGGGATTCGAGTGGAAGCCGCCGGCCGACGTGCAGCGGGTGCTGCTGGTGGCCGATGACACCGCGCTGCCGGCGGTGGCCGGCATTCTGGAAGACCTGGCCCGCTGGCCGCACCCGCCGCAGGTGCAGGCCTTCCTGGAAGTGGCCCATGAAGCCGACGTGCTGCCGCTGGCGGCCCCGGTGGGCGCGCAGCTGTTCTGGCTGGCGCGCGAGGGCGCCGCGCACGGCCAGCTGCTGCAGCAGGCCGTGCAGGCGCGGGTCGGGCCGTTGGGGCTGCGCGCGGCCGAGCAGGACCTGGCCGAGATCGACATCGACCAGGACATCCTGTGGGAGCAAGCCAGTGCGCAGGGGGGCGGGCTGTACGCCTGGGTGGCCGGGGAAGCCGGCGCGGTGATGGCGATCCGCCGGCACCTGGTGAAGGACTGCGGGATCGACAAACGGGCCATCACCTTCATGGGGTACTGGCGCCAGGGCAAGGTGCTGGACTGAGGCGGGCGGCGGCCTCCGGCAGGCCTGGCGGGGCACCTGCGGTATCCTTGGCGCTTTGATGCAGTCCGGACGTTCTTGATGTCGACCACCTCCAAACTGCGCCGCGACATCCGCCGGCGCCGTGAAACCCAGGCCGCCAACCGTGAGCAGGCCGCCGCCACGCCGGTCGAACCGCATGCGGAGCTGCGCGACCAGCAGCGCACGCTGCTGGCCGGCGTGGTGCGCCGTGATGGCGAATGGGTGCTGGGCATGGACGGCCGTATCGCCGGCCAGACCCCCAGTGCCGCCCGCGTGCTGGCGCTGATCATGCAGGCCGCCGAACTGCACGAACGCCAGGGCACGCCGGTGCGCCTGGTGTATTCGGATGCACTGAAGGACGCCGCGCATGCCGAGGCCAAGGCCGACGGCAAGGACTTCGAGCAGTTCAAGACCGAACTTGCGGCCAGCCTGAAGACCCCGACGAACTCCTGAGGCCGGGCGGGTAGAGCCACGCCATGCGTGGCTGCATTCAAGAAAAAACCGGCCTTTCGGCCGGTTTTTTCATGCAGCGATGGAGCCGACCAGCGGCCGGCCCCAGCACCCGGTCAGCGTGCCGCCGGTGCGGTCGCGGCCGGGGTGGCCGCGGCGGTGGCCGCCGGTGCCTTCCAGCCACACATCTGGCCCTGGTTCTGCTGCTTGAGCCACTCGTTGACCGGGGTGAAGTACTCGATCATCGGGCCGGCATCGAGCTTGTCGCCGCCGGTGATCTCGCGCAGGGTGGCCTGCCACGGCTGGCTGGCGCCCTTGCTCAGCATCGCCCAGAACTTCTGCCCGGCTTCCTTGTTGCCGTAGAAGCTGCACTGGTGCAGCGGGCCCTTGTAGCCGGCGGCATCGCACAGGCCCTTGTAGAACTGGAACTGCAGGATGCGCGCCAGGAAGTAACGCGTGTACGGGGTGTTGCCCGGCACGTGGTACTTGGCACCCGGATCGAAGAACTCTTCACCGCGCGCGCCCACCGGGGCCACGCCCTGGTACTTGGCCTTCAGGTCCCACCACGCCTGGTTGTAGTGGTCCGGGGTGATGGAGCCATCGAACACGCCCCAGCGCCAGCGGTCGATCATCAGGCCGAACGGCAGGAACGACACGCCGCTGAGGGCCATGCGCATCTGCGCGTTGATGGTGGCCTCGCGGCTTTCCTGCGGCTTGTCGACCAGGCCGATGGAGTTGAGGTACTGCGGGGTCATCGCCAGCACGATGGTGTCGCCGATCGCTTCGTGGAAGCCATCGTTGGCACCGCCCTGGAACAGCGGCGGCAGCGGGTTGTAGGCCAGGTCGTAATAGATGTGGCCCAGCTCGTGGTAGATGGTGGTGAAGTTTTCTTCGGTGGGCTTGATGCACATCTTGGTGCGCACGTCGCCGTCCATGTTCATGTCCCAGGCGCTGGCATGGCAGACCACGTCGCGGTCCAGCGGCTTGATGAACTGGGTCTTGTCCCAGTACGACTTGGGCAGCGCGGGCATGCCGAGCGAGACGTAGAAGTCCTGCGCACGTTCGGTCATCTGCTTGGCGGTACGCAGTTCGGCCTCGCGCTGCGCCTTGAACTGCGCTTCCACGGTGGCGCTGTTGCCGCCGGCCTTGGCCAGCGCGCCGCTGAGGTTGGTCTGGTACTGCTTTTCCAGTGCGGCGGTGATGTCCAGGCTGCCGGCGCCGGGGTAGGGTTCAAGCTGGTCCCAGAGGTTGGACCAGTCCTGCTGCCACATGTTGCCGAGCAGGTGGGCGGCGATCAGGCCACCCTCGGTTTCGGCCTTGTCCTTGCCGTAGGTGTCATCCAGCTTGGTACGGGCGTAGCAGTGCAGCTGTTCGTACATGGGCTTGACCTGTTCCCACAGGCGGTCGGTTTCCGGGCCGATCTGCTCGGGGGGCATGTCGTAGCCGCTGCGCCACATCTGGCCGGCGTCGGCGAAGCCCATTTCCTTGGCACCTTCGTTGACGAGGCCGACGAAGCGCTGGTAGTCGGCGCGCATGGGTTTGGTGGTGGCGTGCCAGCCCTGCCAGGCGTCCAGCTGCTTGTCGTAGTCGCGGCTGCGGGCAAGGACCTGTTCGAGGTCGCCAAGCTGGCGGCAGGTGGCGGGGTTGGCGTCATCGGTGCAGTACTTGCCCGCGCCGTAGGCGCCTTCCATGCGGCTGGCGATGCGGGTGAGCTCGGAGAGCTTGGCCGGGTCGCGCGGGGCGGGCATGGAGGTCATGAGTTTGAGGAGGTGGATCTGGCGCTTGGTATCCTCGCTCATGGGCTTGCCGTCGTAGGTGCCGGCCTGGGTGATCCAGCCGTTGAGGACGGTGAGCCAGCGTTCGTTGGCCTTGGCCGCCACGCGCTCGGAATCCTCGTTGATGTAGGTCGAGGAGAGCCACTGTGCCGAGGTCATTTCCGGGTACATGGCCTTGTACTCGGCGTTGACGCGGGCGATGAACTGGTCCGCGGTTTCGGTCGGGGTGGCAGCAGCCGCGGCGGGGGCATCGGCCGGGGTCGTTTCCTTCTGGCAGGCCGCCAGCGTCAGTGCGGCAGCGCTGACAGCCAGGGCCAGCAGGAGCGGGCGGTGGTTCACGGGGACATCCTTGGGTGGTGACAGACCGGCGAAGGCTAGTGAAGCGTCCGTCACACCGCAAGGGGCAGGGCAGCAACGTCGGCTCCGTTCGCTCTTTAGAAGCAGTTGGCTGCGACGCTCCGGAAGCGGGTCGGCGTGGGTGGGTTGGCGGGACACGCCGTGAATCCCGCTCCGCGGTCCGGCGCAGCCGCTGGCGGCTGTGCGTTCAGTCGCATGCGAGGCAGTGCCTCGCATGCAATGCGCCTTCACCCCTGGAGCCTCGTGGGCGCCTTGCGCGTTTGTGCAGTCCTGCACAAACGGCAAGGCCGGGGTCGGGCGTCCTGCCCGACCCGTCCGGCGCATGCGCCGGACACATGGCGCCCAACGGTCCCGCCAACCCACCCACACCGACCCGTCCACACAGGGCTGGTGCGTATGGCAACGGCAAGTTCAACCGGCAACGGCCAGCACTGCGCTTGGGTGATGGCCGACGTTGGCTGCATGTGTCTTTGCTATCCGGCGAAGCAGCAGAAGCGGAGACGGGAGAGTGGCTAGCAGGAAACTAAGCCTCGCACCCTGCAAACAGATCGCGGTCGCGTTCGTAGAGGGCGGTCTTGACCTGCATCAGCCCCAGGACGGACGGGAAGAGGTTGTCGTGGTCGGTGTATTTGCCCGCGCGCTGGCGCACGCAGGCCAGGTTGAGGCCGCGGTTGGCGGCGAAGGACGGGGAGAACCACATCGTCATCGGTACCCGTGTCTGTTCCTGCGGTGCGATCGCATACGGTACGCCGTGCAGGAACAGGCCCTTTTCGCCCAGTGATTCACCATGGTCGGACAGGTAGATCATCGCGGTGTCGTAGTCGTCCATGCCCTTCAGCGTGCCGATCGTGCGCGACAGCAGGTGGTCGGTGTACAGCAGCGCGTTGTCGTAGCTGTTGGTGATCTGCTCGCGGCTGCACTTGCCCAGGTCGGCGGTGTCGCAGGTGGGGGTGAAGTGGCGGAAGCGGGCCGGGTAGCGTTCGAAATAGCTCGGCCCGTGGTTGCCCAGCTGGTGCAGCACCACCACCCGGTCGCCGGGCCGGGCGCGTACCTGCGTGGCCAGGTCGTCGATCAGGATCTCGTCCATGCAGCGACCGTTGGCGCACAGCTGTGGGTGCCTGGCATCGTCCAGCGCCTGCATCGGCAGGCCTTCGCAGACCCCCTTGCAGCCGGACTGGTTGTCACGCCACAGCGTGCTGATGCCGGCGCGGTCCAGCACGTGCAGCAACGACTGGTGCGCGCGGATCTTTTTCTCGTCGTAGTCGTGCCGACCGTACGGCGAGAACAGGCAGGGCAGGGAGACTTCGGTGCTGGTGCCGCACGAATGCATGTCCGGGAAGTTGATCACCCCGGCCTGCGCCAGTTCCGGTGTGGTCTGCCTGGCATAGCCGTTCAGACCCCAGTTCTGCGCGCGTGCGGTTTCGCCCATCACGATCACCAGCAGCCGCGGCCGGCTGCCTGCGGCGCGCGGCGTGGCGGTGGCGTCGGTGCCGATCGGCAGCTTGGGCGCGCGCTGGATCGGATTGTCGCCGCGCAGCGCCTTGGGCAGGCCCAGCAGGACGTTGCCGGGGGTAGCCAGGTAGCGCACCTCGCGCTGGTTGCGCATCAGCGCCGACATTTCCTGGAACGACAGCATCGCCCCGCCCAGTGCCACCAGCAGCGAGAGCAGCAGGAAGCCGGCACGCCACAGCAGCGCCTTGCCCCAGCTGCGCCTGACCAGTTGCAGCCGCCACAGCACCAGCATCGGCAGCAGCGCCAGCAGCACCAGCGGCGCAATCAGCGCCGGCGTCATCAGCTCGCCGCTTTCCTTGTGGTCGGTGGCCAGCACATTGCGCAGCATGTCCGCATCCAGGTAGATGTGGTAACTGCCCATGTAGTGCGCGGCCATCGCCGTGCACAGCAGCAACAGCCCGATGACGACCTTGGCGTTCCACCGCCACACCAGCAGGCCCATCAGCAGGCAGTGCGCGCCCACCAGGAACAGCAGCAGCGAGGTGGCAAAGCGCAGGCTGCCCGGGTGGGTGGCCATGGCGCTGTGCCAGAACAGGCCATTGCAGGCCAGCGCGAAGAACACGCTGGTCAGCACGATCAGCGCTTCGGTCGACAGCTGCGGCCGCCATGACACCAGGGTGGTCAGCGCGGGCAGGCGCGCACTGCGCGGCAGGGTGGCGCTCATGCGGCCTCTCCCTGCGCAACGGTGGCAGGCACGGTCTGCGTGCGCGCGGCGACGCGCTGTACCAGCAGGTACAGGCCCAGCGAGAGGGTCCAGCAGGTGGCCACGGTCCACAGGTCATGCGACAGGAAGTGCGCGCCCCGCAACTGCTGGGACAGGCCGAACACGCCGCCGGCCACCAGCCCTACCGCCAACCCGCGCCAGCGCCACGCCGGGCGCACCAACAGCGCGAAGAAGTACAGGCTGACCCAGGCGAAGCCGGCGCTGGAATGCCCGGCCGGGAAGCACACCCCGCGCGGCATGCCCGGCGCACGGCTGGCGAACAGACCCACGTACTCGCGGTGCCCGCCATAGCGGGCCAGGTCCCACGGGCAGTCCATGTTGGTCAGCGACTTGAGCAGCGACACCGCGCCGGTGCCCAGGGCGACCGCCAGCACCAGGTACAGCAACGGCCAACGCCATGCCGCAGCGCGGTCGCTGCGCCAGGCGTGCGTGCACAGCAGGATCGCAACCAGCGCCCCCAGCGTGCTGGCCCACTTGCCGCCCTTGTGCACCAGCTGGCTGGTGGCCCAGGCGTTCTGCAAGGCCCAGTGCTGGCCTTCAAGCCGATAGAACTGGTCGGCCAGCCACTGGTCGCCGCCCATGCCCATCAGCACCCCGCTGGCGGCAAGTGTGAGCAGCAGAGGCAACCACAGGTGGCTGCGCAGGAAACCCGGGCGGGCGGACGCGCCCAGCGGAAACGGGCCAAACGGTACGACAGGAACTGAGGACATGGGCAAGGCGCCGGGCGGGGTGATCCGCGGCCATGGTCGTCAGCGCTGTGTCGGAGAGCGGTCGGAGCGGTGTTGCCCGCAGGTTAAGCCGCGACCGCCGATGCCGGCGGTTCAGTCCTGCTCGTCGTCCGACGCCGCATCGGGGGCCAGGTGGGCCTGGCACCCGGCGCGCCATGCACGGCCCGGTACCAGCTGCCAGCGATTGCGGTTGCTGCTGCCAATGTCCACCACCTGTGCGGCGTCCACGCAGGGGCTCATGGCCTGGTCCAGCACCAACAGCCAGCGTGTCTCCGGCGCCTGCTGCAGCCATGGACCGGCCTGCTGCCACTGTTCGTCCCACGGGCGCTTGAAGCCGAACTCGGTCACCGTGCGATCGGCCTGCAGCAGGTTCTGCTCGCGCCACGCCACCAAGCCCAGCTGCGCGTTCGGCCCGATCCGCTGGCCAACCCGCTGCATCAACGCCGAGGCCGAGCTGTAGGGGTCCAGCGCCGGCATCAGGCCCCAGCCGTACAGGTTCCAGAGCAGGCAGGCGCACACCACCACCAGTGCGCCGACGCGTCGCTGGCGCAGCCAAACCCCTGCGGCCACCAGCAGTACGCCGAACCCGAGCACCCAGCCACCCAGCAGTGGCAGCAGGCTGTCGGGCATGCCACGCCGGTCCAGCTGGGCATGCGCCCAAGGGCTTCCGCCGAGCAGTTGTACGCCGACGTACAGCGCGGCGGCGGCCAGCACGCCCACGTAGACCAGCAGCAGCCAACGCGGTCCGGTGCGGCGCAGCAGGCCAGGCAGCACCGGCGCAGCGGCCACGCACAGCAGCGGCAGCATCGGGAAAATATAGACCTCGCGCTTGCCCGGGCTGGCGCTGAAGAACACCAGCACCAGCACCGCCCACCCCAGCAGCAGCCAGTAGCGGCCATCCAGGCGCTTCAGCCGCCGCCACCACGCCGGCAGCAGCGCCGGCAGCAGCAGGCTGCCGGGCAGCCACAGCGTGGCCATCACCTGCAGGTAGTACCAGGCTGGCTTCACGTGGTGCCATGCATTGGCATAGCGCGTGCCGGTCTGCTTGAACAGCAGTTCACGCGCGTAGGCCTGCAGGCTGGGGTCGGTGGAGTGGAGCAGGGCAATGCCCAGCGGCGCCAGCCACACCGCCGTGCCGAGCAGGAACCCCGGCACCAGCAGCCACAAGGCGCGTCCCCGGCCCGCGTGGCCGTCGTCGCCGCGCACCCGCCACCGCCACAGCGCCCAGGGCAACAGCACCAGCAGGGGCAGGAAGCCTACGCCCTTGGTCACCGTGCCCAGGCCGGCGGCGAACCCGGCCAGCAGCACCGCGCGCCGGTTGGGCGCCTCCAGCAGGTGCCGCAACAGCCCCCACATGGCCAGCGTGGTCAGCCCCACCAGCACCATGTCGATCTGCGCGCGCTTGGCCATCAAACCGAACTGCAGGCAGCTGGCCAGCGCCAGCATGGCCCACCAGGCAACCCCCCGGTTCCACAAACGACGCCCCAGGTCCCAGCACAGCCACAGCGTCAGCAACGCCGCCAGCAGCGACGGCAGCAGGAACGCCAAGGTCCAGTTGCCCAGCAGCTGGTGGCTGGCGGCCTGCATCCACATGAACACCGGGGGCTTTTCGGCATACAGGTCGCCGCCGCGATGCGGCAGCAGCCATTGCCCACTGTCCACCATGGCGCGGGCAGCCAGTACGAAGCGCGGCTCATCCGGCGGCGAGGGCTGGCGCATGCCGATCCCGGCCAGCAGCGCCAGCACGATGGCCACGCAGGCGAGCAGATGCCAATGCTGACGGGACAAGCGGGCTTCAGGCACGTCCGGATCCTTGGGCAAAACCAGTACTGTCTCCCCGACAGCGTAGGAAAAGCGTCGAAACCGGGCCATTGCGACCGGATTCCGACATGGATGCGGCTACCATGCGCCGATCCGTTCACGAGAGTCTGCCATGCGGCTCCTGGTCATTGAAGACAACCGCCAGCTGGTCGCCAACCTGTTCGATTACTTCGAGTCGCGCGGGCATGTTCTGGACGTGGCCCCCGACGGCGTCACCGGCCTGCACCTTGCCGCCAGCCATGCCTACGACGCCTTGATCCTGGACTGGATGCTGCCGCGCATGGAAGGCCCGGAGGTGCTGCGCCGGCTGCGCGCCGACCACGGCTCGGAAGTCCCGGTGATCATGCTCACCGCACGTGACGAACTGCCCGACAAGATCGCCGGGTTCCGCGCCGGCGCCGATGATTACCTGACCAAACCCTTCGCGCTGCCCGAACTGGAAGTGCGGCTGGAAGCGCTGATGGTGCGTGCGCACGGCCGCAACCCGCGCAAACTGCTGGAGGTGGCTGATCTCAAGCTGGACCTGGCCACGCTGGAGGCGCATCGCGATGGCAAGGCGCTGCACCTGTACCCGGCCTGCCGCAAGCTGCTGGAAGTGCTGATGCGCGCCAGCCCCGGCGCGGTAACCCGCCAGCAGCTGGAATTCGCGCTTTGGGGCGATGAACCACCGGACGGCGACCTGCTGCGGTCGCACGTGTACGAACTGCGCCGCAGCGTGGACGGCCCGTTCCAGCAGAAGCTCATCCATACCCTGCCGCGGGTGGGGTACCGGCTGGGTGTGAGCGCCGCGGACAGTGCCGATGAAACCGCGTAAACCCGCGCCGCTGCATCGGCGCCTGGTGTGGTGGCTGCTGGGCTACCTGGGGCTGATCTCGCTGGCGGTGTTCAGCGTGGGCAACTACGTGCACGAACATGCCGAGCATTCGGCCTGGCGCGCGCTGCTCAACTCCGAGCTGGACAGCATCGTCAACCACATCGAACACGAGCCGCACTACCGCTGGCAGGACTCGGACACGCTGCGCCTGTTCACCGTGGATGGCAGCGAGCGCGTGCCCCCGATCCTGCGCACGCTGCACCCGGGCCTGCACGACGGGGTGGTGATCAATGGTCGGTCCAGCGCGGTGATGGTGCGTGATACCGCCACGCTGGGGCGGCTGGCGCTGGTGCTGGACATCAACGACTTCCACGAGCTGGAAGAATTCGCCACGCGCTGGGTGATGCTGGCCGGCGTGGTGATGATCATCGTGACCGTGCTGATGGCGTCCTTCGGCGTGGGCCGGCTGGTACGCCCGCTGCGGTCGCTGGCCCAGCGCATCGACGGGCTCAAGCCCGGCGTGCCGGGGCAGCGCGTGCAGGTGGACCCGCGCGGCAGTTCGGAACTGTACGTCATTGCCGACGCGGTCAACGACTACCTGGCGCGCAACGAACAGTTCGTCGAGCGCGAGCGCGTGTTTGTCAGCACCGCCAGCCACGAGCTGCGCACGCCGATCGCGGTGATCACCGGTGCGGCCGAACTGGCGCTGGAGCAACCGGGCCTGCCCGAACGCGCGCGCCAGCAGATGCAGCGCGTGCATCGCACCGCGCAGGGCGTGGAGCAGTTGATCCAGCTGCTGCTGGTGCTGGCCCGCGAACCGGCGCGGCTGGTCGCGCTCGGCGAGCGCATCGCGCTGGACCAGCTGGTACCGGCCATCATCGAAGACCACCGCCACCTGATGGGCGACAAGGACCTGCGCATCGCCGTGGATGGCCTGGCCCGTATCGACATCATCGCGCCACCGGCGGTGGTGCAGGCGGCCATCGGCAACCTGCTGCGCAACGCCATCGAGAACAGTGGGCGCGGCACCATCCATGTGCACGTGTCCGACCGGGCCGTGGTGACGTTGCAGGATCCGGGGCATGGCATGAGCCCGGAGGAAATCGCCGCGGTGCACGCACGCCTGGCGCGTGGCGATCGCAACGAGCAGAGTGGGATCGGGCTTGAGCTGATCGCCAAACTCTGCGACCACCTGGGGTGGGCGCTGCAGTTGGAGCCCTGCGCGCCACGCGGCACCCGGGTGATTCTGGATCTGGGTGCGTCGCTGCCGCAGGCAGCAGGCGATGCGATGACGTAATCGACCTGGCGAACGCTGCACTGCAGGGTGGCGCAGCGTGAAGATGATGTTAACCTCTGGAAAGGCGCCGCTTTATGCGGCGCTTTTTTTTCTTCGATCGACAGAGGATGGCAAGATGCCGACCGAAACCAGTACCGCGCTGATCACCAACGATATCGTCGGGCTCGGCCTGATTGCCGCCACGCTCGCCGTGATTTTCTGGGCAGCCAGTGGCCCGACCCCGCAGCTGAAAAAGATCTTCGCCTGGGTGCCGGCGTTGCTGCTGTGCTACTTCATCCCGGCCATCTACAACACCGTCGGCCTCATCGATGGCCACAACACCTCGCTCTACAACCCGGTCGCACGCGACGTGCTGTTGCCGGCCGCGCTGGTGCTGCTGACCCTGTCGATCGACCTCAAGGGCATTCTCAAGCTGGGGCCGAAGCTGCTGGTCATGTTCTGCGCCGGTACGCTGGGCATCATCCTGGGCGCGATCGTGTCGTTCCAGGCAATGTCCTGGATCCACCCGGCAACCGTCGCGGGCGATACCTGGAAGGGCATGGCCGCACTGGCCGGCAGCTGGATCGGCGGCGGCGCCAACATGGTGGCGATGCGCGAAGTGTTCGGCACCGATGCCACCACCTTCGGCCAGTTCGCCGTGGTCGACGTGGCCTGTGCCAGCCTGTGGATGGCGGTGCTGCTGTTCCTGGCCAACCGCGCCCAGCAGATCGACACGCGCAACGGTGCCGACACCCGGGCCATCGATGAAATGAAGGGGCGCATTTCCGCCTATGAGGCGCAGAACGCCCGCATTCCCAGCCTCACCGACCTGATGGTGATCGTGGGCGTGGCGCTGGGCGGAGTGGGCCTGGCGCATGCCATCGCCGCACCGTTGAGCGGGTGGTTCAAGGCCAACGTCAGCTGGGCCAGCCAGTTCAGCCTGGACAGCGCGTTCGTGTGGGTGGTGCTGTTGTCCACCGCGCTCGGCCTGGGCCTGAGCTTCACCCGCGCGCGGCGGCTGGAATCGGCCGGTGCATCGCGCCTGGGCACGCTGTTCCTGTACTTCCTGATCGCCTGCATCGGCATGCAGATGGACCTGTTGTCGCTGCTGGACCGCCCGTGGCTGTTCGCGCTGGGCGCGATCTGGATGCTCACCCACATCCTGGTGCTGTGGATTGCGGCCAAGCTGCTGCGCGCGCCGTTGTTCTTCTTTGCGATCGGCTCGCAGGGCAACATCGGTGCCGCGGCGTCCGCACCGGTGGTCGCCGCCGCGTTCCATCCCTCGCTGGCCCCGGTGGGCGTACTGCTGGGCACCGTGGGCTACGCCACCGGCACCGGCCTGGCCTACGTCACCGGCCTGATCCTGAAATGGATGGCCGGCGCCTGACCGCCCAGCGAATCGCACGCCCCGGCAACGACGGCATTCCTTGCCGGTAGTGCCGGCCGCAGGCCGGCTCCTCATGAACCCACCCACCAGGTAGTGCCGGCCGCTGGCCGGCTCCTCATGAACCCACCCACCAGGTAGTGCCGGCCGCTGGCCGGCTCCTCACGAACCCACCCACCAGGTAGTGCCGGCCGCTGGCCGGCTCCTCATGAACCCATGGTTTCACCTGGAGCCGGCCAGCGGCCGGCACTACCCGGTGCGGGGAGATGGCGTGGAGCCGGCCCACGGGAAGACGGCGTTGAGCCACGCGACGTCCAGAGTGTGGATCAGGTACCAGACCCTCTCGCGATTGCCCCGTAACGTGCGGGCTCATGCGCCACCCCGTGGCAGGGGGCATCACGGGGGGCATCTCCGCCGATGGCAATCGGCGTCCAGCCAGGACGATGCATGAAACCGCAGGGACTGTTCCGATGCTGTGTCACCGCGCTGCTGTTGTTGGCCAGCGCCACCGCCGTTGCCCAGACCGCGCGCATCGAACGCGCCGATGTGCAGGCCATAACCGATGCCAGCGCCCGTGACGTGGCTGCGCTGATCGCCCAGCCGGGCTTCGCCACGGCGGTGACCGGCGCACTCGCCACGCGCCCCGAGGGTGTGCCGCTGGCCCGGGTGATGGCCCGCTTCGACCCGCAGGCGCGCACCCAGGCCACACGCACGCTGGCCGCGCAGGATCGCCAGTTGCGTCAGCGCAAAGGGCTGCCCGCCGCCGGCGCGGACCTGCTGCAACTCCGCGCCTACGTCCCCACCGGTACCCGGCTGACCGACGTGCCCGCCGCCCAGCTGTGGGTGGCGGTGTTGCCACGCGGCGACGACCGCCACTGGACCACGCTGAACGCCTACGACCCGCAGGGGCGTCGCCACACGCTGGATGCGCGCACGGCGCCGGCCTTCCCGGTGTTGATCGTCGACGTGGATACGCGCACGGCGGTGGAAGAGGGCATGGCGCTGGTCAACGCGGGGCTGCAGGCGCGTGGCCTGCAATCGCCGGAGCGCATCCGGCTGGCCGCCAACGGCAGCGCCTCGCTCGACCTGACCCGGCTGGACCGCATCCGCCTGGCCGACGACCAGGAGCCGTGGGCGTTGGGCGGTGCGGAAGTGTTCGCGGTGGTGTCGGGCCTGCAGATCGGCGCGGCCGAACCCGAGATGGCCACGCTGACCCTGCCGTACCTGGACCACGACAACACCGACTACACGCCCGGCCAACCGCTGGTGATCTGGGGCAACTACCGCTTCGACGCGGCCAACGTGCAGCTGTTCGAGGATGACGGCGACACCAACTACCAGGACCTGCTGGTGGCATTGACCGATGGCGTCAAGGCGGCACTGGGTGCGTTCGCACCGGAGTACGCGGTCATCGCCGACATCGCCGGCGCCATTCTCAAGGCGATGCCCACCACCTGGTTCGCCAACGACACCGACTACCTGGACAGCTTCTACCTGCTGCAGCGCGGGCAGGCCTACACCGACCGCATGGGCGCGGCCAACAATGCCAAGGTCACGCTGACCCCGGTGACGCTGACCGAATAACGCCCGGCCCTCGCAATCACCCCGCACCGGGTAATGCCGGCCGCTGGCCGGCTCCTCGCAATCTCCACGCGCCGGGTAGTGCCGGCCGCTGGCCGGCTCCAGGTGAAACCGTGGGTTCATGAAGAGCCGGCCAGCGGCCGGCACTACCGGGTGGGGTTTACGCGCCTGGAGCCGGCCAGCGGCCGGCAGTAGAGCGCGCGCCGCCCGAACCAGGTGAGGTTCATGGAACGAACAGGCCAACACCCCATTGGGCCATGAAAAAACGGCGGCGCTTTCGCGCCGCCGTTCCAGTATTCAACCGATGTCGCCGCTCAGCAGCAGCGCCCCCCGTTCCTGCCGCCGTAGCGCGCCTCCTGGCGCTCGCGGAAGAAGGTCTTGTAGTCCATCGGCACGCGGTCGGGATGGTTGTCGAGCACGTGGCGTACGTAGTTGTCGTAGTCGGGAATGCCGCAGCACAGGCGTGCGGTCTGCACCAGGCGCCGCCACAACCGGCGGTGCGCCTGGTACTGCCCAACCGGAACCAGTTCAGTACTCATCACAGGTCCGCCATCTGGTGCGGCTGCAGCGCCACGTACGGGGTTTCCTTGTCACTGCGCTGCGGGTTGCGCCGCGCCTGCACGATGGTCTTGATCGCATAGAACAGGATCGAGAACACCACGAACAGGAACAGCACGGTCAGGCTGGTGTTGACGTAGGCATTGACCACGATCTGGTGCATCTGGTCCAGGCTCTTGGCCGGCGCGGTGATGGTGCCGGTGGCGATCGCATCCTGGAACTTGTGCGCCTGCGCCAGGAAGCCCTGGGCCGGGTTCTTGTCGAAGATCTTGATCAGGCCCGCGTAGGTGGTGCAGATCAGCAGCCACACCGCCGGCACGCCGGTTACCCAGGCAAAGCGCTCGCGCTTCATCTTGAACAGCACCACCGTGCCCAGCATCAGCGCAATGCCGGCCAGCATCTGGTTGGAGATGCCGAACAGCGGCCACAGGGTCTGGATACCGCCGAAGGGATCCTTCACGCCGGTGTACAGCAGGTAGCCCCACAGCGCCACGCAACCGGCCGTGGCGATGATGTTGGCCGTCCACGATTCGGTCTTCTTCAGGGCCGGGATGAAGTTGCCCAGCAGGTCCTGCAGCATGAAGCGACCGGCACGGGTACCGGCATCCACCGCGGTCAGGATGAACAGCGCTTCGAACAGGATCGCGAAGTGGTACCAGAACGCCATCATCGCGTTGCTGCCACTGGGAATGGCCTGGTGCAGGATCTGCGCGATGCCCACCGCCAGCGTGGGCGCACCACCGGCACGGTGCAGGATGGTCGGCTCGCCGATCGCCAGCGCGGTGGCTTCCAGCTGTTCGGGGGTAATCGCAAAGCCCCAGGTGGTACTGATGAAGTGCGCGGCCGAGGCGGCATCGGCACCGATCACCGCCGCCGGGCTGTTCATCGCGAAGTACACGCCCGGGTCGATGATCGACGCCGCCACCAGGGCCATCACCGCCACGAACGATTCCATCAGCATGCCGCCGTAGCCGATGTAGCGCATGTGGCGCTCATTGGCCAACAGCTTGGGCGTGGTGCCCGAAGCGATCAGCGCATGGAAACCGGACACCGCGCCGCAGGCAATGGTGATGAACAGGAACGGGAACATGCCGCCCTTCCAGACCGGGCCGTCGCCGCTGGCCGCGAACTGGGTCAGCGCCGGCATCTTCAGTTCCGGCATGACGATCAGGATGCCGATCGCCAGCGCCACGATGGTGCCGATCTTGAGGAACGTGGACAGGTAGTCGCGCGGTGCCAGCAGCAGCCACACCGGCAGCACCGAGGCGACGAAACCGTAGCCGATCAGCATCCAGGTGATTTCGATGCCGGTGAAGGTGAAGGCCGGGCCCCAGACGGGATCGGCGGCGACCTTGCCGCCATACCAGATGGCCGCCAGCAGCAGGAACAGGCCGACCACCGAAATTTCCCCGATCTTGCCGGGGCGGATGTAGCGCATGTACACGCCCATCAGGATCGCGATGGGCATCGTCGCGATCACCGTGAACATGCCCCACGGGCTTTCGGCCAGCGCCTTGACCACCACCATCGCCAGCACCGCCAGGATGATGATCATGATCAGGAACGCGCCGAACAGCGCGATGGTCCCGGGCACCTGGCCCATCTCCTCGCGCACCAGGTCACCCAGCGAGCGACCGTTGCGGCGGCTGGAGATGAACAGCACCATGAAGTCCTGCACCGCACCGGCCAGGACCACGCCGACTACCAGCCACAGCAGGCCGGGCAGGTAGCCCATCTGCGCGGCCAGCACCGGGCCCACCAGCGGCCCCGCACCGGCGATCGCGGCGAAGTGGTGGCCGAACAGCACGTGCTTGTTGGTGGGCACGTAGTCCAGGCCGTCGTTGTTGAGCACCGCCGGGGTGGCCCGGGTCGGGTCGAGCTGCATCACCTTGTCGGCGATGAACAGGCTGTAGAAGCGGTAGGCGATCAGGTAGATCGACACTGCGGCGACCACGATCCACAGCGCATTGATGTGTTCGCCACGGCGCAGTGCGACCACGCCCAGACAGAACGCGCCGAGCAGCGCGAGCGCGGCCCAGCCCAGCTTGGAAAAACCTTTCATGAGATTGCGTCTCCCTGGAGATCGTCGTAAGAGTCTGCCTTGGCACCGATGGGGTCAATGCAAACGCAGGTGCTTGCCGCTAGTACTTTGGTCGTAGGGCGCAACGTGGTGCGCGTGGGGATGCGGACAGCGGCCCGGCACACGCGCGCGCCTGCACGGCACGCGAACGCCACCGCTGGAACAATCGGTTGCGGGCGTGGCGATTGGCGGCTGCCACCCGGGCGCCCATCTTGTTGGCTGGTTTCCTTTTGCTGGAGTCGAGATGAGCAGCCCCACCCCGGTGCGCGTACAGCGCACGATCCGTGGCATGGCCACCTCCGATGGCGCCGGCGTGCGCCTGACCCGGGTGATCGGCGGCCCCTCGCTGCCCGACCTGGACCCGTTCCTGCTGCTGGATGAATTCGGCACCGACCGCGCCGAAGACTACATCGCCGGCTTCCCCAGCCATCCGCACCGCGGCTTCGAAACCGTCACTTACATGCTCGACGGGCGCATGCGGCACAAGGACAACCACGGCAACGAAGGCCTGCTCACCCCGGGCAGCGTGCAGTGGATGACCGCCGGCCGTGGGCTGGTGCATTCGGAGATGCCGGAGCAGGAATCGGGCCAGATGCGCGGCTTCCAGCTGTGGGTGAACCTGCCGGCGCGCGACAAGATGACCGACCCGAAGTACCAGGAATTCGCGCCCGAGCGCATTCCCGTCACCGCGCCCGGCGACGGCGTGCAGGTGAAGGTGATTGCCGGCCAGGTGGGCGAGGTGAGCGGCCCGATCGTGCAGCCGGCCACCGACCCGGTGTACCTGGACATCACCCTGGCCGCGAATGCGCGCTGGGAATACACCTTGCCGGAAGGGCACAACGCGTTCGCCTACGTGTTTGAAGGCGGCTTGACGGTGGGGCAGGGCGAGGATGCCCGTCCGGTGGCGCGCCAGGAACTGGCGGTGCTGGGCGGCGGCGAACTGCTGCAGCTGCAGGCCGGCGCCGAGGGCGCGCGCCTGATCCTGGTGGCGGGACGACCGCTGCGCGAGCCGGTGATGCGCCACGGGCCGTTCGTGATGAATACCCGCCAGGAGCTGATGCAGGCCTTCGTCGATTTCCAGGAAGGCCGCTTCTGACCGGTCCTGCCGGCCGTGGGCCGGCAACCCCATCACGCCGCAACACCCCGGGCACTGCCGGCCGCTGGCCGGCAACCCCATGACGCCGCAACACCCCGGGCACTACCGGCCGCTGGCCGGCAACCCCATGACGCCGCAACACCCCGGGTAGTGCCGGCCGCTGGCCGGCAACCCCATGACGCCGCAACACCCCGGGCACTGCCGGCCGCTGGCCGGCAACCCCATGACGCCGCAACACCCCAGGTAGTGCCGGCCGCTGGCCGGCAACCCCATGACGCCGCAGCACCCCGGGCACTGCCGGCCGCTGGCCGGCAACCCCATGACGCGCCAGAAGCACGGGTAGTCCCGACCATCTCAGCGCCCTGCGGCGACCGCGGCAGGCGTCAGGTTCATGCCTTGTGTCAGCGACTGCAGCGCGCCAAGCTCCTTCGCATCGCCGGCGTACAGCGCGATCTGCGCGTAGCGGTTCTTGTCGAACTTCACCACGGTGATGCGGCGCGTTTCGTAGCCCGGCGGCTGCTGGCCGCCCAGGTCGGGCTGATACCAGTACAGCGATTCACCGGCGAACAGGCCTTTTTCCTGGCGCAACGGGCGGCTCAGCGGCAGGTTCGGGTCGCGTGCGGTCAGCATCAGGCTGAGCACTTCGCGGCCATCGCCGGTGCTGGCCTTGCACAGCACGAAGTCGGCCTGCGCCTGCTCCTGCCATTGCAGGCCGCTGTCGGCGGGCAGGGACGGACACACATTCGAGGACTGGGCCGAAACGGCCGCAGCGGACAACAACAGACTCAGGCACACGGCAGCGCGCAGGACGTTCATGGCTTCCCCCAACGGTCGAAGTGGCCGCGCGTCGTGCTGGCAGAGGGGTTCCGGGGGCCGTAGACAACCCAGGCCGTCCGTGCGCATTTCCCCATGCGCGTCCCGGAGTACCTCGCCTGCCAGGTGACGGCGTGGTGATTCGGACCTTAACGGAATGTGACTGGATCTACAAATAACTGTTTCAGAGGGTTCGATCAGCGCGCCGTCCAGCGCTGGATCAGGCGGCCGGGACCCTCTCGGCCCCGGCCGCCAACGCTCAGCGCGGCTCGGTGCCGATCCACTTGTAGGCGATGCCACCGATCAGGCCGCCCAGCAGCGGGGCCAGCCAGAACAGCCACAGCTGGCTGAGTGCGCCGCTGCCGGCAAACACCGCCACCGCCGTGGAGCGCGCCGGATTCACCGAGGTATTGGTCACCGGAATGCTGATCAGGTGGATCAGGGTGAGCGCCAGGCCGATCGCGATCGGCGCGAACCCGGCCGGGGCGTTGCCGTGGGTCGAACCCATGATGACCACCAGGAAGAACGCGGTGAGCACCACTTCGCACAGGAACGCAGCGGCCACGCTGTAGCCCCCCGGCGACAGGGCGCCGTAACCATTGCTGGCGAATGCGCCGGCCTGGCTGCCGTCGATGGCGAAGCCCGGGGCCCCCGAGGCGATCTGCAGCAGGATGAAACCGGCCAGGATCCCGCCCAGTACCTGGGCCACGATGTAGGGCAGCAGGTCGCGCGCGGGGAAGCGGCCGCCGGCCCACAGCCCCAGACTGACGGCGGGATTGAAGTGCGCACCGGAAACGTGGCCGAAGGCATACGCGCCGGTAAGCACGGTCAGCCCGAAGGCCAGCGCCACGCCGACGAAACCGATGCCAAGCGGGTTGCCATCACCGCCGAACTTGGCCGCCAGCACCGCGCTGCCGCAGCCACCCAGAACCAACCAGAACGTGCCGAGAAACTCCGCGGCCAGACGTTTGCCCATGCTCATCGATCGTTCTCCACCTGATGCCCGGGACGGGCAGGCAGAACGTAGCTGAATCACGGTTCATCGGGGTGAATGCCGCGTCAAGACGCCGACGAACGGCACCGCCTCAATAGGTGGGCAGCGGAATGAATTCCTTGTCGTCGCCGGGAATGGTGCCGAACCGGCCGGCGTCCCAGTCGTGCTTGGCCTGTTCGATGCGCTCGGTGGAACTGGACACGAAATTCCACCACAGGTGGCGCGGCCCATCCAACGGTTCGCCGCCCAGCAGCATCGCCTTCACCGGCGTCTTGGCGCGCAGGCGACCGCGCGCATTGAGCTCCGGGATGACCAAGTGCTGCGCGGGCAGGTCCACGCCGTCCAGCTGCGCCTCGCCTTCCAGGATGTACAGGGCGCGCTCCACGTGACCGGTATCCAGGTCGATTTCCGCACCCGGATCCAGATCGATCGCCACATTCAGCGTGTCGGCAAATACCTTCACCGGCGACTCTTCGCCATACGCACGCCCGGCGATGACGCGCAGCCAGGCGCCGTCGCGGCGCTGTTGGGGCAGGGTGGCCGCCGCGTGGTGGAAGAACCCGGGATCGGTTTCCTCGAAACTCTTCGGCAGCGCCACCCAGGTCTGCATGCCGTGGATGGGGTGGTCGTGCTCGCGCTCGGGCGGCGGGGTACGTTCGGAGTGTGCGATGCCACGCCCGGCGGTCATCCAGTTGACGTCGCCGGGGCGGATCACCTGGTCCGATCCCAGCGTATCGCGGTGACCGATCGCACCGGACCACAGGAAGGTCACCGTCGCCAGGCCGATGTGCGGATGCGGACGCACGTCGATGCCGGTCCCCGGCGCAAGCACCGCCGGACCCATCTGGTCCACGAACACGAACGGACCGACGCTGCGCGCCTGCAACGTAGGCACGGCGCGGCGCACCTGCAGGCCGCCGATATCGTGGACACGGGGCGCAATGATCGTCGTCATGCGGGCTTTCTCGCTGGCGTGGACAGGCCAGCAGGATCGCACGCAGACACCCCCCCTGCATGCCCCATTCGGGCAACAGGGTGTTGCGCCAACAGCCCCACGTAGCGCCGGACGATGCCCGACAGCATTTCATTGCGAAGGCAGCCGGGCAGAGCCCGGCTCTACATGGTGGCGATTCTTCCGTCACCGGCCAACTGTCGGAGGCGGGGTGGGTCAGGTGGCGGGGGTGTGAGCGCCATGGATGGCGCGACCAAGCCCCCACGGATGGGTTCACGGCGTCCCCCGCCACCTGACCCACCCCGCCAGCCCCGATCCAATCCAGAGCCGCTCTCCGCTCCTGCTCCTGCTCCTGCTCTGGCCGTTGCAGTTGCCGTTGCCGTTGCATCAGCAGCCGCCGGGCGCAGCCCGGCTTACATCACCGGCTCACGCAACACCGCAGCATCCCAACCCGGGCGCGGCGCGAAGCGATCGCCGTGCCGCTGCTGCAGCACCTTCAAACGCTCCACCAGCGCATCGGCACCGGTCGCCCGGATGTACTGGATCGGGCCGCCGCGGAACGGCGCGAACCCGGTACCGAAGATCACGCCTGCATCCAACAGATCCGCATCGGCCACCACCCCATCGTGCAGGCACGCCACCGCCTCGTTGAGCAGCGGCAGAATCAGACGGTCTTCCAGATCCGCAGGCACCTCATGGTTGGCCGGTACGTCCGGCTTCTGCGCGCGACCGTTTTCCCACGTGTAGATGCCCTGGCCATCCTTCTTGCCGCGCTTGCCCTGTTCGACCGTCTGCAATGCAGCCGGAATCTGCAGGCCCAGGAACGGCGCCAGTTCCTTGCCCACGCCGGCGGCCACGTCCAGCCCCACCGTATCCAGCAGTTCGATCGGGCCCATCGGCATCCCGAACTTCACCGCCGCCTTGTCGATCACCGGGCCCGGAATGCCTTCCGCATACGCCGTGGCCGCTTCCAGCATGTACGGGAACAGCACGCGGTTGACCAGGAACCCGGGCGTGCCGGCCACCGGCACCGGGAACTTGCCCAGCGCCTTGCAGAACGCGGCCAGCCGGCGCTCGGTTTCCGGGGCCATGCCGTCGTGGTGGATGATCTCCACCAGCGGCATCTGCGCCACCGGATTGAAATAGTGCAGGCCGGCAAACTGCGCCGGGTGCTCGATGTGGTCGCGCAGCTCAAGCAGCGGAATCGACGACGTGTTGGTGGTCAGCAGCGCACCGGCCTTCATCTTCGGCTCCAGCGTCTGGTACAGCGAACGCTTGGCGTCGGCATCTTCGATGATCGCCTCGATCACCAGGTCGGCCAGCGCCACGCCTTCACCGGCCAGGTCGGCCTTCAGGCGCGCGGCCACCGCCGGACGCTTGCTCTCGTCCTTCACCTTCTTGGCGAACAGCGCCTGCGCGCGTTCCATTGCCGGGTCGATGAAACGCTGCTCACGGTCCTGCAGCGTCACGTTGAAGCCCTTGAAGGCCGACCACGCCGCGATATCGCCGCCCATTACCCCGGCGCCCACCACGTGTACGTGGCTGATGCCATGGTCCTTGCCCCCCAGCGCCTTCAGGCGTTCGGTGAGGAAGAAGATGCGGATCAGGTTGCGCGCGGTCGGGGTGCCCGCCAGCTTCACCACCGCACGGCGTTCGGCGTCCAGGCGGGTCTGGATCGGGCTGCCGCCGGTGCGTGCCCAGGTGTTGATCAGCGCGTAGGGCGCCGGGTAATGGTCCTTCTTGGCCTTCCGCGCGACCTGCTTGGCCATCTGCGGGGCCAGCAGCTTGCGCGCCAGCCAGGTGTTGGTGGCCCAGGCGGTCGCGCGCTGCTTGAACGGCCGGGTGGTGCCGGTCAGCGCGAGTGCCACGGCGGTATCCAGCAGCACCGCGGGCGCCACGACCTTGTCGACCAGACCGATGCTGCGCGCGGCCGATGCCGACAGGTTGCGACCGGTCAGCATCATGTCCATCGCCGCCGGCGCGCCCACCAGCTGCGGCAGGCGCGAACTGCCGCCCCAGCCGGGGAAGATGCCCAGCTGGGTTTCCGGCAGGCCGATCCGGGTGGACGGATCGTTGGAGGCCACGCGGTACCGGCAGGCCAGCGCCAGCTCTGTGCCGCCGCCCAGGCAATGCCCGTGAATGGCGGCCACGGTCGGGCAGGGCAGCTCGGCCAGCTTCTGGTAGGTGCTCTGGCCGCGGCGGATGGCGTCGTTGACGGTGCCGCGGCGGTCGAATTCCTGGAACTCCTTCAAGTCCGCACCGGCAATGAAGCCGGCCGGCTTGATCGACTGGATCACCACCGCCTTGGGCGGGTCCATGGCGATGCGTTCGATCAGGTCGCCCAGTTCCAGCAGCACGTCCTGGGACATCGCGTTGACGCTGCTGTCGTGGCGGTCGAGGCTGAGCACCACCACACCATCATCACGGATCTGCGGGTGCCAATGTGCGAAGCGGAGCCCATCGAAGCCTGAGAGCATGGGAACGTTCCATCCGGTTGTGTATGGAGAAGGGGGCTATGATCCAGAGGTTGTTTCCTCCCCGTCAAATCCCAATAGCTGGGGGATGGGCAGGCCCGGTTCAGTGCCGTGAGCGGGAACCTTAACGGAACGGTGGTTAAAAGCTGGTGCGGCGTCGTGTGATCGGTCGCTGAACTTTTCCCGGGATTGGCAGTCTCATTGCTCGACGTTGGTCGGGCTGACAGGAGTGCGGCCCCACATGGCCGAGGTTGAAACACCACAGGAGCTGGACCTGGAGCTGGTCCGGCGCGTGCAGCGCGGCGAGAGTGCGGCGTTCGATGTCCTGGTGCGCAAGTACCAGCATCGGATCGTGGCACTGATCGGGCGCTACATCGCCGACTGGAGTGAATGTCAGGACGTCGCACAGGACACGTTCGTCCGCGCGTACCGCGCGATCGGCAGTTTCCGGGGCGACGCCCAGTTCTATACCTGGTTGCACCGGATAGCCGTGAATACTGCCAAGAACCACCTTGCCGCCCACAACCGCCGCCCGCCCACCGATGACATCGACATCGGTGACGCCGAGCAGTTCGACAGCGGCACCCGCCTGCGCGACACCGACACTCCCGAGCGCGAGTTGATGCGCCAGGAGCTGGAGCAGACGGTGATGAAGGCGGTGGCGGCGTTGCCGGAAGAACTGCGATCAGCCATCACCCTGCGCGAGGTGGACGGGCTGAGTTACGAAGATATCGCGCAGAAGATGGGGTGCCCGATCGGCACCGTGCGGTCGCGGATCTTCCGCGCCCGCGAGGCGATCGACACTGAACTTCGGCCGCTGCTGGATATCGGCAGCGCCACCCGCGAGAAGAGCCGCGTATGAGCGAACACATGCCAACCCCTGGAACCACCGGCACCGCGCCGGACAAGATCGACACGCATAACCGCCAGCAGCTGTCGGCGCTGATTGATGGCGCACTGTCGCCCGACGAGGCGCGCTTCATGCTGCGCCGCCTGGAGCACGATGAGGCGCTGGCCGGTTGCCACGAGCGCTGGCAGGTGCTGGGCGACGTGCTGCGCGGCCAGGCCTGCGCACCGGCCCCGGTGGATTTCGCCGCGCGCGTGCGCGGTGCGGTCGCCGCCGAACCGGCCCCGCTGGCACCGGTGGGGCCGGTCGAACGCAACCGCGAACGTCGCGGGGGCTGGCGTCGGTGGGGCGGTGGCGCCGCGTTGGCCGCCTCGGTTGCGGCGGTGGCGATGTTCATGACCCGCGAACAGCTGCCCAGCGAGACGCCGCTGGACGCGCCCGCCACCACCATCATCGCCAGCCAGGCCGAGTTGCCGCCGAGCGCCCCGGCGGTCGCGCCTGCGTCGGTGGACGCGGCCGTCGCCGTGGCCGCCGTGCCGGCGGCGGCAGTGGCGGCCGCCAGCCGTCGCCAGGACGTGGCCGCCGTGCGCCGCGCCAGCGCCACCCGTACCCAGCAGGCCGCGCGCAGCGCCGGCGAACGCAGCGCCGAGCCGCAGCGTGCCGTGGCCAGCCAGGCCGTGCCGGTGCCGGTGATGCCCGCCGCCACTGCCCGTGCCCTGCCGTTCGGCGACGTCGCCGCGCTGCAGGCCAAGCCGTGGCCGCGCTCGACCCTGGCCCCGGCGGCCGGCGGGGCGCTCAACGCCAGCTTCTCCACGCAGGAGCCGCAGGCCGCGTTCTACCCGTTCGAGCCGCGCCTGCAGGAGGTCGATCCGGCCGCTCCCGCCCCGCGCCGGCATCGCGACTGACCCTGTCGTCGCACCCGCTCATGCACACGTTGCGTCCGGCCCCGTGGCCGGAACGCCCCCGCTTTTCCCCACGTCCCGATCCGGAGGCTGACGTCCGATGACTCCCCGCATGCGTAGCCAGGCCATGACCCTGCTGGCCCTGACCCTGCCATTGATGGCCTGCGCCCAGGCGCCGGCACCCGCCGCTCCCGTGGCCGCCGCCCCCGCCGCGGCCCCGCGCGCCCCCGCGCCCCAGCTGGTCAGCGGCCTGCCGGACTTCACCAACCTGGTCGAACAGGTGGGCCCTGGCGTGGTCAACGTGGAAACCACCATCGTGCGCAGCAACCGCCAGGCCCGCGGCATGGGCCCGGGCGGCGACGATGAGATGCCCGAATTCTTCCGGCGCTTCTTCGGCCCGGACTTCCAGATGCCGGGGCAGGGCCCCGGTGGCCAGGACGACAGTCCGCGCATCCAGGGCCGCGGCATGGGCTCGGGCTTCATCATTTCCGCCGACGGCTACGTGCTGACCAACTACCACGTGGTCGCCGACGCCAGCGAAGTGAAGGTCAAGCTGGGCGACCGCCGCGAATTCACCGCCAAGGTGATCGGCAGCGACCAGCAGTACGACGTGGCCCTGCTCAAGATCGACGGCAAGAACCTGCCCACCGTGCGCGTGGGCGATTCCAACACGCTCAAGCCGGGCCAGTGGGTGGTGGCGATCGGCTCGCCGTTCGGGCTGGACCACTCGGTCACCGCCGGCGTGGTCAGCGCGGTCGGGCGCAGCACCGGCGGCGCCGACCAGCGCTACGTGCCGTTCATCCAGACCGACGTGGCCATCAACCAGGGCAATTCGGGCGGCCCGCTGCTCAATACCCGCGGTGAGGTGGTCGGCATCAACTCGCAGATCTTCTCCGCCTCCGGCGGCTACATGGGCATCAGCTTCGCCATCCCGATCGACCTGGCCATGGGCGCGGTCGAGCAGATCAAGAAGACCGGCCGGGTCAGCCGCGGCCAGCTGGGCGCCGCCGTGGGGCCGATCGACGGGCTCAAGGCGCAGGGCCTGGGCCTGTCCGACAGCCGCGGCGCACTGGTCAATGAAGTGGTGCCGGGCAGTGCCGCGCTGAAGGCCGGGGTGGAACCGGGCGACGTGATCCGCTCGGTGAACGGCAGCCCCATCAACACCTTCAGCGACCTGCCGCCGCTGATCGGCGCGCTGCCGCCGGGCAGCAAGGTCCGCCTGGGCGTGGTCCGCGACGGCAAGGAGCGCGACATCACCGCCACCCTGACCGAGTTGGCCGAGGATGCCGAACGCGGCCCGGCCCGACCCACCGCCGAGGCCGCCGCGCCGCAGACCGGTTCCAACGCCCTGCTGGGGCTGGAGGTGGCCGACCTGACCGCCGCCCAGCGCAAGCAGCTGGGCCTGGGGGCGGGCGAGGGCGTGCGGGTGACCCGCGTCAATGGGGCATCGGCGCGCGACGCCGGTGTGTCGCCCGGCATGGTGGTGCTGCAGGTCGGGCGTACCCCGGTCGGCAGCGTGGCCGCGCTGGACAAGGCGCTGGCCACCTACAAGAAGGGCGATGTGGTCATGCTGCTGGTCCGGGCCACGGGCAACAGCGCCTTCGTGGCGATCAAGGCCGGGCAGTAAGCCCCCGCCAGCACTACGTTTCCGGGCCCGCTTCGGCGGGCCCGGTCGTTTCTGGCAGGCCGATCACGCCAATCGCCGGCGGTCGCACGCGGGACCGGGCCGGCCATGCGATAATGCGCAGTCATCCTGACGACGCGACGCGCCGCCGCCACCTATGTCTTCTGATTCGATGCGATTCATCCGCAACTTCTCCATCATTGCCCACGTCGACCACGGCAAGTCCACGCTGGCCGATCGCATCATCCAGCTTTGCGGCGGCCTCCAGGCCCGCGAAATGGAGGCGCAGGTGCTCGACTCGAACCCGATCGAGCGCGAGCGCGGCATCACCATCAAGGCCCAGTCGGTCTCCTTGCCCTACGTGGCAAAAGACGGCCAGACCTACCACCTGAACTTCATCGACACCCCCGGGCACGTCGACTTCTCCTATGAAGTCAGCCGCTCGCTGGCCGCCTGCGAAGGCGCGCTGCTGGTGGTCGATGCGGCCCAGGGCGTGGAGGCGCAGTCGGTCGCCAACTGCTACACGGCCGTCGAGCAGGGCCTGGAAGTGGTGCCGGTGCTGAACAAGATCGACCTGCCGACCGCCGACATCGAGCGGGCCAAGGCCGAGATCGAGGCGGTGATCGGCATCGACGCGGAGAACGCGATCGCGGTCAGCGCCAAAACCGGCCTGAACGTGGGCGACGTGCTCGAGGCCATCGTCCACCGCATCCCGCCGCCGCAGCCGCGCGACACCGACAAGCTGCAGGCGCTGATCATCGACTCGTGGTTCGACAACTACCTGGGCGTGGTCTCGCTGGTGCGGGTGATGCAGGGCGAGATCGTGCCGGGCAGCAAGATCCTGGTGATGTCGACCGGCCGCACCCACCAGGTCGACCAGGTCGGTGTGTTCACGCCAAAGCGCAAGGAGCTCAAG
>Ga0160474_100159_pt1 | contig 45909 bp, 42 predicted proteins | sample HID1975K_E11MG_FD_108240 | JGI IMG/M metagenome (GOLD analysis project Ga0160474, IMG submission 108240) | Enriched soil microbial communities from UW Madison campus, WI, USA - HID1975K_E11 MG | ecosystem: Environmental > Terrestrial > Soil > Unclassified | place: USA: Madison, Wisconsin...
AGGCCTTCTTCTTCGATGTGCACGCCGAAGGCGCGGGTCAGCTGGTGGGTCGGGTCGCCGACCAGCGGGAACTGGGCCTTGCCGACGGCCGGCGAGGTTTCGTGCCACACCTTGTGGGAGAAGTGGGTGTCGGTGGTGACGATGTACACCTCGGCACCGGCCTTCTGGAACTCGGCGTAATGGTCGGCGGCGTCTTCAATCTCGGTCGGGCAGTTGAAGGTGAACGCGGCCGGCATGAAGATCAGCACGGACCACTGGCCCTTCAGGGTGCTGTCGGAAACCTTGATGAACTCGCCGTTCTGGTAGGCATTGGCTTCGAACGGCTTGATCTGCGTATTGATGAGCGACATTGATGTTCCTCTTGGTGAAGGGGGTGGGTGAAGCGACCAACACAGGTTAGCGGCTCCGTTCCCATAAGGACAATCCATTGATTGCATCTATACGATAGTCATAGTCTATCAATAGAGGCTGATCTTGCGATGAATGTCAGGCCCTGTTTCGCCCGAAAGCGTTGCAGCACAATGACATTCGGGCTGAATGGGGTAATCGGAGCAATAGCCGCTCCTTATTCCTGTACGGGGTTGGCTGAACGAACCCGACGCGCGCACGCGGCGGTGGCATAGGATTGGCGATAGGGCGGCTCAACCAATATTGGTTCGCTCATTGCGGCAATCAATGTCTAGCCCCGGTCACGCCCGGTCCTTCCGCCCGCCTGGGCCCCTGGTCCGGTGCACTACACTGCGCCCCCGCCACCTGCCCGACCTGTCCGATGACCGCCGCCCCCCGTGACCTGCGCCAGCTGCTTGCCGATGCCGCCACGGCCCTGCCCGGGGGGGAGGGCAGGCACGAGGCCGAGCTGTTGCTGCTGCATGTGCTGGGCAAGCCGCGCAGCTGGCTGTTCGCGCACGCCACCGACCCGGTGGCCGACGCCGACATGGCTGCGTTCCACGCGTTGCTGGCCCGCCGCGTGGCCGGCGAACCGGTGGCCTACCTGCTGGGCCATCGCGGGTTCTGGACGCTGGACCTGGCGGTCAGCCCGGCCACCCTGATCCCGCGGCCGGAAACCGAGCTGCTGGTGGAACTGGCGCTGGCCCGCCTGCCGGCCGACACCGCGCTGGCCGTGGCCGACCTGGGCACCGGCAGCGGGGCCATCGCGCTGGCGCTGGCCAGCGAACGCCCGCAGGCCGCAGTGACCGCCACCGATCTCAGCGCCGCCGCGCTGGACGTGGCGCGTGGCAATGCGGCGCGCAACGGGCTGGCGCGCGTGCGGTTCGTGCAGGGCGCGTGGTTCGAACCGCTGCAGGGCGAACGCTTCGATCTGATTGCGAGCAACCCACCGTATATCGCCAGCAACGACCCGCACCTGCAGCAGGGCGACCTGCGCCACGAGCCGGCCACGGCGCTGGCCTCGGGCATCGACGGCCTGGACGACATCCGCCACATCGTCGCCGCTGCCGGCGCGCACCTGCAGCCCGGTGGCTGGCTGCTGATCGAACACGGCTGGGACCAGGGCGCGGCCATCCGCGCGCTGTTCGAACAGGCCGGCTTCGCGCAGGTGCACACCGAGCGCGACCTGGAACAGCGCGACCGGGTGACGCGCGGCTGTCTGCCGGGCATGCGCTGACGCTGCCTGAAACATCGCGCGGGTAGAATGGCGTTCCACTTGAAAGGAAGCGCCATGACCACTGCCAGCCCCTCTGTTTCCCACGCCCAGCTGCAGTCCCACGAATTCCTCGCCGACATGGTCGAGGACGCGTACTTCCCGCCGGCGCTGGTGGCCCAGGGCCAGCAGATCCTGCTGCGCCTGTGCGAACGCATCGAACGCGAACGTCCGGCCGACGCCGCCGCGCTGATGGCGCTCACCCATGCCGCCACGCTGGAATTCAACGTGCTGGGCGAAGCCTTCGAAGAGCAGGACAGCGAGCTGGAAACCGCTGCCCGCGAGAACATCGGCGCCGATTTCGAGCTGATCGCGCGCAGCTACGGGTTCGATGTGGATGTTGATGATCTGACCAGCCCGCGCGAGTGGTGAACCCGCTCGTCCGCGCCTGTGCCCAACAACGGAGTTCTGTCATGCGTACGCTGTATCCCGCCCTCACCCCTTACGACGTCGGCACGCTGAAGGTCGACGATCGCCACACGCTGTATTTCGAGCAGTGCGGCAACCCCGACGGCAAGCCGGTGGTGATGCTGCACGGTGGCCCCGGTGGCGGGTGCAGCGAGAAAATGCGCCAGTTCCACGACCCGGCCAAGTACCGCATCATCCTGTTCGACCAGCGCGGTGCCGGGCGTTCCACCCCGCATGCCGACCTGGTGGACAACACCACCTGGGACCTGGTGGCCGACATCGAAAAACTGCGCGAGCACCTGAAGGTGGAGCGCTGGCAGGTGTTCGGCGGCAGCTGGGGCTCGACCCTGGCGCTGGCGTACGCGGAAACCCATCCGCAGCGGGTGACCGAACTGGTGCTGCGCGGCATCTTCATGCTGCGCCGATGGGAACTGGAATGGTTCTACCAGGAAGGCGCCAACCGCCTGTTCCCGGATGCGTGGGAGCACTACCTCACGCCGATCCCGGAAGTGGAGCGCCACGACCTGATCTCGGCCTTCCACCGCCGCCTCACCAGCGATGACGAGGCCACCCGCCTGGCGGCGGCCAAGGCGTGGAGCGTGTGGGAAGGCGCGACCAGCTTCCTGCACGTGGACGACGACTTCGTGAACAGCCACCAGGACCCGCAGTTCGCGTTGGCCTTCGCCCGCATCGAGAACCACTACTTCGTCAACGGTGGCTTCTTCGAGGTGGAAGAGCAGCTGCTGCGCGACGTGCACCGCATCGCCGACATTCCCGGCGTGATCGTGCACGGCCGCTACGACGTGGTGTGCCCGTTGCAGAACGCGTGGGAACTGCACAAGGCGTGGCCGAAATCCACGCTGGAAATCAGCCCGGCGTCGGGCCATTCGGCGTTCGAAGCGGAAAGCGTGGACGCCCTGGTGCGCGCCACGGATCGCTTCGCCGGTTGAATCGATGCGAGGTGCCGACCCACGGTCGGCACCTACCAGTTGCCGGCCAACAACGCGTCGGCCAGTACCTTCATCTTCGGTGAGGCCTGCCGCGAGGGCGGGTACACCAGCGACAGTGCCCGGCTGCGGCCTTCGAACGGCTGCAGCACGCGCTGCAGCCGCCCGGCGGCGAGCGCGTCGGCCACCGCGAAATCCATCACCTGCACGATGCCGACACCGGCCAGTGCGCCTTCCACCAGCGGGTCGCCGCTGTCGAACACCATCCGCGCCGGTGGAGTGAACTCACGCAGCCGGTCGCCCTCGCGGAACTGCCAGTCCACCAGCCGCCCGCTGCGCAGGTTGCGCACCGCCAGGCAGGTGTGATCCCGCAGGGCATCCACCGTGGCCGGTTGCCCGTGCTGCGCGATGTAGGCCGGGGAGGCGACCGTGACCCAATGCAACGGCCGCAGTGGGCGGGCCACCATGCGCACGTCGCTGATCGGCCCGGTGCGCAGGGCGGCGTCGAAGCCTTCCTCGACCAGATCCACCAGCCGGTCGTTGAGCACCAGCTCGAACTGCAGCTGCGGGTGCGCCGCCATCAACTGCCCGGCCAGCGGCACCAGTACCTTGCGCCCGAACATCGATGGCGCGGTCAGTTTCAACACGCCCGAGGGCGTGGAGGGGCGGTCGCCCAGCCGGCGCTCGGCATCCTCCAGCCCGCTCAGCAGCGGCGCGCAGTGCTCGACGAACTGGCGGCCATCCGGGGTGAGGCTGACATTGCGGGTGTTGCGATGGAGCAGGCGCACGCCCAGGGTGCCTTCCAGCCGGCTGATCGCCCGCGACAGCCCCGACTGGCTGATGCCCAGCTGGCCGGCGGCCAGGGTGAAACTGCGTGCTTCGGCAACCTGCACCAGCATGCGCACGGCATTGAGATCCATGGCGGCGTCCGATTGATGCGAAAATGCATGACAGAAATCGAAGTATCCGGGTTTCTTTGTTTGGCGTCATCAATGAGACTGCCCGCCTTCCCCACGCACCGACCGGCATGACCCACTCCGCGCATTCCTTCCCGCCCCGGCTGGCGTTGACCCTGTTGGCCATGGCCCAGCTGATCATCGCACTGGACGCCACCATCATCTTCGTCGCCCTGCATGAGATGGGCGTGCAGCTGCAGATCAACGCGCAGCAGCTGCAGTGGATCGTCAGCGGCTACACCGTTGCGTTTGGCGGCTGCCTGCTGCTGGGTGGGCGCGCGGCCGACCTGCTCGGTCGGCGCCGCATCTACCGGCTGGGCATGGGCCTGTTCGCGCTGGCCTCGCTGGTGGGCGGCTTCAGCACCAGCGCCTGGCTGCTGATCGCCGCGCGCGCGGTGCAGGGCATCGGCGCGGCGTTGCTGTTCCCGGCCACGCTGGCGTTGATCAACACGCTGTACACCGAAGGGGCGCCGCGTAACCGCGCGCTGGCGATCTGGTCGATGGCCAGCGCCGGCGGGCTGGCGCTGGGCACGCTGTTGGGCGGGGTGCTGACCCAGAGCTTCGGCTGGTCGTCGGTGCTGCTGGTGATCGTGCCCTTCGCCAGCGCCTGCGCACTGCTGGGCGGCTGGTGGCTGCCGCGCGACCCCGCGCCGCAGGCCGGGCGCTCGTTCGACCTGGCCGGCTGCTTCACCGTCACCCTCGGTGGCAGCCTGCTGGTCACTACCCTGGTGCAGGGCCCGGAGTGGGGCTGGCTGGCACCGCGCACGCTGGGCTGCCTGGTGCTGTCGGCGCTGCTGCTGGCCGCCTTCGTGCAGATCGAGCAGCGCAGCCGCGACCCCCTGATGCAGTTCTCGCTGCTGCGTCTGCGCAGCCTGCGCGCGGCGATGCTGCTGACCTTGCTGTTCATGAGCAGCTTCGGCGTGCAGTACTACTTCCTGGCGCTGTATTTCCAGGACGGCTACGGCTGGAGCGCACTGCAGGCCGGCCTGGCGTTCCTGCCGCCCACGCTGGTGTGCACCTTCGGCATCCGGATCACCGAACGCATGCTCATCCGGCGCTCGCCGCGGCAGGTGCTGGCGCTGGGCATGGCCGCCGGTGCGGTCGGCATCACCGCGGTGGCGGTGGCGCTGCCGTTCGGGGCCACGTACTGGGCGCTGCTGCCGGGCATCGTGGTGCTGAGCATCGGCCAGGGCATGACCTGGACGGCGATGTGGATCGTGGCCGGGCAGGGCGTGCCGGCCGCGCAGCAGGGCGTGGCGTCGGGCATGGCCGCTACCGCGCAACAGATCGGCGGCGCGTTGGGCCTGGCGGTACTGGTCATGCTGGCCAACGCCGGGCGCGGCGTGGATGCTGCAGGTACCAGCCCCGAAGCGCTGCATGGCCTGGTCAACGCGCAGTACGGCGCGGCGGTGTTCGCGCTGCTCGGGGTGGGCGTGGCGGTGTGGTTGCGACCGCAGCCGCAGCCGGATGACGCGGCGCTGCCGCTGTCGCGCGTCATCGATGGCAACATGGCGCCATGACTGACCTGTTGGATCTGCGCGGTTTGCTTGACCTGATCGTGGCCTGCAACGACGACGATGCCGTGTGGAAGACTTATGGCTGGGTCTGGGCCCAGGAGGGGGATGCCGCATCGGTCGGGTTCCATCCGCAGACCAGGCGCGGTGACGACGCCACCGACGACGGCGATGGCGAACCCGAGCCCCCGATCACCACTTCACCACGGCTGTGGCTCTATCTGGAGGCGATCACCGTTGCGAGCATTCTGGACGTACAGAAGCAGTCCCGTCCCCTGTCCGGGCTGAACGACTATGCGCAGGCGCTGGATTACTACAGCCAGCACGACACGTTCCTCGACCACGGTGAGCCAGCACCGCGCGACCGCGAGGAAGCGGATCGGCAGGGGCTGTCGCCGGGGTTGTATGCCGCCTTCGACCTGACCCTGGAGACGGTTGAGCCGGCGCAGCGCAAAGCGGCGGCCAGCCTGGTGGCCGAGGTCAAGGCGCTATCGGTGGGCGAGGCGCTGGCGCAGGTACGTGCGCTGCCGCTGGCAGTGGCCCGCAACGTCGACCGCGCGGCAAGCGCCGTACTGCAGGCGCGCTTCGCGGCGATCGGGCTGGCGCTGCAGGTTACCGGCTACCGTTCGTTCCCGTGGCAGGAAAGGGTGCAGGCGCAGGCGGGGTAAAGGCGATCACGCGATGGCGTGGCACCCCACGGGGTAGAGCCGACCGTTGGTCGGCTCCACGCACGGCCACCCCGTTCAACCGAACCGCGGCGCCAACGCCTGCAACAGCCGCGCCAGCCGCCGTGCCCAGGCCTGCTGCCCGGCGGTGTCGGCAATCAGGTCCTGGCGGATTTCCAGTTCCACGTGCGCCAACCCACGCGCTTCGGCGTGCACCGGGATCGCGTAATCGGTGGCGTCGCTGACCGCGTAGGGCTGGTTGTCGCCCACCACCAGGTCGCCCTCGGCCTGCAAGGCGTGCATCAACGCATGCGCAAAGCGCGCATCGCGCTGGTACAGCACGCCGGCATGCCATGGGCGCGCCACGCCCTGCATGGCCGGGGTGAAGCTGTGCATGGCAATCAGCACGGTGGGCATGCCGGCCGCGGCGCGGGCGTCCAGTTCAGCGGCAATGCGGCCGTGGTACGGCGCGAAGATGGCCTGCACGCGGGCGTCCTGTGCTGCGTCATCCAGCCCCTGGTTGCCCGGCACCACGGTGCCGTCGCTGAGCGGCGCGAACCGCCCCGGCGCGCCCGGCGGGCGATTGCAGTCGATCACCAGCCGCGAGTAAGTCTGGGTGATCGCCCAGGCGTCCAGCAGGCGCGCCAGCTCCACCGTGACCCCGGCAATGCCGATGTCCCAGCCGATGTGGCGATCCAGTTCGGACGACGGCAGGCCCAGGTTGCCCAGTGCCGCAGGCACCTGCTGGCCGGCATGGTCGGCGATCAGCAGGAACGGCGAGCGCGCCTGCGCCTGATGCACGGTGAACGGTGCCGGGTCGGACGGTCCGAGCAGTGCGCCCGATGCGATCGGCAGGGCAAAGGAATCAGCCACGCGGGGTGCCATCCAGATGATGCTCGATCATCCACAGCCCGGCCCACAGCTTGGCGTCCAGCTCGTAGCCCTGGCCGATCTTCTCCACCAGCCAGGCGGCGGCGCGCGCGCGGGGTACTTCGTGCACGGTGATGTTCTCGCTGGCATCGCCGCCGCCATCGCCCACCTTGCGCAGCCCGGTGGCGCGCACGAACGCGATTTTCTCGCTGCTCGCGCCCGATGAAGTCGGGCCGATCATCAGCACTTCAGCGTGCTCGGCCGTCCAGCCGGTTTCTTCTTCCAGTTCGCGCACCGCCGACACTTCGATCGACTCGCCGGCATCGATATCGCCCACCAGCCCGGCCGGCATCTCGATGGTGTTGGCCTGCAGCGGCACCCGGAACTGCTCGACGAACAACACGTTGTCCTCCGGGGTGACCGCGATGATGATCGCGGCCAGGCCGCCGGCATGGGTACGCTCGCTGTATTCCCACGTGCCGCGCACGACCATGCGCTGGTATTTGCCTTCGTAGACGACCTTGGGGGCTTGCGTATTGGGGCTCATGCGAACTCGCTGGCAATGGAAGGGGAATCGGGCAGGCCGGCGGCGCTGAACAGCCGGCGCCGGGTCAACGGGCCGAACCGCAGCGCATCGCACAGGCCCTGCAGCATCTGCGGGTCGGCGCTGCCGCGGCGGAAATCGGCATCGGCGCAGTCCAGCGGCGCGTCCAGCGCGATGGTGGTCAGCTGACGCCACAGCAGCGCATGCTCGCGCTGTTCGCGCAGCCGCACCGCCATCTGTGCCGCGCCGCGCAGGCGCAGGAAGGGCACTTCGTCCAGGCGCTCGTAAAGCACGTCCAGGCTGCCGAAGTGGGCCAGCAGTACCGCAGCCGACTTGGCGCCTACCCCGGTGACACCGGGAATGTTGTCCACCGCATCGCCACACAGCGCCAGGTAGTCGGCGATCTGGTGCGCGTGCACGCCGTGGCGCGCCTTCACCCCCGCCATGCCCCAGCGCTGGTTGCGGGCGTAGTCCCACTGTTCGTCGTGTTCGTACAGCAGCTGCGACAGGTCCTTGTCGGCGGAGATGATCACCCCGCGCATGCCGGCATCGCGGCGTGCATGCAGGGCGCTGCCGATCAGGTCGTCGGCCTCGTACTCGTGGTGGGCCAGCACCGCCAGCCCCAGTGCCATGCACAGGGCCTTGCAGTGGGCGAACTGGCGGCGCAGCGCATCCGGGGCCGGATCACGGTTGGCCTTGTAAGCGGCGTACAGCCGGTGGCGGAAGCAGCTGTCCAAGGCCTCGTCGAAGGCAATGGCGATATGCCGCGGGCGCTCGCGCTCGATCAGGTCCAGCAGGAAGCGGGCAAACCCGTGCACCGCGTTGGTCGGCCAGCCCTGCTGGTCCTGGAACTCATCGGGCATCGAATGCCACGCGCGGAACACGTACAGGCTGGCATCGACCAGGTACAGCGGCGGGCGCGGGGCGGGGGGCACGGCAGACAACGGGTCCATCTCAGCCCACCCAGTCCTGCAGCAGCGCGGCGGGATCGGGGCGGTCGCGCTCGGGGGCCGGCGTCTTCGGGGTGCCGATGTGGATGAACCCGGCGATGCGCTCGCCCTCGGCCAGGCCCAGGTGGGCATGCACGGCGGGGTCGAAGGCCATCCAGGCGGTCAGCCACTGCGCGCCGAAGCCCAGCGCCTGCGCGGCCTGCAGCAGGGCGAAGCAGACGCAGCCGGCAGTCATCAGCTGTTCCTGTTCGGGCACCTTGGGACTGGGGCGCGGGCTGGCCACCACGGTGATGATCACCGGCGCATGCGAGAACCGCTGGCGGTCCTTGTCCAGCTGGGCCTGCGCCACCTGGGGGTCACGCTGCTGGCTGCGCTCGGCCAGGAACGCGCCCAGACTGTGACGCGCATCGCCGGCGATGCGCAGGAAGCGGTACGGCACCAGCTTGCCGTGGTCGGGCACGCGCACCGCCGATGCCAGCATCCGCAACAGGGTGTCCGGGTCCGGGCCGGGCTCGCCAAGCTGCTTGGCGGGCACCGAGCGGCGGGCGTCCAGGGCTTGCAGCGCAGGGGATTCGGACATGTTCACTCGATCAGTTTTCACGGTGCGCCCAGTATAGTCGCGGCAGTTTGTGACGCGCCCAGCGGCGATCTCCGATCGATTTGCGACAAAGCGTGATGAACATCACCTAATCAATGGCATTGCTTCACGTGGCTGTACTCGCATCCCGCCGACGCTGGCCGTACGATACAAGGCCTGCCGGTACCCCGGTCGTGAGGTTCAAAGTGCGGACTGTTTCACTGTCCCTGACCGGTGGGGCGACCTACCATCCGGACGCGGGTGCCTGGGGGGCACCGGTATCTGTTGTTTCCATGCTGCATTCTGTGCCTGCGAAGGTGGGGAGCCTTTTCGCATGATCGCCACGCCCACTCCATTGGGGCAGCCGGGTCGTCACCCGGCACTGTTGAAGCTTGCCCGCGAGGCAGCGCTGCCCGCGCTGACCGAGTCGTTCGCGACCGTGCTGGCCCGCTTTGACGACGTTCTGTTCGACCGTGCCGGCACTGCCGGCGCGTCGCAGCTGCTGTTCCTGGATGGCATGCGTGAACTGCGCCGCCGCCGCGAGGACATCGTGGCCGGCTTCCGTAACCACCTGGCCCAGGCCTGGGACGCGCTGGAGCGCGGTGAGCCGGTATCGGCCGAGGCCACGCTGGCCGGCCAGATCGAAGACGGCCTGAGCCTGGTGCCCGAGCATGTGCTGGAGTCGCGGCTGGCGGTGCGCAACTTCGCCACCGTGCTGCTGCGCGACTGGAAGCCGGTGCTGGCGCGGCTGGACCGCCGCCTGGGCTGGATCGCCGGCGGGCTGGAACTGAACGCCGACAGCAACCCGATCAGCCCCGAGCACATCGGCGTGGCCATCCATGAAGCCTTTGCCGACTGTGAACTGGCCCCGGAAGTGCGGCTGGTGCTGATCAAGCTGTGCGAGCGCGACCTGCATGCGCCGATCGGCAAGCGTTACGAGGCGCTGGACGAGCAGCTTGCTGCCGCCGGCGTGATGCCGCAGATGGCTGCACCCCGGCGCCCGGCGCCACGGCCGCCAAGCCCGCGGCACGAGCTGGATGCGCTGGTCGATGCGCTGGACCAGGACGGCCAGATCGGCAATGACGATGCCGCCGCGCCGGCGTGGGCCCGGCGGTTCGCCGACCGCTGGGCCGAAAGCCGCGGACGGATGCAGTCGGCCGGTGCCAGCCAGGCCGCCGGCGAATCGGGCGATACCCTCAGTGGCAACCAGGGCATGCTGCTGGAAGCGCTGCACGAACTGCTGCAGCAGACCCGGCACGTACGCGAAGACGCGACCTCCGCGGCCAGCGTGGCCGTCGGCCAGCAGCGTCCGCTGAGCCAGCGCGAGATGATGTCGGTGCTGTCGCTGCTGCAGGCCACGCCCAGTGCCACCCTGCGCGCGGCGATCGGCGAAGACGGCGAATCGCTGGCGCAGCGCCTCAAGAGTGAAGTGCTGTCGGGCGCCACGCGCCTGGGCGTGGATCCGTCGCAGGCGCGGCTGGACCCGCAGGACGAAGATGCGATCGACCTGGTGGGCATGCTGTTTGACGTGATGCTGGATGAGCGCGACCTGGAAGGCCGCTCGCGCGAGCTGATCGGCAGGCTGGTGGTGCCCTTCGTCAAGGTCGCCATGCTCGACCGCCGCATGTTCGTGCAGAAGACCCACCCCGCGCGCAAGCTGCTCAATTCCCTGGCCGAGGCCTGCGAAGGCAACACCGGCGAGAGCCAGGCCGAGCGCGTGCTGATGGGCAAGGTCGAGGAAATCATCGAACGCCTGGTGGCCGAGTTCAACGAGAACCTGGCGATCTTCCTCACCCTCGAAGAAGAATTCCGCGATTTCCTGGCCCAGCACCGGCGCCGTATCGAAATCGCCGAGCGCCGCGCCGCTGAAACCCAGCGCGGCCAGGAAAAGCTGGAGATGGCGCGCAGCCGCTCGGCCGCCGAGCTGGACCGGCGCATTGCCGACGCGACCCTGCCGCAGGCCATCGGCGAGTTCCTGCGCCAGCCCTGGCAGCACCACCTCACCCTGACCGTGCTGCGCGAAGGCGAGGACGGAGCGTCGGTGGGCGAGGCGCTGGCGCTGGCCGACGGCATGCTGGAAGAAGTGGCCGAAGCGCGCCGGCAGATCGTGGGCAAGCCGTGGCTGCAGGCCTGGCACCCGGCATTGCGCAAGGTGTTTGCCAGTGTCGGCGTGCACGCCGATGCCGCCACCGGGGCGATCGACGCCCTGCACGACACGCTGCAGGCCATTGCCGAATCGCGCCCGGAGCTGGAACGCGCGCTGCCCGAACTGCCCCAGGTGGCGCTGCCCACCCCGCCCGTGCAGGAAAGCGCGGCGGTGGAGCTGGGCGGCAAGGTCGACGTGACCGATTTCGACAACGCCGACGCCGACCGCTTCCGCGGCCTGGAAATTGGCAGCTGGCTGGATTTCGTCGACAAGGACGGCAAGGTGCAGGCGGGCAAGCTGTCCTGGGTGAGCCCGATTTCCTCGCGGCTGCTGTTCGTCAACCGCCGTGGCGTGCGCTTCTGCGTGGCTTCGCCGGAAGAACTGGCGGTGATGGTGCGGCTGGGTCGCCTGCGCGCGCACATCGACGATGGTGCCTTCGACAGCGCCATGCAGGGCGTGATCGACCGGCTGGACAACAAGAACGCCGCCGTCCACTGAGGCAACGCCGGGTTCTGCCCGGCCCCCCTGCGCCCCACCGGCGCATGGTTTCTACTCAAACCGAACCGGTAGGTTACGATCCCCCCACACTCTGCTGATCGTCGGGGACAGGCATGGCTGTCGAGGTGTTGGTGGTAACCGAACGCGCGCCAGGGGAACGGCGCGTGGCGATGACGCCGGAAACGGCACGCAAGCTGGCCGCGCTGGGCGCGACCGTGTGGTTCGAACCCGGGGCCGGCCAGGCGGCCGGTTTTCCCGATCAGGCGTACGTCGACGTCGGCGCGCAGCCGGCCGACGACACGCGGCTGGGCGCAGCCGACATCGTGCTGTGCGTGCAGCCGCCGGACACTGCACGGCTGGGCCAGCTCAAATCCGGCGCGACCCTGGTGGGCATGCTGCACCCGCAGGCCGACGCCGCGCGTGCCGGCCTGATCCAGTCGCGCGGGCTGCAGGCCTTCCCGCTGGAGCGCCTGCCGCGCACCACCCGCGCGCAGTCGATGGACGTGCTGAGTTCGCAGGCCGGCATGGCCGGCTACAAGGCCACGCTGATCGCCGCGCAGCTGGCACCGCGCTTCTTCCCGATGTTGACCACCGCCGCCGGCACCATCCGCCCGTCGCGGGTGCTGGTGGTGGGCGCCGGCGTGGCCGGGCTGCAGGCCATCGCCACCGCGCGCCGGCTGGGAGCGCAGGTGGAAGGCTTCGATGTGCGCCCGGAAACCCGCGAGCAGATCGAATCGCTGGGCGGCAAATTCCTCGACCTGGGCGTCAGCGCCGTGGGCGAGGGCGGCTATGCGCGGCCGCTGACCGACGAAGAACGCGCCGAGCAGCAGCGCCGGCTGGGCGAGCACCTGCGCCTGGTGGACGTGGTGATCTGCACCGCGGCCGTACCCGGGCGCCCGGCGCCGAAGATTGTCAGTACCGCGATGGTGCAGGGCATGAAGCCGGGCAGCGTGATCGTCGACCTGGCCGCCGAGACCGGCGGCAACTGCGAGGCCACCCGCCCGGGGGAAACCATCGCGCTGGGCGGGGTCACCGTGGACGGCCCGCTCGACCTGGCCAGCCGCGGCGCGGTGCACGCCAGCGAGATGTACGCGCGCAACCTGTACAACTTCGTCGCGCTGTTCCTCAAGGACGGGGCGATCCAGTTCGACTGGGATGACGAACTGCTGGCGAAAACCCGCTGGGTGGCCGCCGGTTGATCCAGGGCAGCCACCCATGGGGTGGCTGCGCACCACAGGCACCCGCGGCATTCCCGCACCCACGCGGTTCCCCCCGGGGGTAGAGCCACCCCATGGGTGGCTGCACACCACAGGCACCCGCGCCATTCCCGCACCCACGCGGTTCCCACCGGGGTAGAGCCACCCCATGGGTGGCTGCACACCATAGGCACCCGCGCCATTCCCGCACCCACGCGGTTCCCCCCCGGGGGTAGAGCCACCCCATGGGTGGCTGCACACCACAGGCACCCGCGCCATTCCCGCACCCACGCGGTTCCCACCGGGGTAGAGCCACCCCATGGGTGGCTGCACACCACAGGCACCCGCGCCATTCCCGCACCCACGCGGTTCCCCCCGGGGGTAGAGCCACCCCATGGGTGGCTGCACACCATAGGCACCCGCGCCATTCCCGCACCCACGCGGTTCCCACCGGGGTAGAGCCACCCCATGGGTGGCTGCACACCATAGGCACCCGCGCCATTCCCGCACCCACGCGGTTCCCACCGGGTAGAGCCACCCCATGGGTGGCTGCACACCCCACGGCATCACCGCTTCGGCGGCGGCAGATCCTTCACCGGGTTGGCCTTCAACCAGTCCTGGCGCTGCTCCGGGGTCATCTTCGACCAGCGCTCACGCAGCGCATCGCGCTGCGCCGGACTCAATTCGCGCATCTGCGCGAACAGCGCGCGGGCCTGCTCGCGTTGCTCCGGGCTCATGTTTTCGAACCGATGGCGCCCGCGCCGGGCCAGCTCGCGTTGTTCCGGGGTCATGCCCTGCCAGCGTTGGCCGTGCTCCAGCATGCGCTCGCGTTGCGGTGGCGGGGCGTCGTTCCAGCGGTCGCGCACGGGCGCGATGAGCGCCTCGCGCTGCTGCGGGGTCAGCCGATCCCACTCCGGCAGGGGTGGGGTCTGCGCCCCGCTGGCCGCGCTCGTCGACAGCAGCGCCAGGGCCAGGATCAGTCGCGGTGTCATGTTCACTCCATTGCCAGGTCGGTCGTGCCCAGCCACACGTACAGGTCGGGATTCTCGTCGAGCATGTCGCTGCTGTCATCCACCGCCGAGGCCACCGGGGGCGTGGCCGGGGTGTTGGGCGGGTTGGCGGTGAAACTGTAGCCCAGCGCCAGTGCGGCCACCGCCGAACAGGCCGTCGCCATCCACCAGCCATGCGCCCGGCTGCGGCGTGGCGCGGCCGCGTGGCGGGCACTGCGCAGCCGTGCCAGGGTGGCCGGCGACATCTGCTGCAGGGCCTGTGCGTGCAGGGCGTGCAGGGCGGCGTCATCGTGCAGGGGCGGGGTAACGGGGCGGCTCACAGGGCGATCTCCAGGTGCTGCTGCAGCGCCTGCCGGGCGCGCGAAAGATGGGTTTTGACCGCGCCTTCGCTGCAGCCCATGGCCGCTGCGGTGGTGGCGCCGTCCAGTTGCTGCAGCACGCGCAGGGTGAAGGCCTCGCGCTGGCGTGCGGGGAGTTCGCGCAGTGCCCGCACCAGCTGCGCGTACTGTTCGCGCTGCTCGTGGGCCTGTGCCGGGCCGGGGGCGTGGTCGGCCCAGTCGATGTCGTGCTCGCTGCCGGCCTCGTCGCTGCTGCGCCAGAAGCGCAGCCGGAAGCCGCGCCGGCGCTGCAGGTCGACCACCCGGCGGCGCAGGATGCTCCAGAACAACGGCGCCCACTCGGCGGCCGGTTTGTCGCGGTAGGACAGCATCCGCAGCATGCTGTCCTGCACCGCATCCAGCGCATCGTCGCGCTGGCGCAGGCCGGCCTCGGCGAAGCGGAACGCGCGCGGCCCGATGCCCGCCAGGAACGCGTCCAGCGACACCGGCAGGGCGGCGTCGGCCTCGGTGGGCAGCGGTTGCAGGGTGGGGCTCACCAGCACAGGGTAGCGCTCGCGCAGGGGGGTACCTGTGACAACGCACCGGGGCGGCATCGGTTGACCGGCCTGCAGAACGGTTCAGCGCATGGTTATGATGGGGGGACGGGATCACCGCCTGGGAGACACACTGCAATGAGCGACGGGTTCGTGGCGTTGTACATCTTCATGCTGGCCGCGATCGCCGGCCACGTGATCATTTCACGGGTGCCGGTGATCCTGCATACCCCTTTGATGTCCGGGTCCAACTTCATCCACGGCATCGTGCTGATCGGCGCGATGGTGGTGCTGGGCCACGCGCAGACGCCGCTGGAGAAGATCATCGGCTTCATCGCGGTGGTGCTGGGCGCCGGCAATGCCGCCGGTGGCTACGTGGTCACCGAGCGCATGCTGGACATGTTCAAGCCCAGCGCCAAGCGCGACGCCGGGGAGAAGGCACCTTGAACGTGAGCACCGCGCAACTGCTGCAATGGCTGGTGCAGGTGAGCTACCTGGTGGCCGCCACCCTGTTCCTGCTGGGCCTGCAGCGCATGGCCTCGCCGATGACCGCGCGCAGCGGCATCCGCTGGGCCGGGCTGGGCATGCTGATCGCCACGGTGGCCACGTTCTTCCTGCCCGACCTGCACAACATTCCGCTGATCCTGGCGGCGGTGGCGATCGGCACGGGCGTGGCCTGGTGGTCGGCCAAGCGCGTGGCGATCACCGACATGCCGCAGATGGTGGCCCTCTACAACGGCATGGGGGGTGGCTCGGCCGCGGCGATCGGTGCGGTCGAACTGCTGCGCTTCTCGTTCCTGGCCAACCGCGATACCACCCATTGGAGTGAACAGGCCCTGGCCGACCTGGCCGCACGCCAGCCGTCGGCCACGGTGCTGGCACTGGCCATCATCGGCTCGGCGATCGGCGCGGTGTCGCTGTCCGGCTCGATCATTGCCTGGGCCAAGCTGGACGGGCGGCTGGACCGGCGCGTCACCTTCCCCGGGCAGCAGGCGTTCAACCTGCTGGTCGCGCTGGCGATGGTGGTGCTGGGCGCATGGGCGGCCATCAGCCTGAGCCCGGTGGCCATCATCAGCTTCTTCGTGGTCGCACTCGCCCTGGGCGTGCTGATGACGCTGCCGATCGGCGGTGCCGACATGCCGGTGGTGATCTCGCTGTACAACGCGTTCACCGGCCTGGCCGTGGCATTTGAAGGCTACGTGCTGGGCAACGAGGCGCTGATCATCGCCGGCATGATGGTCGGCGCGGCCGGCATCCTGCTGACCCGCCTGATGGCCAAGGCGATGAACCGGCCGATCAGCGGGGTGCTGTTCTCCAACTTCGGCGGCGGCGGCGTGGCGCAGGAAATCAGCGGCGCGCAGAAGCCGATCGAGGCCAGCGACGTGGCCGCCATGCTCGCCTTCGCCGAGCGCGTGGTGATCGTGCCCGGCTACGGCATGGCCGTGGCCCAGGCGCAGCACAAGGTGTGGGAACTGGCCCAGCGCCTGATCGACCGCGGCATCAAGGTGAAGTTCGCCATCCACCCGGTCGCCGGGCGCATGCCGGGCCACATGAACGTGCTGCTGGCCGAAGCGGGCGTGCCTTACGACCTGATCGCCGACATGGACGACATCAATCCCGAGTTCCCCAACACCGACGTGGTGCTGGTGATCGGCGCCAACGACGTAGTCAACCCGGTAGCGCGCACCGACCCGGCCAGCCCGATCTACGGCATGCCGATCCTGGACGTGGTGAACGCGCGCAACGTGGTGGTGATCAAGCGCGGCAAGGGCACCGGCTTTGCCGGCATCGAAAATGCGCTGTTCTACGCCGACAACGCCCGCATGCTCTACGGCGATGGCGCCGGCGCTGCCAGCGCGCTGGTCAGCGAATTGAAGGCGCTCGACGGCGGGCATTGAACAGAACGGTAGCGCCGGCCGCTGGCCGGCTCCCGCGCTGCATCAGTAACCCGGTAGTGCCGGCCGCTGGCCGGCTCCCCGCGCTGCATCAGTAACCCGGTGGTGCCGGCCGCTGGCCGGCTCCCGCGCGATGCGTGAATACCAATGCGTTTCCTTCCCGGCGTCATGTAGAGCCGGCCAGCGGCCGGCACTACCGGCGTGCAGGGCGGTTACTTCGCCACCCACCACCCGATCACCAGCGCCACGCCCAGCCACAGCCATTCGGCGGCGCCGTTGGCCAGGCCGATCAGCGTCCAGGCCATGAATGGGCCCATCCGCAACGATGAATCCCACGGATTGAGGCCCATCGAGCCGCCCAGGTAGGCCGAGGCAATGCCCCAGTTGGCGGCCAGCGCAACCAGCAGGGTCGCCAGCAGGGTCACCGCCACCCGGGCCGGGCCGGCGCGGAAGGTGCCCAGGCGCAGCATGAACGCGATATCCAGCGCCGCCAGCACCGCCATCCAGCCGGCCTGGCGGCCGCTGAGCAGGGCAATGAACAACCAGGCCAACGTGGCCGTGACGACACCAAGCAGCAACATCGGGGGCCAGAGCCAATGGCGGCTCCGGACAGGCACGGACGTGGGCGACATGCAATCTTCCTGTGAGTGCCCACAGGATACCGGCTTGCGGGGTGACCGGCGCGTGGGCGGCCGCTGGGCTAAAATGGTCGCCTTGCGGGAATTGGCCGCGACCCCCATATCGATCCACATGTATTCCCGTAGCAGTGAACCTGTCCACTTCGAACGCGACTGCGAGGCCGTCATGGTCCCGCAGGGCGAAACGGTCACGCTGCCCGCTGGCAGCTATGGCTACATCACCCAGGCCCTGGGTGGCAGCTATACCGTCTTCGTCGAAGGCAATCTGTTCCGCATCGCCGGCAAGGATGGCGACGCCATCGGAAAGGAACCGGCGCCGGCGCTGGAGCTGCCTGAAAACGCCTCCGATGACGAAGTCGAAAAACTGGTGTGGCAGCAGCTGCGCACCTGCTTCGATCCCGAAATCCCGTTCAACATCGTTGACCTGGGCCTGGTCTATGAGGTCGACCTCAAGCACCTGGACGACGGCCGGCGCGAGATCGACGTCACCATGACCCTGACCGCGCCCGGCTGCGGCATGGGCGATATCCTGGTCGATGACGTGCGCAGCAAGCTGGAGATGATTCCGACGGTGGCCCAGGCCGACGTCGAGCTGGTGTTCGACCCGCCGTGGGGCCGCCACATGATGTCCGAGGCCGCCCGGCTCGAAACCGGCATGCTGTAACCGCCCACCGCCAGCAGGCGTCGCGGCGTTCCCCGTAACCAGAACAGGAAATATCCGGTGTCCCAGTCTTCCGTGAGCTTCAACACCACCCGTTCCGCCACCCCGCGCAGCAGCGAGGAGCGCGAGCGCATCCTGGCCGCCCCCGGTTTTGGTCTGCATTTCACCGACCACATGGTGGAAGTGCGGTGGGACAAGGACACCGGCTGGCACAACGCGAACGTGCGTCCGTACGGCCCGCTGCAGCTGGACCCGGCCGCGGCGGTGCTGCATTACGGGCAGGAAATTTTCGAAGGCATCAAGGCCTACCGCCACGCCGACGGCTCGATCTGGACCTTCCGCCCGGACGCCAACGGCCGCCGCCTGCAGCGCTCGGCGCAGCGCCTGGCGCTGCCGGAACTGCCGGTGGACATCTTCGTCGAATCGCTCAAGCAGCTGATCGCCGTGGATGCCAGCTGGGTGCCGTCGGCTGACGAATCCAGCCTGTATTTCCGTCCGTTCATGATCGGTGATGAAGCCTTCCTCGGCGTGCGCGGCGCGCACAAGGCCGGCTACTACGTGATCGCCAGCCCGGCCGGCCCGTACTTCGCCAAGGGCGTGGCCCCGGTGTCGATCTGGCTGTCCACCGAGTACGCACGTGCGGCCAAGGGCGGCACCGGTGCGGCCAAGTGCGGTGGCAACTACGCCGCCTCGCTGCTGCCGCAGCAGAAGGCGCAGGCCCAGGGTTGCTCGCAGGTGTTGTTCCTGGATCCGGTCGAAGGCAAGTACCTGGAAGAACTGGGCGGCATGAACGTGTTCCTGGTCTACAAGGACGGCACCCTGGTGACCCCGGCACTGTCGGGCAGCATCCTGGAAGGCATCACCCGCGAGAGCATCCTGCAGCTGGCCCGCGACCGTGGCATGAAGGTCGAAGAGCGCAAGGTCACCATCGACGAGTGGAAGCAGGGCGTGGCCTCCGGCGAGATCGCCGAGGTGTTCGCCTGCGGTACCGCGGCGGTGGTCACCCCGATCGGCCAGCTCAAGGGCGAGGGCTTCTCGGTGGGCGACATCAACGCGCCGGCCGGTGAAGTGACCATGTCGCTGCGCAAGGAGCTGACCGACATCCAGTACGGTCGCCTGCCGGACCGCCACGGTTGGCTGGTGCGTCTGGACGCGTAAGCGCCCAGCACCGGATGACCCCTGAAAACCCGCCTGGCAACAGGCGGGTTTTTTCATGGCGGTCGTGCGGGCCTCCGCACGCGGAGGCGCATTGTCCAGCGGTGGCAGCACGGCGCAGGCCCCGGTGCGCAAGGCTTGTCTGCATTTTTCCGACGCAGACAGCCGAAACAGACATTCGATGGCGCGATGTGACCGGTCGGAAGGCGCCAAGTTCCTTCACTTTCACAAACCTTCGACACGGGAAGTCTCAGATCCGACATTTCATGTCGCTGAAGTGCGGCTGAAACATTGTTGAACCTGCATCGACCCACTAGGTTCGCGATGGGCGGTTTGATTTCAGGGGAACCGATCCAGCAACCGGTCTTGATCCGTGCCATCGCGTTCAACAGCCCCCGGGTCGGGACTGGAAATTCAGCCGCGTTCGCGGCATCCACAGTCTGAAAGGGAAATCCGATGTCTCATGATTCGCAACCCCGTTTGCGTCAGCGTGCATTGGTTGTACTCGGCGCGTCCGTCCTGTCCACCCTGCTGCTGGCCGCCCCGGCATTCGCCGGCGATGTGCAGCTGAGCGGCTTGTCGTCGGCACCGACGCACCAGCGTTTCATCGTCAAATACAAGGATGGCGCCAACCTGGTCGCCACCCCGACCGCACTGGCCAGTTCGTTGAAGGCGGCGGCCTCGGCCGTACCGGCTGCGCAGGGTCGCGCGCTGGGCCTGCAGAAGCTGCGCCAGCTGGCCATCGGCCCGACCGTGGTCAAGGCCGATCGCCCGCTGGATGCGGCCGAATCGGAACTGCTGATGCGCCGCCTGGCGGCCGACCCGAACGTGGAATACGTCGAAGTCGATCAGCTGATGCACGCCACCCTGGTGCCCAACGACGCGCGCCTGTCCGAGCAGTGGGGCTTCGGCACCAGCAACGCCTCGATCAACGTGCGTCCGGCATGGGACAAGGCCACCGGCACCGGCGTGGTGGTGGCGGTGATCGATACCGGCATCACCAACCATCCGGACCTCAACGCCAACATCCTGCCGGGCTATGACTTCATCAGCGACGCGGCGATGGCGCGCGACGGCGGCGGGCGTGACAACAACCCGAACGATGAAGGCGACTGGTACGCCGCCAACGAGTGCGGCTCGGGCATTCCGGCGTCGAACTCGAGCTGGCACGGTACCCACGTGGCCGGGACCATCGCGGCGGTGACCAACAACAGCACCGGCGTGGCCGGTACGGCATTCAACGCGAAGGTGGTGCCGGTGCGCGTGCTCGGCAAGTGCGGTGGTTATACCTCCGACATCGCCGATGCGATCGTGTGGGCCTCTGGCGGTACCGTCAGCGGCGTGCCGGCCAATGCCAATCCGGCCGAAGTGATCAACATGTCGCTGGGCGGCGGTGGCACCTGTTCGACGACCTACCAGAACGCGATCAACGGTGCGGTGTCGCGCGGCACCACGGTGGTGGTGGCGGCGGGCAACAGCAACACCAACGTGTCGTCGTCGGTGCCGGCCAACTGCGCCAACGTGATCGCGGTGGCGGCCACGACGTCGGCCGGCGCGCGCGCGAGCTTCTCCAACTACGGTGCGGGCATCGACATTTCGGCCCCGGGCCAGGCGATCCTGTCCACGCTCAACAGCGGTACGACGGTGCCGGGTACGGCGTCCTACGCGTCCTACAACGGGACGTCGATGGCGGCGCCGCACGTGGCCGGCGTGGTGGCGCTGGTGCAGTCGGTGGCACCGACGGCGTTGACGCCGGCGGCGATCGAGACGTTGCTGAAGAACACGGCGCGTGCATTGCCGGGTGCGTGCAGCGGCGGGTGCGGCGCGGGCATCGTGGACGCCGATGCGGCGGTCACGGCGGCGCTGGGCGGGACCAATCCGAACCCGGGTACGGGCACGGTGCTGCAGAACAATGTGCCGGTCACCGGTTTGGGTGCGGCCAGCGGTGCTTCGCTGTCCTACACGGTCGTGGTGCCTGCGGGTCGTTCGCAGCTGAAGGTGAGCATCGCCGGTGGCAGCGGTGATGCGGACCTGTACGTGCGTTCGGGCAGCGCTCCGACTGACACTGTGTACAACTGCCGTCCGTATCTGAGCGGCAACAACGAGACCTGCACGATCACTTCACCGGCGGCCGGTACCTGGCACGTGCGGGTGAAGGGCTATTCGACCTTCTCCGGGGTCACCCTGACCGCGCAGTACTGAGCCCACAACCCTCTCCAATGGGCACGCCCCGACTTCGGTCGGGGCGTTTTTTTTTGGTTTTTCTTTTTTTAGAAGCTGAAAGCCGAAGCAGGATCAAGATCAAGATCAAGATCAACTGCCGCGAGTTCGTGCGTGCTCTGGCTTGGCCGGGTACGGGTGGGTTGGCGGGACACGCCGCAAGTACGTCCCTGTAGGCTCGTGAGCGCCATCCATGGCGCCCAACGGTCCCGCCAACCCACCCGTACCCAGCCTTTGACAGTGTGTCGGTGCGCAACGGAGAAGCGGTATCTTCGAGTGCGGGCGTGTTGCTCTGCTCTGTGCTGCTTTGGCCTTGCCCAGGCCACCGACTGACTATCTGGGGTGGGGGTGTGTGAGTTCGCGGGACCGTTGGGCGCCATGGGTCCGGCGCATGCGCCGGACGGGTTGGGCAGGAGGCCCAACCCCGGTCTTGCCGTTTGTGCAGGACCGCACAAACGAGCAAGGCGCCCACGAGCCTCCAGGGATGGATTTACGGCGTGTCCCGCGAATCCTCACACCCCCGCCCAGCCAGGTGCGGCTGGGACTGCAGCTTTTAGAGGCGCAAGCCGATCAGGCTTCTTCTCAGGCTTCTTCGAACCGGTTCGCTGCTACGTTCTTGCGCACGTGCTCCGGGTTCCAGATGCGGCCGTTCATGGCGATGTACACGCCGCTGGCCAGTGACTGCACCGCACCGATCGCGCAGCCGATGTTGAACTCCGCGTCCGAGCCGCGGAAGCGGGCCGGGCTCAGTGCGCCGGTCATCACGATCGTCTTGTCGGCGATGCTCCGCAGCACCTGGCCGGTCTGCACCATCGAATCGGTGCCGTGCGTCACCAGCACGTGGCGCGTCGGCTGCGCGGCGATGGTCGCGCGGATCAGCTCGCGGTCCTCGTCGGTGATGTGCAGCGAATCCTTGCGCAGGATCGGAATCACATTGAAACGGAACGTCACGCCCAGCTCGCGCAGGATCATCCCGATCTGCGGATCGCCGATCTGGTAGTCCGACTTGTCGTCGAAGTAGATCTTGTCGATCGTGCCACCGGTGGTGATGATCAGTAGTTCGTCCATTGCAGGCTTCCTGGATAGCGGTCAGAACCGTGCGGGCAGCCCGCGCCGGGATGCAGATGATACGACCGCCAGCGCCGCCCCGCAGCCGCAGGCCGCCAACCGGTCAGCGCTTCCCGAAGCGGCGGCGCAGCCCCGGACCGCTGCCCACCCCGATCACCGCCAGCGCCAGCAGCAGCTCCGCCCATGCCCAGCCGGCCGTTTCCGGGTGGCTCCAGGCGCTCATCACCCCGTGACTGAACCAGAACAGCGCCAGCACCCCGGCCCAGAAGGCCGCCTTGCCGCGCCGCAGCCACACCCCCAGCGCCAGCAGCAGTGGCGGCAGGGTAAACACCAGCTGCGTGGCCAGCCAATGCCGGTCCTGCGCGAACCACAGCGCATACACCGCCGCCAGCGCCACCAGCAGCAGCGCCAGGATCGCGTCCTGCGCGCGGCCGTTCATGCCAGCCGCCGCGCGATGTCGGCCACGCGCCGGCCCAGCGCGCGTGCCAGGATCGCCTCATCCTCGCTCGGTACCGGATTGTCGTCGGCCCCGGCCACGTGGCTGGCCCCGTAGGGCGTGCCACCGGTGGTCGTATGGCTCAGCGCCGGCTCGGTGAAGGGAATGCCGACAATCAGACAACCGTGGTGCAGCAGCGGCACCTGCATCGACAGCAGCGTCGATTCCTGGCCACCATGCAACGAGGCCGTCGAGGTGAACACCGCCGCCGGCTTGCCGGCCAGGGTGCCATTGACCCATTCGGCACCCAGCCCATCCAGGAAATGCTTCACCGGCGCGGCCATGTTGCCGAACCGGGTCGGGCTGCCCAGGATCAGACCGTCGCACTCGGCCAGATCACCGATGTCCACGTAGGGCGCGCCATCCTCGGGCACCGGCGGGCGGGCAGTCTGCGTCACCGCTGCCACCGGCGGCACCGTGCGCAGCCGCGCGCTCATGCCCGGCACCTCGCCGATGCCCCGTGCGATCTGGCGGGCCAGCCGGGCCACCGAACCGCCGCGGCTGTAGTAGAGCACCAGTATTTCCGCCATCGCGCGTCATCTCATCCGGACCAGCGGCCAGTATGGCGATGCGATGCAGTCCCGCACACCCCTCTTCGGGTACCCTTGCGGCGATGGAACCCCTCGACACCGTGAACCTCTGGATGGAGCGCGTGCGCGATCGCAAGCGTGCCGCCAGCTTCGGCCGCTTCCTCTGGCGGCGCTTCCTGGACGACCGCCTGTTCCAGGCCGCGGCATCGCTGGCCTACACCACCGTGTTCGCGCTGGTGCCGCTGGCCATCGTGGTGTTCGGCGTGCTGTCGGCGTTCCCGGTGTTCGACCGCTGGAGCGACCAGCTCAGCGACTACGTGTTCTCCAACTTCGTGCCCAACGCCGCGCGCGCCGCCGAAGGCTACCTGCGCCAGTTCTCGGCCAGTGCCGGCCAGCTCACCGCCGCCGGTTTCATCGCGCTGGTGGTGTCGCTGCTGATCACCCTCAACAGCGTGGAAGAAACCTTCAACCAGATCTGGCGCGTGGGCTCCACCCGGCCCAAGTTGACCCGCTTCCTGGTTTACTGGACCGTGCTGACCCTCGGCGCGATGCTGGCCGCCGCCTCGCTGGCGGTATCGGCGCGGGTGTTCGCGCTGCCCCTGTTCGGCACCAGCGAAGGCCGCTGGCTGGCCAATTTCTCGCTGACCGTGGCCCCGATTCTGATCGAGTTCGTCTGCATCACGCTGGTCTACCGCGTGGTGCCGCACCACACGGTGAAGTGGCGGCACGCCATTCCCGGCGCGATCCTGGCCGCGGTGATGCTGGAACTGGTGAAGTGGGGCATGGGCGCCTACCTGGGCAGCTTCCAGTCCTACCAGAAGCTCTATGGCACGGTCGCCTTCGTGCCGATCCTGCTGCTGTGGATCTACCTGTGCTGGGTGTCGGTGCTGCTGGGAGCCTCGCTGGCGTCCTCGGTCGCTGCCTTCCGCTACCAGCCGGCCGAGCTGCGCCTGCCCACGGGCTACGAAATCTATGGCCTTCTGCGCCTGATCGGCCGGTTCCAGCAGGCCCGTGCCGAAGGCCACAGCCTGGACGATGACGAGATCCTGCGGCTGGAGCCCATGCTCACCGATTCGCTGCTGCAGACCATGCTCTGCGACCTGGAGGCCATCCGGGTGGTGCGGCGCGATGAGCGCGGCGAATGGCTGCTGGCGCGCGACCTGGACAAGCTCACCCTGGCCGATCTGTACGAGACCACGCAGATGCGCATCCCGGTGCGCGAAGCCTACCTGCCGTACCGCGACGACAGCTTGGGCCAGGCCTCGGTACTGGCGCTGGATGCCTTGCGCCTGCCGCTGCGCGAACTGCTCAAGCGCCGCGTCAGCGATATCTACTCGACCCCCGGAGATACACCATGACCGCCAAGCCCCTGCTGCTGGCCGTGGGCCTGCTGGCCCTGGCCGCCTGCAACAAGCCCACCGCCCAGCCCGACGCCACCGCACCCGCGCCGGCCGCGCCACCGGCCGCCGTCGCAGAACCGGCCACGCCAGCGGCCACCGAGGGTGCGCCGACCGATCGCAAGACCGTCGAACGTCCCACCCTGACCTTGCCGGCATTGGATGGCAGCACCTACGACCTGGCCGCACATCGCGGCAAGTGGGTGGTGGTCAATTTCTGGGCCACCTGGTGCGCGCCGTGCCGCAAGGAAATGCCGGAGCTGTCGGCGCTGCACGCGATGCGCAGCGAGATCGAGGTGGTCGGCCTGGCGTACGAGGACATCGAGCCGGCCGAGATGAAGGCGTTCCTTGAAAAGCGCCCGGTGACCTATCCCATCGTCATCGTGGACACCTACAACCCGCCCGAGGATTTCGCCATCCCGCGCGGCCTGCCGCTGACCTACCTGATCGCGCCCGACGGCAAGGTCGCCAAGGAGTTCCTCGGCCCGGTCACCGCGCACGACATCGAGGCGCGCATCAAGGAAGGCTGAGCCGTAGCGCCGGGCTCTGCCCGGCTGCTTTACCAAAGGCGATGCATGCGCGGGTGGCGTCTGCGGCGCTTCCACCGCGCTGCGCTTGGTAGCCGGGCAGAGCCCGGCTCTACGCGGGGTGCTCTTCGCCGGCGATGCGCGTATGGCGCTTCTACCGTGTTGCGCGCGGCAGCCGGGCAGAGCCCGGCTCTACCCCCGGCTGCCTTTCCAAAAAGCGATGCACCGCGGCAGGTGTCTGCAGCCTTACGGAATCTCGAACCCGTCAATCGGCGGCAGCACCCCGAACTGCTCCTTGTGCAGCTTGCCCTTCAACGGCGGCAGCGCCAGTTCCGGTTCGTCCACGCGGGTGTCGGGCAGGCGGTCGAGCAGGTTGCGGATCAGCGCCAGCCGGCCGCGCTTCTGGTCGTTGAAGTCCACCAGCGTCCACGGCGCCTCGTCACGGTGGGTCGCGCGCAGCATCGCTTCGCGCGCGGCGGTGTAGGCGCTGTACTTGCTGCGTGACTCCAGGTCCACCGGCGACAGCTTCCAGCCCTTGAGCGGGTCCAGGTGGCGCTCGGCAAACCGCTTTTCCTGCTGCGCCTGGTCCACGCCCAGCCAGTACTTGAACAGCAGGATGCCGTCGTCCACCAGCAGCTTCTCGACCACCGGCGCCTGGGCCAGGAACGCGTGGTACTCCGGTTCGCTGCAGTAGCCCATCACGTGTTCAACCCCGGCGCGGTTGTACCAGCTGCGGTCCATCAGCACGATCTCGCCGCCGGCCGGCAGGTGCGCGAGATAGCGCTGGAAATACCACTGCGTGCTTTCGCGGTCGGTTGGCTTGGGCAGCGCCACCACCCTGCATTGGCGCGGATTGAGGTGCTCGGCGATGGCCTGGATCGCACCGCCCTTGCCGGCGGTATCCCGGCCTTCGAACAGCACCAGCACGCGTTGGCCGGTGTGCTGCACCCAGCGCGCCATCGCGATCAGTTCCAGCTGCATGGGTTCCAGCAGGGCCTGGTACTGCTTGCGCTTGAGCTTGCCCATCCACGTGCCTCGGTCATCCTCGGGAACCCCGAGCCTAGCGCAGCGAGGGTTCAGCCGTTGTCGGCGTCGCCGGGCAGGGCACGCGGCCGGTGCACCAGAAGGTCGCCCGGCATCAGCACCACCGGTTCGCCGGCGATCTGCAGCGGGCTCTCAGCCACCGGCTCGCCCTCATCGTTGCATTCGACCACGGCAAACGACCCGAACGCATCGGCCGGCCAGGGCAGCACCGTGGCCACGGTGCGGCCGTCGATCGCGTGCTGCGCGCACCACTGCAGGCGGGCGATCGCCAGGTCGAGCTCACTTTTCCATGCAAGCGCGGCGGCGTCGCCCTCCGTTTCGCGCAGCGTTGCGATCGCCTGCGCGCGCGCCTGTTCCAGCAGCGACAGCACGCGTGGCGATCCCGCGCCGGGTGTCACGCCGCGCCCTGCCAACCGCGTTCGCGCGCCAGGTCTTCCACCACCGCGCTGAAATCACGGGCAAACCCGGCCATGTCGAACAGGCCGCTGTCACTGCGGCGCTGCGCCAGTTCGGCGCGCAAGGCCTGCAGTGCCTGTGCGTCGTTGCCCAGCGCGATGGCGGTGGCCACGAAGGCGCGGTCGTCGGCCACGTTCATGCGCGCCAGCCCCAGGTGGTGGTTGAGGCTGCCGGCCACGCGCGAGGCAAACGTCGCGCCGGGGCAGGTCAGCACCGGGCAGCCGGCCCACAGGGCATCGGACGCGGTGGTGTGTGCGTTGTAGGGGTGGGTGTCAAGGAACAGGTCGGCGTGCTGGTAGCGCGCGAGGTACGCCGGGTGCGGCAGCTTGTGCATGAACACCAGCCGTGCCGGATCCAGCTGCGCCTGGCGCGCCGCGCTGCGCAGCCGCGCATCGGCGTTGCCCGGGCCGGACAACAGCCACAGCACGCTGCCGGGCACCCCATGCAGCACCGCGAACAGGCGCTGCACGCTGCGCGGATTGAGCTTGTAGCTGTTGTTGAAGCAGCACAGCACCACGCCCTGTGCCGGCAGTCCGCAGTCTTCGCGCGACGGCGGCGCGGCGAGCACGCGGGTGGTGTCCGACGGTTGGAACGCCCGTGGCAGGTACCGCACCTGCTCACTGAATCCGGCCACCAGCGGCGCGGGCAGCACGAACGCGTCGGCCAGCACGTGGTCGATCCAGTCCGCGCCGGAGGTGCCCGGATAGGCCAGCCAGTTCACCTGCACCGGGGCAGGGCGCATCGCCAGCACCTGCGGGGTACCGCCGCCGCCCCAACCGCGCAGGTCGAACAGCACGTCGATGGCGGTGTCCCGGATGCGCGCGGCGACCTGCGGGTGCGGCAGCGCGCCCACCTCGTGCACCTGCGTGGCGGCCGCCTGCAGGCGTGCCCGCAGGGGGCTGCCATCGCTGGCGGTCAGCGCGAACAGGTGCAGGTCCAGGCGGCCGGCGGCGGCCAGCTGTTCCAGCAGCGCCACGATCAGCAGCCCGGTGGGATGCGCGCCGAAGCCGTTGGACAGAAAGCCCACGCGCAGGCGGCCCTGGCGGCGCACGGTGGTGGCGGGCAACGGCCGCACGCTGGCGCTGATGGCCGCGGCGCGTTGCCGCGCGCAGGCCAGTTGTTCGGCGGCACTGCCGTCTTCGCTCAGGAACGCAAACGGCTCCACTGCGGCCTGGCGCTGCGCGACGGCCTGGCGCACCTGTGCCGACAGGCGGTCGATATTGCGCCAGTCGCACAGCCGGCGCTGCCAGTTGAGCAGCTGCGCGGTGATGTAGGGTTCGCCCGGCAACAGCGTGTGCGCATGCCGGTACGCGTCGGCAGCGGCCTCCGGCTGGCCGGCATCCTCCAGCGCGTGGCCGAGCCACAGCGCTATGCCGGGGTGCTGGGGCGCGCGGTCGGACGCCTGGCGCAGCAGCGCGGCCGCCTCGGCGTGGCGCGCCTGCATCCAGCGCGCACGGCCGAGCCGGGCCAACGCTTCGGGGTGATGGTCGCGCAACTGCAGTGCACGCGTGGCGGCATGCTCGCCGGCCGGAACATCGCCGGCCTCCAGTTCGGCATCGGCCAGCATCACCCAGGCGATGAAATCGGTCGGCTGGCGTTGCACCGCCAGGCGCAGCTGCTGCCGGTCCGCCTCCATCCTCAGGTACCCGCCGCCAGTCGCGCCAGCTCGTCGGCCTGGTGCTCGTGGATCAGCCGTTCCACCAGGGTATCCAGCTCGCCAGCGATGATGTTGGGCAGGTCGTACAGGGTCAGCCCTTCCACGCGGTGGTCGGTGATGCGCCCCTGCGGGAAACTGTACGTGCGGATGCGCTGGCTGCGGTCGCCGCTGCCCACCTGCAGCCGGCGGCTCTCGGCCGTCGCCGCGGCCTGCTTGCTGCGTTCGGCATCCAGCAGCTGGGCCTTCAGGCGCTTCATCGCCTTATCGCGGTTGGCGTGCTGGCTGCGTTCGGTCTGGCATTCCACCACCACTCCGGACGGCACGTGGGTGATGCGGATCGCCGATTCGGTCTTGTTGACGTGCTGGCCGCCGGCGCCCGACGAGCGGAAGGTATCCACGCGCAGGTCGGCCGGGTTGATCACCACGTCATCCACTTCGTCCGCTTCGGGAATGATCGCCACCGTCGCCGCCGAGGTGTGGATGCGGCCCTGCGACTCGGTGGCCGGCACGCGCTGCACGCGGTGCGTCCCCGACTCGAATTTCAGTTTGGAATACGCACCGCGGCCGACCACGCGGGCCACGATTTCCTTGTAGCCACCGTGTTCACCGGGGCTGTCCGATTCGATCTCCACCTTCCAGCACTGGCGCTCGGCGTAGCGGGCGTACATGCGGAACAGGTCGCCGGCGAAGATCGCGGCCTCATCGCCCCCGGTGCCGGCCCGCACTTCCAGGAACAGGTTGCCGTCGTCGCGCGGGTCGCGCGGCACCAGCAGCAGCGCCAGTTCCTGGTCCAGCTGCTGCAGCCGCTGCTGGGCGGCGGTGATTTCCTCTTCGGCCAGCTCGCGCAGGTCCGCATCGCCGCGCATGGCTTCGGCCGCGGCCAGGTCGGCCAGGGCACGCGCCTCGTCGGCCAGGGCCGTGGCAATGGGCTGCAGCTGCGCGAACTCGCGCGAGAACGCGCGGAAACGGTCGTTGTCGTTCACCACGGCCGGGTCGGCAAGCAGGCGTTCCAGTTCTTCGCGGCGTTCGGCCAGCGCTTCCAGCTTACGGCGCAGGGTCGGCGTCATCAGTCTTCACAGCAGGATGTTGGTAGCCCGGCTTGGCCGGGAACAGGCGCTCGGCGGCGCGGGTCAGTTCAGTATCGCCGCTCAGCGCAGCCGCGCGCAGCGCGGCGGTGGGCGGGTGCAGCAGGCGGTTGGTCAGGCCGTGGGCCAGCAGTTCCAGCACTTCGTCCGGCGATTTGCCGTGGGCCAGCTGCTGGCGGGCCTTGTCCAGCATTTCCACGCGGGTCGCTTCGCCGTAGGCGCGCAGTTGCCGCAGCGGTGCCTGGTGGGCGCTGGCCTGCAGGGTTTCCACGAAGCGGGCCACCTGCAGCTCGATGATCGCCTCGGCTTCGGCAGCGGCCTCGCGACGGCTGCGACGGTTGTCTTCGACCGCCCGCTCCAGATCGTCCACGGTGTACAGGAAGGCATCGGGCAGCTCGCCCACGCCCGCCTCGATATCGCGCGGCACGGCCAGGTCGAACAGCAGCATCGGCTTGTGCTTGCGGGTCTTCAGCGCGGCGGCCACATGTGCGCGGGCAATCACCGGCTCGCGGGCGGCGGTGGCCGAAAACACCACGTCGGCCTCGCCCAGGTGGCGCTCCAGTTCGGTCAGCGGCAGGGCCACGCCGCCGTGGCGGCTGGCCAGTTCCTGGGCATGGGCCAGCGTGCGGTTGGCCACCAGCAGGCGGCGCACCTTGCCTTCGCTCAGGTGCCGCGCGGCCAGTTCGATGGTCTCGCCCGCACCGACCAGCAGCACCGTGGAGTCTTCCAGCCGCGCGAACGAGTTCTGCGCCAGGCGCACCGCGGTGGAGGCCACCGAGATCGGGTTGGCACCCACGCGGGTATCGGTACGCGCGCGCTTGGCCACCGAGAACGTCTGCTGGAACAGCCGGTCCAGGCGCTGGCCCAGCAGGCCGTGGTCACGCGCGATGGCCCAGGCGTCCTTGACCTGGCCCAGGATCTGCGGCTCGCCCAGCACCATCGAGTCGAGCCCGGTGGCCACCCGGAACAGGTGGCGCACCGCATCGGCGTCGGCGTGCTGGTACAGGTAGCCGTGCAGCTTCCCGGCGTGGGATTCCAGCCACTGCGCCAGTGCCTCACCCGATTCGGCCACCGCATACAGCTCGGTGCGGTTGCAGGTGGACAGCAGCACGGCTTCGGCCACCTGCGGGGTATCGCGCAGCGACGCCAATGCCTGGGGCAGGGCGTCGCCGCCAAAGGACGCGCGTTCGCGCAGTTCCACTGGCGCGGTCTGGTGATTCAGTCCGAGCACCCACAGGGTCATTGTTCAGTTGCTTGCGATAAGCTGCTGGCCATTCAAGTCGTCATTTTAAGGCCAGAAGCCCCCGATGCCCGCATTGATTCGCATCTCCAGCGTTCTGTTGCTGTCCTTGTCCGTCGCCAACGCCCTGGCAGCGCCGGCGCCGGCCCCCGTGGCAGCCCCCGCAGCCAAGGCCACGCCGGCCCAGACCGCGCCGTTGACCCCGGTCATGGCCGGTGAGTTCGCCCTGCAGGCCGGCAAGCTTGGCGATGCCGCGCGCTGGTACCTGGAGGCTGCCGAGGCCGGCACCGACGACGCCGGGCTGGCCGAGCGCGCCACCCGCATCTCCATGCTGGCCGACGACGACAAGCGCGCCGCCCGGGCGCTGGCGCTGTGGGAGGCCCGCGCCCCGCGCAGCCTGGCCATGCGCAGCGCCGCCGCTGCGCTGGACATGCGCCAGGCCGACATCGCCGGCGCGCGCACCGAACTGGGGGCGCTGCTGAAGGACCCCGACCCGCGCGGCTGGAAGTTCGCCATTGCCGCCTTGATCGGCGGCGGGCGCGACCCGGCCGTGCCGGCCCAGGTGCTGGGCGGGCTGGTAGACGACAACGCGATTCCCGATCAACTGGAGGTCTGGCAGGAGCTGGGCCGCCTGGCCATGCGCATGGAGCGCCCGGACCTGGCCAAGCGGATGGTCGACGAAGTCGTGCGGCGCTTCCCCAACGAACCCCGCGTGGCGCTGTTGAATGCCAGCCAGCTGGCCCAGGCCGGCAAGCAGGACGAGGCGATGGCGCTGCTGCGCGGCGTCGAGCCCAAGAGCCGCCAGGACCCGGACCTGCGCAACGCGCTGGCGATCGCCTACGACACCATGGGCGACCCGCGCGCGGCGGCCCGCGTGCTGGCGGTGGGGCCGCAGGACGTGCAGACCTGGGGCATGCGTGCCTCGCTGCTGGCCAAGCAGAAGGACGATGCGGCCCTGCTGCTCCTTTATAAGGAGCTGTCGGCCAAGGCAGCCAAGCCCGACCCGGCCCAGCGCCTGCTGCTGGGCAAGATCGCCGAGTACCTCAAGCGCCCGGCCGAAGCGGTGGACTGGTACCACAGCGTGCCCGGGGGCGAGGAACTGGCCGAAGCCCGCCTGCGCGCGGCCAATGCCCAGTACGACGCGGGCCGCCCGGACAAGGCCTTCGCCGAAGTGCATGCGATCCAGTCCGACGCCACTGTCGATGACGAGGCCCGCCGCGACGCCTACCTGCTGGAGGCCGAGCTGCGCCAGCGCGGCAACGACCTGCCCGGCGAGCTGGACGCCCTGGCCCGTGGCCTGGCCGCCTACCCGGACGAGAACGCGCTGCTGTACGCCCGCGCCCTGGCCTGGGAGCGCCGCGACGACGTGCCGCGCGCCGAAGCCGACCTGCGCAAGATCCTGGTCACCGACCCGGAGAACGTGGCCGCGCTCAATGCGCTGGGCTACACGCTGGCCGACCGCACCCAGCGCTACCAGGAAGCACTGGAGCTGATCGACCGCGCCCGCGTCGCCGAGCCGGACAACGCCGCCATCGTCGACAGCTACGGCTGGGTGTTGTATCGCCTGGGCCGCAACGAAGAAGCGCTGGTGCAGCTGCGCCGCGCCTGGACCCTGAGCAAGGACGCCGAGGTTGCCGCGCACGTCGGCGAAGTGCTGTGGGTGCTGGGCCGCAAGGACGAAGCACGGCGTTTCCTCGACGAGGCACGCAAACTGGACCCTGACAACCGCGCCCTGCAGCGCGTGATCGAGAAATACGGCGTATGACGTTGAACCTGTTCAAGGCCGGCGCCGCGCTGGCGATGGCTGCATCGTTGTCGGCCTGCGTGTCGCTGGACGAGCGCAAGGCCCCGGCCGCACCCACCGTGGTGACCACCGTGTCAGCCGAGGCCGAGCAAGCGGAAACGGCCCGCGTGGCTGCCGTGCGTGCACAGCCACAATGGAGCTTCCAGGGCCGCGTGGCGGTCAACAAGGGGCGCAACGGCGGCAACGGGCGCATCGACTGGCAACAGGATGCGCGCCGCTACGTGGTGGAACTGAGCGCGCCGGTCACCCGCCAGAGCTGGAAGCTGACCGGCGACAGCCACCACGAAGGCGGGCGCCTGGAAGGCCTGGAGGGCGGCCCGCGTGAAGGTGAGGACGCCCAGCAGGTGCTGCTGGAGGCCACCGGCTGGGACATTCCGGTCAACCAGCTGCCCGACTGGGTGCGTGGCCTGGTGGCCGATGACACCGGCGCCGCCGAGCACGTCGAGCGTGACGGCGACGGTCGGCCGCGCCGGGTCGAGCAGATGGGCTGGCAGATCCAGTACCTGGACTGGTACCCGGCCGAAGGCGACCGGCCGGTGCTGCCCCGGCGGATCGAAGCGACCAGCGGGGACGCCAAAGTGCGCGTGCTGGTCGACAGCTGGACGCTCGGCGGCCCATGAGTGCTCTGGACCTGAACGCGGGCTGGTCGCAATGGCCGGCCCCGGCCAAGCTCAATCTGTTCCTGAACATCACTGGCCGCCGACCCGATGGCTACCACCAGCTGCAGACCGTGTTCGTGCTGCTCGATTGGGGCGACCAGATCCGGCTGCGGGTACGTGAAGACGGCCAGGTGCGCCGCGACGGGCCCTCGCTGGCGGGCGTGGCAGAGGCGGATGATCTCGCTGTACGTGCAGCGCTTCTGCTTAAACGTGCCGCCAATGTCGCCCAAGGTGCGGACATCGGTGTTGAAAAACACATTCCGGCCGGCGGCGGGTTCGGCGGCGGGTCCTCCGACGCCGCCACCGTGTTGGTGGGCTTGAACCGTCTGTGGAACGCCGGCCTGGACGTCGATGCCCTGGCCACCCTGGGGCTGCAGCTGGGCGCGGATGTGCCGGTTTTCGTCCGGGGCCACAACGCCTGGGCCGACGGCGTGGGCGAGCAGCTCACCCCGATCACCCGCGCGCCGGCCTGGTACGTCATCGCCGATCCGGGGGTGCATGCGCCGACCGCCGGACTTTTTGCCGATCCGCATTTGACGCGCGACGCCCCAGTGGCGAAAATAGCGGACTTCGCTTCCGGGTCTTTGCTCGGGAATGCGTTCGAGCCGGTACTGCGCCGTCGCGAGCCTGCCGTAGAGGCAGCGTTTGCAGCGTTGAGCAGGATCGGCCGGGCACGACTCACCGGGTCGGGAAGCGGTTGTTTCGTCGAGTTCGCCACGCGCGCTGCTGCAGAGCAGGGCTTGGCGCAGTTGCCGGAAGGACTGCGGGCATGGGTGGCTGCGGGCGTGGAGCGCTCGCCACTGCTTGATGTACTCGAGCGTTATTGATTTTGATGCAGGGGCGTCGCCAAGAGGCCCAAGGCACCAGGTTTTGATCCTGGCATTCGGAGGTTCGAATCCTCCCGCCCCTGCCACTTGCGGATGTCAGCCGCGTTCCCATGCGCATATCTGCGCGGGCACGGCCGATGATCCGCGGTGTTGTCACCGCAGACACTCCAGGGTGCCGGCGGCCGAGTTCTCCAATCGCTCCCGCCCGAGACCGTCATGATGCAAGATCACCCCAACCTGCTGGTATTTTCCGGCAACGCCAACAAGCGCCTTGCGCAGAGCATCTGCAAGGAACTGGGGGTGCGACCGGGCAAGGCGTTGGTGTCGCGCTTCTCCGATGGTGAAGTCCAGGTCGAGATCGAGGAAAACGTCCGCAAGCAGGACGTGTTCGTGATCCAGCCGACCTGCGCGCCCAGCGCGGAGAACCTGATGGAGCTGCTGGTGCTGATCGATGCGCTCAAGCGCGCCTCGGTCAACAGCGTGACCGCGGTGGTGCCGTACTTCGGCTACTCGCGCCAGGATCGCCGCATGCGCTCCTCGCGCGTGCCGATCACCGCCAAGGTGGCCGCCAAGATGTTCAGCGCCGTAGGCGCCGACCGGGTGCTGACGGTGGACCTGCATGCCGACCAGATCCAGGGCTTCTTCGACATGCCGGTCGACAACGTATATGCCTCGCCGCTGCTGCTCGCCGATATCTGGCGCGCCTACGGCACCGAAAACCTGATCGTGGTGTCTCCGGACGTGGGCGGCGTGGTGCGCGCACGTGCGGTGGCCAAGCGCCTGGACGATGCGGACCTGGCGATCATCGACAAGCGCCGCCCGCGCGCCAACGTCTCCACCGTGATGAACATCATCGGTGACGTCGAAGGCAAGACCTGCGTGATGGTCGATGACATCGTCGATACCGCCGGCACCCTGTGTGCGGCTGCCGCGGCGCTGAAGGCGCGCGGCGCCCTCAAGGTGGCCGCGTACTGCACCCACGCCGTGCTCTCGGGCCCGGCGGTGGACAACATCAACAACTCCCAGCTCGATGAGCTGGTGGTGACCGACACCATCCCGCTGCGTGAAGAGGCGCGGGTGTGCAGCAAGATCCGCCAGCTCAGCGTGGCGGAGATGCTGGCCGAAACGATGCGTCGCATCGCCTTCGGCGAGTCGGTCAGCTCGCTGTACGTGGACTGATTTTTTTTCCGCCCGCCGGCAACGGTGGGCGGGCCCCGGGTACGTCTGGTCGCGGACGTGCCCTTAATCGCCAAGCCATCCGGCAAGGCACCAACTGGTAGTCAATACAATGTCCAAGACCCATGAAATCAAGGTCACCGCTCGTGACGTGCAGGGCAAGGGTGCGAGCCGCCGCCTGCGTCACGCCGGCGTGATCCCGGCCGTCGTGTACGGCGGCGACGCCGCTCCGATCAACATCAACCTGGACCACAACGCCACCTGGCTGGCCCAGCAGAACGAGTGGTTCTACTCGTCGATCCTGGACCTGAACCTGGATGGCAAGATCACCAAGGTCCTGCTGCGTGACATGCAGCGCCACCCGTTCAAGCAGCTGATCATCCACCTGGATTTCCTGCGCGTGAACGAGAACGAAGCGCTGACCGCCAACGTCCCGCTGCACTTCATCAACGAAGACACCTCGCCGGCTGGCAAGGCTGCCGACGTCGTGGTCACCCACGAACTGAAGGAAGTGACCGTGTCCTGCCTGCCGAAGGACCTGCCGGAGTCGATCGACGTCGACCTGGGCGAGCTGAAGGCTGGCGACGTGATCTACCTGTCGGACATCAAGCTGCCGAAGGGCGTCGAGATCCCGGCCCTGGCCCAGGGCAAGGACCATGACGACGCGATCGTCACCGCCAAGCTCGGCAAGGAAGACGCTGCCGACGAAGCGCCGGCTGCAGAGTAAGTGATTGCGGCGCCTGTCCTTCGGGGCAGGCGCCGTTTCTGTATGTGCCGGCACAGGGCCGGTACCGACGAAAGAAGAGTGATGACAGGATTGCGATTGATCGTTGGTCTGGGCAATCCCGGACCCGAGCACGCCCAGACCCGGCACAATGCCGGGTTTCGTTTCATTGACGCCCTGGTTGAACAGGCCGGCGCGCGCTGGAGCGTGGACAGCAAGCTGTTCGGCGAGACCGCCAAGGTCGACATCGCCGGGCAATCGGTGTGGCTGCTCAAGCCCGCCACCTTCATGAATCTCAGTGGCAAATCGGTCACTGCCGCGCAGCGCTTCTGGAAGATCGAACCGGAACAGACGCTGCTGGCGCACGACGAACTGGACCTGCCGCCTGGCGTGGCCCGGCTCAAGTTCGACGGCGGCCATGGCGGCCAGAACGGCTTGCGCGACACCATCCGCCTGCTCGGCCACGGAAAATTCCACCGCCTGCGCATCGGCATCGGTCATCCCGGTCACAAGGACCGCGTGGTGCCGTGGGTGCTGGGGCGCGCGAGCAAGGACGACGATGTGCTGATCGGACACGCCGTCAACGATGCGATCGACGTCCTGCCGCTGGCAGTGAAGGGCGATTTCAGCGAAGCGATGAAGCGGCTGCACACCCCCAAGTAGGTACCGACCGTTGGTCGGTACGGAGAATGATTGGTAAAACGGCGAACACACCGCGCCTTTTTCCCAATCACGTTCACCCCAGAGGTTGTCAAAGATGGGTATCAAATGCGGCATCGTCGGCCTGCCCAACGTCGGCAAATCGACCCTGTTCAATGCGCTGACCAAGGCGGGCATCGCCGCGGCCAACTTCCCGTTCTGCACGATCGAGCCGAACGTCGGCATCGTGCCGGTGCCGGATCCGCGCCTGAACGAGCTGGCTGCGATCATCAATCCGCAGAAGGTCATTCCGACCGCGGTGGAGTTCGTCGACATCGCCGGCCTGGTGGCCGGTGCCGCCAGCGGTGAAGGCCTGGGCAACAAGTTCCTGGCGCACATCCGCGAAGTGGATGCGATCACCCACGTGGTGCGCTGCTTCGAAAACGCCGACGTCATCCACGTCAACAACAAGGTCGACCCGCTGTCGGACATCGACACCATCGACACCGAGCTGGCCCTGGCCGACCTGGACAGCGTCGAGAAGGCGCTGAACCGCGCCGAGCGCGCCGCCAAGGGTGGCGACAAGGACGCGGCGGCACGCAAGCCGGTGCTGGCCAAGCTGCAGGCCGCGCTGGCCGACGGCAAGGCCGGCCGTTCGGCGGGCCTGGACGAGGAAGAGAAGGCGCTGGTCCGCGACCTGTTCCTGCTCACCCTCAAGCCGGTGATGTACATCGCCAACGTGCTGGAAGACGGCTTCGAGAACAACCCGCACCTGGACGCCGTGCGCGCCCGCGCCGCCACCGAAGGCGCGCAGGTGGTGCCGGTGTCCGCCGCGATCGAAGAAGAGCTGTCGCAACTGGACGACGAAGACCGCGACACCTTCCTGGCCGATCTGGGCCTGTCCGAGCCGGGCTTGAACCGCGTGATCTACGCGGCCTACCAGCTGCTGGGCCTGCAGACCTACTTCACCGCCGGTGTGAAGGAAGTGCGCGCCTGGACCGTGCGCAAGGGCGCCACCGCCCCGCAGGCGGCCGCGGTGATCCACACCGACTTCGAGAAGGGCTTCATCCGCGCTGAAACCATCGCCTATGACGACTTCATCAAGTACAAGGGCGAAGCCGGCGCCAAGGAAGCCGGGCGCCTGCGCCTGGAAGGCAAGGAATACCGCGTCCAGGAAGGCGACATCCTGCACTTCCGCTTCAACGTCTGATTCCACCGCACGTTGATGCCACGCAAACGCCCCGCCCCGAGCGGGGCGTTTGCGTTTTAGGCAGGTGACGCTGAGCTGGACAAAAATTCACCAGCGTTCAAAACGCCTGCCGCACATGGCTCGCAACCACTTGTCCACAACAAACACCCACGGCTCTCCACGCGCGGTGTGGAAAAGCCGTGTGTCCTGCCGGGTGTCATCCCCATTCGCAACAAATCGCAGGGAAAAGCAGGTCAGGGCGGCTGTAATCATCAGGGCGATCCGGCACGGCGATGGCATGGCACGGGGCCGCAGGCCGTCTACTGCATGACCGCTCACGCGGCGACCAACGCCTCCGCCGCCAGCCGGCCCAGCCACGGCGCGAGCATCACGCCCGGATGGGCGATGGCGGCGTAAAGGCCTTCAACGCCGGGCAGGAACCCCTGCACCGGCATACCGGTGCTGGTCAACGGCCGTTGCATGGCCCTCGCCGAGCGCAACACCAGCCCGGCAGGGGCAGTGAGCAGGGCCTGCGTGTCGGCCATGCACTGACGGGCCAGGCGGTCCAGGCCGGCATCGCCCTCGACGGGCATGTCGGCCGCAACCAGCATTCCACCGCCGAGACGTGGCCGGACTTCGTGGTCGGCAGCACACAGCAGGTGATGGAGACGCCCGGGCAATGCGTCGAACGCCAGCAGCACCGCGGGCGCCTCATGCACGGGCAGGTGGATATCCAGGCGTGCCGCCAGGGGCACGGCGCTGGCCGCATTGGCAAGCACCACGGCGTCCACCGAATGCGACCCGTCCGCTGTGACCACCGCGGTAACCCGGCCGTTGCGTGTCTCAATGGCGGACACCTCCTGATCGAACGCAACACGTGCGCCCGATGCCTGTGCACTGGACAGCAGCTGCGCGGTGAGCAGCGCAGGTTCGAGGGCGACATCGCCGGGCACCCACGCGGCCAGTGCCGGCGCCTTCAGATGCGGCTCCAATGTCCTGATGCCTGCGCGATCGAGCTGCGCGATCGTGATGCCCGCCGCCCGTTGTTGGGCCACGAACGCATCGGTGTCCGCGTCCGTGCCGGCCCACACCAGCGCGCCGCGCGCCGCGATCGGCAAGGGGCCCAGCGCGCTTGCCAGCCGGGCGAATTCCGGCACGGCGTCGCGGATCATGGCAAAGCGCGACGGCGCGTCGCCCGGCAGCATGCTGCCCGTGCCGACCCAGCCATACGAGCTGCCGGTCGCGCCGCTCGACGCGTCGGGGCCGCGCTCCAGCACCGTGACGGCTGCGCCCGCGCGCGTCAGGTGCCACGCCACGGAGGCGCCTGTAATGCCGGCGCCGACTACGGCAATGCGGGGAATGCCTCTGCGCACGCGGTGCTCTCCATCGATAAGAGGTAGCGCAGCATAGTCGGGATGGGGAGCCGCGCTGCGACAGGGTGTCCGCTGGCAAGCACGTGCTGGTGATTAATTGATCACGCCCGGAAACCCTTGGCGCATGCGCTTCCAACCCACTTGTCCACAACAAACACCCACCGCTTTCCACGCCCCGTGTGGAAAACCTCCGCCCCGGTAGTGTCGGCCGCTGGCCGGCACCCCCGCACACCCACCCGCAAACACCGTGGACAATTCTTGACCACCGGTGAAAACCCTTGCCGCGTATCGCTCGCACCGGGTTGTCCACAGCAAACCCCCATCGCTCTCCACGCACGGTGTGGAAAACCCCATACGCGCGTGGACAAAAAAAACCACGCCCTGAAAGCCTTGCGGTGGTTGGCTTGCAACCACTTGTCCACACCAAACCCCCACGCCTCTCCACGTCGGGTGTGGAGAACCGTACAGGACGCTTCCTGGATTCCGAGGAGCCGGCCAGCGGCCGGCACTACCTGCCTGGGAGCCGGCCAGCGGCCGGCACTACCTGCCTGGGAGCCGGCCAGCGGCCGGCACTACCTGCTTGGGAGAGCCGGCCAGCGGCCGATTGTCTGGGGCGGGTGCGGGTGCGGGTGGGTTGGCGGGACCCTCCACCGCAACCCACTCGCACCTGCCCCGCGCAGGCGCCAGCACACCGTGATCGCTTGTGCCTTGTCGCTTGGGAAGTGCATCGCCAAAAAAAAGACGGAGGCACTGCCTCCGTCCTTTCGCCCGCATCCGCTGCAACCGCGCCGCTTACAGCGCCGTGCCACCGAACTTGTGCGTGTACTGCAGGTTGAGCGTACGGCCCACCGTATCGAACCACGACACGTCGTAGTACGGGTAGGACGTATAGGTCGCGTCCTTCGGCGGCATCTTGTTGCCCACGTTCACCACCGACAGCGACACCCGCGAATGGTCGTCCACGCGGTACTGCACCGACACGTTGTAGCGGTACGTCGCCCCGATCCACGGACTGTCGCCGCTCTCCGGATCGAAGCTCTGGTCATAGCTGTCGTAGGTCGGCAGCTTGCCCAGCCGCGACCCGTACAGCGTCGCCGACCACGCATCGTTCTCCCAGGTGATGCTGGCGCTGGTCTTGGTGCGCGGAATGTCGAACCCGCTGTTCACCGCGAACTTGTCCTCCACCACATCGCCGTCGAACTGCTGGAAATCGTGCGTCTTCACCCAGGTGTGGTTGCCGCTCAGGATGAAATCGCCGATGCCCGTGGTCAGCCGGTAACGCACGCCCACGTCGATGCCCTGCGTGGTCTCGCGCGCGATGTTGACCGGGTTGACGTGCACCCCGTACAGGCGGCCGTCGCTGGTACGGGTGACGCGGCTGATCGCATCGACACAGGTCGGCGAGTTCGCATCGGCAGCGCCCAGGCGGCAGGCCGCTTCATCACGCAGGATGGTGCCCACGTCCATGTCCTTCACCTGGTCGCGCATGTCGATGTCGAACCAGTCCACCGACAGGTCCAGGCCCACCGCCGGCGACCACACGAACCCGGCGCTCCACGACGTGCTGGTTTCCGGATCCAGCTGGCGGTTGCCTTCGCGCGTGCGGATCAGGTTTTCTTCGTAGTCCGAGCAGTCATCCGCGCCGTCCAGCTGGCAGGCGTAGTAGTCGTTGTTGCTGGTTTCATCGTTGCCGGGGCCGGCGTACACGTAGTGCAGGTCCGGCGCGCGGAACGCGGTGCCGTACGAGCCGCGCACCAGCAGGCTGTCGATCGGGCGCCACTCGATGCCGCCGCTCCAGGTTGCCTTGCCGATGCTGTTGCCCGAGTAGCGGTACTGGTCGTAGCGGCCGGCCACGCTCACGTTGAGCGTGTCGTGCAGCGGCAGGCGCAGCTCGGCCGCAGTGGCCCAGCGGTTGCGGCTGCCATGGCCGTCCGAGTCCTTCCAGCTGTAGTAGTAGTACCCGGTCGCCAGCGGATCGGGGTTGAGCGCGTAGGACTGGTTGCCGAACTCGGCGGTGGCGGCGAACCCGGCCTTGCCGCCCGGCAGTTCGAACAGCTCGCCGTTGGTCAGGGTCAGCGCGGCCGTGTCGGTGCGCGACTTCGGCGTATAGGTCGTCTTCGCGGCGATCGAATCGTACTCGGCGCGGCTCAGTGGCCGGTACAGGCGCGCCGGATCGGCGTTGAACACCGGGAACACGTTGTCGTCGTCATCGGTGTACTCGCCCAGCTGCTCGCCCAGGAACAGCGCATTGGCCTTGGACGCGATGATCTGCGGCCAGCGGATCGACGACTGGTACTGCGAATGGCTCAGCGACGCTTCGTAGTCCCAGTTCGGGCCCAGGCTGCCCTTGAAGCCGGTGGTCACGCTGAAGGTCTTCTGGGTACTGCGGATCATCCCGTTGCGCAGCCCGCCCATTTCTTCAGGCGAGAACTGGCGCTGCCAGAACTCCACCTGGTCGGTGGCCTGGTTGTAGAAATAGCCGTCTTCGTTGCCGTCGGCGGCCATCCGGCCCCACTGGGTCACGTCGCGCATCAGCGCGATGTCGTGGTAGCCCATCTGCACGTCGGCAAACCAGGTGGTGCCATTGTCGAAGGCGTAGTTGAGCGAGGCGTAGCCATTCACGCCGCGGCGCTTGCTCAGGATCGTGCCGTAGCCGATGGAGCGGTCGCTGCCGCAGTAGAAGCCGTAGCGGGGGCGCTCGGCATACTGGGTGCTGCCGCGGTTCTGGCCGGCCAGCGCATCGCAGGTGGCCTGGCCCGGGTCCAGGTAATCGTCGTTGTAGTCGGTGCGCAGGTAGGCACGGCGCGCGGCGCGGGCGCTCTCGGTGGGCGCGTCCAGGGTGGAATCCTGCTGGCTGCGCTCATAGGCCCACAGCGGCGTCTGCGACTGCAGTTCCAGGCTGTACACCGCACTGAAGCGGCCGGCATCGAAGCCGCTGGCCAGGCTGATGTCGAACGAATCGGCGCCGCCTTCGGTGGCCGTGCCCATGCGCACGTCCACCGTGGTGCCATCCACGTGCTTCTTGAGGATGAAGTTGACCACCCCGGCAATCGCATCCGACCCGTAGATCGCCGAGGCGCTGCCGGTCAGCACTTCGATCCGCTCGATCATCCCGATCGGAATGTTGGACACGTCGGTGAAGTTGCTGCGGCCCTGGAACGGCATCGGGAAGTCGGCGATGCGACGGCCATTGACCAGCACCAGGGTGTGGTTCGGGCCCAGCCCGCGCAGGTCGACCTGCTGCGCGCCCGGCGAGAAGTCCGCGCCGCTGGAGGACTGCTGGCTCTGGGTTTCACCGCCGTTCTGGGACATCGACCGCAGCACGTCCGGCACGCTGGTGAAGCCGCTGGCCTGGATCTGCTCGGCAGTGATCACCGTGACCGGGGCGGGGCCCTCGACCTGGGCGCGCGGAATGCGCGAACCGGTGACCTGCACCGTGTCCAGTTGCTGCACCCCGGACGCGGCCGGCGCCTGGGCGCCTGCGGTTGCGGCCACACCCATCAACGCCAGCTGGATCGACCACGCCATCGCCTGTTTACGCATGAGAATTCTCGAGAAGAAAGTGTCGGCCTCGAGGGAGGCCTGTCCCCCATTCACATTTCGCGAATGGACGGCGCGCATTTAACGCCTTTTTTACGGGCTTGACCACTACCGATTTCTCTGGCAAAGAGTGAAAGCGCTTACACCCGGTTTTTGTTCAGGGAGATCAACGTGCACAAGGCTTTCCGCCCGTTCGCGCCGATGCTCGGGCTGCTCCTCGGCCTGGCCCTGCCCAGCCACGCGCAGTCCGTCCTGGACCCCGGCTACCGCTACTACGAGGTGGGCGATCTCGACGCCGCCCCGGCCCTCCGCACCGAACCGGCGATGATGCTGATGGGCGGGGGCGAGTGGGTTCCCGAGGCCTTCCAGTGGTGGCTGCAACGCGCCGGGCACGGGCGCGTGGTGATCCTGCGCGCCTCCGGCGCCGACGAGCTGCAGCAGCGCCTGTACCGCGATATGGGCGGTGCCGCCTCGGTGCAGACCCTGGTCTTCGACAGCCGCCGTGGCGCCGACGACCCGGCCGTGCTGCGGGTCGTGGCGGCCGCCGATGCGATCTTCATCGCCGGCGGCGACCAGTCCCGCTACATCCGCTTCTGGAAGGGCACCGCGCTCAACGAAGCGCTCAATGCGCACGTCCGTGCCGGCCGGCCGATCGCCGGCACCAGTGCCGGCCTGGCCATCCTGGGCGGCTACAGCTACGGCGCGATGGACGGCGGCAGCATCACCTCGGCCACTGCGCTGCGCGATCCGATGGGGGGCGAAGTCACCCTGGACAGCGACTTCCTGACCATGCCGTACCTGTCCAACGTGGTCACCGACACCCATTTCGGCAAGCGCGACCGCCTCGGCCGGTTGATCGTGTTCGTGGCCCGGGCGGCGCAGCAGGCCGGGCGCGAGGACATGGTGGGCATCGGCGTGGACGAGGACACCGCCCTGTGCGTTGAGGCCGACGGGCGCGGCCGCGTGCTCAGCAGGAATGGCGGCTACGCCTGGCTGGTGATGCCGCGCCACACCGCCGACCGCCTGCGCGATGGCGAGCCGCTGGATTTCCACGCCATCCCGGTCACCGGCGTGGGCAGCGGCAGCCTGCTGCACCTGGACGGGTTCCGCGTGGACGATGCGGCCTTCCAGGTCACCGCCGACATCCGCGACGGCGGCCTGGAGCTGCGGTAGCCCGCGACCGCGGGGCGTGGAACGCCCGGCCCACGCGCGCGCCGGCAGGGCAGGGCAGGGTGTGGGCCTACCCGCACCGCGCATCTGCGGCCATGATGGGGCTCCCAACCTGCCGGTGCCGTCCATGTCCCGTCCAACCGCGTTGCTGCTGTCGCTGTGCCTGTCGATCCCGCTGGTGGCCACGGCTGCCGCGCCGGTACTGGTCATCCATGGTGGCGCCGGCGTGGAGCGCAAGGACCTGACGCCGGCCGAGGAAAAGGCCGCACGTGCCGCATTGCGCCAGGCGCTGCTCAGCGGCCACCAGGCGCTGGCAGCCGGCAAGCCCGCACTGGAGGCAGTGACCGCGGCGATCACCGTGCTCGAAGACGATCCCACCTTCAACGCCGGCAAGGGCGCGGTGTTCACCCATGACGGCCGCAACGAGCTGGACGCATCGCTGATGGATGGCGCCACCCTGAAAGCCGGCGCGGTGGCCGGCGTGCAGCGGGTGCGCAACCCGATCCTGCTGGCCGAAGCGGTGATGCAGCACTCCGCGCACGTGATGATGGTGGGGCAGGGCGCCGAAACCTTCGCCGCCAGCCAGGGCATCGCGCTGGTCGACCCGGCCTACTTCCGTACTGAAAAGCGCTGGCAACAGCTGCAGAAGGCGCTCCGGGAAGAGGCCAGCGGACAGGCGCACGCAGACCTGGAAACCGCACGCCACTTCGGCACCGTCGGCGCGGTGGCACTGGATGCGCAGGGCCATCTTGCCGCGGGCACCTCGACAGGCGGCATGACCAACAAGCGCTACGGTCGCGTGGGCGATTCGCCGATCATCGGCGCGGGCACCTATGCCAACGCCACCTGTGCGGTGTCGGGCACCGGCTGGGGCGAGTACTACATCCGCACGGCGGCCGCGCACGACATCTGCGCGCGCATGCAGTACCTCAAGCAGGGGCCGGTGGAAGCGGGGCGCGCGGTGATCAACGATCGCATTCCCGCGCTCGGTGGCGACGGCGGCGCGATCGTGCTCGCCGCAGACGGTCGCGTGGCCGCACCGTTCAACACGCAGGGCATGTATCGGGGCTGGATCGGCGCCGACGGCGTGCCGCACGTGGCCATCTTTGCCGACGAAACGCTGCCGCTGCCCGGGCAATAGCCCGCTGCGTCAGGGCTTTTCGCACTTCGTGTGAAAAAGTTGAAAAAGAGTGTTGACAGAACCCCCGTTAATCTCCAAAATTCACGGCTCTTCCACCCCACACCGAAAACGCTTCGGCGCCACGGGACAGGGTGGTAAGGAGGGATACCCAAGCGGCCAACGGGGGCAGACTGTAAATCTGCTGGCTTACGCCTTCGGTGGTTCGAATCCACCTCCCTCCACCAGTTTCATGTTGTGGCAAAGGCTTCCGATGCGGGAGTAGTTCAATGGTAGAACCTCAGCCTTCCAAGCTGATGGTGCGGGTTCGATCCCCGTCTCCCGCTCCATTGAATGAGTTTGAATCTAATCAAATTCGTGCCATAATACAAAACTCGCTCACGTAGCTCAGTCGGTAGAGCACCTCCTTGGTAAGGAGGAGGTCGAAGGTTCGATTCCTTTCGTGAGCACCATCTAAGTGCCACCATTCAGACGATTTCGAGATAAGCAGCCATGGCCAAGGGTAAGTTCGAGCGCACCAAGCCGCACGTCAACGTCGGCACCATCGGTCACGTCGACCACGGCAAGACCACGCTGACCGCCGCACTGACCAAGATCGGTGCCGAGCGCTTCGGTGGCGAGTTCAAGGATTACTCCTCGATCGACGCCGCGCCGGAAGAAAAGGCCCGTGGCATCACGATCTCGACCGCGCACGTCGAATACGAATCCACCGAGCGTCATTACGCCCACGTGGATTGCCCGGGCCATGCTGACTACGTCAAGAACATGATCACCGGTGCTGCCCAGATG
>Ga0160474_100175_pt1 | contig 41106 bp, 31 predicted proteins | sample HID1975K_E11MG_FD_108240 | JGI IMG/M metagenome (GOLD analysis project Ga0160474, IMG submission 108240) | Enriched soil microbial communities from UW Madison campus, WI, USA - HID1975K_E11 MG | ecosystem: Environmental > Terrestrial > Soil > Unclassified | place: USA: Madison, Wisconsin...
AGGTAGGACACGTACGCCTTGTCCTCGCAGATGATCAGGGTGCGCTCGAACTGGCCGGTGTGGCCGGCATTGATGCGGAAGTAGGTGCTCAGTTCCATCGGGCAACGCACGCCCTTGGGGATGAACACGAAGCTGCCGTCGGAGAACACCGCCGAATTCAACGCGGCAAAGTAGTTGTCGCCGACCGGCACCACGGTGCCCAGGTACTGTTTGACCAGCTCCGGGTGCTCCTTGATGGCTTCGGACATCGAGCAGAAGATCACGCCCTTCTCGGCCAGTTCCTTGCGGAAGGTGGTGCCCACCGAGACCGAATCGAACACCGCATCCACGGCCACGCCGGCCAGCTTGGCGCGCTCATGCAGCGGCACGCCCAGCTTGTCGTAGGTGTCCAGCAGTTCCTTGGGCACGTCGTCCAGCGAGGCGTACTTCGGGCCCTTCGGCGCGGAGTAGTAGCTCAGCGACTGCAGGTCGATCGGGGCGATCTGCAGCTTGGCCCAGTTCGGCATCGGCATGGGCGGGGAGGGGCGGTAGGCGTCCAGGCGCCACGGCGTCATCCATTCCGGCTCGTCCGTCTTGGCCGACAGGGCACGGATGGTGTCCTCGTCCAGGCCGGGCGGCAGCGAGTCCGATTCGATATCGGTGATGAAGCCGGCCGAATACTTGCGGCCAAGCTGCTCGTGGATCTCGCGGTTGGGGGTATCGCCGGTGGCGACGGTGTCGAGGATATCGGTGGCCATGGGGGCTGCCTGTGGATCAGGAGACGACATCGGCCGCGATCACGCGGCGCGAAGCATCAACAAGGGGAAGAGGGGGCAGGATCTGCGCCAGGCTGACCGCGCGCAGTGCTTCGGACACCACGTCGTTGATCAGCCGCCAGCTGCTGCGGGCGCCGCATTGCATCTCACGCCCGCACTGGCTGTGCTCGTGGGCGCACTCGGTCAGGCCCAGCGGGCCCTCCATGGCTTCCACGATCTCGAACAGGGTGATCTGCTCGGCCGGGCGGGTCAGGCGGTAACCGCCACGCACGCCGCGCAGGCCTTCAACCAGCCCGGCCTGGGCCAGCGGCTTGAGCAGCTTGCTGACGGTGGGCGGTTCAAGGCTGGCGAACTCGGCCAGTTCGGTCGCACTGAGCACTTCGCCCGGGCGGGCGGCGAGCACGGTCAGCACGACGGTGGCGTAATCGGTGAGTTTGGTGACGCGGAGCATGGGGAGGGTGAAATCGTAAAGCGGACTGAAATTGTACGCTTTTCTCCGCGGGCATCCAACCCACCCCGTTCAGGGGCGATCCCGGGCGATGCTGCAGGGGCTGGGCATCGCGTGGCTTTGGCAATCACAAAGATTAAGCGAGAATCGTTGCCTACCTTCCACAACGGCCAGCCACATGCCCAAGAAGATCCAAGCCCGCAAGTCCTCCATCCACGGCAACGGCGTATTCGCGCTGGCGCCGATCAAGCAGGGCGAGCGGGTCATCCAGTACAAGGGGTTGCTGCGCAGCCACGCCGACGTGGATGCCGATGATACCGGGGATGTCGAGAGCGGGCACACCTTCCTGTTCACCCTGAACGACGATTACGTCATCGATGCCAACTACAAGGGCAACGACGCGCGCTGGTTGAACCACAGCTGCGACCCGAACTGCGAGGCGGTGATCGAGGAAGCCGAGGGCGACAACCGCCGCGACGACAAGGTGTTCATCGAGGCGATCAAGGACATCAAGCCGGGCGACGAGCTGACCTACAACTACGGCATCACCCTGGCCGAGCGCCACACCGCGCGCCTGAAGAAGATCTGGGAGTGCCGCTGCGGGTCGAAGAAGTGCACCGGGACGATGCTGCAGCCCAAGCGCTGATCCGGCGGCGCGCACGGGGTGCCGGTGGCTGCCGGCACTGCCCACGCGCCCTGCACATGCTGGTCACCGCTGCCCAATGCGCGGCGCGGCAGACTGAAGGCTCCTTTCTACCGGAGCCTTTCCATGGCACACGCACTCAACGGCAAGCAGGTGGCGATCCTGGCCACCGACGGTTTTGAACAGTCCGAGCTGCAGGAGCCCAAGCGCCTGCTGGAAACGTGGGGCGCCACGGTGACGGTGATCGCCCCCGGCGATGCCAGCCAGATCCGCGGCTGGAAGGGCAAGGACTGGGGCGAATCGGTGGCGGTGGATCAGGCGCTGGCGGCGGCCAAGCCCGATGCGTACCACGCGCTGGTGCTGCCGGGTGGGGTGATCAACCCCGACAAACTGCGTATCGACGCGCAGGCTGTGGACTTCATCAAGGCATTTGGCGCTTCCGGCAAGCCGGTCGCGGCGATCTGCCATGGGCCGTGGCTGCTGGTGGAATCGGGGCTGGCCAAGGGCCGCGCGGTGACGTCGTGGCCGTCGCTGAAAACCGACCTGAGCAACGCAGGCGCGCAGTGGCGCGACGAAGAAGTGGTGGTGGACGGCAACCTGATCACCAGCCGCAAGCCGGATGACATTCCGGCGTTCGCCGACGCGGTGGCCAAGGCGTTGGCAGGTTGATCCTGGCGGGTACCGACGTGGGGCGTACCGACCAACGGCCGGTACGCCCTTGCATCATTTGCCCAGCATGCCCGCCGGAACCAGCTTGCCCAGGTCCTGGTTGAAGGTCACCACCAGCTTGCCGTTCTCCACCTGCGCCGATTGCACCTGCAGCGCGCCGAGCACGCTGGCCACGGTGGGGTCGATCTTGTAGATCGGCTCGCGCCGCGCATAGTCGGTCAGCCAGGCATTGAGCAGGCTGCGCGTGCGCGAATCCAGGCGTCCACCGTTGTTGGCCGGGGTGAAGTCGTCCACGGTTGGCTGGTCCAGGTGGAAGCCTTGGGTCTGTGCGTCGTAGCGCAGGCCACTGCTCAACTTCACCTTGCCCAGCGCGGCCGGCGCGCTGCCGGCGGTGGCCATGGCGATATCGAATCCCAGATCCAGGCGGTTGCCCTGTGGCACGGCCAGTTGCGGATGGCTCATGGTCATGGCGATCAGCCCGCCGAGCGCATCCTGGGTGCGCGGGAAGCTGCCGTCCAGGTACTGCTGCACGTCGCTGGCGCCCACCGACAACTGGCGGCCGGACACGCTGGGCGCGGCCTGCGCACCGACGGCGGCGGCGATCAGCACGGTGCATGCGGCGATGCGGGACAACAGCGGGCGTGCGTTCATGGGGGCGGGCCGTAGCGAAGGGGGAGGCGCCAACGATAGCGCTTCCGGCTGAATCCAGCTTGGATGCCGTGCCGCCGCTGCACGGTGGTTGCCGGGCGGTCAGTCCAGCACGGGCTGCAGCGACGCGCCGTGGATTTCCCAGCCGCTTGCGTCGGGGCGTGGCTGCAGGCGATACCCGCCCTGGTACCGCAGGGGGCCATCGGCGGTCATCACGCGGATCCGCACCGGAACCTCGCGCAGACGCGAGGGCTGGGCCTGGTCGCGGGCGATGGGGACCTCGGTGTCCATGCGCAGGCTGAGCACACGCGACGGTTCGGGTTGGGAAAGCAGTTGGCGCAGCACCGCGTCATCGGCGTGGCTGGCGGTGCGGCCCCCACTCCAGAACGCATCGGCGGCGGCGTGGTCGCCGCGCGCGAGTGCATTGAGGTAGTGGCGCACCACGATGCCTTCATCCTCGGCACCGGCCGCCACGGCGCTCAGCGGCGCGGGCGCGAGCGGAGCGACGGTGGCGGCATCGGTGCTGCCGGCCGCTTCGGCACCCGCGGTCCCGGACGCTGCCGTCGCGGCAGCGCCAGGCGCATCGGTGGCGGGGTGACGCTCGCAGGAGCAACCGCCCAGCAGCAGCGGCAACAGGATCACGGCACGACGCATGCGGGCACTCTCCCCAGGTGAAGGGCAGAGTGTAGCGGTCGGGTGGCGCGCTCAGGGCGCCTGCTGGATCGCCTGCAGGGCCGTGAGCACTTCGCCGAGCTGCGGCTGCAGGACGCTCAACGGGTGGCCCGGTTCGTGCGCGTGGCGCTGGGCCAGATCGTGCAGCAGCTGGGTGGCCACGATGGCGGCGGCGCGCTCGTCACCGCTCAGGCCGGTCTGGCGACGTGCGATTTCCATCAGGCGCATCCAGTCCTGCTGCGCGCGATGTTCCAGTTCGATCGTGCAGCGTCCGCTGCACTGCAACCCGTCCTTCTCGATCGGGGTAACGGTAATGCGATAGCGCTGGGAGGGGCTGGTCATGGCGGCTGGCGTTGGGGGGACGAAACCACCATAGGCGTGCCGGCGGCCGGGGGCGACGGGCGCGGCCGCACGCAGTGTTCCACCGCGCGCGTTCCACGCTGGCGCTGTCGGCCGGAGATGGCCGTGGGTGCAGCGTTTGCGCGCGATGCGGGCGCGTCTCCCCCAATTGGCAACGCTGTGTTTCGCAACCCCTGTGGTCGAGAGTCGGCGGGCGGCCCCAAAAAGAACGGGACGGCCAAGGCCGTCCCGTCCGGGTGCTGCAGGAAACGCGCTGGTTACAGCGCAGCGTCCTTGAGCTTCTTGAGCGGACGCACCTTCAGCTTGGTGGAAGCCGGCTTGGCGGCAAACCACTGCTCTTCCTTGGTGAACGGATTGATCCCCTTGCGCTTCGGCTTGGCCGCAACGCTGACGGTGGTGATCTTCAGCAGGCCCGGCAGGGTGAAGCTGCCCGCGCCCTTCTTGTGCACCGAAGCGGCGACGGCGCCTTCCAGCGAGGCGAGCACGGCGCGCACGTCCTTGGCGACAACGCCGGACGTTTCAACGATGTGTGCAACCAGACCAGACTTGCTCAGTACGTCCTTGATCGGCTTGGGAGCGGCCGGCTTGGCGGCTGCCTTGGTAGCGACTTTCTTTACTGCCTTCTTCGGGGCAGCCTTCTTAGCGGTCTTTGCCATGGTTTCCTGTTCCGTGAACGGTTGGTTGTTTGGTCGCGCCGAACCCGGTCGGCAAGCGAAATGTAGGCCAACCAGGCGGCGCCGCCAATAGGCAATCGCATAAAAGTTCGCGATTTCCTGCCTGCCGGTTACTGCAGTGCATCAGCACATGCCCGAAAAACAGGGCGGACGATCGCCCCGGTGGTCTCGGCCAGGAGCGACGGAATGCCCGTCGGTTTGCCCCAAACCCCTTGAAAACAGCGGTTTTCTCGCCGCCATGCGGCACGGCGGCCGGGTCCGGGTGAGCGCCCGCGATGGGCGCGGCCGCCGGACCGACGCCGTGCTAACGCCGCCTCGTCCATGCTGGTCCTGCCATTCATCCGCAGGAGACACACCGATGGGTATTTCGCGTCATGCCACCGCGCACTGGGAAGGTGACCTCAAGACAGGCAAGGGACAATTGAGCACGCCGCAGAGCGGCCTGCTGGACAAGACCCGCTATGCCTTCAGCAGCCGCTTTGGCGATGAGAAGGGCACCAACCCGGAAGAACTGATCGCCGCCGCGCACGCCGGCTGCTTCACCATGGCGCTGTCGGCCAAGCTCACCGAGGCCGGGTTCGTGCCGACCTCGCTGGACACCGAAGCCAAGGTGGACCTTTCCATGGAAGGCGGTCCGCAGCTGTCGCAGATCACCTTGAAGGTGAAGGCCGTGGTGCCCAACATCGACGCCACCCAGTTCCGGGCGATCGCCGATGACGCCAAGCAGAACTGCCCGGTGTCCAAGGCGCTGAGCGCAGTGCCGATCAGTCTGGAAGCCGAGCTGGCGTAACGCCCGACGGGTGCTTCAGGGGTGCCGGCCAATGGTCGGCACCCGCAGCGCGGCGGTACCTGTGGGGCAGGCAGCAGCCGGTGTTACCAGTCCAGCGTGCCGCGGATGACCGTCTGCACCTGGCCGCCCGACCACACATCGCCGTTGGCATCGATATGCAGGCTGAGCCGCGCATCGTGGCCCACTTCGCGGCCCTGGCTCACCACATAGCGGCGTCCCGCGCCGGGCAGTGCATCGCGGCTGTCCAGCCACGCGGCCAGTACCGCGTTGGCGGCCCCGGAGGCGGCGTCCTCGAAGCGACGGCCGTTGCCCACGAACGCCCGCACCGCCAGGTCCCACGACGCGCCCGTGCTGCGCGCATAGGCGAACACGCCCATGCTGTCGGTGCTCTCGGCCAGTGCGGCGATCGCGTCCCAGTCCGGCCGCAGCGCACGCAGCGTGGCCTCATCGCGCAGTTCCACCACCCACCAGCTGCGCCCACCGGCCATGCGCGCCGGCGGCAATGCGCCCAGCGACCAGCCGGCCAGCGCGGCCTGCAGGCGCGGGTCATCCGGCTGCGCCACCTCGGCCACGCTGGCGCGCGGGGTGCGGATGGCGATGGTGCGGGCCGGGCCCGTGCCGTCCACCTGCAAGGGCAGGGTGCCGGCGATGCCGTCCTGCACCAGCACGCCGTCCACCGGCGCTGCCACGGCCTCCTCCAGCACCGCATGCGCGGTGCCCACGCTGGGGTGGCCGGCGAAGGGCACTTCCTTCTGCGGGCTGAACATGCGCAGGCGGTAGCTGCTGCCCGGCGCCTCCGGCGCGAACACGAAGGTGGTCTCCGGCAGCCGGGTCCAGCGGGCAATGGCCTGCATCGCCGCCTCGTCCAGGCCTTCGGCGTCCAGCACCACCGCCAGGGGGTTGCCGGCGCCGGGGTAGGGGGAAAACACGTCCAACTGCAGGAAACGGCGGGAAGTCATGGCGTCAGGGTCTGCGAAACGGTCGGGCAGCTTACCAATCCGGGACGGCCCCGGGCCCGGCGTCGGCGCGGCCCAGGTGCCCGCGCAGGCCCTGCCGGGGCCGGGCTTGGCATAGAATCGGGAGTTCGGCCGGTGTGCCGGGCGAATCCCCCCCCTCACTACGAAACCCTCTTTACTTCCATGTCAGCTTCCCCCCTTGTCGATCGTTGGATCGTACTGAAGTTCGGCGGCACCTCCGTGTCGCGTCGTCACCGCTGGGACACGATCGGGAAGCTGGCGAAAAAACGTGCGGAAGAGACCGGCGCGCGCGTGCTGGTGGTGGTGTCGGCGTTGTCCGGGGTCACCAATGAACTGACCGCCATTGCCGACGGCGCCGCCGACAGCCGCGCCCGCGTAGACGCGCTGGTGGCCCGCCACCGCGAGTTCCTGGTCGAGCTGGGGCTGGACGCCACCGCGCTGGATGAACGCCTGGCCGGCTTGTCCGGGCTGCTCGACGACCCGCGCGCGGCCAGCCGCCCGCTGGACTGGCAGGCCGACGTGCTGGGCCAGGGCGAGCTGCTGTCCTCCACCGTGGGCGCGGCGTACCTGCATGCCAGCGGCCTGGACTTCGGCTGGATGGACGCGCGGCAGTGGCTGGATGCGCTGCCGCCGCAGCCCAACCAGAGCGACTGGTCGCAGCGGCTGTCGGTGAACTGCCAGTGGCGCGCCGATGCCGACTGGGCCGCGCGTTTCCGCGCCCAGCCCACGCGCATGCTGATCACCCAGGGCTTCATCTCCCGGCACGCCGATGGCGGCACCGCCATTCTCGGCCGCGGCGGCTCGGACACCTCGGCGGCGTATTTCGGCGCGCTGCTGGGCGCCAGCCGCGTGGAAATCTGGACCGACGTGCCGGGCATGTTCAGCGCCAACCCGCGCGACGTGCCCGATGCGCGCCTGCTGACCCGCCTGGACTATTACGAAGCGCAGGAAATCGCCACCACCGGCGCCAAGGTGCTGCACCCGCGCTCGATCAAGCCGTGCCGCGACGCCGGCGTGCCGATGGCCATCCTGGACACCGAGCGCCCGGAACTGCCGGGCACCAGCATCGACGGCAACGCCGCGCCGGTGCCGGGGGTGAAGGCGATCAGCCGCCGCAACGGCATCGTGCTGGTGTCCATGGAAGGCATTGGCATGTGGCAGCAGGTCGGCTTCCTGGCCGACGTGTTCGGGCTGTTCAAGAAGCACGGGCTGTCGGTGGACCTGATCGGTTCGGCCGAAACCAACGTCACCGTGTCGCTGGACCCCTCCGAGAACCTGGTCAACACCGACGTGCTGGCCGCGCTGTCGGCGGACCTGTCGCAGATCTGCAAGGTCAAGATCATCGTGCCGTGCGCGGCGATCACCCTGGTCGGGCGCGGCATGCGTTCGCTGCTGCACAAGCTGTCGGACGTGTGGGCCACGTTCGGGCGCGAACGCGTGCACATGATTTCGCAGTCGTCCAACGACCTCAACCTGACCTTCGTCATCGATGAAGCCGACGCCGACGGCCTGCTGCCGATCCTGCACGCCGAGCTGATCGACAGCGGTGCGATGCCGGTGGAAGAGGGCGAAGTGTTCGGCCCGCGCTGGCGCGAGATCGCCGGCACCGTGCGCCCGCGCGAAACCGCCTGGTGGCGGGGCCAGCGCGCGCACCTGCTGACGCTCGCCCAGGCCGGTACGCCGCGCTACGTGTACAACCTGCCCACGGTGCGTGCGCGTGCACGCGCGCTGACCGCGATCAAGGCCATCGACCAGCGTTACTACGCGATCAAGGCCAACTCGCACCCGGCCATCCTGGAAGTGCTGGAGCAGGAAGGCTTCGGCCTGGAGTGCGTGTCGCACGGCGAGCTCAAGCACGTGTTCAACACGCTGCCCACGCTGTCGCCGCGGCGCGTGCTGTTCACCCCCAGCTTCGCCCCGCGGGCCGAGTACGACGCCGCGTTCGCGCTGGGTGTCACCGTGACCGTGGACAACGTGGAAGCGCTGCAGCGTTGGCCGGACCTGTTCCGCAACCGCGAGCTGTGGCTGCGCGTGGACCTGGGCCGTGGCGAAGGCCACCACGCCAAGGTCCGTACCGGCGGCAAGGACTCCAAGTTCGGCCTGCCGATCGCCCGCGTGGACGAGTTTGTGCGCCTGGCCACCGAGCTGGGCACCCGCGTGGTGGGCCTGCATGCGCACCTGGGCAGTGGCGTGGAAACCGCGCAGCACTGGCGCCTGATGTGCGATGAGCTGGCCGGTTTCGCGCGGCGCATCGGCAGCGTGGAAACCATCGACATCGGCGGTGGCCTGCCGATTCCGTACAGCGCCGACGACGAACCGTTCGACCTGGACGCCTGGGCCGTCGGCCTGGCCGAGGTCAAGGCCGTGCACCCGGCGTTCCGGCTGGCGATCGAACCGGGTCGCTACCTGGTGGCCGAATCGGGCGTGCTGCTGGCCACGGCCACCCAGGTGATCGAAAAGGACGGCGTGCGCCGCGTGGGCCTGGATGCCGGCATGAACACGTTGATGCGCCCGGCCCTGTATGACGCCTGGCACGATATCGAGAACCTGAGTCGGCTCGGCGGCTACGCCGAGGCCGCGTTCGACGTGGTCGGCCCGATCTGCGAGTCCAGCGATGTGTTCGGCAAGCGCCGCAAGCTGCCGGTCTCGACCGCGCCGGACGATGTGATGCTGATCGCCGATGCCGGTGCCTACGGTTACGTCATGGCCAACACCTACAACCAGCGCGAGCTGCCGCGCGAGGACGTCATCGATGACGGTCCTTGACCGCCGCCTGCCGCCCACCCTTGAAGACGCGCCGTGCACACGCACGGCCGCCCTCTGAACCGGATACACCATGACTGCTTTCGATAAACACCAGGTTGCCGTTTTCCGCTTCGTCCGCTGCGATTTCGCCGCGGATACCGGCGTGGCGCAGCTGGTCTATGCCTTCGACGACGGCCCCGAGCTGACCGAGACGGTCACCATTCCGGGCGCGCCGTTCGCGCTGGACGGCGCGCGTGCCGAGGCGGTGCAGCGTGCCCTGCGCCTGCTCCACCTGATTGCCGGCGTGAGCTACTACAAGGCCGGCGTGCCCGACCAGGTCCGCATCGACAGCTACAGCATCGATGCGGCGACCGCGGCGCTGGTCGAGGAGATCTACCTCAACGGCCTGGGCGAGTTCGCCTACCGCAACGGCCTGAACCTGCGCGGGCGCTTCCGCCTGCCGGCGGACGGCGAGGCATTCAGCGCCCCGGCGGTGGGCCTGCGCGAACACGCGCTGGTGGCCATTGGCGGCGGCAAGGATTCGCTGGTCAGCATCGAAGCCCTGCGCGGGCTGGGCATTGCCGAAACGGTCACCTGGATCGGCGGTTCGCAGTTGATCCGCGCCTGCGCCGAACGTACCGGCCTGCCCACCTTGAACATCGGCCGCGCGCTGGCCCCGGAACTGTTTGAACTGAACCGCCAGGGCGCATGGAACGGGCATATCCCGGTGACCGCGGTGAACTCGGCGATCATGGTGCTGGCCGCGCTGCTGCAGGGCGTGGACCAGGTGGTGTTCTCCAACGAGCGCTCGGCCAGCTACGGCAGCCAGATTCCCGGCACTGGCGAGGTGAACCACCAGTGGTCCAAGGGCTGGGCCTTCGAGCAGGCGTTCGGGGAATACCTGGAGCAGCACGTGGCCGCCGACCTGCATTACTACTCGCTGCTGCGCCCGCTGTCGGAGCTGGCGGTGGCGCGGCAGTTCGCCAAGAGCGATGTCTACGACGCGCACTTCTCCAGCTGCAACCGCAACTTCCACATCCTGGGCGAGCGCCCGGTGAACCGCTGGTGCGGGGTCTGCCCGAAGTGCCACTTCGTGTTCCTGGCGCTGGCCCCGTTCATGCCCAAGACCCGCCTGGTGGCGATCTTCGGCCGCAACCTGCTGGACGATCCGGAGCAGGCCGGCGGCTTCGATGCGCTGCTCGAATTCCAGGACCACAAGCCGTTCGAATGCGTGGGCGAAGGCCGCGAATCGCGCGCGGCGATGGCCACCCTGGCGGCGCGCCCGGAGTGGGCCGAAGATGCGCTGGTGAAGCGTTTCGTCAGCGAGATCCAGCCGCAGCTGGACAGCACCGAGCTGGGCATCGCGCCGTTGCTGGTGCTGGAAGGCGAGCACCGCATCCCGGCGTCGATCTGGGAGCGCCTGCGTGCGAATTTCGCAGCTTGAGGGCAAGCGCGTTGCGTTGTGGGGCTGGGGACGGGAAGGGCGCGCCGCCTTCAACGTGCTGCAGCAGCGGCTGCCGTCGCTGCCGCTGACCCTGTTCTGCCCCGAGGCCGAGGCGGCGGCGGCGCGCGCGGAAACCGCCGGCGCGTTGACCGTGCGGTCGGACGTGAGCGGGGAGGCATTGGCCGCGTTCGAGGTGGTGATCAAATCGCCGGGCATCAGCCCGTATGGCGAGGCGGCCCTGCACGCCACGGCGGCGGGCACGCAGTTCATCGGCGGCACCTCGCTGTGGTTTGCCGAGCACGCCGCGGCCGATGGCACCGTGCAGGACACCGTGTGCGTGACCGGCACCAAGGGCAAGAGCACCACTACCTCGCTGCTGGCGCACCTGCTGCGCGCGTCCGGCGCGCGCACCGCGCTGGTGGGCAATATCGGCCTGCCGTTGCTGGAAGTGCTGGACCCGCAGCCGGCGCCGCAGTACTGGGCGGTGGAGTTGTCCAGCTACCAGACCGGCGAGGTCGCGCGCAGTGGCGCGCACCCGCAGGTGGCGATCGTGCTGAACCTGTTTCCCGAACACCTGGACTGGCACGGCAGTGAAGCGCGCTACATCGCCGACAAGCTGCGCCTGGTGACCGAGGCGCAGCCGCGCATCGCCGTGCTCAATGCCGCCGATCCGCACCTGGCCGCGTTGTCGCTGCCGCACAGCCAGGTGGTGTGGTTCAATCAGCCGCAGGGTTGGCACATGCGGGGCGAGGTGGTGTATCGCGGCGAACACGCCGTATTCGATACCGCCAACACGCCCCTGCCCGGGCGGCACAACCGCGGCAACCTGTGCGCGGTGCTGGCCGCGCTGGAGGCGCTGGGGCTGGATGCGGCGGCGCTGGCACCGGCCGTGCAGGACTTCCGCCCGCTGCCCAATCGCCTGCAGACCGTGGGTACGCGTGATGGCCTGACCTACGTCAACGATTCCATCAGCACCACCCCGCACGCCAGCCTGGCCGCGCTGGACTGTTTTGCCGGGCAGCGCATCGCGCTGCTGGTGGGCGGGCATGACCGCGGCCTGGACTGGCACGACTTCGTGCAGCACATGGCCCACGACGTGCCGCCGGTGGAGATCATCACGATGGGGGCCAACGGCCCGCGCATCCATGCATTGCTGCAACCGCTGGCCGATGCCGGTCGCTTCGGGCTGCATGCAGCGGCTGACTTGGCCGAGGCGATGCAACTGGCCCGCACCGCACTGGGCGGGCAGGGCGGGGTGGTGTTGATGTCGCCGGGCGCGCCCAGTTACGGGGTGTACCGCGACTACGTGGCACGCGGCCGCCACTTCGCCGCACTGGCCGGGTTCGACCCGGAGGCGATCACCGCCATCGCCGGCATCGGCATCGCGTAGAGCCGACCGTTGGTCGGCTGCCGTCGCGCTTGCCCATCCCGCCGGGCCTCAATGCATCACCCGTCCTGATCCCCCATGAACAGGTACTCGCCCTCGATCAACTGCTGAAGGTACGCATCGAAATTCGGCGCGATCACCACATAGCTGTCCGGATCATGCAGGTAGCGCACCACCTGCCCGACAACGCCGCCGGGCGCGGGATCGAAATCCAGGTACAGCATCGAGGTGCCGCCATTGTTCACGCAGTGCGCGAAGCACAGGCGCTGTCCCATCGGCAGGTCGGCATCAATGCCGGCGCCGAGGATGTCGGCGTCTTCCTCCAGCCATTCCTCGTAGATCGAGCGGATGCTCTCGCCCCAGCTGTCCCACTGGGCGGTGTCTTCGAAGATCTGTTCGATCGACCGCAGGTAGTACGGGTAGCTGCCCAGGTCCGAGCCGAGCATCGGGACACAGACCTCGCCCTTTGGATATTCGCGGAAGTGCGTGCCGTCCACGCGCGAAAGCAGCTCGACCAGGCTGTCCGGCACCTGCGGCCACCGCGCACGCAGGCGCTGCAGGTCGGCCTCGCTGGCGCCTTCGGTCCACGCCCATTGCGGGGCATCGTCCTCGGGCAGCCGCGGGATCAGTCCACTTAGAAAGCGATCAACAGTGTTCATTCAGTGCGCAAAGTAACGACCAAAGGGCAGAAGCAGGCAATGAAGATGCGCCTTTCTGGTAGTGTAATCCAACGCCCATTTTGTCCTGCGGTAGTGTCGAGACTCCGCAAGGGATTCAGAAGACTGTGAGACGAAGTGATGAGAATCATAGGAGGGGAGGCACAGCTTACCCGCGAAGACTTCTGCGATTTGTCGAAGAGCACGGGGTTGCTGCTCCCAAGTGAGTTTGTGGATTTCTACTTGGAAAACAACGGCGGATATCCAGATGTTGATCCCGGTGGGGTGAATCCGCTTCTGTTGAACTGTTTTCTTTCGATCCGCTACGGCGATGTCACGATTGGTGCGGCCTATCAAGCGTTGGTGAGAAGCAACCCGGCGTTGGACGGTTGTATTCCTTTCGCATATGACGACAGCGGGAATATTTTTCTTCTGTCAGCAAAGGCCGATGAGACGGGGGTGATCTATCTTTGGTTTCCCGACGAAGGTGAATTGGAAACTATTTTCGGATCCTTCACTGAATTTCTTCGAGCTCTGCTTAATGGGCAGGAAGACACGTAGCAAGATGCCTTGGGCTATCCAACCACATCTGCGTCACGCCGCCAATGCAGAATGCGATGCGGGAGGGGCGATTAGGGCTTGATCCCCTCCCTCCCCTTTTTCTGGAGCAGGCGCATGAACCGTTGGCGTTGCGGTGTGGCGATGGTACTGGGACTGGCGGCGATGCCAGCGATGGCGGCAATGAAGACCCAGCCGGTGGAATGGCAGCTGGACGGCACCACCTTCAGTGGCGTGCTGGTCTATGACGACGACGACAGCGACAAACGCCCCGGGCTGGTGATGGTGCCCAACTGGAAGGGCGTCAATGACTCGGCCATCGCCAAGGCCAAGCAGTTGGCCGGTGACGACTACGTGGTGCTGGTGGCCGATGTGTACGGCAAGGGCGTGCGCCCGAAGACCGACGCCGAGGCGGGGCCGGTGGCGACCAAGCTGCGCAACGACCGCCCGGTGCTGCGGGCGCGCGCGCTGAAGGCCATCGACGTGCTCAAGGCGCAGGCGGGCAAGGCACCGCTGGATGCGTCGCGGATCGGCGCGGTCGGCTTCTGTTTCGGTGGCACCACCGTGCTGGAAATGGCCCGGGCCGGCGCACCGCTGGCTGGCGTGGTCAGCCTGCACGGCGGCCTGGGCTCACCGTTGCCGGCCAAGGCCGGTGGCACCCATCCCTCGGTGCTGGTGCTCAATGGCGCCGACGACAAGGGCGTGAGCAAGGACGACATCGCCAGCTTCGAGCAGGAAATGAATGCCGCCAAGGTCGACTGGGAATTCACCAACTACAGCGGCGCGGTGCATTGCTTCGCCGAAGCCGACGCCAACAGCCCGCCGGGGTGCCTGTACAACGAACGCGCCGCCAAGCGCGCCTGGAAGGCGCTGGACGAATTCTTCGAGGAGCGGTTCGAGACACGACGCCGGTAGAGCCGACCGTGGGTGGGCTGCACCGCGCAGGGCGCGGTGCATTTATCGGTGATCGTGGTGCTGGGGCGAAGGGCAGCCGACCAACGGTCGGCTCTACCTCGGAGGATTACGACCGTGGGGCGGCACGCCCTCCGTCAATGCGAGCGCTGCACCGCGTAACGGGCCAGTCCGCGCAGGGCGGCCACGGCATCGTTGTCGGCCAGGCCGTCGAGCGCGCGCTCGGCGGCATCGGCGTACTCCACGGCGCGGGCGCGGCTGTATTCCAGGCCGCCGGTGGCGTGGATGGCGGCCAGCACTTCGGGCATGGCCTCGGCATCGCCGTTCTGCACGATCGCGCGCAGGCGCTCGCGGGTGGTCGCGTCGGTGTGCGCCATGGCGTGGATCAGCGGCAGCGTGGCCTTGCCTTCGGCCAGGTCGTCGCCGAGGTTCTTGCCCAGTTCGTCGGCGTTGGCCGAGTAATCCAACACGTCATCGGCAATCTGGAAGGCATAGCCCAGCGCCATGCCGTAGTCGTACAGCGCCTGCTGGGTGGCGTCATCGACGCCGCTGGCCAGCGCGCCCAGGCGGGTGCCGGCCGCGAACAGCACGGCGGTCTTGCGCTCGATCACCCGCAGGTAGGCCGCTTCGTCGGTATCGGGGTTATGCACGTGCAGCAGCTGCAGCACCTCGCCTTCGGCGATGCGGTTGGTGGTGTCGGCCAGGATCCGCATGACCGGCATGCGGTCCAGTTCGACCATCAGCTGGAAGCTGCGCGAGTACAGGAAGTCGCCCACCAGCACGCTCGGCGCGTTGCCCCACAGGGCATTGGCGGTACTGCGGCCGCGGCGCAGGTTGGATTCGTCCACCACGTCGTCGTGCAGCAGGGTCGAGGTGTGGATGAACTCGATGATCGCCGCCAGCTGGTGGTGCTCGGGGCCGGCCTGGCCCACCGCGTGGCCGGCCAGCATGACCAGCATCGGCCGCAGGCGCTTGCCGCCGGCGGAGATGATGTGGTCGGCGATCTGGTTGATCAGCACGACATCCGAGGACAGTCGGCGGCGAATCAGCGCATCGACGGCGGCCATGTCGGTCGCGGCGAGCGTCTGGATCTGGGGCAGGCCCAGCGCGGGGCGGGTGTCTTCGGTGATGGTCATGCGGTCTGACTTTCAGGCTTGACCTTAATTATAGGCGGTGCCGTCGTGTTTCGCCCGCGAAGGCCGGCCACGACCCGCCGGCCGGTGGGCGGGTGGCCAGCCTGCACGCCGAAAGGACACCGGGTGGGCCCGCCCATGGTCCGGTCGGCCGGTGGCTCCGCAGGCCGGCCCAGCGCGCGCCAACGGGGCGTGTGACGTGAATACGTATGCATGCAGCGCCATCGCCGAAGGTGCAGGGCTAAGCTTGTCGGGTTCGTTTTGGCACCCCGTTCGGCGGGTGCATGGAAGCCCGGAGGGGGGCCCTCGATGTCGCAGACTCCATGGTGGCGCGGTGCCGTCATCTACCAGATCTACCCGCGCAGTTTCCTCGACGCCAATGGCGACGGGGTAGGTGACCTGCCCGGCATCATCGACCGGCTGGAGTACGTTGCCGCGCTGGGCGTGGACGCCATCTGGGTGTCGCCGTTCTTCACCTCGCCGATGGCCGATTTCGGCTACGACATCGCCGACCATCGCGACGTGGACCCGCTGTTCGGCACGCTGGCCGATTTCGACCGGCTGCTGGCCAAGGCGCACTCGCTGGGCCTGAAGGTGATGATCGACCAGGTGTTCAGCCACACCTCGATCGACCATGCCTGGTTCCGCGAGAGCCGCCAGGACCGCACCAATCCGAAGGCGGACTGGTACGTGTGGGCCGACCCGCGCGAGGACGGCACGCCGCCCAACAACTGGATGTCGATCTTCGGCGGGGTGGCCTGGCAATGGGAACCGCGCCGGGAGCAGTACTTCCTGCACAACTTCCTGGCCGACCAGCCGGACCTGGATTTCCACAACCCGGCGGTGCAGCAGGCCACGCTGGACTACGTGCGCTTCTGGCTGGACCGCGGCGTGGACGGGTTCCGCCTGGACTCGATCAACTTCTGCTTCCACGACGCGCAGCTGCGCGACAACCCGGCCAAGCCGCTGGAAAAGCGCGTGGGCCGGGGGTTCAGCGCGGACAATCCGTACGCCTACCAGTACCACTACTACAACAACACCCAGCCGGAGAACCTCGGCTTCATCGAGCGCCTGCGCGGTCTGCTCGACGCCTACCCGGGGACGGTGAGCCTGGGCGAGATCTCCGCCGAGGACTCGCTGGCCACCACCGCCGAGTACACCGCGCCGGGCCGGCTGCACATGGGCTACAGCTTCGAGCTGCTGGTGAAGGATTTCAGCGCCGGCTACATCCGCGACACCGTGTCGCGGCTGGAAGCGACGATGACCGAAGGCTGGCCGTGCTGGGCGATCTCCAACCACGACGTGGAGCGCGCGGTCACCCGCTGGGGCGGCCATCCGGCCCAGCCGCGGCTGGCGCGGATGCTGGTGGCGCTGCTGTGTTCGCTGCGTGGCTCGATCTGCCTGTACCAGGGCGAGGAGCTTGGCCTGGGCGAGGCGGACGTGCCGTTCGAGGCGCTGCAGGATCCCTACGGCATCACCTTCTGGCCGAACTTCAAGGGCCGCGACGGCTGCCGCACGCCGATGCCGTGGATCGATGCGCCGCTGGCGGGGTTCACCAGCGGTGAGCCGTGGCTGCCGATTCCGGCCGAGCACCGCGCCGCGGCGGTGGCAGTGCAGGAGCATGACCCGCACTCGGTGTTGAACGCGTTCCGCCAGTTCCTGGCGTGGCGAAAGACGATGCCGACGCTGCTGGTGGGCGACATCGAATTCCTGCACACGGCCGAGCCGGTGCTGATGTTCGCGCGCCGGCATGCGGGGGAGACGCTGCTGCTGGCGTTCAACCTGGCGGCCGGCAGCGCGCGCGTGGTGCTGCCCGCCGGCCGCTGGCAGCCGATGCACGTGCCGGGCCCGGACGTGGGCCATGCCGACGGCGGGACGTTGGTGCTGCCGGCGCAGTCGATGTACTGCGCGCGCCTGGGCTGATTCGATTTCCGGTGGTATTGAGAGGGCGGGGCTTGATGGCCTCGCCCTTTTTTTTCCCTGGCTTGGGTCGGCCGCGTAACCGACGCTCGATGCTCATCTGCCTTGCCATGGCCGCCGACCCACTGTCGAGGGCGGGGCTGTGTGGGTTCGCGGGACCGTTGGGCGCCATGGATGGCGCCCACGAGCCTCCAGGGATGGATTCACGGCGTGTCCCGCGAACCCACACAGCCCCGCCCAGCCCGTAGACAACGGCGCTCGCAGCTGGGAAGCCGGCCAGCGGCCGGCACTACCCGGGACAAAGAAAAACCCCGCTGCCGAAGCAGCGGGGCTTTTGTTGGTGCGCCTACCGCAGGATCAGAACCTGTAGTTCACGCCCAGCATGTAGGTGCGGCCCCACTCGATGTACTCCAGCGGGCGGTCCTTGGTGCCGGCATAGGTGCGGTACGGCTCGTTGGTCAGGTTGCTTCCCTGCAGCAGCAACGTCAGCCCGTGCAGGCTGCTGTCGTCGGCGAAGGTGTAGCTGATCTGCGCGTCGGTCACGTTCTCGCCCACCACGTAGCGCAGCGTGCGGTTGCCGTTGAAGTTGCCGATCTCGCCAATGAAGTCCGACCGCCGACGCTGGCTCACACGGGCCTCGAACCCACTGCGCTCGTAGTACGCCGTGAAGTTGTACACCCGCTTGGACAGCCCCGGCAGACTGATCGGATCGCTGCCCACGCTGGACGCGCTTTCCGGATCCAGGATCTGGATGTTGCTGTCATTGAACGTCGCGCTGGCCTGCACGCCGAAGCCGCGCAGGGTGTCGGTGAACATGTCCAGCGGGAACGACGCCGTCAGCTCCAGCCCCTTCAGCTTGCCGCCCTTGCCGTTTTCCGGCGAGGAGAACGTGCCGGTGGTCAGCAGCGGGGCGGTCATGCCCGGCGGAATCACGTAGCTGGCCAGCAGGTCGCTGAAATCGTAGTCGTCGCGCGACTGCGTGTACACGTACGACTTCAGGTCCTTGTAGAAGATCGCCGCCGCAACGTAGGCCTTCTCGCCGAAGTACTTTTCATACGACAGGTCCAGTGCATTGGCGCGCCACGGATCCAGCAGCGGGTTGCCGCCGCTGCCGCCCGGCTTGCCGGTGGCCGTATCCACGCCGAACTCCAGGCCGGCGCGCATCTGGTCCACGCGCGGGCGTGCCACCTGCTTGGCCGCGGCGAAGCGCAGCGTCTGCTGGTGCGGGAACATGAACACCAGGTTCAAGCTCGGCAGCCAGTCGGTGTAGGTCTTGCCCGCATCGATCGGCAGCACTTCCTGGCCGGCCGGACGCGACCGGTCGAAGTAGTTGGACTGCGAACTCTGGTCGGTGCGCACCATCTGCACGCCGATGTTGCCGCGCACGCCCACCTCGCCGATGTCGGTGTTGATGTTGGCGCGGACCCAGGCCGTGCTGGTCTTTTCCTGTACCGTCCACGCCTTCGGAATCAGGTAGTCCAGGTTGGTGACCGGGTTGAACACCATGTAGCGGTCCACCGCGCCCGGCACGTTCCAGGCCGGAATGTAGCCCAGCCCGGCGAAGCCCAGGTTGACCGGGCGGTACTGCAGGTCGCCGGCGATGCTCGCATCGCCCTGGTCGCCGAGCAGGATGTTGCCCTCGGCCTGGGTCTTGTCCTTGCGGCGGTCGGCGTAGTTGACGCCCACGTCCACGTCGGCGAACCACTTCAGCGCCTCGGGCAGCGCGAAGGTCGCCTGCAAGCGTGCGGCCTTCAGGCGGTCTTCCACCTGCGGCACTTTGCCGTAGCCCGAGCCGTAGATGGTGTTGGTCAGGAACAGCGCATCGGGGTTGGAGTAGTTCAGGCCCGGGGTGATCTGCGAGAACCCGTTCGGGTTGACCACTACGCCCACCGTATCCAGCTGCGGCATCGGCGTGAGCTGCAGGTTGCTTTCCAGGTTCAGCTCGTTGCGGGTCGCCTTGGAGTAGTTGACGTCCGCCACCACCTTGACCGATTCAAAGTTGAACTCGTTGTTCCAGCCAAACGCGTCGATCTTGTCCTTGCGCTTGTTGTACATGCCGCGCACCAGCGGATACACGCCGCTGGCCACGCCGCCGGTGAAGGTGCCATCGGCGTTGACCTGCGGGTTGCTGATCAGCAGGCCCGGGGTGTAATTGCCGTTGTAGTTGCTGAGATTGAGCTCGAACTGGTTGGCGGTGTCGATCTGCTCGGCTTCGGTGTGGAACGCATCCAGGGTGCTGGTCCACACGTTGGACGGGCGGAACTGCACGGTGGCCATCACGCCGTCGCGCTTGGTGTTGCCGGTGCGACGCAGCGCCTTGATGCCGTCGGAGAACACCGTGCCCGGCGCCAGCCCGGGGCGGTTGCCCTGGTCGGTCTGCTCGGTGGTCCACGGCTCGTACAGGCCCACCTGGTTTTCCTGGATCGGCATGTCGCTGTGTGCGTAGCCGATCGCAACACCCCAGGTGTTGTCCATGAACTGGTCGATGTAGCTGGCGCTGAAGCGGTTGCCGTAGGGGTCCACGTTGGCCGCCTTGCCCAGCGAGCTCTTCTGGTAGCGGCCGCTGATGGCGATCACGCGCTCGGCGAAGCTCAGGGGGCGCGCGGTCTGCATGTCGATGGTGCCCGACAGGCCCTGGCCGACCAGCGCCGCATCGGGGGTCTTGTACACCACCACGCCATTGACCAGTTCCGAGGGGTACTGGTCGAACTCGACGCTGCGGTTGTCGCCGGTGCTGACCACTTCACGCCCGTTGAGCAGGGTGGTGGCGAAGTCGGGCGACAGGCCGCGCACGCTGATCACCTGGGCGCGGCCGGCGACGCGCTGGGCGGCCAAACCGGGCAGGCGCGAGATGGATTCGCCGATGCTGACGTCGGGCAGTTTGCCGATGTCTTCGGCCGAGATCGCCTCGACCACCGAGGTGGCGTCCTGCTTGATCGCAATGGCGTTCTCGATGCCGCGGCGGATGCCGGTGACCTGCACGGTGTCCAGGTTGGTGGCCGCGGTCCCGCTCGGCGGGGTGGCGGTAGTGGGTTCGGCGGTCTGCGCCGACGCCATCAACGGCGTCAGGGCGACGGCCAGCGCGATACTCAGCGCGCTGCGCTTGCGGTTCAACATTTTCCCCTCCCAGGCAATGTTGCCAATCGATTTTTTGGTTGCCCGGAGACCCGGGAGCGTCACGGCACGGTGGCCGTTGACTGCGTGGCTATGGTAGGCAGCGGGTCGGCTGCGGGAACCACCCTGCATACGTATTCAATGGCATTTGCAGCGTTGGAATCGGTTACAGGTGCGTCATCGCATTCGTGCTGCCGCGCCACGGTTTGCCATGCAAACCATGGATACCCGTCATGGGCTACGTCGAGACCTCTGATCAGGTCTACAGCGGGGTAAAGCGGATCGCCTGGCCGCCGCCCGGCGCAAGCAACAGCGTCAGTGCATCGGCGCTGGTGACCTCGCGGGTTTCGCGCACGAAGGCGAACGGGTTGCTGCGGAAATCCGCACCGTCGCCGTCACGGTAGATCTCGGCGCGGTAGCGCACGCCCGGGTCCAGGAAGCCCAGCGATACCGGCAGCACGCGGCCGTGTTCGTCGGTGATGCTGCCCAGGAACCAGTCGCGGCTGTTGCGGTCCCTGCGCACGATCGTCACATAGTCGCCGACCTCGCCGTTGAGCACGCGGCTGTCCTCCCAATCCACCGCCACGTCCTCGATGAAGCGGAACGCCTCGCGGTGCTGCAGGTAGTGTTCGGGCAGGTCGGCGGCCATCTGGATCGGACTGTAGATCGCCACGTACAACGCCAGCTGCCGCGCCAGTGTGCTGGGGATGGCCTGGCCACCGCGCCCCTTCAGGCTGACGATGCCGGGGGTGTAATCCATCGGCCCGGACAGCATGCGCGTGAACACCAGGTTGACCTCGTGCTCGGGTGGGTTCGGCGGCTGCCCCCAGGCGTTGTACTCCATGCCGCGCGCGCCTTCGCGCGAGATCCAGTTGGGGTAGGTGCGGCGCAGCCCGGTGTCCTTGATCGGCTCGTGCGGGTTCACCGCGATGTGGCGTTCGGCCGCATCCTGCACCACCTTCAGGTGATGGCGGGCCATGAACTGGCCGTCGTGCCACTCGCGCCACAGCGGGCCGCCGGCCGGGTTGCGCCGGTCCACCTGGCCGTCGTCGCAGACATAGCCGCTCTTGAACGCATCCACGCCCAGCCGCGCATACAGGTCCAGCGCGGCGCCCAGCTGGTCTTCGTAATGCTCGATGGCGCAGCCGGTTTCATGGTGGCCGATCAGGTGCACGCCCTTCTTCGCGCCGTAAGCCGAGAGCGCCTCGATATCGAAGTCGGGCGTGGGCCGGGTGAAGTCGAAGTCGTAGCCGTTGCCCACCCAGTTGCCGTCCCAGCCGGGGTTCCAGCCTTCCACCAGCACGCCGCGGAAGCCGTGCGCGGCGGCGAAGTCGATCACCTTTTTCGTCTTGGCGGTGGTGGCCGCATGCCGGGGGCCGGTGGCCCAGCTTTCGTGGTCCAGGTGCATCGACCACCACACCCCCAGGTACTTGGACGGCTTCACCCAGCTCACATCCCCCAGCGCGTTGGGTTCGTTGAGATTGAGGATCAGGTCCGATTCCACCAGCCCACCGGCGCGGTCACTGATCTGCAGCGTGCGCCACGGGGTATCGAAGGGCAGGCTGCGGCGTACCTTCCAGCCTTCGGCCGACGGCGACAGCTGCGCGCGCAGGCGCTGGCCGTCGGTGCGGCGCAGCCACATGCCCGCGTAGTCGACCAGGGCGGCTTCATGGAGGGCGATGTGCAGGCCGTCTTTGCTGCGCAGGGTGATCGGGGTATGCACCAGCGGCACCTGGTCCAGCGGCGTGCGCTGGTACAGGTATTCGTAGTGGATCGGCTCGCCGGCCGGAATCCACCAGGCGGTGGCGGCCGGGGCGATCGCGAATTCGGTCAGTTCGTCGTCGATGATCGCCTCGCGCAGGCCGGGCTGCGTGGGGAAGCGGTAGCGGAAGCCCACCCCGTCATCGAAGGCGCGGAACACCACCTCGAAGCGGCGCTTGGCCCCGCTGCGCTCGCCCAGCTGCACCACCACTTCGTTGTAGTGGTTGCGTACCCGGCGGCGCTCGCCCCAGGGCTGTTCCCAGGTCTCATCGAACGTACGCGTGTGCTGGCCGAGCACCTCCAGGTCGCGGTCGAGCCGACCGTCGCGCAGCTGGAAGCCCAGCCGCGACGGCGCCACCACCGTCTCGCCGAAGCGTTCCACCTGGTAGCTGGGGGTGCCGCCATCAAGCTGCACCGAGACCCGCAGCACCTTGCCTGGCGACGCCACGCTGGCCACCGTGACCGGTTCGGCGGCCGCGCCGAAGGCCAGCAGCAACACAGCGGCAGCCAGCCAGGGCAAGCCGGTGGTGGTGCGTGATCCACGCAGTGAATGCGGGTGTTTCGTCGGCATTTTCCCCTCCCAAGGCGGCCGTTGTCTGGCTCGGACTATAGCCACGCCGTCCCGGTCGTCCCGCCGCTGCGCCATGAATACGTATGCAAGGCGACGCGCACCGGAGCCTGCCGTCTACCATGGGGCCAGGCACCCTGGGAGGGGGCCGCGCGCGCAACGCCACACCGGTGGACTGACCGGGAGGTGCCGACCTTGGCCGGCCCCGTGCGTTGCGTAACCACAACGCGTGCAAAGAGGGAGGGAGGCGCCGGGCGCAAGCCGGGTAGCCGCTTCGATGCTGAAGATGATCTGCCTGACCGCTGCCCTTGGGCTGGCGCTGGGTTCGACCGCAACCGCGGCGGACCTGACCTTCGACGGCCGCACCGCGCGCGCCGACACGGCCGCCGAGGGTGGCTTCCGCCTGCGGGCCGCCGGCCAGACGGTGGCCATTGCCGCCCCGCCAATGCGCAGCCGCACCGACAGCGTGCTGTTCGATGCCCTGTTCGCGCTCGCCCAGCAGGAAATGGACGCCGACCGCGTGGATGCGATCCGCGACCCGGCGTTCAACCAGGGCAACCCGGTGCCGTGCGACTGCTTCCAGACCGGCGAGCGCTGGCCTTACGTGTGGACCCGCGATGTCAGCTTCGCGGCCGACCTCGCGCTGGCCCGGCTGGACCCGCAACGCACCCGGCAGTCGCTGCAGTTCAAGTTGTCGCCCGCGCGCGACGGGCACACCCCGGGGCTGTTCGTGGCCCAGGACACCGGCTCCGGCGGCAGCTGGCCGATCAGCAGCGACCGGGTGGTGTGGTTCCTGGCTGCACGCCACCTGCTGGATGACCCGGCGTTCGCCGAGCAGACCTGGCAGGCGCTGCAGGCTACGCTCGCGCAGGACCGCGCAGCGGTGTTCGATCCGCGCATCGGCCTGTACCGCGGCGAGACCTCGTTCCTGGACTGGCGCGAACAGACCTACCCGGACTGGACCCGCCAGGACGTGCGCTTCATCGGCGATTCGTTCGCGTTGTCCACCAACGTGCTGCACTACCAGGCGCTGCGCCTGGCCGAGCAGCTGGCGCGCACCCGCGGCGACGCCCGCGCCACTGAGTACGCCGGCTGGGCCGACGCGTTGGCCACGCAGATCGACGCGCGCTTCTGGCGCGAAGATGCCGGCATGTACATGAGCTACATCGGCGAAGCCGCGCATCCGGTGCCTTATGCCAAGTACGACCTGCTGGCGCTCTCGCTGGGCGTGCTGGCCGACGTGTTCCCGGCCGACCGCGCCCGCCGCGCGCTGGCCGCCTATCCGGCAGTGGAGGGCGGCAGCCCGGTGGTGTGGCCGCAGGAAGCGCAGCAGCCGATCTACCACAACCGCGCGGTCTGGCCCTTCGTCAGTGCGTACTCGCTGCGCGCCGCGCGCCGGCTGGACGATGCCGCCCGTATCCAGCTGGAGATCGACTCACTGATGCGCGGCAGCGCGCTGGCCGGCTCCAACATGGAAAACTACGAGATGCGCCGCCTGGCCGTACATGTCGACGAGGGCGCATTGAGTGGCCCGGTGGTCAATTCGCCGCGCCAGCTGTGGTCGGTGGCCGGCTACCTGTCGATGGTGCTGGAAGGCGTGTTCGGCGTGGAGGCCGACGGCACGGTGGCCCCCAAACTGCCGACCGCGCTGGTACCGCAACTGTTCGGTGCGCGACGCAGCATCGAACTGGACGACGGCCAGCGCCGCTACATCCTCACGCGCCCGCGCACGCTGGACGGCGACCTGCTGGTGGCAAAGAAGATCGTGCGCCAGGGCAACACCGTCACCGTGCACTTGATGGCGCAGGCACCGGCCGCAGGGAGCGCCACTTCACGCCCGGCGGCTTCGGGCTCTGCAACCGCCTACGCCCCTCCCACGCCCGCCGCACCGACACCCACCGCACGCGGCACGACATGGTCGATTGCGATCCCGGCCAACCACGTGCTGTGGCGCGATGGTCGCCCCGTTACCGGCACCTCGCCGCTGCTGCTCACCGACGATGGCCACCAGCACTGTCTGAGCTTTACCCGCCGCGAGGGCGCGCTTGAATCGCTGCACAGCCCGACCACCTGCATCGGGCCGCAACAGCGTCTGCGCGGTGCCACCACGTGGAACTGGACTGCCACCAACCCCACCCGGGTGCGCGTACGCCTGCGCTACGACAACCCCAATGGGCCGATCAACACCGGCGTGACCGCTGCGGTGAAGCAGCTGGTGGTGCAGTGCCCGGGCCAGCCGGCGCAGCGTGCCAGCGTGGCGATGCCGCACAGCGCGGGTCCGCAGGATTCCACCGCCGCCGAATTCGATCTGTCCGGCGGGCGCTGTCGGTTCGCGCTGGAAGAGGGTTTCAACATGAGCGCACTGGCGCACTTTGCCACCTACAACGGCGGCAAGGGCGGGCGCGACGGCGTGCTCAACCAGGCTACGGTCAGCGCGCTGCTGATCGCGCCGATTGCCGCCACCGACGGGGATGCACGATGAGCCGCCCCGACAAGCCCACGCTGTCGTTCTGGCAGATCTGGAACATGTGCTTCGGCTTCATGGGCATCCAGTTCGGGTTCGCGCTGCAGAACGCCAATGCCAGCCGCATTTTCGAAACCCTCGGTGCGCCGATGGATGCCGTGCCCGGGCTGTGGATCGCCGCGCCGCTGACCGGGCTGCTGGTGCAGCCGGTGATCGGCTACTGGTCCGACCGCACCTGGACCCGCTGGGGCCGGCGTCGCCCTTACTTCATGATCGGCGCGGTGCTGACCACGCTGGCGCTGCTGGTGATGCCCAACTCGCCCACGCTGTGGATCGCCGCCGGCACGTTGTGGGTGCTGGACGCATCCATCAACGTGTCGATGGAGCCGTTCCGTGCCTTCGTCGGCGACCAGTTGGCGCCACGCCAACGGCCCACCGGCTACGCCATGCAGAGTTTCTTCATCGGCATCGGCGCGATCGTGGCCAGCTTCCTGCCCTTCGTGCTGGCGCACTTCGGCGTGGCCAACACCGCCGGGGCGGGGCAGGTGCCCGACACCGTGCGCTATGCGTTCTACGTGGGTGCGGTGGTGCTGCTGGCGGCGATCTGCTGGACGGTGTTCAGCACCCGCGAGTACGCGCCCGCCGAACTGGCCGGGTTCGCCGATGCCGAGCCGCCCGCGCACCAGACCGCTGCCGCCGTACGCGGGCCGGCACCCTGGCACCAGGCGGCGCTGTGGTTGGGGGTGGGCGTGGTACTGGCCGGGCTGATCGCCTGGCGCCAGGGCGACAAGATGCTGTACGTGCTGGCCGGCCTGTGTGCCGCCTACGGCGTGCTGCTGGGCTTGGCGCGGGTGCTGCCCGGCACCCATATGCTGGCGCAGATCGTGGGCGACCTGCGCACCATGCCGACCACCATGCGGCGGCTGGCCTGGGTGCAGTTCTTCTCGTGGTTCGCGCTGTTTGCGATGTGGATCTTCACCACCCGCGCGGTGGCCGGCGTCCACTTCGGTGCAACCGAGACCGAGTCGGCGGCCTACAACGAAGGCGCCAACTGGGTGGGCGTGCTGTTCGGGGCCTACAACGGCTTCGCGGCGCTGGCAGCGCTGCTGATTCCGCCGATGGTGCGCGCGCTCGGGCTGCGCTGGAGCCATCTGCTCAACCTGTGGCTGGGCGGCGCGGGACTGATCTCGATGATGTTCATCGACGATCCGCGCTGGCTGCTGCTGTCGATGGTCGGCGTGGGCTTTGCCTGGGCCTCGATCCTGTCGCTGCCGTACGCACTGCTGTCCGACAGCGTGCCGGCGGCCAAGATGGGCGTGTACATGGGCATTTTCAATTTCTTCATCGTGATCCCGCAGCTGGTGGCTGCCAGCGCGCTCGGCTTCGCCCTGCGTGCCTGGCTGGGTGGCCAGCCCATGCATGTGCTGGTGCTGGGCGGCTGCAGCCTGCTGGTGGCCGGTCTGTGCGTGCTGCGGGTTCCGTCCCGTCCGGAGGTGGTGTGATGCGTGGTGCGTTGTCTGTTGCTGTCCTGCTTGTTCTCTCCGCCGGCCAGGCCATGGCCGGGCCACGCCCGGACTACATCGGTACCACCGAGCCGTTCGCCAGCGATGCGGTGTACTTCGTGGTGACCGATCGTTTCGTCAACGGTGATCCGTCCAATGACCACCGCGACCAGGGCGGCAAACACCGCACCTTCGACATCCCGGTGCCTTGCCCGGACAAGGTGGACGGCAACATCGGCTACCTCGGCGGCGACTTCAAGGGCGTGCTGGACAATGCCGACTACATCCGCAAACTGGGCTTTGGCGCCGTGTGGATCACCCCGATCGTGGACAACCCCGACGAGGCCTTCACCGGCAGCAAGCCGATCAGTTGCACCAGCACCCTGACCGACCGCGGCAAGACCGGCTACCACGGCTACTGGGGCGTCAATTTCTACACGCTGGACGAGCACCTGCCCAGCGCCGACCTGGACTTCGCCGGGCTCACCCGCGGCCTGCACGCGGCCAAGCTGAAGGTGGTGCTGGACATCGTGGGCAACCACGGGTCGCCGGCCTGGACCATGCCCACGCGCCAGCCGCAGTTCGGCCAGATCTTCGACAAGGACGGCACCCTGATTGCCGACCACCAGAACCTGCCGCCGCAGCAGCTCGATCCGACGCACAACCGGCTGCACGCGTTCTACAACAGCATCGGCCCGGTCGACGGCAAGCACGGCTCGATCTTCGACGGCAACCTGGCCGAGCTGTCCGACTTCAACGAGCACAACCCGGCGGTGATGGACTACCTGGTGGGCGCCTACCTGCAGTGGACCGCGCAGGGCGTGGACGCGCTGCGCATCGACACCATCGGCTGGCTGCCGCACCCGTGGTGGCACGAATTCGTGGGCCGCATCCGCGCCGCGCACCCGGGCATGTTCATGTTCGGCGAGGCGTTCGACTACGACGCCGGCAAGATCGCCGAGCACACCTGGCCGGCCAACGCCAACGTCAGCGTGCTGGATTTCCCGCTGCGCGGCGCGCTGTCGTCGGTGTTCGGCACGGAGCAGAAGGGCTTCGAGACGCTGGCCGAACCGCTGCACCTGGTGGGCGGTCCGTACGCCAACCCGTATGAGCTGATGAGCTTCTACGACAACCACGACATGGCGCGTCTGGATGCTACCGACGCCGGCTTCATCGACGCGCACAACTGGCTGTTCACCGCGCGCGGCATTCCGGTGCTGTACTACGGCTCGGAAACCGGCTTCATGCGCAGCCGCGCCGAGCACGCCGGCAACCGCGCCTACTTCGGCCAGCCGCGCGTGGATGCCGCGCCGCAGAGCCCGATCTTCGGCCCGCTGCAGCGCATCGCCACCCTGCGCGAGGCGACCCCGGCGTTGCAGCGCGGCCTGCAGGTCAATGAGCGCCTGCAGGGTGACGAAGCGGTGTTCTTCCGCGTGCTCCAGCACGGCGACACCACCCAGACCGCACTGGTACTGCTCAACAAGGGCGACGCCGCGCGCAGCATCGAGGTCCGCCGCTACCTGCAGCCGGGCCAGTGGCGCGATGCGTTGGACGGGGGCAGCCAGCAGGTGCGCGGCAGCCTGAAAGTTGAGGTACCGGCGCATGGGGTGAAGGTGTTTGTGCTGGATGCCCCGGTGAAGCAGCCGGACCTGCAGGCCGAACTGCAGCGCGCCGTCGCCGACCAGCAGGCGCGCAGCGCACGCCTGGCCCGCTGACCGGTAGTGCCGGCCGCTGGCCGGCTCCCGGGACACTGTGGCGCAGTCGTGATGCCGGCCGCTGGCCGGCTCCCGGGACACTGTGGCGCAGTCGTGATGCCGGCCAGCGGCCGGCACTACCGGTACAATTCCGGCCCGCCACGTCCCGACATGCTGCCCATGACCGAACTGCCCCCGCAAACCCCGATCGAGACCCTGCTGCAGTCCGCAATGGACGGCCAGTTGCCGATCGGGTTGTTCATGAAGGCCTTCGTGGCTTCCGAGGTGGTGCTGCTCACCGGCAGCCTGGTCACGCCGGACGGCAGCGGATTTGACCCGTTGCTGTTCGACAAGCAGGGCGTGCTGCACGTGGCCGTGTTCACCGACATGGCGCGCGTGGGTTTCCACAGCCAGCAGGCGCCGCATACGATCCGCATGCAGATGATCGAGGTGCTCAAGCGCGTACCCGGCGGGTACGGGGTGGTGGTCAACCCGGGCACGCGGCTGGGGCTGGAGCTGTCGGCGGCGGGGATCGGCGAGATTCTGAAGGATTTTGCTTGATCGAAGGCCGCCTTTTACGCGGCATCGACATTACTTAATCGGTCCTCATCGCGAGGCGCCGGTCACACAATTTCTACACAGAACCCGTTGCTAGACTCGCCGCGTCGAAATTGGCGAATCTATGCAGACACAAATCTCCCGCGTCACCACCGGCATCCAGGGCCTGGATCAGATCCTCCGCGGCGGCTTCCCGCAAGGGCGGCTGTACCTGCTGGAGGGCCCGCCCGGGTCGGGCAAGACCACGCTGTCGCTGCAGTTCCTGCTGCAGGGGCTGAAGCAGGGCGAGCGCTGCCTGTACATCACCCTGTCCGAGACCGCCGAGGAACTGCGCGAGGTGGCCAATGCGCACGGCTGGTCGCTCGACGGGCTGCACCTGTTCGAGCTGGGCTCGGCCGAGGACGCGCTGGGCAACGGCCGCCTGCAGTCGGTGCTGCATTCGTGGGAAGTGGAGCTGGATGAAACGGTCAACCTGATCCTGGGCGAAGTGGAACGCATCGGGCCCAGCCGGGTGGTGTTCGACTCGCTCTCCGAGCTGCGGCTGCTGGCGCAGGATTCGCTGCGCTACCGTCGCCAGATCCTGGCGTTGAAGCAGTTCTTCGCGCCCAAGAGCACCACCGTGTTCCTGGTCGATGACCTCACCTCCACGGCGGAAGACCGCGACGGGCAGCTGCACAGCCTGTGCCATGGCGTGGTGTCGCTGGAACGGCTGACCCTGGACTTCGGCCCCGCCCGACGCCGCCTGCAGGTACAGAAGCTGCGCGGCGTGGACTTCGTGGCCGGTTACCACGACATGGTGATCCGCGCCGGTGGCCTGGACGTCTTCCCGCGCCTGATCGCCAACCAGCACCACGACCAGTTCCACGGCACGCCGATCGGCAGTGGCGTGGACGAGATCGACAACCTGCTCGGCGGCGGTCCCCTGCGTGGCACCTGCACGCTGCTGACCGGCCCGGCCGGCAGCGGCAAGACCAACGTGGCGCTGCAGTACATCTGGGCCGCCTGCGAGCGCGGCGAGCGCTGCTGCATCTTCGAGTTCGACGAGCGCGTGGGCACGCTGCTGGCGCGGGCCAGGGCACTGGACATCGACCTGCACCGCCACCTGGAGTCGGGCCAGCTGGAAATCATGCAGATGGACCCGGCCGACATCTCGCCCGGTGAGTTTTCCTGGAACATCCAGCGGGCGGTCGAGGAGCGCGGTTGCAGCGTGCTGATGATCGACAGCCTCAACGGCTACGTGGCGGCCATGCCGCAGGAAAAGCAGCTCATGCTGCAGCTGCACGAGATGTTGTCCTACCTCAACCAGAAGGGCGTGGTCACGTTCCTGGTCAACCCGCAGCACGGTCTGGTGGGCACCATGTCCACGGGCAACCTCAACGTGTCCTACATCGCCGATGCGGTGATCCTGTTCCGCTTCTTTGAAGCGCAGGGACGGATCCGCAAGGCGATCTCGGTGATAAAGAACCGCGGGGGTGCACACGAGGACACCATCCGCGAGCTCAAGATCGACGGCCGCGGGCTGTCGCTGAGCGGCCCGCTGAAAGAGTTCAAGGGGATCCTGACCGGCACTCCGGAATTCGTGGGCGACAGCGCAGCGCTCCTGGGCCATCCCTATGCCGGATGACGGCGGTGCGGGTGTGGTGCACATCGTTGCGCCGTTCGGACGCGATGCCGACAGCATCGCCGCGGTGCTGCGCAGTGCGGGGCTGAGTACCGCCGTCTCGCCCAGCCTTGCCGCATTGGCCGACGTGCTCGATGCACAGGCCGGCGCGGTCCTGGTGACCGAAGAAGCCGTGGCCAGCGGCACCGACGCGTTGCTGGCGGCGCTGGCCGGGCAACCCACCTGGTCCGATCTGCCGTTCATCCTGCTGCGTTCGCCGCGCGCGCACCGCCGCTCGCCCGCCGAAGGGCTGCTGCCGCGCGCGCTCAACGTGGTCGAGCTGGACCGTCCGCTGGGCAGCATCTCGCTGCTCAGCGCCGTGCAGGGCGCGCTGCGTGCGCGCGAGAAGCAGTACGTGGTGCGCGACCAGATGCAGGCGCTCGCCGACAGCCGCGTGGCGCTGGTCCGCAGCGAAGCCGAGCTGCGCCTGATCGCCGACGCCATGCCGGTGCTGATCGCCTTCGTCGACCGCTCGCTGCATTACCGGTTTGCCAACAAAGCCTACGAGGCATGGTTCGATCTGCCGGTCGGCAAGGTCATCGGCCAGCACGTCAGCGCGGTGATCGGTCCCGAGGCGTGGGAGTCGCGCAAGCCGGCGATGGCGCGCGCCCTGGCCGGGCGCGAGTCGCTGTTCGAGGCCAGCTGGCCGCGCCGGGATGGGCGCCGCCGCGACGTGGAGGTGCGCTACTCGCCCCGCTTCGGCGCCGATGGCAGCCCCGACGGCTTCCACGTGTTCGTCACCGACATCACCGCCTCCAAGGTGGCGCTGGAGGTCAGCCGGCAACACGCCCAGCAGCTGGAGGTGATGGTGGCCCAGCGCACCCGCGAGCTGGAAGCGCAGATGGCCGCGCGCGAAGCCAGCGAGGCCGCGCTGCGCCAGTCGCAGAAGATGGAGGCCATCGGCCAGCTCACCGGTGGTATCGCGCACGACTTCAACAACATGCTCACCGGCATCCTGTCGGCGCTGGACATCGTGCGGCTGCGGCTTGAAAAGGGCCGCTACGACGACCTGGAGCGCTTCCTGGATACCGCCACCGCGTCCAGCCAGCGTGCGGCCAGCCTGACCCAGCGCCTGCTCGCGTTTTCGCGCCGGCAGTCGCTGGATTCCAAGCCGGTGGAGCTCAATGAACTGGTGGGTTCGCTGCAGCACCTGCTACGCAGCACCCTGGGCGAAACGGTACACATCCAGACCCGGCTGGCGGCCGATCCGCTGCATGCCGCGCTGGACACCAACCAGTTCGAGAGCGCGGTGCTGAACCTGGCAATCAATGCACGCGATGCGATGCCCAATGGCGGCCAGCTGGAACTCAGCACGTCGCTGGTGCGGGTCGGCGAGGGGGTGTCGGCCACCATACCCGCCGGCGTCTACGCCGTGGTCGGGGTGGCCGACACCGGCACCGGCATGCCGCCGGAGGTGGTGGAGCGCGCGTTCGAGCCGTTCTTCACCACCAAGCCGATCGGCAAGGGCACCGGCCTGGGCATGTCGATGGTGTATGGCTTCATGCAGCAGTCCGGTGGCCACATCGCCATCGACTCGGTGCCCGGCCAGGGCACCACCATTTCGCTTTACATCCCGCTGGCCGAGCCTGCGGCGGAGCCGGACGCCGCCACCAGCGCAGCCGAAGTCTCGCTGGGCGCCGGCCAGTCCATCCTGGTGGTCGAGGACGACGAACAGGTGCGCATGTTGGTGACCGTGGTGCTGGAGGACTTGGGCTATCAGGTGGAGGTGGTGGGCGATGCCAATGGCGCGATTCCGATCCTGCAGTCATCGCGCGGCATCGACCTGCTTGTTACCGACGTCGGCCTACCCGGGCTCAACGGTCGCCAGCTGGCCGAGATCGCGCGACAGTCCCGCCCGACGTTGCCGGTGCTGTTCATGACCGGCTATGCCGAGAAGGCTCAGGAGCGTGCATCGTTCCTGGAGGCTGGCATGGCGATGATCGCCAAACCCTTCCTGCTGGACGCATTCAGTGCTGCAGTACGCCAGTCGATGGCGGAGGCGCAGGTGTCCAAGACGGTCTGATGGGGGCATGGAGGATGGCGCCGCCACGCTTCGCCGTCGGCGTGGGTGTTGGTCTAAGCTGGGCAGCCATCAACGAAGGAGCGTGCTCGAATGAAATGGAAGACGTGGGCCATTGCCGCAAGCGCGGTCGCCGTCACCGCAGTGGGTATCGGCTATGCCAGCGCGTGGATGTCGTTGTCGGGTTGCCAGGACGCCACCTACGCTGACATACAGCTCAGGAACGTTTTTGGCAGGGATTTGTGGGGAAACAAGATTGTCATGCTGCGCAGCGACCTGTCAGCGCACGTGACAGGCCCTTTCAGCGTCGACGTCTGGTACATGGTCCCCCGCGATCTGCATGGGGTCCGGCACCGTCAGCAGTGCCAGGCGCTGCCTTGGCGGCAGCGCCTGGGTCCCAGGCACGACTATCATATGATCTGAAGCGCGCTTACAGGCTGACCTTGCGCCGGTTGTCGTCGCTGACCCGGTCGATCAACTTGTTGTACGGATCAAACCCGGCCTCGTCCGGCTTGCCGTCCACCACCACGGTGATCGTCGGTGCCGCCTCGGTAATGTGGTGGCGCTGCAGGTACAGCACCTTCTGGTCGCGCTCCTTGCCCGAGGGGGCGTTGGCGAACACGCCCACCTCGATCCAGTCGTCCATGTTGCCGGCGGTTTCCTTGCCGCTGCCGTCGGCGTAGCGCTTCTCGGCGTGCAGCGTCAGGGTGACCTCGTACCTGCCATCGGCCCGCTTGCGTGCCTTGGCGTCCAGCAGCCGGTTGTCATACAGGGTGATCTTCTCGAACAGGTCGGTGACCACCTGCTGGCGGTCGGCCGGGGTTTCGGCGCGGATGTAGCCCAACAGCTCGCGTGAGGTGGTGTACGGCGGCTGCTGGTAGCCCTTGTCCTGCAGGAAGCGCTTGAGCGCGCGGTTGAGCGCGGCCTCGCCGATCTCCTCGCGCAGGCGGTAGAACACCAGCGAGCCCTTCTGGTAGTGGATGTACTGCTGGTTCTCTACCCGCTCCAGCGGCAGCTCCTCGATGCGCTCGCCGCCGCGCCCGGCCAGGTAGCGGTCCAGTTCGGTCTTGAGGAACTGACGCATGTGCGCGCGCCCATATTCCTTCTCCATCACCATCAGCGCCGAATACTGCGACAGCGACTCGGACAGCACCGTGGCACCCTGCACATTCGCGCCGATCACCTGGTGCGCCCACCACTGGTGCGCGATCTCGTGCGCGGTCACGTAGAACACGTAGTCGATCTTGTCCGGGTCACGCAGGTCGGCGATGAAGCCGATCGACTCGGAATAGGGGATGGTGTTGGCGAAGGACTGCGCGAAGCTCTGGTAGCCGGGGAACTCGATGATGCGCACCTGGCGGTGCTGGTACGGGGTGAAGTTGGCCTCGTAGTACGCCAGCGACTTCTGCACCGCCTCGATCATCCGGTCCACGTTGTAGACGTGGCGGGGATCGTAGTACACCTCGATCGGGATGTCCTTGTACATGCCGCGCTTGACCTCCCAACGCGCGGACAGGTACGCGTAGAAGTTGAGCATCGGCCGGTCCATGGCATAGCGGAAGCAGCGCCGCCCATCCACCGTCTTCTCCTCCTGCAGGTAGCCGGGCGCCAGTGCGATCTGGTCCGGCGCCGTGCAGATGGTGGTGCGGAAATCGAGCCAGTCGGCATCATCGGAGATATAGGTGTTGGCGCGCGCGGCCTCATCCTCCAGCTTGGGCATGCGGGTTGGTTCGCCCAGCCCGCGCTTGCGGCGTTCGTTGCGGTCCTCCAGCTCGTTGCCTTCGTCGTAGCCGAACGAGGGCAGCATGCGGCTGTTGAAGAAGCTGCCGTTGGCCACCAGGTTGCTCGGCGCCTGGCCGGCGGTGATGCCGTTGGGGTGCTGGTCCACGCGGAAGTGCACGCGTCGTTCTTCACCCGGCTGCAGCGGCGTTGCCAGGCGGTAGATGCGGTAGCCCAGGTCCACGTCGTGGAAGGCCAGGGTCTGCCCGCCCAGGTCTACCGCCACCAGTTGGCGGTCATCGCCCATCGCGATATGGATGTCGGTGATCGGCGTGCCGTGGGTGTTGCGCACCGTCCAGTCGGCGTCGATGGTGACCGACTGGGTCTCCGGGTGCAGGTCCACGCGGTTGTCCACCGCGGTGATGCGCGGTTGTGGCAGGTGGCGGTACTTGGACAGCTCGCGCTCGTAGCGCACCTGCAGGTCGCGTTGCTGGTCCGGAGAGATGAACGGGTTGCGGATGTTGGTGTTCCAGTACAGCCACCCGCCCACCGCGACGAAGGCCAGCAGGGCCGTCACCGCGCCCACGCCGGCCGGGCCGCGCAGGCGCCGCCCGGCCAGGGCGAGACGTTGGCGCAGGCCCATGCCCACCCCGCGCACCCAGAACGCCGACGCCAGGCACAGCAGCGCCACCAGCAACAGGCCCCAGTAGCCCTGGAAGGCCAGCTGCCCGGTCAGGAAGTGGCCGAAGCCATTCATGTCCGAATAGGGCGCGTTGGGCCAGTTGCCGAAGTTGTAGAGGTTCTGGGTGTAGTCCAGCAGCCCCAGCGCCACCTGGCCGATCATCACCACGATCAGCAGCGCATAGCCGAGGAACTTGTTGTTGGTCAGCACCTGCAGCACCAGCGCCATGCCGCCCATCAGCACGTAGAAGACCGAGCCCAGCGCCAGCGTTTGGAGGTACACCAACGGTTCGAGATGGGTGTAGCCCTTGCCCAACTGCAGGGCCATCGAGGCCAGCGCGCCGATCGCCTGGAAGCACACGATCACCATCACCAGCACGCTGAACTTGGCCAGCAGCGGCACCCAGTTGGGTACCGGCATGGCGTCGTTGACTTCATTGAGCCGTGCGGTGCGCTCCTTCCACACCAGCTCGCCGGCGTAGAACAGCACGATGATCACCAGCAGCCAGCTGTAGGCGCCCTGCAGCGCGCCGAGCATTTCGGCGGTCACCGGGTAGATCGGCGTGCCGTACAGCGTCTCCTGCCACAACGCGCCCGGGATGAAGTTGGCCAGGCCCAGCACCAGCAGCACCAGGAACGGCACGCTGCGCAGCACGCCGGCAGTGTCGAAGCGGACCTGGCGCAGATACTGCCGCCAGCCGGTCGCGGCGCCGAAGGCCGGGTGGATGCGCGGCACGGTCAGCTGCGTGGGGCGCGTGGTCGCGGCGGTCGGCGCCGCCGGCTTGCGGCCCCAGCGCCGACGCCCACTGCCGCTGCGCACGGTGCGGAACAGCGCGAAGGTGGCGGCGAACAACGCGGCTGCCACGCCCAGCCACAGGGCGCGGTTGGCCAGCACGTAGCCGGCCACTTGCGGCAGCTGGGTGTTGCTCTGCTCGGCCGCCCAGTAGCGCACGGTGCGGCCCAGCGCACGCATGCCCAGCGGTTCGGCCAGCGTGGCGATCCACGTGTTGTCGATGTCGCGCAGCAGCGAGGCACTCACCCCGTACAGCACGAAATAGCCCACCAGCCCGATGTAGACCCAGAGGATCGAGCGGGTCAGCGCGGCCAGCATCGCCAGCAACGCGGTGGTGAACACCAGGTTGGGCAGCACGATCACCGCGAACGTCCACGCGTAGGCGCGCAGCGAGGTGGGGCCCAACCGCGCCGGGTCCACCCACGGCATCAACGGGGCCAGCAGCAGGCCCAGCGCGATGATCAGGTAGAACAGCAGGCCGGCGCACAACGCGGCCAGAATGCGCCCGGCCAGGTAGTCGCGGCGTTTGATCGGGCTGGCGAAGATCAGCTCGGCGGTGCCCAGCTCGAAGTCGCGCAGCAGGGCGTTGCTCACCAGCAGCGCGGACACCAGCATGCCCATCATGGTGAAGATGCCCATGAAGCGGGCAATCACGATCGGGGCGTTGCTGTGCACGTTGCCGGCACCCCCGCCGATCTGCACGGCATCGCTGGAGGCCGCGGCGAAGGCCAGCGCGGCAAACAGCACCGACAGCAGCCACAGCAGCGGGGAACGAAGCTGCTCGCGCAGCTCGAAACGGAAGAAGGCAGTGATCATGGGCGCGCTCCGGTCAGGCGGCCCGCGACTGCAGGCGCAGTCGCTGGAAATACACATCCTCGAGGTCCGGGGCCACCGGCTGGAACCCGTCACCGGGGTCGCTGGCGCTGTGCACGTGGATCACCGGGCGGCCGCCCACCAGACGCGTGGACAGCACCACATGGTTGGCTTCGTAGGTGGCCAGTTCGGCACTGTCCACCTGCTTGCGCCAGACCTGCTGCTGCAACGCGTCGATGGCATCGCTCGGCTTGCCGGTCAGCAGCACCTGGCCCTTGTTCATGATGGCCATGCTCGGGCACAGGTCGGTGACGTCCTCGACGATATGGGTGGACAGGATCACCGCCACGTTCTCGCCGATGGCCGCCAGCAGGTTCAGGAACCGGTTGCGTTCTTCGGGGTCCAGTCCCGCGGTCGGCTCGTCGACGATGACCAGCCGCGGGTCGCCGAGCAACGCCTGGGCGATGCCGAAGCGCTGGCGCATGCCGCCCGAATAGGTGCCCAGCTTGCGCTTGCGGGCATCCCACAGGTTCACCTGCTGCAGCAGCCCGTCCACCACCTCGCGGCGCTGCGCCTTGTGGGTGATGCCCTTGAGCACGGCGAAGTGGTCCAGCAGGTCCAGCGCGCTGACCTTGGGGTACACCCCGAAATCCTGCGGCAGGTAGCCCAGCCGGCGGCGCACCGCGTCCTTGTCGCGCAGCACGTCGATGACCGGCTCACCGGGAATTTCCAGGGTCACGCTGCCACTGTCGGCTTCCTGCAGCGTGGACAGCGTGCGCATCAACGATGACTTGCCCGCGCCGTTGGGACCGAGCAGCCCGAACATGCCGCGCGGAATGTCGAGGGTGACGCCGTTGAGTGCGTGCACACCGTTGGCGTAGGTCTTGGACAGCGAGCGGATCTGCAGCATGCGTCGGACACCTTCCCCTGAATGGTGAACGACTTATCCCGGCAAAGCGGCCCGGCCACATCCGCCGTAAGTCATGGGTACGGTCCGCCAGCGGGGCGCATTCGCTCCCGGGCCGATGCGCTTCATCGCGGCCAGGCCGGTTTCATCGCACCGCGCTGGCGCCTGGCAAGGCGGGTAGGCAGGCTGGGTCATCCACTGCAGGAGCGTGCCATGCGCATCCACCTCCGCTTGACCCGCACGGCCCTTCGCCAAAGCGCGTTGTTCGCGCTGCTGGCCAGCTGCGCACTGGCCAGCGCCGCGCCCGCGCCCGAGGTCGCCACCGCCGCGCAGTGTGCGGTGGGCAGCTACCGCATGGCCGATGGCGGCAGCCTGGACATCGGGCCTGCGGCAGCCGCCGGACAGCTGCGCTGGCGACTCCCGGACGGGCGCACCGGGCGGCTGCAGGCGCACGGAAATCGTCGCTGGGCCAGTACGCTGGGCTGGACCGACCGCACCGATGGCCATACGGTCGAGTTGCCTGCGTGCGGCAGCACGGCCATCCGCTTCGATGGCCAGCCCGGCGAGCGCATCGCACTGGTGCAGACCGACACCCGCTTCGTGTCCGGCAGCGTCACGCTGGCCGGGCGGCTGACCTTGCCACCGGGCACCGGCCCGGTGCCGATCGTGGTGCTGGTGCACGGCGCCGAGCACGATGCCGCGTTGCCGACCTATTCGCTGCAACGCGAATTCGCCGCCGCCGGCATCGGCGTGTTCGCCTACGACAAGCGCGGTACTGGCCAGTCGGGCGGGCGCTACACCCAGAACTACCTGACCCTGGCCAACGACGCCATCCACGCCGCGCGCCAGGCCCGTCGCCTGGCGGGTGCGCGTGCCGGCCGGCTCGGTTACCAGGGCGGCAGCCAGGGCGGGTGGGTGGCGCCGCTGGCCGCGCGCATCGAACCGGTCGACTTCGTCATCGTCAGTTTCGGGCTGGCGGTTTCGCCGCTGGACGAAGATCGCGAAGCCATCGCCTACGACATGGCGCGCGCAGGCGCGGGCGCCGACGACACCGCCAAAGCGATGGAGGTGGCTGACGCGTCGGCGGCCATTGTCGGCAGCGGCTTCACCGACGGGTTCACGCAGATGGCGTCGGTCAAAGCCCGTTACGGCCACCTGCCGTGGTTCAAGGCGGTGCGCGGCAACATCAGTGGCTACCTGCTGGCAACCCCGGAAGCGAAAGTGCGCATTGACGGCCCGCGCCTGCTTGAGGGCATGCCGGCCGACTACGACCCGCTGCCGGTGCTGGAGCACCTGGACGTGCCGCAGCTGTGGCTGCTGGCCGGGCAGGATCGCGATGCGCCGCCGGGGCAGACCCTGCGCCGGCTGGCCCACCTGCAAGGCGAGGGCCGCCCGATCCGCACCGCGGTGTTTCCCGATGCCGACCACGGCATGTACGCGTTCGAACGCGACGCGGCCGGCGAGCGCGTCTCCACCCGCCAGCCGGACGGCTACCTGCGCCTGATGCAGGACTTCATCCTGGCGCGGCCGTTGGCGGCGTCCTACGGTGCGGCACGGGTGGAGGCGGGGCCGCGCTCAACGCCGCCGTGACGACTCGCGCAGCACCTGCTTCACCGGAATGGTCTGCCCGTCCACCGGCGCGCCGCTGATCAGCGCCAGCAGCTTTTCCACCAGCAGCTGCCCGGCCTGCTTGGTGTCCTGCTGCACGGTGGTGAGCGGCGGCGACACCGATGCGGCCAGCGGAATATCGTCGAAGCCGGCCAGGGCCACATCCTCCGGCACGCGCAGCCCGTGCTCGCGCAATGCCCGCATGGCGCCGATGGCGATCAGGTCGCTGGCCGCGAACACGCCATCCAGCGTCTCGCCGCGTGCCAGCAACGCCTGGCAGGCATCGAACCCGTCCTGCTCGGTGGTGATCGCGTCGTGCTGCAGGCCAGGTTCGGCGTCGATGCCGCGTGCCGCCATCGCCGCCACATGGCCGCGGTAGCGCTCCTCGAACTCGGGGTAGTGGCTGGACGCGTGGCCGATGAAGGCAATCCGCCGGCAGCCCTGGTCGAGCAGGTGGGCGGTGATGTCGAACCCGCCCTGGAAATTGTCGCTGCCGATCGAGACCCCGGGCTGGTCGGGCAGGGCCGCCCCCCAGCGCACGAAGTGGGTGCCCTGTTCAACCAGCCGCTGCAGCCGCTCGCGCGACTCGTGGTAGTCGCCATAGCCGAGCAGGATGATGCCGTCGGCCTTGTTGCTGTCTTCGTAGTCGGCCTGCCAGTCGGTGGACAGCTGCTGGAAGGACACCAGCAGGTCGTAGCCGCGCAGCGCGCAGGCGCGGGTGATCGAGCCCAGCATGGCGTGGAAGAACGGGTTGATCAGCGAGTCGTCGTTGGTGGGGTCTTCGAAGAACAGCAGGGCCAGCGTGCCGGCATTGCGCAGGCGCAGGCTGGAGGCGTTCTTGTCGACCTTGTAGTTCAGCTCCCGGGCGATGCGCAGGATGCGCTCGCGGGTTTCCGGGTTGACCATCGGGCTGCCGCGCAGGGCGCGCGAGACGGTCGGTTGCGACACCCCGGCCAGGTGGGCGATGTCCAGGGAGGTGGCTTTACCGCGGATGGTCATTGCTGGGTACGGCGGGGACGACGATCTGCATGATGCCATGTGCCGCAGGCTGTGACGGATGTCAGGGACTGCCCCAGCGGGCAGTCGGTGCATCGCGCGGCGCGCCGTCCGCGTCCCCATGCTATCGACTGTGAGGGGCGCATGGCCCCAGGATTGGGGAGGGGCAGGCATGGTGCCTCCCCGTGAGGAGAAGCAATGACAACCGGGTCAGTGTGGGTGTTCGTCGGCGAACGGGCGGGATTCCCTGCCGGCGTCTTCGCGGAGCTGGAGGAGGCCGAAGCCTGGATACGGACCCATGCGTTAAGCGGTGTATTGACCTTGTATCCGGTCGGCGAAGGGGCATACGACTGGGCCATCCGTACGGGCGCGTTCACCCCCAAGCCGGACAAGGTGATCGACGCCGGCTTCATTTCGCGGTTTTCAAGCGGTTCCATGCCCCACTTCCACTATGAGGACGGGGAGAAGTAGCCCCCGGGTCGGGAGTGGCCGTCGGCGGAGGCTCCCCGGTGCCTTGGGCGCGCCGATGGGACTTCGCCGCCCTTTTGGGGCATGGCGGGAGGGGAATTCCGGTCGGCGTCGGGCAGAATTCCGACAGGGCCGGGACCGGTGGCAATGGTAAGATGGTGCCTTCTGGACCCCCCATTTCACCTGGGGCAGCCCCTCGTACCTGCAGCCCGCACGGCGCTGTGTTATGACTGCGGCCTGCCCTCGGACAACGGAAGAGCAACCCTATGGCGCGCGGCATCAATAAAGTCATCCTGGTCGGCAACCTCGGCAACGACCCGGACGTGAAGTACACCCAAGGCGGCATGGCGATCACCCGCATCAGCCTGGCCACCACCAGCGTCCGCAAG